>Ga0307515_10021628_pt1 | contig 11390 bp, 11 predicted proteins | sample 17_EM_MG_FD_194513 | JGI IMG/M metagenome (GOLD analysis project Ga0307515, IMG submission 194513) | Populus trichocarpa ectomycorrhiza microbial communities from riparian zone in the Pacific Northwest, United States - 17_EM | ecosystem: Host-associated > Plants > Roots > Unclassified | place... | reverse complement strand
GAAGGACTGATGGCAAAGTCTCTCGACGCACCTTATGAAGCGGGCAATCGTGGAGCGAGCTGGTTGAAGATCAAGCGCGCCCATACTTTGGATCTCGTCGTGCTCGCGGCCGAATGGGGACATGGCCGCCGAACCGGCAAGCTCTCCAATCTGCATCTTGGAGCGTTGGATATCACTACCGGCCAATACGTGATGCTGGGCAAGACGTTCAAAGGCCTCACGGACGCAATGCTCGAGTGGCAAACACAGGAATTTCTGTCGCGCGAGTCGCATCGCGACGGGTACACCGTTTATGTCAGGCCGGAAATGGTGGTCGAAATCGCGTTCAGCGACTTGCAAGCAAGCCCACGATATCCAGGCGGCTTAGCCCTTAGGCTCGCTCGCGTGAAACGCTACCGCCCAGACAAGAAGCTCGAGGATGCGGACAACATGGACACCGTGCGGAAAATCTTCGAAGCGCAAAACTAGGGCCTGTTTACACAGCCGAAGTGGGCGCAGGCGACTTTTTCCAATGAACTAGCCTTCGTCAATTCAACCGGTGTGTGGGAGGATCCCGCTCTGGGCCCATAGCGCTTCGATCGACATTCGTGCATACCGTTCTCATCTTAGGCGGCAGTGGTTTCTTCGGGGGCCGCATCGGAGAGGCTCTGGCGCCGGACCCGACACTACGCGTGCTGATAGCGGGAAGGAATTCCGGAAAGCTGCTTGCCGCGGCCCAATTGATGCGTTTACCAGCCGAGCACGTCGTGACTGTTGATGCGAACGATGCGCGCTTGGCTCGTGTGCTGCGCGACCTGCAGGTCAATACGCTTATCCATACGGCGGGGCCGTTTCAAAATCAGAATTACTCGGTGGCGCGCAGCGCCATAGACGCGGGCTGTCACTACATCGATCTTGCGGACGGCAGACAGTTCGTTTGCGAGATCGATGCTCTCGATACGGCAGCGAAGGCGCAGGGCGTCAGCATCATCAGCGGCGCGAGCTCTGTGCCCGCATTGTCTTCCGCGGTGATCGATCGTTATCTGCCGCGCTTCCAATCACTCGATACCGTTCGCATCGGCATTAGTTCCGGAGCGCGATCTCCAGGGCTCGCCACGATGCGCGGCGTGTTCGGTTATTGCGGAAAAAGTTTCGAGGTTTGGGAGAACGGGCGCTGGAATGAACAGCACGGCTGGCTCAATCTGCGTCGTTACGAGTTTCCCGAGCCGGTGAAGCAGCGGCTTCTCGGGCGTTGCGACGTCCCAGACTTGCAGCTCTTTCCGCGCCGCTATCCGTCCGTTCAGTCTGTAACCTTCGAGGCTGGGTTCGCGAGTGATTGGGGACATCTGTTCGTGTGGATGCTTGCGGGTCTCGTGAAGATCGGTGTCTTGCGGAGCTTGGTTCCGTTCGCCACGCCTTTGAATCGCATCAGTCAGTGGATAGAGCCGCTCGTCAGCGATAAAGGCGGCATGTTCGTCATCCTCAGCGGCACGGGGCGCAATGGCAGGCCGGCGAGCGTTCGGTGGCATCTGCTCGCGAGTCAGAATCATGGACCGTACATTCCTTGTGGAGCGGCAATCGCGTTGGCGCGGAAGATCGCGAGCGGCGCAAGCGTGCCGATTGGCGCTATGCCGTGCGTGGGCTTGCTGAGTGTCGAAGACTATCTTGCACCCTTGGCCGCACTCGACATTCGGCAAGTTGCCGCATGAGCTCATACGTCGCCCTGAAGACTCTGCATATTGTCAGCTCGACAATCTTGTTCGGAACGGGCCTGGGTATCGCGTTCTTCAAGTGGAGCATCGATCGCTCCGGAAACATCACAGCGATTCGCGTCGTGTCCGAGCGAGTGGTGCTGGCGGACTGGCTGTTCACAACGCCCGCCGTGATCATTCAAGCCGTAACGGGTATTGCGCTGGCGAATTTGCTCGGTTTTCCGCTGACCCAGGGCTGGGTCATGCAAGCGGTCGCATTGTACTGCCTCGCGGGCGCGTGCTGGATACCGGTGGTCGTGCTGCAAATTCGAATGCGGGAGTTGGCGCGCGCCGCAGATCGAGACGGCGCCGCGTTATCCGAACAATACTGGCGTTACGCGCGAATCTGGTTCTGGCTCGGAATGCCGGCGTTTGCTGCTGTCTTGCTCGTCTTCTGGCTGATGGTGACGAAGCCCAGCTGAGAGGCACCGCACGGGCTTCGCGTGTTCTGCGCTTCGGCGGTGATCGAAGCGCATGATCGATCCTTGTTCTGCGTTCTGCTTTTTTTGCGAGACGGCGTTGTGCCCTGATTCCCCGCATCCTGGCATGAATCGCAGACAGTGGCGCCGGCGGCTTAAGCGCGCAACACCGTGAGGCCGGCGCGCTCGTAAGGCTTAAGCGCTTCGGAGGGAATACTCGGGTCGACAATGATGCCGTCTACATCAGCCAGCGCCGCGATCACGTACGGCGAGGCGGCATTGAGCTTCTCCGCAGAAATGAGCACATAGGTTTCCGCCGCGCTCGAATTCAATGCGCGCTTGATGTGCGATTCCTCCAAATCGCCCGTGCTCAAACCGGCGTGCGGATGAATGCCGGTGACGCCCATGAAATAAAGGTCTGCACGAATTCGCGCGATCGCCTCCGCCGCTGCCGCGCCTACAGTGACCATGGAGTGCTTGAACAATCGCCCCCCAATGAGCACGACTTCGATTGTGGGATGGTCGACGAGCGCAATGGCAATGGCGGGACTGTGAGTCACCACGGTTGCCTGCAGATCCAGGGGCAAATGACTGGCGAGCTGGAGAGTGGTGGTGCCGCCATCCAAGATCACCACTTGCCCTGGGCGCACTAACTTCGCGCCCGCCCGCCCGATTGCAGCCTTCGCAGCTGTCGCAAGCTGCCTGCGGCCGGCAACATCCACCACCGCGGGAGAAGCCGGCAGCGCTCCGCCGTGCACGCGTTGTAAGCGGCCTTCACTTGCAAGCTCCCGCAAATCCCGGCGAATCGTGTCTTCCGATAAGCCCAGCTCTTCGCTCATGGTCTTTGCGATGACCTGGCCACTCTCTCTGAGCGTCTTGAGGATGTAGTCCTTGCGCTGTCGTCCGAGCATGTCCGGAGCTTGCACGAGTTTTCTTGACTTTGCACGTTTTTGCACGATAGGCTGCCGTTCAAATGGGGCCCCATTCGGGCCGCAAAGGCGCAGTGTGCAATGAATCCCGCGATCGAGATGGTCAAAACCGAAGTGCTCTCGGATAACTGGTATGTGCTGCGGAAGATCACGTTCAAGATCCAAGCGCGGAATGGCTCTTGGCAGACACAGAGTCGCGAGGCTTATGACCGCGGCAATGGCGCGACCATCCTGCTCTTCGATCTCGAACGTCGAACCGTCATTCTGACCAGGCAATTCCGCATGCCGACCTATGTGAACGGCAATGCATCGGGAATGCTCATCGAGGCGTGCGCCGGCCTCTTAGATCAAGACAGCGCGGAAATCGCCATCGCTCGCGAAGTGCGCGAGGAAACCGGCTTCGACGTTCGCAGTGTTAAGAAAGTAATGCAGGCGTACATGTCGCCGGGCTCCGTCACGGAGATTCTGCATTTCTTTGTCGGAGAATATTCAGACGCGCGACGCGTGAATCAGGGCGGCGGCGTCGAGGAAGAAGACATCGAAGTGCTGGAGATGACCTTCGACGCGGCCTTGAAGCAAGTGGAGAGCGGAGAGATCCGCGACGCGAAGACGATCATGCTCTTGCAATACGCGGCATTGCACATCTTCCGTTAGGCCCATTCGCACCGAGCGCGCCGTTATTCGGTATCGATCTTGATTCGCGTCAGCGCCTTGTGCGCGCGCCTGGCTATGAGGTAGTTCCCGATCAGCACTAAAATACCGACGGCCGCGGTGAAGTAACGTGTTTCATCGGGCAGCAAGCCCAGCGCTCGAGCGATCGCGTGCGAGAGATAAAGCGAGCCTGCGCTGATGGCTATAAGCAACACCAATAACAAGTTGGCTCGCATCCACTGCGGCATCGCTCTCGCCTCGCACTCAGCGCAGATGCGCCGTACGCACTGAATGTACTTCGCACTGCGCGAAACACCAAGCTCACAGACGTTCGTTGCTTGGGGCAACCGGCGCACTTTCATGTCGGCATCTTCACGATGCAAACTGTCGACAGATGGCGACGAAGGGCGTGCGTTACACGCCGCCTTTAACGGAAGTCGCCGCCGAAACCGAGCGCGACAATGGCGGTTCGACGGTGAAGCTTGGTGCTTCGCGCGGCGATCTCCGCGTCGTCGTGTTTGTGATGGGCGGCATGGTCGCGATTGAGCCGATGACATAACGTCGCGCCTGTCGCACCACGGCCCTCGGGGGTCTTCTTGTCGGATTCATCGCGTCGGCCGCACGGCTCCGGCGTTCTCCATCTGTACAAAGAACTTTGGCGCCTCGCGCACGGCAGCCGGCACATGCTGCTGGCGGCTTGCGGTCTGTTGATCTCGGCGCAGCTGGTTCTTCTGGCGGCACCCTACTTCGCCGGCAAGGCGATCAACGCGCTGCAGATTCAAGGCGCGGCAGGCCTGCGTCACGCGGGCGGCTTCTTGTCGATGGTGCTGTTGCTTGCCGCGTGCAGTTGGCTGTTGCACGGGCCGGGTCGGGTGCTCGAACGAAACGTCGCGCTGCGAGTTCGCAGACAGATCTCCCGGTCGCTCCTGGAAAGACTATTCGCATTGCCGCTGTCGTGGCACGAACGGCATCCTTCAGGCGCCACGGCGCATCGTGTCCAGCAAAGCAGCCTCGCGCTCGCGAGCTTCGCGCAAAGCCAGTTCATTTATCTGAACAGTGCCGTGAAGCTCGTCGGTCCGATCTTTGCGCTATGGTGCATCGATCCGCTGGTCGGGCTCGTTGCGGTAGCGGGCTTCGTCGTGATCAGCGCATCGGTCGTCAGTTTCGATCGGGCGATGATTCGCTTGGCTCGGCAAGAGAACGATGCGGAACGTCGCTACGCCGCGACGATGGTAGATGCCTTGGGCAACTCCACTACCTTGTTCGCTCTTCGCCAGGCGCGTGGCGTCGTCAATTTGCTCGAACGAAGACTGCTCGCGGTGTTCGAGCCGCTCGGCAAGGCCATCGTCATCAACGAAGCCAAGTGGTGCACGATGGATCTCGCCACTCGCACGCTGAGCTGCATTCTGGTGGCGTTGTTCGCTTGGCGAGTATCGCGCGTCGCGCCCGGCGCGGGTTCGGCCCAGGCCTTGATGCTCGGCAGCCTCTACATGGTTTGGGAATACGCCGTTCAATCCGGCGGCGTCATCGCCTCTGTCGCACAACACTTCCAGACTTTCGCCCGTCAGAACGCAGACTACGCGAGCGCCGAGGCCATTCACGATGAAACACCGGCGCACTTTGCGGAGCCGTCGCCGCCTCACACGACTGACTGGAAACAACTTGAGATTCATGACCTCAGCTTTCACCACAGCCAGGGCTCCCGCCCCGCGCTCGATCGCGTGACGCTCACTCTGCAAAGAGGCCGGCGGTACGCGCTGCTCGGAAGTAGCGGCTCCGGCAAAAGCACGCTCTTGCGCGTTCTCGCGGGACTCTATCCCTGCGAGCGCGGCACTTTGAAGTACGATCCGGCTCAGGTCGTCGCATCGCCGTTCGAGTGCGCTCGACATCTGCGATCCATCGCGACACTCGTTCCGCAAGATGCGGAAGTGCTTGCCGGTACGCTCGCGGAAAATCTTGCGCTATGTGAATCGTTGCAAGGCTCGCCGCGCGCTGAGGATTTCCTCCACGCATTGTCGGTGTCCGCCGCGGACCTTTTCGTGGATTCGACGCCGGCAGGCCTTGAAATGCCCGTCGCCGAGCGCGGCGCGAATTGGTCGGGTGGGCAAAGAAGCCGCATCGCGCTGGCGCGTGGAGTGTTGGCGGCGCAAGGCAGCAGCCTCATTCTGCTCGATGAGCCGACCGCGCACCTCGATGCGAAGACCGAATCCCAAGTTTACGAGCGGCTATTCACAGCTTTCACGGATGCTTGCGTCATTTCCTCGATTCATCGCCTACATCTCCTCGATCGCTTCGACGAAGTCTTGCTCATGCACGAAGGACGGCTCATCGCACAGGGCACGCCATCGCACTTGGCGCTGACTTGCCCGGAGTTCGGCGCACTGACGCGAACATTCAGCAGCCCGCATCACCGCGCCTCCGCTGCAGCCTGATCGATCGCCACACCCCGAGCTCTGGGACACCCGCGTGGACGCAAGGGACAGCTCCGTGGCGGCAAGGGCCATTCAATGCGACGTTTGTGAGAATGTACGCGCTCCCGAATCTGCAAGCTCGGAGCTCGCCCAAGTGAAAACCTATTTCTCCCGCTCAGCGACGCTCGCCGCTTTGGTCGTGACAGCTTGGAATGTGGGCGCCGTGGCCGCCGCCGAGAGCGTCGGCCCTCACAATCGTGAGGAAGCTCAAAAGATCATGGCGGAGATGCGCCGCATCGTCTCGCCTAAAGGTGTCGAGCGCTTGGAGAAAGTTCGCATCGGCGGCATCGACCAATGGTTATCGATCCGTGGTGTCGATAAGCGCAACCCCGTGTTGCTTTACTTGCATGGCGGTCCCGGCTTCTCGGTCATGGCGTCGAGTTGGTATTTCTCGCGTGGCTGGGAGGAATACTTCACCGTCGTCCACTGGGATCAGCGCGGCGCCGGCAAAACCTACGTGACAAACGATCCTGAAAAAATCCGGCCGACCATGACGAAGGAGCGCATGGTCAAAGACACGGAAGAAGTCATCACTTGGCTACGGCGCGAATTCGGCAAGGAACGCATCTTCGTGTTGGGCCACTCTTGGGGAAGTTACCTCGGTATCGAAATGGCTCAGCGCCATCCGGATTGGCTGCACGCCTACATCGGCATGGGGCAAGTGACGAACGCTCCGGAGAGCGAGCGGCGCGGTTGGCGATATGCGATGGAGCATGCGCAGCGCGCGAAAGACCAAGCAGCGATTCGCGATCTGCAATCTATTGCGCCCTACGCCGCGGACGGAAAGCCAGTCACGATCAAAGAGATCATGATTCAGCGCAAATACCTGAACATATACGGCGGCTATGTTTATCACCGCGTGAACAGCGATCATGAAGGCGAAGCGGCCAAACTCGCACCGGAGTACACCGACGACGATGTGAAGAACCTCTGGACAGCGGATGATTTTGCCGAAGGCATTCTGCTTCCCGAAGTCCTGAAGCTGGATTTCACACCCCTGAAGACTTTGAAGTGTCCGACGATTTTATTCGTCGGTCGTTACGACTACGACGTTTCCGCGAGCGCTGCGGCGGAGTGGTTCGAGCACTTGCAAGCGCCGTCTAAGAAGATCGTCTGGTTCGAGCGCTCCGGGCACATGATGCATACGGAAGAGCCAGGCAAAGTGCTCATTTCGCTGGTTGAATTCGCGCGGCCCTTTGCGGAGCGTGCGGGCGACATTGAGCCGACAAAGTGATCGCTGTGCGCTTCGCAGCGGCCGGAGAACGCACGCAGGTCGCCGGCCAGCAACTGCTGCTCTTCCAGTGCCGCGAAATGCTCGCTTCGGGCATTTCCGTCCAATGAGCGTTTCTTGGAAGATGCGAATCTCGAAGCGATCGACCGTCGTGAGGGGATCTCGAAGAAATCTGTCGCGGAAGGCAGCAGCGCCGGCGTCCGGGACGAAAAAGAGGCCCTAGTGCATTTCCCGCAAGTCGGCCACGTGCGAGGCCGTGAGATCCGATTGTTGGCCGCCGAATCGCGCGGTCACATAGTTTGCGACTGCGGCGATCTCAGTATCGGTATAGGCATGGCCGAATGCGGGCATGAACACGGTGCCATCGTTACCCACGCGCTGCGCGCCGTTTAGAACAACCTGCGCAACGTTGACGGCACTGGGATCGTTGACTGTGCGAGAGCCCGTGATGGTGGCATACGAAGTCAGCAAGCCGGAACCATTCCAATCGTGGCAGCTCTGACAGGCGCCTGCGAAGATTTGCTTGCCGCGAGCATCCGGGTTTTGCGCGAGACTTTGCTTATGGTCGGCAGGCGCCGCGCCGGCTGCTTTGGCTGGAGAGCTACCGTTACTCACGGCCGGAACCGTGCGCAGGTAAGCAACCATTGAATTGATATCGCTCGGCGAAAGATGTCGCAGGCTGAGATCCACGGCTTCACCCATCGGACCGGTTGCGGTGCCACGCCCGTCGGCGTGACCGCTGGAGAGATACTGCGCCAGCTGTTCGTTGGTCCACTCGCCGACACCCGATGCAGAGTCGCTCGTGATGTTGTAAGCCTTCCAGCCTTGCGCCACGGCGCCGGAAAATTTCTTGCCGTTGTTCAGAGCCTGCATCAGATTTCGCGGCGTGTGACATTCACCGCAATGGCCGAGTGCTTCGACCAGATACGCACCCCGATTCCATTCGGCGCTTTGATCCGGCGTGGGCTTGAAGCGCTCGTTAGGATTGAAGAGTGCGGCCCAAACAGTCATGAGCGAGCGCTGATTGAATGGAAATTCGAGAGCGTTTTCCGGCGGAGTGTTCTTCACCGCCGGCAAGCTGAAGAGATAGGCTTTGATTGCCAATACATCGTCGTTGGCCAGAAAAGTGTAAGACGCGTAGGGAAAAGCTGGATAGAGCTTCTTGCCACCGCGGCCGACACCTTCGTGCATCGCTTTGATGAACTCCTCATCGCTCCAGGCGCCGATCCCGGTTTCAGGATCCGGCGTAATATTCGGCGCGTACATGACGCCGAATGGAAGTTTGAACGGACGACCGCCGGCGAATTCTTGTCCGCCTTCCTCCGTATGGCAGGCAACGCAATCCGCCGCCTGCGTGAGGTATTTCCCTCGCGCGATGACATCCGCAGCCTGAAAGTCTGCGGGGACGCCGGTCGGTTTACCGGAGTACGCCTCCAACTCCACGGTGGGCTTATCAATGAAGTCCATCGGCCCAGGCCGTGTCGCGAAATATCCCAACACGGCCACGCCGACAACCGCCCCAACAACAACGACAGCACCGAGGCCTTTTGCGACTGTCATGCGGATTTCCCCTCTGCCAGCAGCGACCGATCGACCGGCAAGCGCCGCACGCGAACGCCGGTTGCCGCGAAGATGGCATTGGCAAACGCCGGAGGGCCGGCCGTTGTTCCGGCTTCGCCGATACCGCCGGGCGCCTCGCCGCTTTTAACGATGTGCACCTCGATCCTCGGCACCTCGTTGATGCGCATCATTCGATAGTCGTGAAAATTGCTCTGCTGAACACGGCCTTTGTCGATGGTGATTTGCCCATGCAGCGCGGCGGTGAGACCGAAGACCAGGCCGCCCTGCATTTGCGCTATCAACGTATCCGGATTCACGACAATGCCGGAATCCACTGCCGAGACGACACGACGAACTCGAATCTCACCCTGCTTGTCGACTTCAACTTCGGTGATGGTCGCGATGTAGCTGCCGAAGGAGAGTTGTATGCCGACGCCGCGACCGGTTCGTGCAGGCAGGGCCCCGCCCCAACCTGCTTTGTCGGCCGCCATTTGCAGCGCCGCTTTGAGCCGTGGCGATTTACCGAGCATCGCGAGACGAAACTCCACCGGATCTTTGCCGGCTTTCTTCGCCAGCTCATCGATGAAGCTCTCGATGGCGAAGAAGTTGTTATTAGGTCCCACCCCGCGCCAAAAACCCGTGGGAATCGGCAGCGGCTCTTCTCTCACGTATTCGACATGCACGTTCGGAATGTCGTATTGAATATCGGCGGCGCCATCGATGGCGTCTACATCGATGCCCTTCTGGAAAGCGGGCGGCAGCCAACGCGCAATCACCGACGAACCGGCGATGCGATGATTCCAACTGACGATGCGGCCGTTCGCAACGCTCGCCGAGAGCTGGTCGAGGTATATCGGCCGATAGACATCGTGCTGCATATCTTCTTCGCGAGACCACACGACCTTCACGGGCCCGTCGACTTGTTTGCCGATAAATACAGCTTTCTCGACGTAATCCGTCTCGAGCCTGCGGCCGAAGCCGCCGCCGATCAGATGATTGTGCACGGTGACTTTCTCGAGCGGCAGTCCCGCCACTTTCGCGGCGGCGGCTTGCGCGCGCGAAATGACCTGAGTGCCGACCCAAACCTCGCAAGAATTCGGCTTGACGTGCACCGTGCAGTTCAGCGGTTCCATGGTCGCGTGGGCGAGGAAGGGCAGCTCATAGGCTGCTTCGACTCGATCGCCTTCGCCCAGACCCTTCTGCACATCGCCTTCGTTCTTGGCGACCGCGCCCGTTTTCTCGCCGGCCGTGCGCAGTTGCCGCCAAACTTGGTCCGACGAGACTTTGCCGTGATCGCCTTCGTCCCAGCGGATATCGAGCGCCGCCAGGCCTTTCTTAGCGGCCCACATGTGGTCGGCGACGACGGCGACGAAATCTTCGCCGGTGATGACTTGGCGAACACCGGAAACCTGCTTGGCCTTGCTGTCGTCAACCTTTGCGACTTTGCCGCCGAACACAGGACAGATGGTAAGCGTTGCGAACTTCACACCCTGAGGCATCACATCGATGCCGTAGACGGCCTTGCCATTCACCTTGTCCGGCGTATCCAAGCGCTTTAACGATTGACCAATGAGCTTGAAGTCGGATGGCGATTTGAGCGGCGGATCTTTGGGCAGCGAGACACGGCTGGCTGCATCGATGAGGGCCGAGTAAGCGAGCTTTCGGCCGCTCGCGGCGTGAACGATGGAACTGTTCTCGCTCTTGCAGTCGGCGGCTTTGACTTTCCAAAGGCTCGCGGCTGCTTCAGTCAGCATGGCGCGCGCCGTCGCGGCGGCCGTGCGTAGCGGCGTCCAAAAAGCCCGAATGGAGTTTGAGTTGCCGGTGACTTGCAGTCCGAAAGTCGGGTTGCCGTAGAGCTTGTCATTCGGCGGCGCATGCTCGAGTTTGACTTGCTTCCAATCCACATCCATCTCGTCCGCGAGAATCATCGCGACGGATGTGTATACGCCTTGGCCCATCTCCACTTGCGGCATGACGAGCGTGACGATGCCCTGCTTATCCATTCGCACGAACGCATTGGGCGCAAATGGCGCGCCGCTTGCGGCGTTCGCCGATCCGATTCGAAAGCCCACCACGAGAGCGCCGCCCACCGCGAGACCGGTTTGCAAAAACTCACGGCGCGACGTTGCCGCGGCATCCATCGCATTTGACTTGGACATGATCGATTTCCTAAAGCTGCCGCAAAGGTGGCTAAGAGATCAGGCTCAGGAGGATTTGGCCGCCTGTTTAATGGCTTCGCGAATCCGAATGTAAGTACCGCAGCGGCAAATGTTGCCCGCCATGGCCGCATCGATATCCGAATCGTCGGGGCTCGGTGTGCTCGTCAGCAAGGCGGTGGCGGACATAATTTGGCCCGACTGACAGTATCCGCATTGAATGACTTCGAGATCGAGCCAGGC
>Ga0307515_10021627_pt1 | contig 11390 bp, 4 predicted proteins | sample 17_EM_MG_FD_194513 | JGI IMG/M metagenome (GOLD analysis project Ga0307515, IMG submission 194513) | Populus trichocarpa ectomycorrhiza microbial communities from riparian zone in the Pacific Northwest, United States - 17_EM | ecosystem: Host-associated > Plants > Roots > Unclassified | place... | reverse complement strand
CATCAGCATTTTCTTTATTTGGTTATGGTTTTTTTGTAGTTATAATCAAATTCAATAAATAATAATTCAATTTTTTAACAAGTACAAATATAATTAAGAAATTAAAAGTGATTGGTGTATAGGTGTCAATGAGTAAGAGATGCTCGTGCTTTTTGGGAGATATCGACAATCAAACATCACGTTTAGCGACGGTGTTAGAAGCGCCGCAGCGTTCTCTTCCTGTTTGGTAGGAGTGTGTGCCCAACAAAGCAGCAGTTAGGCTCAAATGACATTTTCTTCCTTCTCTTCCTCTTATCTCCTAGTCACAAATTTCACACCAGCCATTCCAAAAACCAAATGTTCCATGTTAATTTGTATTTATATCAATTTTGATTATTTTTTTTTTATTACTATTTGTTTTGCTTTTAAGGTCTTTTTGAGGTTGATTTTTTTTTTTTTTGTAGTTTCATCCATCAACAATTTATTTCATTTTATTTTTATATCTAATTTTGTCCTCGTTTTTTTATTTCTGTTATTTTTTTAATCTTTTTTTTTATTTTTTATTCAATCTCATTTCTCAACATTTTTTTCATTTAATTTTTGTATCTAATTTTATCCTTACTTTTTCATTGATAGTTTTTTTTTTGTTTTTAATCCTTTTTCTTGATTTTTATTTCAATTTCATCCATTAACTTTTTATTTCATTCAATTTTTATATCCATTATAATCCTCATTCTCTTGATCGCTATTTGTTTTGTTTTTTAATTTTGGATGACTAAGGATTTTGCCTGGTGATTTTTTCAGATTTATCTTTTATGAGGTAATCTGAATCTCATAACCTAAGTCAAGGTTTCAAATATTAGCTCAATATAACTTTGATCCTAGGTCTTTTTTTTAAAAAAAAAAAATTGATTTTGACATTAGGTTACTGGGTGCTCTCCTTTTTGTGTGGTCATCTTAATCTCATATCCCGGGTTACAAATTAGTCGAGTTGACTTAGGTTGACTCGAGCTTTTTCCTGACATTTTCTTTTAAATTGATTTTTTAAAGTTTTGTCTTTCATCATTTAGTTTGCTTGAGAGTTGACCTCCATTATTTCATTTAATTTCTTATATGTCTCATGAGCGGACTATGAATTTAGCATGCTGACTTGGGTCATGTTTTTTTTATCATATTTAAATTATTATTTTTAGTTTGTCCTTCAATGTTTATTTGTTAGTAACTGAGTTCATATCATTTGTTTCTTTACGAGGCTATCTCATTCTCATTTATTTTTTATTTTGTTATCAAATATAATTGTTGAGATGTTTTAAGAATACCTAGAGGGTATTTTTTTATGATATTGACAAACATTCTTTTTTTTTATCAATCATTGTTGTTTTTGTATTGTCGTTTGCTTTTTTTATAATTATATTATTAAATTAAATGAGTTTATTGAACCCATTCAAATCAATGATTCAGGTCCCAGATTTTTCTCACTTATTTAAAAACAATATCATCATCTGAACATTCTTTTTTTATATTAGAAAAAACATAACCCGATCTGCGGTATAACATGGGTCACCTATCTATCTATCTAGTATAACACTAAATATCAAGATAAGAAAAACTCTAATAATAAAATAAGTTGAATCATTATCTTAATTTTTAAAATGAGATTTACTTGTAAGAATCATTAATTTAATAGTCTATGTTATATATATATATATCACGAGTAACTGGTTGGAGGACGTATATCACAGTCCGCAATTCGCAAACCATGAAAACAATATGGGCCTCACATGGCTAAGCCCAGCCCAAACAACCCTCTCTGAACGCTACAACTTTCCTTCGTTTCTTATCTAGTATCCACCCAAAACCAAAAACATCTGCGAGTGAAACACCAAAGAGAAATGGCACTGTCTTCTCTCTCAATTAAACTCCCACTCACACAACCTCCATCAAAACCCACCCATTCGAATCCTACATTACAATTCAAACCTCCACCTCTCAGTTTCAACATCTTCCAATCCCACCCTAAAATACTCACCATCACGCACTCAAAAACAAAAGAGCGCCGGGGTTGTTTTGCAATCAAGGCAGTTGAAAAGGAGAGCACGGAATCCGAGGCAGTGGAGAAACCGGGAATGGAATCAGAACCAGAGTCTTCGGTGACTGGAGAGTTGGGAGCGGAGATAAAGAAGGCGATGATGGAGAGGAAGAGCAAAGAGGAAGGGAATTTTTGGGGTGGAGTAGCGGAGGAGATTCAAGAGATAGAGTGGCCTGCTTTTGGTAAGGTCTTGGGAACTACAGGTGTCGTCATTGGAGTCATTGTTGGGTCTAGTGTCGTTTTACTCACTGTTAACGCCGTTTTGGCCGAGTTGTCCGATCGGGTTTTTGCTGGTAGAGGCCTTCAAGATTTGTTTAGCTAAAAAACAAACAAAACAAGATAGCATTAGAATAAGAAGCTGAGACTTGGACAAATGGCAGAGATCTTTGACCATGGGTTTTGGTTTGCGTTGGAGGGAGATCAGATCACTTGAGTTATCTATCACCTGGCAATTTTAGAGCTGTAGATTATTTCGTGGTTTGTTTTTTATGTAAAATATATATATTCAATGGCTTTTGATTTTCATTTAGTTGAACAACCAAATAGTGCATCGCAAAGATTCTATCGTTCCAATTTTGATTTGAGAATCGTGTTTGAAGTTTGACATTGGATTTCATTGTTCATAAGCAAACAATGGTAGCATGCCGGTAGAGGTGATTTGTCATGGCAAGGGAGCAACATTTTCCCGTCCATTTGGACCATTTTTCAGTGTTAAACTAAATGGCAACGCTGCATTGTTCACGTCTTAAATCGGAAAGACTCATGAGAAAATGGGTCAATAAATCGGAAGTCAATGACAAGATATGATTGCTTATTTATGGTGAAAGAAACACAGCATGGGGGTTTGGAATCAGATGCGCAGACATCCATCACTCGATTTTCTCTTATTACAAAGTGTTGGGAAATCCAAATGCTGTCCAAAAAGGGAAATCATGTTTTTCTTATAACCTCTCTTCTCTTCTCCAATCTGAAAAATCTGGAACGCTCAAGGTTCAAATTTCATGCTCTCCGCCTCTCGCTTCACAGTGTCAAACAGAACAGAGGACAGATATCTCTCTCCAAAGCTGGGAAAGACCACCTGCACAAAACAAAAACAAAAAATGATTAATGGCTGAACGAATCGGAAATTGCAGAAAGCTAACAGATTATCTTGTTCTTATTTCCCATTCCCACCCGGACACAACCACAGAATATTCAAATCACACAAACAAAATTGGCTATCCCATTTTTATTTCCCATTTTATACAATCTTTTGACATTCCACACCCCAGCTGTCATTTAAAAGGCTACAAAAAGAACCGTGGGGAAGGAGAAGCATAGCTTGACTAAGGGAGGGAACACCATTAGCCCTAACAGTGTTAGGAAGTCAGTTTGTAGAGGCAGAACGTAATGCTTCATGTAAGCCAACTAATATTATAGCTTTACAATTTCATACAAATGTTGGGGTGCTAAAATCTGACTTACAACAATGAGTTTTCCAGCATTCTCTGGCCTCTTTGCAATCTTAATTGCAGCAGCTGCAGCAGCGCCCGATGATATTCCAACCTGAAAGAATTTCCCACAATCAGTGTGATGTAAAGGACAGAATTGCAGCGACGGCAAGTTATGTACAGTATATAACAGATATTTTATAAGATAGTCTAAGAGCACATCATAGAAGTAACAGTTGCAGACTCTACAGGTTGAGAACTTACTAGCAAACCTTCTTTCAATGCAAGAAGCTTTGCAGTTTCAATTGCTTCATCACTTGATATCTGCAAAATCGCATAAATTAGTTGGGGAACAGTCTGGGACAATAAAAAAACCGATAAAAATCTGTGCAGACAGGAAAAACAGAGCTATCATTCGTCTCTGCACATCAAATCATTGCATTTTTCTGAGGAGACATTTCATTCTCTATATTGTAATCTGACCTGTTATTCACCAGTTCATGAGATGATTAAAAGCAAGCTTCAAACCAGCCAATATAATCTGGCAACAATTTGTTGGGGAAAGTGCAGAATAATATGTGATGAATCAAATGAATCAAATTCATGAAATGATAATTGCTGGAGTACTAATATAAAAATACGAGTAATCAAGAACATTTTGGGCTTACTTGAACAACTTCATCAACGATCTTGACATCCAAAACCCCTGGGACAAACCCAGCACCTATTCCTTGGATCTTATGTGGACCTTGACATAAATGCATGCATGAATCAGTAAGCTATCAATAACCTATATATAAAAAAGGGGTCCTCCTTACTTTAATTACTACGGTAATACAAAAATAAACTAGAATTATTTGGATCTATGGAAAGCAAGCTCACCAAGTAAAATGTCCTAGACAGTATTTTTGCTAAAGGGAAATCAGAAACTGTTTGCATAACATGGCAGTGGTTGTTCCAAGATTAAAGCTCCAAGAAGGAATCATCAGATGAACCAACATGCATATTACAATAGAAATGTTTTCATTTCGCATTCCACTCAATAATGCAGTCATGCCAAAAACCTTGTGGTACAAATTTCATAAATGATTGATCTTTTTTGCCTATATAGTAGATTGTGTAGGAAAATTGAAAAGCAGCACGTGCAAGGAGTGTGAAACATCAAGCATATGAGTCGCATTAAATTTTTAAAATAACTCACCAGGTTTTCCTCCAGATAAAATGGGGCTTTCAACTGGTTCCACTCCATATAGCTACATGAAAACAAAGAAAACCTTGACAGTAAGAAAAAAAAATAAAAATAAAGCAGATACGCTTAAATTCTGTTCTAAGAATAGTCACGAATAAAACTTTATTGTGATTCAACGTAAGAATCCAAGGCCAAGCATACCTTAATGTTAGGATTCTGCTCTTTTAGGTATTTCCCAGCACCTGTAATGGTTCCACCAGTTCCTATCCCAGATACAAGGGCATCAACTTTCCCTCCAGAACCTTTCCATATCTCAGGTCCAGTAGTCTCATAATGAACCTACTTAAATAATGGCACGTATCAGATAATAATGTCAATCAATGACTTATCAAAGTAATGGTAGAGCAAATACCTTTGGATTAGAAGGGTTTTCAAACTGCTGGAGGATATAAGCATTGGGTGTCTTCGCCTTGATCTCCTCAGCCTTCTGGACAGCCCCTTTCATGCCTTTAGCAGGATTAGTGAGAACCAACTCAGCTCCAAAAGCACGGAGAATTATTCTTCTTTCGTTACTCATTGATGCAGGCATTGTGATGATGAGTTTGTAACCCTTGGCAGCAGCCATGAAGGCCAGTCCTATGCCAGTATTTCCACTTGTAGGCTCAATTAGAACACTCTGCAGCAATAGTTGTGAAGCCCCATCAAAATCAATGGAAATTTCAACAGCATAAAAACTCCACCAAATAATTAACCTCGCAATCTTTCTTTCTTCACACTAGCATGAAAAATTAACAAATATATCACTTGAGGTCCTGAGGATACAAGTTATGCTGGTATTTTCACAATAACGGCACCAAAGTCACCAATACATGCACTTGCAAAATGGCGTAGCTATGCTTCAAAGAATATTAATCAAATTATATAGCATTTTCAGAATTGTTCTTACTAACCTCCCCAGGTGTGATGAGGCCTTTGGCTTCTGCATCAGCAATCATGCTATAGCCAATCCTGCATGTCAGGCCACAATGATCAGAACCCAGCAAAAATTTGAAGCAAGAATTTCAAAGGAAATAATACTCTTACAAAAATAAACAAAGCGAAAAATAGGGACTAGTCAGAAGGCTAGAAAAAAAAGGAAGCATAAATGATAAGGAGTTAATTGTACCTGTCTTTGACACTGGAGCATGGCTCCATCCCCTCAAGTTTAGCAGCAATACGGGCAACGCAACCATCCAGAACGTTGTTGAGATATACTAATGGAGTTTTACCAATCAACTGGGCAAATAAACATGACAAATATATCCTAAGCAAACGAAAGAACCGAACCCGTAAAGAAGACAGGATTATAATTTGACCTTACAATGAAGATAACTTACTTCAGTTACATCTTTGGCAATTTCGTATTTCTCAACCGCCATTGTTTCAGATTACTGCAGCTCAAGAAAACAGAAGTCAAAAGACCAATGAGATGGAAGTAACAGCGGGAGGTTTAAGGAGGGAAAACTCACCTATGGATTACGACAAGAAAATGGCTTTGTGGAAGCTGATAGGCAGACAGGTACACTTTTGTGAAGGAGTACAGTTTCCTACAAAACCATCGGTTTCTTTTATATAAGCACCTCAATGCAAGAAAAAAGAAGAAGCAAGTCGCTATCTTTGGACTTTGGAGTCTCAAATTATGGTGCTAAAAACAGAAATCTCTTAAAAAACAAATAGGGTGGAAATTCATCGTTCTTGTAATGTGATCTATGAGATAGACTGTATCTAACTCGATTCTAAGGCTAGATTAATTGTTGAATGAGATGTTACAAATATGAGGCCAAATTAATACGGTCAGGCCTCGTTTTGGATATTTTAGATTTTTTCGTAAGGAGGACCAGAGCAGAAAATAGCTGTTTTTTCACCCAAAAAAAATATGGTATAGATAATAATATTTATTGATCAAAAAAATAACTAATGGTGCTTTGTTTTAGCAGGGACAGCTCATGTTTCCCACTTTCTCGTGACAGTGGCAATTACATATTCATTCACAATATTAGCTGCCAACATACTTTTTTAAATATTTTTTTGATTAAAAATATATGAATTTTTTTTATATATTAATACATCAAGATTAAAAAAAAAAATATTAAAAAAATATTTAATATTTTTTTATATCAAATACATTTTTAAAACACAGTTAAAAATAGATTAAACCTCAATGCTAGAAACTCTTCCCCCCTCTCCGAAAGAGTTTATTTGAAAATATGGTGTAAATTATGTTTTTTTATATTTTAATTATTTTTTTATAAAAAATATTTATTTTATATAATTTTAGATTGTTTTGATGGTTTCTTTTAAAAATAACCTACAACCCTTTCCCTTGCCGGGGACTTCCATGAAATGTAAACGGGCGGCGTTGATCGTGTGCTCGACACTTGTTGCCTTGGTTTATTAAGTATTATAATATGAAAATCCTCAGTGTTTTAGGACAAAAAAATCTTATTATAATTCTTCCAATATTTACATATGATTTTATAATGACATAGAAAAAACATACCGTTTAGGAAAATGTCAACCTAGACATTATGATCTACGATAATTTAATGGTGGATACAGCATATGATGGTCCAATATATATATATATATATATTCTATAATTTATCATGCAAGCTTCTGTCAAACTAGCATGCATGTAAATTAATTTGATCTAAAAGAAGCATAAAAATCTAATCTTTAATTGTTTTGTTTTAGCTATTAATTCACTCAGTTGTTTTCTTAGCAAACTTCCATTTTATTTATTTTCTTTGAAAATATACGATTTTAACGACGCCATATTCGTTGCAGCAGACTCAGATAGATCCTAAATATCATGAGAAAGATATTAACACTAATTCATGTATTATGGCTGCTGCCAGTCTATGCGCATGAAAATCTGGAATTACAACAAAGAATGGCAGCAGAGTTATGGGTTCTGAGACAGTATTGTCCAAATCTTTTATGCATATGAACTGCCGTAGTGCAATCCTGAAATCAAGTTTGTACGACGCCGTGCGAGTGCCTAGCTAGGTTCTACCTATTCTCATCGTACCTGGATCGTGGAAGTTCATGAATTGCTTTATTTACTCTGGTCCTTCTCGGTGAAGTATAACGAGGATATTTAAAATTGTGTTCAAAATGGTGTTTTTAAAATTTTAAAATTAATTTTTTATATATATTTTTAATTATTTTGATATGTTAATATTAAAAATAATTTTTAATATATTAAAAAAATATTTTAATATATTTTTAAATAATACATATTTTAAAAAATAACCACCTCTCAAATAACATATATGTCTCCTTCCAACTCCAACTTGTTAGCTTAGAAATCGATGGTGATGGTGAGGATTGCTAAGAAAATAATTATAATACACCTTCGAAAAAAATATTCAGATAAAGAAAATACAGACTTTGCGGAAAAATCAAATATGTTAGGGTTTTACTTTCAGCGAAACAAATATATATGGTTAAAAATATAGATAAAAATATATTTTTTATGAAAATTATAAAATCCAAAAGTAAAATTTTGATGAGAGAACTCATAAATAAAAATCAAAAAGTTACAGGAACTTCAAGTAAGAGCTTTTCATAAAACCGTTAAATTTAAAGGATATTTGAAAGTATAATAATAATTGCTTTTTAAAATATTTTTTGCTTAAAAAATATCAAAATAATATTTTTTATTTAAAAGAAAACAAAACTAGCATATATTTTTTTTCTTTTAAGAAAATAGCACTGGTAGCATAGCATAATTAATAAAAATTTAACACGTTATACTACTTTTATTAGTGCAACGCTTAAAAATATTTATTTATACCAAAAAAAAGTTTTTATAGATTTTTGGGATTACATTATTATCCATAGCACAACCTTTTAAATCTTATCAGGCTGTGGTATTGAAAATAACACAACTAATTATATTATGCTTTTAAAAATAGCGCAATTATTTAAACTATGGTTTTAGTCACAAATATGCTAAAATAACACAAGTAATTATATTATGCTCTTGAAAATAGCGCAATTATTTAAACTATGGTTTTTTTCACAAATATGCTAATTTATAAATAAAAAAACTCCTTTTTTGGAGTGGTTTTTTAAGATTATTGTGTTTTTGTTTTCTTTTGATTACTTATGACTCACTTACGAGGGGCTTCAAAGCCCAAAAAAAGAAGGCAACAACTTATATATAGATATTTAATGACATATCTTTCTCTGAAACTGAAAGAATGGAGGCTGCTTGAGGGCAGGAGACTACCATTCCCAGCTTTTTAAGCAGTTCATTTTGGTGCTTTTTTTTAAAAAAGTTATTTTTAGAGCATTGCACTTCTTAATTATTATTATTATTATTATTATCCTCCTAGGGAAACGCCCACCTAAAGGCAAAAAGCCAAAAACTAATTTCCAACGACAGCCTTCAACTCCCAGCAAAACGTTATCCTATCGAACACCACAAATTACTTCTAGACTCCCAAAAGCTTCCCTCATTTCCCACCTCACAAAAAACCATGGCAACCCTTCGTTTCACTCCATCTCCTTCCTCCATCCTCACCAGACAGAAACTACCCACCGAACTCTCTTCATCTGAACTCAACTACAAAGCTGCCAGATCCTTGAAGACTGTAGTTAGGTCTTACAAAGTGGTGATTGAGCATGAAGGTCAATCCACAGAGCTGAAGGTGGAACCGGATGAGACCATACTATCCAAGGCATTGGACTCTGGATTGACTGTGCCTCATGATTGCAAACTTGGGGTGTGCATGACTTGCCCAGCAAAGCTAATAAGTGGCTCTGTTGATCAGAGTGAAGGTATGCTCAGTGATGATGTGGTGGAGCGCGGGTATGCACTGATCTGCGCAGCCTATCCAACGTCAGATTGTCACATTAGGCTTATTCCCGAAGAGGAGCTGCTGTCACTGCAACTAGCAACAGCTAATGACTAAATGCTTTGTGCCTAAAGTTTTAAGTGAGGATTTTTGTTATCTCATGTTGAATCAGAGTATAATCTTTATCATACGCTTATTTTGCAATAGAATGCTGAATAGATTTGTCAAAATTTGGATCATCCCTGTCATCTCAATGCGACCAGCAAATCATATCTTCAAATAGTGTTGTCCTTTGAATTTGATTCAAATCCTCTGATAACATGTCCTCCTTAAAAAAAAAATCATTACAAGCGAATAAAACATGAGTGAAAAAAGGCTGCTTCTTCATGTCATTTTTTTCTGACTGCATATCTTATGAATTGTTGAATGTGGTCGAGAGGTGTAGATATATCCAATAGCAAGACATCGATTAAATAATGACATGAATTGTTGCAAGGGATTTCAAATTTTTTCATTCATTTGTGCACAACAAGCTTGAACAACACCTCGTCAGATTATATACAAAGACTAACGCAAGACGATCCTCAGTTCTAGTTTGCATACCACAAGTAACAGAGCATTACAATCAGCAAGTGTGCCCCTGGTTGTTGTAAGCAATGCCGATAGCAGCAGAATAGATTACGAACTTGCAACTCTCTAATGGTGGACACGAGTCCCTTGCTCAGCAAATGGAGGAACTGACCCTCTTTATGCCACTGGACATGAAATCCAAGCACTAAATTCTGTTCTAGTTAGCTAACTCGATAAAACTTTATCAACTGCTTCTATAAGGAGGGAAATGAAGCGCACTCCATTTCTCAATTATCTTTCTAAAAGCAGAGTTGTCTGGTACTACTTGAAAGAGAAGCTGTTTGCAACAAATGTAAGCAATGCCATAATGTAAGGCTTGTAGATGATAAAAGGAACTCATTGAACAGTCAACCCTGCATCAAGCTTCAAACCAGTGGATGGGAACCTAGCCTTCGATGGCTTCCTTTGCTTAAGCTTCACCTTCACATTAATGCCATTGTCGATAATAGCCTGCAGCACAATCTGAAGCTTTCCCTCCAATCTCTCCCCCTTTCTTGGCGTGTAGACCACATCATGAATATCATCTGCTAATGCTCTCTGAGCTAAAATCCCTCCAACAGCAGCACAAGCAGTTGCATTCTTGGTTGAAGCCAGGTCGAATTTAAAATCCTTAGATATCGAATGTGCCACGGCCACCACCTTACTAGTTACCCGGTGTATAACACAAGCGCGGACAGAGGCTTTTGATATGTAAATGTCAAGGCAAAATGGCTCATGATAAGGACCTGTAAGCTGATTGAAAGTCGGAGTCCTGATCTTCTTTTTCTCGGCACCGCCAGAACTATCCATGTTACTAACCAAAGTATAAACCTTCGGATCCTTTGCTATTCTTGGAAGTTTTTCAACATCAAAAGCTGAATTACAGCTTGGGTTTTCCTTCCTTTTGCTTTCTTTACTACTTTCATTCTTCTTTGAAGATTCTTTCTTTTCATTTCCCTTAGGAACATCTTTCCTCCTCCAAGAGTTCTTCCTGTGGAAGTCGAAACTGTACTCTTCAAACTCTTTGGAATCCCGATCAAGCTTGTAAAAGAGATTACCTCGAATTCTCATATTATCAATCTCATCAAAATCAGGGTTACCGTGCAAAGATTTAACATCATCAAACTGCTCACCGAATGCCTCAGTCACTGACTTCGCTTCCTTTTCCCTATCCAATCCTCGCCATGCATGAACTAAACTCGATGATACCTGCCAGGCGTCATCGTCCACGAGCTCAATATTATAACCAT
>Ga0307515_10021626_pt1 | contig 11391 bp, 7 predicted proteins | sample 17_EM_MG_FD_194513 | JGI IMG/M metagenome (GOLD analysis project Ga0307515, IMG submission 194513) | Populus trichocarpa ectomycorrhiza microbial communities from riparian zone in the Pacific Northwest, United States - 17_EM | ecosystem: Host-associated > Plants > Roots > Unclassified | place... | reverse complement strand
CGACAATATGCAGTTTTAGGCAGCGCGACAACGACGAGGAGGGAGACACCTTCCCGTCGGCGCAAAGGGTCGAGAAAGTGCGCTAGACGCACGTCGGGAGGAAACAAGATGGATAAGCACACCCAGCGTCGGGCGCGGTGGTTCACGAGCGCGGCCTTGGTCGCCAGCCTCGGCGCGGCTCAGGCCGCCCACGCCCAGGTCGCCAACAGTTCAACCACCCCGCCGCCCGCGCCCGTGGCCGACAGCGGCATGCTCGAGGAAATCACCGTCACCGCGCGCAAGCGCTCGGAGAACCTGCAGGACACGCCCGTGGCGATCACCGCGGTCAGCGCCGCGGCCATCGAGCGCAAGGGCATGACCCAGATCACCGACATTGCCGCCAGCACGCCCAGCCTGACCTTGCAGGGCTCGGCCCCGCTGTCGGGTAATTCCTCGGCCGCCATCGTCTTCCTGCGCGGCATTGGCCAGATCGACTTCACCATCACCACCGATCCGGGGGTGGGGGTCTATGTCGACGGCGTCTATGTGGCGCGTAGCGCCGGCGCGGTCCTGGATCTGGTCGATGTCGAGCGGATCGAGGTGCTGCGCGGGCCGCAGGGCACGCTCTTTGGCCGCAACACCATTGGCGGCGCGATCAACGTGGTCTCGCAGACTCCGGCCTCGGAGTTTGGCGGCTTTGTCACCGGCACCATCGGCTCCAGCGAGCGCCGCCAGTTGCAGGGCTCGGTCGACCTGCCGCTTAGCGACACCTTCCGTACCAAGGTGTCGGGCCTCTACAACAAGCGCGAAGGCTATGTGACCCGCCTGCAAACGGGCGAGAAGCTCGGCGACGATGACGCCTTGGCCGGCCGCGTCCAGTTCGACTGGACGCCCAGCGCGGTGTTTGACGCCCAACTGTCGATCGACGCCACCAAGAAGCGCGAAGCCCAGGCCGGCGTCGTGGCGCTGCGGATCGACGGCACCGCCTTTCCGCTAGCCTTCCTGGAAAACGCCCGCGTCCTGGGCGGATCTTGCGCCGCGGCCCCCAACGCCAGCCGCAACTGTTTTGGCGCGGCCTGGCAGACCAACGATCCCTACACCACTAACGCCACCCATCCGACCCGATCGGACGCCGATGTCTTCGGGGCGGGTCTGACCCTGAACTGGAATCTGGACGCGCTGAACATCAAGTCGATCACCGCCTATCGCAAGCTCGATGCGGCCTTCTCACGTGACACCGACAACACCCCGCTGGAATTCCTCTATTCGGACATCTCCCAGAACCAGCATCAGTTCAGCCAGGAGGTGCAGTTCACGGGGCGTTCGTTCAACGATCGGCTCAAGTGGCTGGGCGGGGTCTATTACTTCGAAGAAAAGGCCTTCGAGAACTATGTCAGCGCCGGCGACGTCAACGGCGCCCAGGGGCTGAACCACACCCGCAACAGCAACTACGCGCTGTTTGGCGAGGCCACCTACGACCTGACCGACGCGCTGCATCTGACGGCGGGTCTGCGCTACACCGACGAGACCAAGAAGTTTCGCACCGACGCCAAGATCATCTCGGGCATTCGCTCGCCGATCGGCACCCAGATCGTCGCCGACACCAGCTGGCAGTCCAGCAGCTATAACGAGACCACGCCACGGGTGACCCTGGCCTGGGACGCCACCAGCGACCTGATGGCCTATGCGACCTATTCCAAGGGCTTCAAGAGTGGCGGGTTCAACGCCCGCTATTCTTCGCCCGTGCCCGAACTGATCTCGTTCGAGCCGGAGTTCGCCACCCTCTATGAAGGCGGGCTGAAGTATCAGACCCCGCAGCGGAACCTGCGCCTGAACCTGGCGGTTTTCCGCACCGACTATTCCAACGTCCAGGTCGAATATAGCGTGCCTGGCGTGCTGGGCGCCCTGACGGGTAACGCCGCGGCGGCGAGGATCGATGGTGCGGAATTGGAAGCCAGTTGGCTCCCGGTGGCCAAGTTGGAAATTGATGGCACGGTCAGTTGGTTGGACGCGCGCTACACCGAGGCCACCGCCAGCGCGTTGGGCGTTCGGGCCGGCAACAAGCTGCCTCTGACCCCCAAATGGTCGGCGAGCCTGTCAGCGTCCTATCCGTTCGATCTGGGCGCGGCTGGCACCCTGACGCCGCGGTTCGACTTCGCCTACCGCTCTGCTGTGTTCAACACCGCCGACAACGCCGCGATCGTCCACCAAAAGGGCTATTCGGTGCTCAACGGCGCGGTGGCCTGGGAGCCGACGCAAGGGGACCTGACCGTGACCCTGGGCGGTCGCAACCTGACCGACGAGCGCTATCTGCTGACAGCCACCTATAGCGACGCGGCGGGCCTGGCCGAGGGCACCTATGCGCGCCCTCGCGAATGGTACCTCAGCGTCAAAAAGCGCTTCTAAGGCCGAGGACCGTCTTCTCGGCCCGTTGCAAGATAGGTGCATGTTTGCATATAGTGTGAATGCGCATTGAGTCTGGTCGCCTCTCGGCGTCGGCGCGCTCCCCCGCACCGACAATCTTTCTTCCAAGAGGTGAACCTTGACCCCGTCCCGCGACACGTCCTCCGCCGCGCTTGCCTCCTCCGCCGGGAGGCAAGCAGGTGAGGTGGGGATGCTGCGAAGGGACGGGGTCGCCCAATTGGTGCTGCTGGGCTTGCTCTGCGCCCTGCCGCCTCTGGCGATCGATATGGCGCTGCCGGCCATGGCCGGCCTGGCCAAGACCTTCAACGACAGCGGCGCCAAGAGTGCGCTGACGCTGAGCCTCTTCATGGCGGGTTTTGGTCTGACCCCGCTGATCTACGGATTGCTGTCGGATCGCATCGGCCGCAAGGGGCCGCTGCTCATCGGTGTGGCGCTGTTCACGCTGGGCGGCGTGGCTTGCGCCTTGGCCCCGAGCCTGGATGACCTGCTCTGGGCGCGCGTGCTGCAGGGCGCTGGCGCGGGGGCCGGACCGACCCTGGCCTATGCCTCGTTGCGAGACCGGCTCGATGGACCGGCCCTGCATCGACGCCTGGCCTTGCTGACCATGATCCTTGGCGTAGCGCCGGTCATCGCGCCGACCTTGGGCGCCTTGGTGCTTGAGCATGGCGATTGGCGAACGATCTACGTCGCCTTGGCCGCGGCGGGCGGCGTGATGTTCATGTTCCTGCTGTTTGGCTTCGAAGAGACTTGGCGTGATCGGCGAGGCGACGCCAAGGACGGGCAGGGTGGTGATCGACCCGATGGCCAGACCCTGGCCTATGGTCTCGTGCGCGGGCTCAGCGCCGGGTCGATGTTCGCCTATGTCGCCGGTTCGCCCTTTCTGCTGATCCAGGCCTTTAGCGTGAGCTACCGCCAATTTGGACTATTATTCGCCCTGACCGCCGGCGGTCTTGTTCTGGGCTCGGCCCTCGCCGCGCGCTTCTCGCGCGGCGGCAAGGTGCGCGGCTTGGTGCGCCTGGGCGTGAGCCTGGCCTTGGCGGGCCCCATCATCGCCGGCCTCGCGCTGTGGCTGAATCGCGGCGGGCTTATCGCCCCGATGACCGGCTTTACGGTCGCCACCTTCGGCTATGGCCTGATCATGCCGACAGCCTCACACGCGGCCTTGAGCCGCGCACCACGATCGGCTGGCATGGTGTCGGCGGCGATGAACAGCTTCCAGATGGCTTGCATGGTGGCCGCCAGCGTCCTCGTCGCCGCTTGGTTGGCGGGGCTCGGGCCCCAGGCGATGATTGTGGTGATGGTCGGCTTCGCCCTGGCGTCGGCCAGTCTTCTGCCCGTCCTGGCCCCGGTCAAATGACAGCGGTCGGGCCGCCTGATGTGAGCCCGATCTTGCGAGCCGTTGCATTCGATGCGTCCGCGCACCTAAGTTGCCGCCATGATGAGCGACAAGGATCTTTCCGATCAGGCGGCCTGGGCGCTCGAGAGCCTTTATGGCCGGATCGCGCCGCGGGTGTTTGGCCATGCGGCCAAGATGATCGATGGCGAGGTCACCTTCAGTCGCGTGATGGCGCTCTTTCACCTCTATCGCTTGGGCCCGCAATCGATCGCCGATCTGGCGGCCGTGGCGCATCTCAGCCCAACGGCGGCCAGCCGCATGGTCGATGGCCTTGTGGTGGCGGGTCTGGTCAGTCGGCGCGAAGCGCCAACCGACCGCCGACGCAAGGAGGTCGCGCTGACGCCGGCGGGCAACGCCGTGATCAAGGGACTGCGAGCCGAAACCGCCGCGGCCTTTCGGGAAGTATTGGATTCAGCGCCCCCCAAACTCGCCGCAGACCTAGCGGGGACTTTGGCGCGCGTGGCCGAGGCGCTGCCGGACGTACTGGTCGACTAGGCGGCAAGCTCGGGATTGATGATCGCCTCGCGCAGGGGCGTCTTGGGTCCGGGGGGGAGGGGCTGGTTGGCGATCTGGCGCGCCCGGGCTTCTGGAACCCCCAGCGCGCGCAGCATCAACAGGCCGGTGGTTGCGATGTCGTCGGCCGCCAGGCCTTCGGTCATGGCCCGCCGCAAGGACATCACCACCAAGCCCAAACCCAGATCCATGGCCGGCCCGACGGCGGGCACGGCGATGGCGCGGCTGTCGATGGCGGCGGCCATGGCGCGTTCGGCATGGGCGCGCATGTGCGGGGTCAGCGCGCCGACCAGAGGCGTGACCCGCACCACCACGCCGCTGCAGGAGCGATCGCTGGCCAAGCGATGGATGCTGTACTGGATGTTGCGGCAAATCAGCTCGGCAGGGTCGGCCAACTGGTCAAACAGCAGCGATTGCTCGCGATTGAGCTGGTCGGCGATTTGGGCCGCCATCGCCTTGAGCATGTCCTCGTAGGTGGCGAAGTAATTGTAGAACGAACCCCGGGCAAGGCCCGCGGCGTCGCGGATGTCATCGACCGTGACCTTGTCGATCCCCCGCTCATCAAACAGCACGAAGGCCGAGGCCAGGATGTTGGCGCGCGTCCGGGCGCGCCGCTCACGGCCCACCCGCGTGCGGTAGGGCTCCGGCTCGGTCAGGGAGGCGGTGATTGCGTTCATCGTCTTTAGCTCTCGACGCGGCGCCGTGCGACGTCAACAAAAAACCAAATTGACGTCACGTCATCATGACGATATGTCATTTTGTAAATAAAAGCGACGGGCGATCACGCACCGCGCGGCGAGGGAGGAAGAGCGATGAAGACCAAAGCGTTCGGAGCCAGCCTGTTGGTGCTAGGCATGATCCCCATGGCGGCAGCCAGTTCGGCCTTCGCCCAGGCGGCGACTCAAGCCTCAGCCCCGTCGGATGATCAACGGGTCGAGGAGATCGTGGTCACCGCCCAGCGTCGGAGCGAAAACCTGCAATCGGTGCCGATCGCGGTGAGCGCGGTGACGGCCCAGACGCTCGAAGCCTTGGGGGCGCGCGATGTCACGGGCCTCAATAAGCTGGCCCCGGGTCTGCACATCCAGGCCGCGACGGGTTTTGTCTCCCCGCGGATCCGCGGCATCGGCACCACAGCCCTGGGGGCGGGGCTGGAGAACTCGGTGGCCACCTATGTCGATGGCGTCTATTTCGCCTCGGGTCCCGGTTCGCTGCTGACGCTCAACAACATCGCCCAGATCGATGTGCTCAAGGGGCCGCAGGGCACGCTCTTTGGCCGTAACGCCACGGGCGGCCTGCTGCAGGTCACCACCCGAGATCCCAACCAGGATTTCAGCGGCCGCGCCGCGCTCACCTACGGCAACTACAAGACCTTCTCGGGGGACCTCTATGTTTCGGGCGGGGTGGCCGAAAACCTGGCGGCCGATTTTGCTCTGAAGGTCACCGCTCAAGGCGAGGGCTATGGCGTCAACCAGTTCACCGGCAACGACGTCAATCGCAACGACCTGGATATGGCGGCGCGCTCCAAGTGGGTTTGGTCGCCCAATGAGACGACCAAGGTCAAACTGATCGCCGACTATCTGCGCCGCTATGGCAACGCCACGGCCAGCGGCCATGAGGCCCCTGGGCGCAAGCCGCTCTTTGGCCCGGCCTATGTCGGCTCGCCTTGGGACATCAATTCCGACTTCGATCCCAAGCAGAGCCTGACCGGCAGCGGCGTCAGCCTGCACTGGGACCAGGATTTTGGCGCGGTGCGGTTCTCCTCGATCTCGGCCTATCGCCGCTCGTCCTACATCGTGCGCTTCGACACCGACGACACCGTCGTTCCGGCCGTGACGCTGACCAATTCGACGCTGAAGGACGTGCAGGTCTCCCAGGAATTCCAGCTGCAGTCCCACGACGGCTCGCCGGTCCAATGGGTGGGGGGCGTCTTCCTGTTCGACGCCAACGGCAAGTTCGCGCCCAACACCCTTCGGTTTGGCGGTCCGCTGGTGGGGCCAACCTCGCCGCTGGAGCAAGCCATCACCATCGGCGGGCAAAAGACCCGCTCGGCGGCGGCCTATGGCCAGGCGACCTTCAATCTGAGCGCCGACACCCATTTGACCGCGGGCCTGCGCTACACCACCGAGAAGCGCTCGCTGCAATCGATCACCAACGGGGTGTTGATCGGCGGGATTCCGATCGGTCCCCTGGGCCCGGAAATCACCGCTTCGCGCCGTTACTCCAAGCCGACCTGGCGCATCGCGCTGGACCACCAGTTCACCGACGGCCCTCTGGCCTATGTCTCCTATAATCGCGGCTTCAAGAGCGGCGGCTATAACGCCGGCATTCCCACCGACCCGCCGTTCAATCCAGAGATTTTGGACGCCTACGAGGCGGGACTGAAGTCGCAGTTCTTTGATCGCCGGGTGCGGCTGAACGTGGCGGCCTTCTACTACGACTACAGCAACATCCAGGTGGGCCGGTATCAGAACGGCCAGATCGGCTACTACAACGGCGCCTCTGCCGAGATCTATGGTCTGGACGCGGACCTGGAAGCCCATCCGGCGCGCGGCCTGACGCTCACCGCTGGTCTGAGCCTAATCCACGACCGCTTCACCGACTTCCCCAACGCCATCTTCGCCGTGCCGATCCCGGTCATCGGCGGCACCCATGCGGTGATCGCCTCGGCCAAGGGCAATCGCCTGCCATTGACGCCCGACGCCACGTTCAATCTGGGCGCTCACTACGAGCGCCAGACGGCGAGCGGTCAGTGGAGCGGGGACGTCAACTACTACCTCAACACCGGCTGGTACGGGCAATCGGACAACCTGATCAAGCAGGGGCGCTACGCCACCGTCGACGGCTCGCTGGCCTGGCGGTCGGTGGATCGACGTCTGGGCGTGCGGCTGTGGGGCAAGAACCTCACCAACGAGGCGGTACTCACCGCTCTGGGCGCGGCCGATATTTCGACCCTGGTGCAATACGAGGCGCCACGCACCTACGGCGTGACCCTGACCTCTGAGTTCTGATCCGTTTTAAGAAAGGCTGGGCCCGACCATGGCGTCCGATCCCATCTACGACCCGCTGCGCCGTTTTCCGGCCCTCGACCTGAAGGGCCTGAAGATGGCCCGGGTCATGATGAAGGCCATGCAGCGGGCCCAGCCTCGTAAAACCTCGCCAGCGGTGACGTTCGAAGACCGCGTGATCACCCGGCCGCATCGCGCGATACCGGTGCGCATCTATCGGCCGGTGGGCGTGGAGCAACCGGGCGTGCTGCTGTTCTTCCATGGCGGCGGCTTTGTGGTCGGCGACCTGGACACCGAGCACCCGCGCGGCGTCGACTATGCCGAGCTGGGCCATGTCGTGGTGGTTTCGGTCGACTATCGCCTGGCTCCGGAAAATCCCTTTCCTGCGGCTCATGACGACGCCTGGTCGATCCTGGATTGGGTGCTGGAAGGCGGTCTGGGCGAGGCGGTCGACACCGGCCGCCTGGGCGTGGCCGGAGGTAGCGCCGGGGCCTGTCTGGCCGCGGGTCTGGCCCTGCGTGATCGCGACGAGGGTAGGGGCGCGATCAGCTTTTCGCTGCTGATGCAGCCGGTCGTCGACCATACGAGTTCGCAACTCTCGGCCAAGACCTTCACCGACACGCCGTTTCTGCGCGCTCAGGATCTGCCCAAGGCCTGGGGGGCCTATCTTCCGCGCCCGCCGTCCTTGCCGCAGCTCAGTTACGCGGCTCCGTTCCACGCTCAGACCTATGCTGGCCTGGCGCCGACCTTCATCGTCGCGGCCGAGGATGACCCCTCGCGGGACGAGGCCTTGGCCATGGCCTTGCGCATGGTCGATGACGGCGTCGAGGTCGAATTGCATGTCTTCCCGGGCGCGCCGCACGGCTTTGAGATGGTCGAGAGCGCTCCTGCCACCCTGACCGCTTTGCAACTGCGCGGCTCGGCCCTGCGCCGGGCCTTGGGCCGACCGGCGCCGCGCGCTTGACCCCCGTCCAGACTGGAACCCTTGCGATGAGACTGCATCCGGACTTCGAACCCCTGCGCGGCTTGCCGCCCCTGGATCTTTCGAGGCTGGACCAGGCGCGAGCCGGGATGGCCGCTGGCGCGGCCGCGCGCAAGCCCCGCGCGCCGGGCGCCTTGGCGATCGAGGACCGGACCATCGCCGGGCCAGGCGGCGCCTTGCGCCTACGGCTCTATCTGCCTGTGTCGACGGGGCCGCTGCCGGCGCTGGTCTATTTCCATGGCGGCGGGTTCATGCTCGGCGATCTGGACACCGAGCACGACCGCTGCGTCGACTACGCCCAGCAGGTCGGTTGCGTGGTGGTGTCGGTTGACTATCGCCTGGCGCCAGAACACCCGTTTCCCGCAGCCAGCGACGATGCCTTGGCCGCCCTGACCTGGCTGGCCGAAGAGGCTGAGTGGCTGGGCGTCGATCGCGACCGGATCGCGGTGGGCGGCGGCAGCGCCGGCGCCTGTCTGGCCGCGGGTTTGGCCTTGCGGGTGCGCGACGCTGGCGGGCCGAAGATCGCCTACGTCCTCTTGGTGCAGCCGGCCCTAGATCACCTGCAGAGCCAGCCATCGGCGCAGAGCTTCCATGACACGCCGTTTCTGAAGGCCGCGGACCTGCCACCGACCTGGAACGCCTATCTGGGCGCGACGCCGCCGTCCGACGCGGCTCTGGCCTGGGCCGCGCCGTTCGCCGCCGAAACCCTTCGCGGCTTTCCGCCGACCTGCATCCTGGTCGGCGCGGTCGATCCTTTACGCGACGAGGGCTTGGCCTTCGCGCGCCGGCTGATCGCCGATGAGACCGAGGTCGAACTGCATTTGCTGGCCGGCGCGCCGCATGGTTTTGACCTAGTCGAAAGCGCCCAGATCACCCGCGACGCCCTCACCGTGCGCGTGGCGGCCCTGACGCGGGCCTTCCAGCGCGTCGCCCCGGCCAAATCCGCTGCTGGTCAGGGGACGGCGAGGGGCGTCCTGACGGCGGCGGCTATCGGTATGGCCTTGAGCATTTTGCCGATCTTCGCCGGGACGTTCCCGGTGTTTCTGGGCGCCTTGAACGCGGACAAATCGTCCGTGGCGGGGATCTTCCCCAGCCTGCTCTTGGTGGCGGCCTTGGTCGGATCGCTGTGTAATCTCGCCTCGGGTTGGGCCGTTGACCGGTTTGGGCCTCGGCGCGTGGTGTTGCCAGGCGTGGTGTTGTTTGGCGCGGCGATTGCTGGCCTGTCCTTTGCCGATCGCGTGGGATCGGGCGTGTTCGTCCTTGCGGGCCTTGTCGGGGCCGCCTCGTCCCTGACCGGGCCGGTGGCCTACGCCAAGGCGGTTTCCGGCTGGTTCGAAGCCAAGCGCGGCGCGGCCCTCAGCGTGGCGGTCACCGCCGCTCCGATGCTTTCGACGGCCTTGATGGCGCCGCTGGCGGCGGCTCTGGTCGACCATCTGGGTTGGCGCGGCGCCTATCAGGCGATTGGCGCGGGTGTCGCGGTGGTCGGGCTTGTGGTCCTGGCGGCGATGTTTAGAGACCCGCCCGCGCCGGCCGAGGGCGGCGCGCCCGACATGAGCGGTCCGGCCTTCGGCGTCAGCTTCGGCCAAGCCCTGGGCAGCGCCACCTTCTGGCAGATCACCATCGCCGTGGCTCTGGGCGGGGCGGTGGCCACGGCGGTCTCCGGACAGATGCTGCTGATCGCCACGGGGCTGGGCGTTGATCGCGGCGTTGCGGTGATCGCCTTGTCGGCCCTGGCCGCGGCGGGCCTTGCGGGCGCGATGGCCGCGGGCGTGATCGTCGATCGTTTGGCCTCGCCGCGCATCGTGGCGGCGGGTTTCCTGCTGGCCCTGGCGGGCGTGGCGCTGTTGCGTCTGGGCGCGGGGCCAGCCGCTTTCGTGGGCGGTTGCGTTCTGCTGGGCGCCGGCAATTTCGCCGCCGGCTCGGCCTTGCCCTATATGATCGGTCGGTTCTTTGGCCTGCGCCGCATGGGGGAGATCTTCGGCGCTTGCGCGGCCTTGGTGGCGATCCTTTCGGCGACGGGACCGATGCTGTTCGCCGCGGCGCTGGCCGCCGGCGTGAGCATCGACACCCTGTTCAATGTCGGCCTGGCGGCCCTAGCGGCGGCGGCCCTGATGCTGCTGCCGATCCGCCGCTATCCACAAGGTTTCGAATCTCGCCCGTCAGCCTGACGCGCGACCCTGGTCCTCCCCGAGGCCACTGGCGGATCCCCACGGGGGTCCGCCTTTTTCGGGAGCGCTGATGGCGCCGGAGAAGCTCTTTTAGGAAGGCCGATGAACCCCATGCGTACGCGTTTGAAGATCCGTTCGGCTTGTGGCGCGGCGCTGGTGCTCGCGAGCCTCGCGCTTGCCGGATGTGGCGCGCCCTTAAGATCCTTTGAGCGAAAGACGCTCAATCCTGGTTTCATCTCGGCCGCGACGCCCGCCGATCTCGGCGTTCCGTTTGAGAGGATCGTCATCAAGAGCGGTCCGCGAACGCTCGACGGCTTCCTGGTTAGAGCCTTGCCAAGTTGCGCACGGACCGCTGCGGTCCTTATCTATCACGGCCGTGGCGAGACCATCGCCGACTGGACCAAGGTGCAGCAGCGGCTGCGCGAGAGCTGCATTTCCTCTCTGGTCTTCGACTATTCGGGGCATGGTCGCAGTGTGGGGCCCGGAACGGTCGCCAATCTCAACGCTGACGCCGCGGCTGCCAGCCAAAGGTTCAAGACCCTCTTTCCAACGCAACGGTGGTGCCTGCTGAGCCACTCCATGGGCGGCGGTCCCTTGCTGCAGGCCGCCACCCAACCTGGCGCGACGCCTGATTGCGTCGTCGTGGCCAGCCCCTTTTCCTCCTTGCGGGACATGGCGGTGATGGGCGGTTTGCCCAAGCCGTTGAAGTTTATCCTGCCGGACGTGTGGAACAACGCCGAGACGGCGCAGCGACTGAACGCGCCTTTGTTGTGGCTGCACAGCCAGACGGACACGACGATCCCAATAGCTTCGGGACGTCTGGTCTATGACGCCAAGAGGGGGAACAAGACGGCTGTCGTTGTCACCGGCTTCGATCACAACGCGATCTATAAAGCTCTGCCTGCAGCCATCTGGTCACCGATC
>Ga0307515_10021625_pt1 | contig 11391 bp, 7 predicted proteins | sample 17_EM_MG_FD_194513 | JGI IMG/M metagenome (GOLD analysis project Ga0307515, IMG submission 194513) | Populus trichocarpa ectomycorrhiza microbial communities from riparian zone in the Pacific Northwest, United States - 17_EM | ecosystem: Host-associated > Plants > Roots > Unclassified | place... | reverse complement strand
TATCATCTAATCCTACGAAGGCCCTTATTAGCCTTAAACAATCAACAATAGCGGAGCAGTACAAAACTCAATTTGAGATTATTTCAAACCAGGTGCGTGAGCTTTTAAAAAGTTATAGACTTATTAGTTGTTTTTTGGGTTGGCTTGAAGGAAAAATTTAGGATTAGGTTCGGGATGCTTAATCCCACGAGTTTAAAGGTGGCTTGTGCAACTCTACCGGTGTAGTTTACTGGTAAGATTTTAAATTTATTTTTTAAATATTAATAGTTTGAGTTTTATAAATCTTAGAATTATTAGAGGCGTGGTTAATTTCAGAACTCGTAAAATTAGTCGAGGTATATATAAATTATTCTGGATATTTATATTAAAAAAATATTTGTTAGTGGTTCAGTCCGGATGAAAAAAAAAAAAAAAGTTTTCAAATGCAATTGGTGGTCCAGATCTGTTGGAGGTGTGAACAAACAAGCTCGAAATTCAAGCAAAAAAATACCTTGTCAGTCTATAAATTAACATGAGCCCCATTAAAAGAGAAGAGGGAGAAGGGTCTTTGTTTTAAATGTAACGGTAAGTGGAACTCGGCCTAAAATTATTTCTCATTGAAGAAATTGAAGAAGCTCAAGAGTCCAATGGGCCTCCAGAAATTTTAGATTTAATTGATTTTCAAGGGATCACAGAGAAGAATGCGAATTGAGATATCTTTACATGCAATGATTGGAAATTTCGTTGTCAAGTTTATGTTACAATTTCAAACAATTTCGTTGGTAATTCAGCTTGGTGGTTGAGACATGGTTTTAGGAGTACAATAATTAAAGGAGTTGGGCCTAATATTATGGGATTTCGCAGCACTTACTATAGAGTTCAATTTAAAGGGGTCAAAGGATATGTTAAGTGGGCTGAAGGTTCAAGAGCTAGAGATTGATTATGGGCCAGTCTTTCTGAAAGAGCTAAGAAGAGCATAGGGCCTTGGTCTTACAGATCTGGAGTTTGGAGGTAAAGCCTAAACCTACTGACTTAGGGATATAATCACTATAAAATTTATTGAGTTTGAAGTAGTTTTTCATGAGCTCAAAAAGATGCCACGTACCAGAAATCATGATCATTCTATAATACATATATATATAAAAAAAAAAACCTTTAGAAAAATATTTCCAACCAAACAAGGTCTTAAACTTTGACCCAATTTTGACCTGACCGGGTTGGCCTAACCGAGTTAACACGACCAAGCTGACTTGACTAGGTTGACCCAAAATATTTGGTTTATTTGGTTTGAATAGAAACCAAACCAAATACATTGATTTAACCCAAAAACTAAATCAAAACTAAAACTTAAAACAAATCAAACTTTAAAAAAAACACAAAAATCTTTGACCAAAAACTGATCAATCACGGAACATCCATGGTAAACCCAAAAACATGCATCACAAATTAGATCGCATACAATCAAAACAAAGACATGGACATGTTGGAAATCATACAAGGATATCTAATCTAGCATCCATTTACTTCGTTTATCAAAGAATCAACACGATTTTGTCAAAATAAGTTTTTGTTCAAAACCGAAACCCTAGGATTAAAACCCTTAGAAGCTTGTTATTGATACAAATAAACTCTAGATTATTTACTAGTAAAGTTGCTCTAATGGTTTAGTGCAAAGAATTGAACCAAAATTGGTCCAAATCATGGAGATAAGACAATGTTCTTTCCAAGAACACTACCTTAGAGCCCAAAAAAATGCTCAAATATACCCAATACTGTCAAACCCCATAAATGGCCTTATAGACTTCTAAACACACTGCTTATGGTTCTCACAAACCACATTATCAATACCAAGTATAGTTGAATAAAAAAACTAACAAACAATATCAAATCATCAAAATTATGCAAGGTGTTCCATTTAAAAAAAACTTTCAAGTCCGAACAGCCTATATATTCAAGTAATTTGGATTCTAAATTATTTTTCTAAACATATATTGGTCATGAACACGCCCTGTAAACCCATGATTAACAATATTTCTTCACAGTGCATTATCAAACTATCAAAAACTAAAAAAAAACAATTGTTTTATAAAAACAACTTAACTATAAAGCTTTTATTACGTTGAAAATATCAAACACATTCGAAAAATGTTTTAGAAAACAACATCAAACCACAAAATAAAAAATCACGACAACAAAAAGGCAAACACAACCCTACTTTTCAAGCATTCCAAACTTCATCTCTATGTTTGTAAACATAAATACAGACCAAATAACAAAAAAAAAACAACTTAAGCAGGCCACATGGACTCCCTATTAGATTAGAAAGTACACCTTCAAGCCTTTAGAGTAGCTACTACCCTTTTTGCTTTTATTTGTAAAGTCTTGCTTTCACAAGGTTGCTGCTCTTTCAAAGCTTAAGAAATCCTTGTACTAAGCTCGTGAATCTTCACACTTAGCCCTTTTTTTTTAATCATGATTTTTTATTCTCCTTCCTTTCCCCTCCTTTTCCTTTCTTTTTTTCCTTTCCTCTGCCTTGATTTTCAAGGGGTATTTATAGGGTTTTAAGCTAGGATTTAATAAAAGATTGATCCTCCTTCATCAAAGCATGCCCTCTTATTATAATAGGAGATTTTTTAGGTATGTTTTACAGCTGTGAACTTTGTACTTATACTGGTTTTACATTGGTGATATTGCAACAAACTTGGTTTTTGGAGATTTTGGTGGTTTTTTTCAAACTTGGAGACTAATAAGCTTATTTTTTGCCTTTACATCTTGAGAGAAATGTGGTCAGCCTTTGATAAGAACCCACTGAGAAGGCTTGAAAAGTGAATAAATGAAAAAGATTAGTGGTTTTGTGAAATGAGTATCTCAATCAAGGCTGATTAGGTTAACCATTTTCGAGGCTTTGTCGGAGCAACTCCGATGTAAACATCATTGCAGACCACTTGAACTTGGTATAGGATAACCATACCTTTCGATATCCATTCTTGTTCATTTTGGAGGTATGTAGCTCTACAATCATTTGTTTAAAGGTGCCAACTTGATCAGCCGAGAATCTGAAAATACAATGATGTTTAATTGGGGACAAGATGTTGTTGAGTTCATTGAAGAAAATGAGATGTAAACCTTTGATGAGAGTAACTGATCTTTGTAGAGGGGGTGTTTCTTAGTTTAATGATGGTGGTTACAACTCAAGAAGTAGTTGGAGACGCCATATTTATTCATCTGAAAATGCCTAATCGATCAGCCAAAATTTCTAAAGAAGAAGCTAAATGGTGGTCGAACAACGCATTGTCTACATTAAACCCAAAAAATTAGGGTTTTTAATTTAGGATTTTATAAAATTTACTTTAGTCCCCACTCTTCTAATTGCAACTGTAATTTCCTCCTAAACTCTTAATTTCATGCAATTTCACCCGTTCCAAACTCAATTGTTAGCCCTAAAGTTCACCGCCTATTTCATTTTAGTCCTTGGTTATAAAATTGTGCATTTTGACCCTCAATTGATCAACAAACTTCCAATTTCTTTAATTTGGCCTCTGATTTAATAAATTGCAACCCCTGCTTTCATGCGCCTTTTTCAGTTTAGTCCTTGGTTTTGAATTTCTTCAATCAAGTCCCTTATTGCTCATCAAACTTCAATATTTATGCAATTAAGCCCTTGATTTGACAAACTCTATAAAATTGCAAATCGACCACAAACTTTAATTTCTTCCGATTAAAGCCTAAATTAACTTAAAAAATCATTTTTTCTTGCAATTAAATCCTTAATAAAATTAATTAAGTCTTCCAAAATTCTCATTGAGTCCTTACCTATACAAATTTGTATTTCTTTACACCAAATAAAAATATTTTCACCAATGGACCCTTTTATCAATTAGAATTAAGTTGTTAATTTTGTCAATTTTATATATTTTGGTGTCCCAACTTTTTCACTTGTTATTTTCGTCATTTACCACCAACTTGGACAATCTTTTAGGTTTTTTTCTTGTATATCCTCTTATATTTTGGATTTTCTTTTTCTATTTTTTTTCTTTTTTCTTCTCTTGATTTTTATGGGGTTAAAGGTGAGTAACAACAAATGTCCCTTCTTTGTAATTGTTACGAAGCAAAATCTCATCAAGGTTTTGCATAGTGAGCTTGTAATGAAAAAATGTATATCGGTCTTGTTGGGTAATCCACCCGTCTTGGAATTCCAAAGAATTTACTCTTTTTTTTAAATTGGTTTATTTCCACGAGTGACCTACACTTTTTCAAATTCCAAAAGAATTTCAACAATCCTCTATGCTTCCTTAAAATTGGTCTATTTTCACGGGCGACCTGACCATTTTGAAATTCAAGAGTTGGCTTATTTTTATAGGTGACTTGCCCTTTTTAAATTCCAAATACAAGAATCTACATCAGATCCTTCCAAAACTTTTCTAAAACAAAATTAAAAAAAAAACACCCTTCAAGGGTAAACTCTTAAAACGAGTTCTTTATTTTATCACCTTAGATATCCATACTCTATGAATGGGATGTCTTTGTCATTCATTGGCTTTCATTCACCCATGCAGATTTCACTGACTTTCTTCTTAATTGGTGAATCTTGCTCCAACACTATTTCAAAGTTGAGGTTAAATCATATGTAATGCATGCCTTTCGAAACAAGGTCCTCTTTTTCTTTATAATTTTGTTTTTATTACCGAGGGTTGTAATTGATGTGGTGGACTCTTCGCTTGCTTACCCTCCAAGTTTACTCGAGAAAGTCCAGGCGAGTTACTTTCAAATCTTGAGTGTTGAGTTAACTTTGTAGCCTTCTTCTTTATGAGTATTTTACCCGTGGTAAATGCTATCATATTTGTCTTAAATAGGAATGAATTAAAACTATTTCTCTTATGACAATGTTGTTTTTCATGCGCGTTTCCAAAAACTCGTGACACATGCTTTGGTTTTTATTTTAGAATGTTTTCCCTAACAAAAATTTCACAAGATTTACTTTGTCTTTTCGAAAACTTGAGATTTTTCAATGTCGTGTCAAATAACAATGTTCATCTAAGTCTCATGATTTGTATTAGTCTTTGAAGAAAGGTATTTCATCATGGTGATTTGGTTTAAAAAATGACCTATTTTTTATTAGGTTTAAAAAAAGATCAAATACTTGTTTAAAGTCTTGTGTTTGGACTTTCTCAACATGAACAAATACGAATAGTTATTCATTGTATCATGACTCTATTAAAAGGTTCCTTACATTTTGAGAGCATTATTTATCAGTGTAAACCCGCTTGCTTTATTAGAATGGACTTTTCAAGGCACGTAATGAAGGTTGAGTTGCATGGCTACCAAAGAAAAGGAGTTCGCAAGTTCAAATGGTGTTTGAGGGTTTTTATGGGCATGTGATAACTTTCACTCCTTTATGACTTTTCATTCTCTTTTTCTATTCTGCCAATATATGTTATGCTATCAAAATTTTCGCTTTTAGAAGTTAAGATAAGGGGTCTTTCTAGGTTTTTCTTTTCACTTTAAACCTTTGATCGAACACCTAATCAACTTTTCTTTATTGAAATCTCTTTATCTGTCATATCAAGATACCAATAATCTTTCCTATTCCATTTACAAGCTTCTCAATGATTTTCCTTTTCTTTGTTCATCGAAGCTGCATGAGAAGCTTTTGTTTTTTTTTCTTAGATATTCATGTGTCTATTCAAGATTCATCATTTAGCAAAGACCCCCTTCTTTTTAGGCTTGTTGAGCTTTCCTATTCTACGACCTTAATCAAGATCTTATGGATTCCGTTCATAAGTATTCTATCTTTTTAGGTTTTCTGACCACTTTCTCATCGTTAGTGGACATTCTCAAATACCTTCATTCTCATTATTTTATAAATATTTACCCCCTAGTGTGACGTATGATCGTAGTAAGGGTTATCTTATAAAGGAAAATAACTCCACTTCAGCTCAAATTAGGACGGCAAAGGACATATTCATCTCTAGAGGATATAAAAAATTGTCTTTCCTTATTTCAAGAAAGATTGCTCAGGATTGATATATTTTGACCTCATTACCGTAGTAATTTGCACATAATTATTTTGCAAGTTCATAACTCATGAAAACTTCATCGTCATTATTTCATGTAGCTTTTGCACAACAAACTTTGATGGTTGGGCCATCCATTTGGGTTTCTAGGTATTTAGCCATCTCCTAGGAAGTTGCTAGGTGAATCATTGCTCTTGACAAATCATTGATTTTTCTTAAAATCATTAACCAAAGTCAAATCTTGAAATCCTTTGTTTGAGAGAAAATAATTTTTGAAAAAGTTTTTTTTTTTTTAGCCTTTTGAAATCATTTGCAAAATACATAAGATAAAATGAGAATGAATAGCCAAAATTTATTGATTTAAATAAGATGAGTACATTACGCATAGTATTTCTTTACAGAGTTAGAGTTCACAAGCTTAGGCAAGTCGTCTCCATCCATTCTTGTCAATAAGAGAGTTCTCTTAAAGAATGTTTTCTTCATTACATGTGGGCCTTTATAGTTGGGTGCCCACTTACTCTGATCTTCGCTGGGTAGAGGTAAGATTTTCTCAACACTAGATCTCCTTCTCAAAATACCCTGGGTTTAACTTTCTTGCCATATGCTTTAGCCATTCTTCGTTAATACAACTGATGATGTTAGATTGTAACTAAGCTCTTTTCATTGATCAGATTTAACTACTCGCATCTCATATTGACCTAATTAGCTTCCTCAAGTTTTGATTCCATCAGTATCTTTAGAGATGAGATTTCTGCTTTTAACGACATTACTGCTTCCATCCTGTAAACATAGAAATAAGGTGTAGCTCATGTAGATGTCCTTATTGTGGTGCAATATGCATATACAGCAAAATGAAGCATTTCATACAAGTCATTGTATATAATTATCATCTTCTGTATAATATTTTTTATATTTTTGTTGACAGTTTCTATAGCACCGTTCATCTTTGGCTTATACGGAGATGAATTTGAATGCTTGATTTTCTATTTTGTGCAAATTTCTACTATCATTCTTCCATTGAATTTCTGAGCATTAGTAGCCATGATTTTTTCAGGTGCTCTATATCGATAGATTAAATCTCATTCAATGAATCTTTTTACTACCTTCTAGGTGACATGAGCATATGAACTAGCTTCCACCTATTTTGTGAAGTAGTCGATGTAAATCGATGTCCATTATTGGCTTTTGGATTGACAAACCTAATTACTTCAATTCCCCATATTGCAAATGGCCAAAGAGATGTCAAATTGAATAGAGGAGTTGGAGGCGCATTTATCTTATCACTTGTACACCAGCCATTTGTGGTATTTTCTGAAATATTTTATGCAATCCCTTTCTATGTTCATCCAGAAAAACACCGACCTATGTATTTGGCCGTCATATGTCTACTAGCATGAGTTGCAAAAATCCCTTTGTGAACTTCTTGGAGCACCTTTTTTTTTTTTTTTTTTACTTCTGTCCCATCCAATCATCTCAAGAACATTGCATCAGATGACCTCTTATATAACACTTCTGTATCGAGGTAATAATCAATGACTAACCTTCACATGATTTTCATATATGTATTGGATACCCCCAGGGGATACTTCTGGTGATGCATAAAATATTTGATATCATAATACCACGGATTCCCATCCATTTTTCCTCTGACTGTGCCGCAGTAAGCTAGAGATTTTTTTTACTTCAATACTTATGAGTTGCACTATGTTCCCACAATCAACTTTATCCATGAAAGCTAAATTGACCAAAACATCAACAAATTGATTTTTGTCTTTTCCTATATGAGAGAATTTTATCTCATCAAATTCTTTTGCTAGTTTGAATAGATATTCTTGATATGGCCCCAGTTTCTCATATTTTGTCTATCATTCTCCTTTCACTTAGTAGATTATCAGCATTGAGTCTCCATAGACATTAAGTTTCTTTATCTTTAATTATAATACAACTTTTAATCCTAGATGCAAGTTTTATAATCAATTATATTATTGGTGCACTCAAACTACAACTTGATCAAAACAAGGTATTGTTTTCCTTTAAGAGAATTATCACTGATCTTGCCTCATTGCCATATATATTTATTGCTCCGTCAAAATACATTGTCCATTAGTCTAGTTTTTCTTCTTTTTCTACTACCAGCACATCATCTGAGAAATAAAAACTCAAAGGCTCATAATCTAAAATTGCATTGTCTGCCAAATTATCAGTGATAACACTTCATTTCATGGTTTTTCTTGTCATGTACACTATGTTATACTCAGCTAACAACATCTAGAATGTAAGATCCGACATCAGAAGCGAGTGTCTAGAGCCAGGGCCTTATAAGTGGTGCTGGTTGCTAACATATTGTACGTGTTTTGGGGTCATGCGTGGCTACCAAGAACAAAATTAAAGGAATACCTGGGTGGAAGCCCTAGAATTGGGTGGACTGAGAGGCCCAAAGCGGATAATATACAACATGTTAGGCCAGACCATTACATTTGGTATCAGAGCCGAGAACGACTCATCTTAAGATAGGGGGATTGTAAGATCCCACATCGGAAGCGAGCGTCCAGAGCCGGGGCCTTATAAGTGGTGCTGGTTGCTAACATGTTGTACACGTTTTGGGTCATACGTGGCTACCAAGAACAAAACTGTGAGGGGGACCTGGGTGGAAACCCTAGAATTGGGTGGACTGGGAGGCCCAAAGCGGACAATATACAACATGTTAGGCCAAGCCATTACATGGAATCTTGCTATTCTACTTGGTAAATAAGGTTTTTCAACGATATATCTAAAATAATTTAGTTTTGAAATCAGCCATGTAGTATAATATAACATGTATTATTGAAGTCATTTTGTAGCCCATAAAAGTTTACAACAACGCTTTTGTAGCCTATAAAAGTTGTCGAAGCCATGTAGTGTAATATACCATTGTATATATGTACCGCAATCTGTGAACTTCTTACTCAAATAATAAATTGCTCTCTCTTTTCTACCACACTTATCATATTACTCGAATACACATCCTATTGCTTTTTTGATTGTTGTCAGATGTGGAATCAATGGTTTGCCAAGCACGGGAGGCACTGACAAAGGTGAATTTTGCAAATACTACTTGATTTTATCAAAAGTTTCTTGGCATTCCTCATTTCATTCCTTAAGATTTTTCTTTTGAAGGAGTTGAAAGATTGACTTACAAGTTAATGTCATCTGAGATATAAACCAAGCAATGTAATTCAAATGACCCAAGAAACCTCTTACTTTTTTTTTTTAAGAGCTGGCATGACTTGAATTGCTTTTACTTTATCAGGGTCAATTTCAATACCTTGGCTACTCTCCACAAATCCTAGCAGCTTTTCAGATTTTACCCTGAATGAGCATTTTACTGGGTTGAACTTCAACTGATACCTTCTCAACCTTTCAAATAGTTTTCTCAGATTCTAACAATAGTTTTCTTCATCTTTGGATTTAGCAATCATGTCACCAATATATACTTCAATTTGTTTATGCATCATGTTATGAAATAGAGTTACCATTGCACTTTGATAAATGGCTTTAATGTTTTTCAATTTGAATGGCGTCACCTTGTAGCAAAAGGTTCCCCACGAAGTAACGAAGGTTGTCTTTTTATCTTTGTTGGCCATTTTAATCTGGTTGTACCAAAAAAACCATTTATGAAGGAGTAAGTTGAGCTTCATAGTGCATTATCAATCAGGACATTGATGTGTTGCAAATGAAAGTGTCATCTTTTGGGCTTGCTTTATTTAAAACTCTTTACTTTACACATACTCTAATTTTGTCACCTTTCCTGGAAACTACTACTATGTTCGATACCCATATGGGTACTTAATCACCTCCAGGAAACCAGTATCTCATCACCATACCTGGACGAGTTCTTTGTAGTTTTTACTTCACAAGTATACTTTTTTATTTTAATAGCACCTTATGTACTACAATATTAGTATCTAAACCATGCATATCTACGTAGACCAAGCAAACACATCAATACACTCGTGTAGCAATAAGATTAAGTTTTCCTTTTTACTAGCAGTGATTAGATTCTCTATTTTCAATTCTCTTTCAATTCTTTTGCATCACCGTTTTCCCTTTCATTTTCTTCTATTGCAATGATGTTCTCATCAAAATTTAGACATTCATTCTTAGTGTAAGGTGCTCGTGGTTTTGTGGACGATCCATTTTTAGATTTCTTGAAGGTAGAAGGTGTTTCGGTGTAAGTGTGTATTTTGCAAGGATAAAGAAACAGGGAAATTTATGAAAATACATGATCTTATTAATAAAAAAGAAGAAGAAGCTAAACTATAATGAGAACCATATGTTGAGATCTTGATCCAAGATTACCAATTTGGTATGAAAGAAAAGAAAACACGAAAAGCACAAAAAACATACAATAAAGACATTACCATTTACTTTATGAAGACTATAGGAGCTTCTTGGGTCACCTAATTTTGGAACCTTTCACCACTTGCCAGTTTTCGCAAAAAGGTCTTTGCAAACATTTCTTCTATGGTGTGGATAGTTAGTTGCGATAACAACTCTTATTTTTCTACAACCTTTATTTTCTTATTGCAACTATTGACCTTATTATCATCTTGTTTCAATGTATTAATGCCCATAACAACCAAGACTTGGGTAGGGACATCCATCATATCTTCAAAGTGTATTACATAAACAGCTTTGAGGAATGATACCTGGATCGGGGGGATGTAAATCTCTTCCTCTTCTAGTTTCTTTCTTTCTAGTCTGACCAACCTTTTTTCTCGTTTAATATCAGCATCTTATTTTTATAGTCTTTCTTTACAGGCTTAAAGTCAAGCTCAAATCTCTAATTTGTAGTCTTCAACCTTATCGAACTTATCTTCTCAGGATTTCCAAAGATAGGATCATACTAGAAATGAAGTCTGTCCTTTAGGAAATATTTGGTCATCATTCTCTCAATACTGTGTTTTTTTACACCCATTCTGCATTAACAATTTTAAAAGCATGAAGATTTCCATTTTTATTCCTTTCAGCTTCTATATAGGGAATTATCACATTCTGCACCACTGCCAAGGTCTCTTCAGCCTTAACTGTCACCAATGTTCCATTCTTAATATAGTTCAAACACTGATGCAAAAATGATACCATTACGTCAGCGGTATGTATCCACAGACTTTCTAATAACATGTTGTATAACGGGTGGATGTCCATTATTTGCAAGGTTACTAAAATCACTTGTAGGCTAATGAACAACTCTATTTCAATGGTCCCTACCATTTTCCTTAGGGAACCATCATAAGCCCAAGTTGTCATGATACTTGGCAGCATATGCGTTTAATCAACTAGTCTTTCATCCAGCAAATGCTTTAGGAATACATTTAAAGTTGAATTGTTGTCCACCAATACTTTACCAATGGTGCAA
>Ga0307515_10021624_pt1 | contig 11392 bp, 1 predicted proteins | sample 17_EM_MG_FD_194513 | JGI IMG/M metagenome (GOLD analysis project Ga0307515, IMG submission 194513) | Populus trichocarpa ectomycorrhiza microbial communities from riparian zone in the Pacific Northwest, United States - 17_EM | ecosystem: Host-associated > Plants > Roots > Unclassified | place... | reverse complement strand
TAACTAAGTCAAGTGTAATATTGATTGTAACCTCCTAGCGGCATCCCGAACGGTACCCGCCAAGGGCGTAGTGCAGGTGCGTATATTGTGTGAGGCTTCGCTGGCCTGGGCTATGCAGATTAAGCAGTATGTCGTCCACTAGATAAGACAGTATCTTAGTTACTCTAGCGTGAGCTGTTCCGCCCTTACCAAGGCGGTTACTTTTAATTGCTGAACGCTTATTCGCGCTTCCTGTATCGTAAACTCGGCCTTATTGGCGTCTAAAAGAACAGGCACGTTTAACTCTTAACTGTCTAGCTGTTTGGCAGCGCAGACGTTATATAGCTCCTTACTGTCGGTATAACCGTTCTAGACTGGTATCCCGTCTATTTTCCCGTCTAGGTATTTATTAAGTACTACCCTACGGCAGGCTTTGACGTCTGCTTCCCTTTAGAGATACTCTAGCAGAGCTACCCTGCGGCCTTAATTGCGGTCCGTAGGCGCATTAAGCCTATTACTAAGAAAAATAACAGCCTGGCTTACCCTTCTATTGCGGCCTACTCTCCTGCTCTCTTAGGCGTAGTCTTTAACTAACTTTAGAGCTCCTAGGTGTAGGACTGCGTCTACGCCGGGTATATTAACGCCTAAACCTAACAAGCTCGTGGCGATAATGGTCCCGTTATCACCGGAAATAAAGCGCTTAAGCACATTCTCTTGGTTAATTGATTTGGAATGGTAGGCTGTATAGTGGAGGCTTTTACTAAGACTGTCGGTTATCTATCTCGCGTAGCAGTATACAATTGCTTTGCCCCGTGGCTTTAGTAGGCCTATAATATAGCGGCCGATGACTTAAGCGGCTTAGTTAATGGCAGCTATCGTTAGGCTCTGTACCGGCTCCTTGTCTATATTAATGATAGTATAGCGTATATTAGGTCTAGTGGTAAGCGCCCTAATTAACTTAACACTCTTAGCGGTAAAGTACATCTTACGCCAAAGCCGCTGCTCTTTTATTAGCGGGAGAGTAGCTATTAAAAGCACTATCTATATTTACAGGGCTGCTAAACGACCTAGCCGCTGTAGAGGCGCGTGGAACTTACTGCTCCCGTCTAGTACGGTGTGGTATTTATTGATTACGATTCGTGCTAGGCGGCCTATAACTCGCATTCTATTTATAAATATCTAAAAGGCGTCTTCTTTAACCGCCTTAGGCGTTATAAACACTATTGATGCTGCGTTAGCAGGGCTGCGCCCATCCTATGCTATAGCCTATAGGCTAGCTAACTTATATCTTTGTAGAAGATCCTGCCGAAGAAAAAGTAGCGGAATAATAATAATTATAAGGCCTGCATTGTCACAAGCGGCTAGTAGTATAAATATTAGACTCTTACCACCGCCTATTGGCATAACAATAACTACTAGACTTTCCCTATATAAGATTGCGTAGATACTAATCTGCTATACACCCCGAAATTCGGCTTGCTCTCTATATATGGCTTTTAGCTATATTATAGCGTTGACGGTTTTTAGCCTACGCCATTTTATCCGCTTGGTATTGCTGGTTGCATTTATAGGTATAAGGTGCTTTTAGGCTTTAGAGGAAGCACTTATAGTATTATATACAAGAAAGCCTAGGAAGGTATGCCACTTTATACTTAATCTTTAGAACTATTATCTTTTACTTATAGTAGTCCTAGTTAACTCTCTAATAAGACGGGTATATATAGTCTCGCCCATTTAAGCTGAATGGCCTGCCTGCTCTTTATATATTGTATCCATAGATCCTAGTTTATCCTTTTTTAAGCCACTGTTGTTATTGTTATTAATAAACGCGGACTAAGCCTTAAGGTACTTTTAACCGATGGCAATTACCACCTGGTGGTATGTTTGGATATTAAGCCTACATCCTAGGCTAGCCTCCATTTCTTGCTAAAAGGTATAGGTAAAGCGGTTGGAGTTCCATTTAATGCCTTATACGTTAGGCGGCCACATTTTATGCGATATAGTGTTCTCTAGCTGGAGCATCTACTTTAGCGCGCGCTGAAATGGTAATATAAGCCAGAGGTATAGAACGACTAGTTTTTTAACCTCGCTAGGTATAAATCGGTGAATGATATTTAACCGTCCCGCATAGCGGGAACCCTTAGAGTATTAAGGTACGAATGCGACTATACCGTAGATAATAAAAATATTTTAATATTTACCTGTAACGGTGTTGCTATAGCGTATACTTAATATCTCGGTGCCTCTTACGGGCTGGCCCCCTATGACGTGTATAAGCACTAGAAGCTTATATAAAAGGACTTTAACTTAGTTAAGATAGGTTTTAATACCGGACTTATTTGGTCTACCTTCCGGGCCTTAGAGTTTAAATATAGCCTGGCGCTATTTATCTAGCGCGATGTGGTTTATAAGCTAGTCCTAGGTATAGAAAATATGCTTATTGCGGGGGTTTTAAAGAAAGTTCTAGCCGGGAACGGAGTTACTGGGGTCGTCCTAAAGGGCTTCGATCCGCACGGGTGGGGTATTAGTACGTTGTTTGTTAAATAGCAGGTCTTAGTAGACTAAACGTTCTACGTCTTTAATAAGGCTATAGACAAAACTGTAAAACTCGGGCATTATAAAACGAATGGCTTTATAGAGCAGCTTATTGTTAATCCACTTTATTTTACCCTCCTTTATTGTTTCGTAGTGCCCCTTTAGGCCGTAGGTTTGAAGGTCCAGTATCTACTGCATTGGTCCCTTGGTTCCTTGCACCATAAACCTATCTATTATCTTAGTTACTAACTCTAGGCATCTTCCCTCCAGTATGTTCTGGTAGGCATTACGACGGACGGCGTCTGCGTTGGTAATTAGGGCAGCTTACACGACTATAAACCAACTAAGCTTTATTATAGCTGATAGTATCTTAGTATATACGCCGCACTCCTTCTACCCCTCTACTATTATACCCTATAGAGCTAACGCACATACTAAGGGACTCTCGTACTCGGTACTGCGTACTTTTTGGTCTAATAGTGAGAGATAAAACACTAGGTAAGCTTTAGCCAAGGGGCTAAGTATATCGCCCTTATATAACCTGGTAGGGGTATCGGTACTGCCCTCTGCAGTACGCAGTAGCGCTAACCAGGCACGCTCTTATTTGCTATTAAGTGTATATCTAGGGCTAACTCTATCTTCTACTGGCCATATCTATCCAAAAAATATAAGCACCATCTGCTACGGTCTACAGTAGTTATTAGGGGGCTTCTTGCCTTGGTATAATTAGAGGGGTTAGTATTGTTGCTGGTGCACCTAATCCCGGATAGCTTTTATTTATAAAAAGATGCCGGCCTTTAAAGCTATAGTTTTGTTATAGGTCTAGTAGAGCTTAGCTATAGCGTTCTATATCGCAGTAAGGGTTGACTTGTTATTTAGGTTAGATTTGTTAATTAAGGCTAGGAGTGGTTCCACCTTAAGCGTATTAAGGTAGTTGTGCTACCCGGTATATTTTACCCAGGGGTCTATCTTAAAGACATTTCGGCTGTCTATATAGGTATTTATTACTCGTTCCTTCTTATTATAGGCAATAAGAACGCCGTATATAAATGCTAGGAAATTATAGTTGCTAGCTTTAGCAACGTTGTTTACCTCTATATTAGTTGTAACTATATTAACGGCAAAGAAGCTTAAGCCGTGTCGGCTAGGAAATAGCCTTTAACAGGCGGTTTGCCTCTAGGGATTAGGTATAGTCCGTTTAGTAAGTCATCTTATAATATTAGTTAGGCGGCCCTTATACGCGTATTTCTTCCATAAGTGTTGATCCCGGCAGTATATAGCCATTTTCTTCGCACTTCTGTATATGTATCGGCAGTTTTCTGGTATAAGTTAATAGAGGAGCCCGTTATAATATACGTTTAGATGAGGAATAGGTTGCTTAAGGGTTTAGAGATTTGGTAACTTATTAGGTTTACGGGCAAGTTGGTTTAAGGCTTAGATAAGGCGTACCAGTTCCTAGAGTTCAACTTTATCCAGCCGGTAGTAGATGCCGCTAAAGTGTTTGCGGACTTCGGAAGGCTATATAGCATATTAACAATTAGGAGCTATGCAGACGATAATTTAATATTTTGGTAGATAGATTAGATTCTCTACGTATTTAATAAATGTTTGGGTTCTTATATATAGCTATTTGGTGTACTTATTATAGATTATAACTTTAGCAAGGGGCATTTTTAGGAAGGCTTTTGAAAATACTCCCTGGGAAGTGTACGTTGCTATTTATAGTGTTTTAGTTTTGGTTCTTAGGGGGAAATATAAAGCGCGTAGCCGAAGCTTGGCCTTAATGCGATTCCTTAACGCGATTTCCTATATTAGATACTTTGGTAATACCTAACTACTATAGCTGTATTAATTCTAGCCTTAGGCGTGACGCCTTAAGAGACGCGAATATTCCTTCTACGTTTACTTCTGGCATTGTTTATCGGCACCGACACACCTATAGTGTGGGTACGCGATAGCACCAACCCTAGCCTCTTGTTCTTTATTGTAAAGTTACTAAAAGATATGTTGTAGTGGATCCGCTAGTCCTATAGGCTTAAAGTGCTTCTACAACTTAAACCTCTATAATTTAAACCCGGACCGGTTAATGCAGATAACGCTAATCTGGACTCTTAGCCGCGAAGTAAGGATAATAGCAACTACGGTAGCCCAGTACGGTTTCGGTCTACGGCTAGTGTTATAGATAATGGTCTACAGAATATAAGTGATAAGAGTGCCCGTTGTAGGGGCAAAAGGCCTATATCTAATGCCCCTCTATTTTAACCGCCTGCTAGGCGTACTTAGGACTATATGGCTATACCGGACCCGGAGTATATTATAATGGTCGGTAATGTAAATAGGCGAAAGGAAAGGGATAGGCGTAGGAGGTTAGAAAATAAGCTCTTAGAGGTGTTTATAACTAAGGAAGAGGATAATATATAGGATATATATATGCGGGAGAACGGAAGGAAGCTTAGCTGGCTAGCTAAATAGGCTAATTATATGGGAATAGGTAGACGAGAGGCGTTGGCGTTGGTCTATAGGGCAAGCGCTATTAGCAGCAGTGAAGCTGTCGAGAATGTTAAGGCTATACTCGCCTACTAGTAAAAAAACGGTACTATAGATTTGAACCGGTAGACTGCTCCCTACTCATCCTTAAATCCTCCTAAATTGTTATTGCAGTCTTTGGTTATTTTTATATCTGGCAGCCAGAATATAAACGCGGCGCTATTAGGCTTCCAAAAGGCTTTCTTTGATATTACCAGTATTGAAGTAACTGGAATACTTTAAGAGATTCTTTATTACTATTATCTCGTATACCTTTACGATTGCTATTAAAATGCGGAAGCGCTTCTGGATCGTACGCGATTAAGTATATAGGGTAGAGGTATTAGCGACGCGTCTTTAGTTAAGCAGCAGCTCTTTAAGGTACTCTACCCATCTATGGATACGCCTTCTTTATTGCTAGCTGATTCCTCTGCTCCATCTAATAAGCAATGGCGGTACTTTATAAAGTGTCTTTATAAGGGCCACCGATAGTATTACATACGGGAGGCACTTAATTCTGGCATTTTTGCTCTTATTCCTATATCTAAAATACCCTATTTTTTTGTAGAGAGGCTCTTATTAGGTATATTTAACGTATTTCTTAACCTTATCTAGCGGTTTTACCTAGACGCCATTAAGTTTAGTTAACTGATAGAGGACTTTATATAAAATACATTAGCGGGCCGGTAGCTACCTTATAGTTATCTTCCTATTGAAGATATAAGTAATAATTAACTATAGGAAATGGATCTTTCCGACGTGCTCTAGCTGTTTAACCGTCATCCTACGCTAGCTATTAAGGATATTTCTTCCTTACCTTTTCCTTAAGTTGGTGGGATTGATTTCTTTTATTATAGTAGTATTAGATATTTTATAAAAGCCTTTCTAAAAATTATGTGTGCTTTTTTACGTATTGTGCTAGCTGGGGCGTATACGAGGGAGTTGTCGGATCGGTGTAGCCGTCCCCCGACTACCCTATCCAAATTAAATCGACCGCGCCTTCCTCTACTGTATTGCGACCGTATATTATAGAATTTTGGAATTTTAAGTCGGTAGATTTATAGCCAAGGTATGGCTGCAGGCTCTGCCGAAAATGCATCTAAATCCGACGTGGTTTACGGTACGGTAGATTTAATTTTACAAAGTAATTCTACTGTACCCCCTTAGTCGCAAATGCTAACTAATAAAATTAAATCTACTGAACCTACGATACTAAAAAGGCTAATGACCGTCCTTTATAAATGCCTTGGCCTAATAATAAACCATACTAAAAGCTTAGTATTAGTAATTAATTAAAGCAATATATAAAGAACTCTATGACGCTAAAGTGCTTACGTTAAAAACCCTAATAGCAATACCTGTAAACGAAATTAAAATAACTATATATAAACCCGACCTATTAAATATAAACCCTAAACTAGTAACGGCAGCTTAACCTATACCTATAATAAACCTAGTACCTACTACGAAATCTAAAAAGCTCCCTAATCCTCTAATATTTAATAGAAATTAAAATAACCTACATCCCTTTATAACTAAGCTCCGTCTTAAACCTTTGGTAAACTATAACTAATACCCTACTAAAGCTAGTAAGATTAGCTATAGAATATTTTATTTAAGTAAAGACGCTATACGAACTATAGACCTATTCTTCTATAATAGTATCTTTATTAATTTCGAAATCTTTATCTCTCTACCAGAATAAATATATAATAACGCTAGCCGCGAACACATAGCTATTACTAAACTTAAAAACCTATAATAACGGAACTAAGACTTTACTAGCTTCTTTTTAGAATTTTTAGGCCTTATTAGTAAACTAGATTAGAATAAAGCCGCTAGAGTTACTGCTCTCCGCTAAGCTATTTTAAATAAAATTAGAGTATAATTAGTAGGCAGAGAACTGCTAAAAGACTTACCCAAATTTGCTATAATATATTAATAAATTAATAAGGACCTTTAATATAATAAATAGACTTATTCCCTAAAGCTAACTATACCTTATATTTAAAACTCTACAAAACCAGTATATACCCTAAAGCGCGATCCGTCTTTAAGACCTAAAAGCCCTATATATAACCCTATAGACCTTAATACCACTTAATCTTATATACCCTTAAGAACTAATAAATAAAGAATATAAGCTGTAAATAGAGAATGTTTTAAATATAGAAAAAGGGGATATATTTAAAGGGATTGCTAAACTTATTATTTTAAAAAGGTCCGCTATAGCTCCTCTTAGTCCTTAAGTCACACTTATTCTATAAATTATACTTATTTTATAAATTATACTTAGTCACTATAAAGTATCTTACCTTTAGTTAATTTGGAAAATAAATTGTTTTAGGGCTAAGTTACGCCTTAGAATAAGAAGTAGAAGAGTATAAGTATTTAGGCTCTTCTAACGCTAATATATAATATAACTCCCTTAATATACTTAGCGAAATTTAAATACTTAGAAAATAAAAGGAAGTATAAATCCTAATAGATAGCGGAGCTACTAGTATAGGCTTTATCGATATAAACTACGCAAAAACTTAATACTTAAATTTAAAACGACTTAATTAGCTATAAGGCCTGTAAGGCTTTAATAGTAAACCCTTAATATATAGTAAATTAACGCATTATATTCTTATAAAGTTATAAATAGGTAAACACCTTAAATACGTTCCCCTATTTATAACCCCCTTAAAGTAAAATAAGATAATACTTAGATATAAATAGCTAAAGCGACACAACCCTTTAATTAGTTAGGTAAAAGAAATACTAAAGTTCTATAATAACCTACTGCTGAAGTTATTACTTAAAATATTATATACTCTATAAACATACATATAACTATTTAAATTTAAAATAATATAAGCTGCCCTTAGTATAAACCTTAAACTAATATAATAAAGCTATAGCTGCTAATTATTGTAAGGAATGCGAGGGTAATATATTAAAACCCCTTAAATTTTATATAATATAAGCTATACCCTTTTATTTATTAGCAAGAAAATAAGATTATAAGATCTTTACTATAATATTAAAAGATATTAAAAAGGCGTTAGAACTAAAGCAATATATTAACCCCTAACCTCTTATACCTAAAGAATATTATAATCTAATTAATATATTTAAGAAATAATTCGTAAACTAACTACCCCTATATTAAGATAAGTATGATTTTAAGATAGAACTTAAACCTAATATAATGCTAAAGTTCGGCCTATTATATAGTATATTATAAGAAGAGCTACTTATAATATAATAATACCTTAAAGAGTACCTAGAGAAAGGATTTATTCGCCCTAGTTAATTACTATTCGCCTTATTTATATTATTTATTAAGAAATCTAAAGGAGGCTTAACGTTTTATATTAATTATTAAGCCCTAAATATAATTACGATTTAAAACTAATATCTAATTCCTCTACTTTAAGAAATGCTTAACTGCTTAGTAAATGTATAATACTTTATAAAGCTTAATATAGTTACTATATAACGGAACCTTATAGCAAGTACTACGGTGGGTTCGTTATTAAGCTAGGTATATAGGTAATGCAAATTAAAGTTAACAACGTAATAATAACTAGTGGAGTAGTTGCCTAATAGATTAACTTTAATTATATTCTAAGAATTACTATAAGGAAGGAACTATCTAGGTAGGGACTAAGGGTCCTTAAATATACAACTGTACTCCTATAAAATCCTTTTTATATATAATATACGTGTTATATATATTATATATACGTTCCCCTTATATACTATATATACTGCGTATAACGTTATATAACCTTAGTTACTATTCCTTATTATATAGCTCTATTGGCTCTATTTTAGACTATATCTAAATTAACTAACTAGCTTTTTTTAACTCTTCTCTAAGTAGTTATAATATTGTACTTAAAGCGTCTATAACACTATCTCCCTTCTTTTTATCTTTATCCTTAAAGATTCTAAATATCTCTAAGTCGTTTACTAGAGGTATAATATCCGTCTAATTAATTTAGTTAATATTATTGCTTATTATACCTAAAGCAATTTCTTCTTCGTAAGCGTAACGTCGCGCTTATACTATTGCTGCAATATTATCTCTTAGTGAGATTATACTATCTCTATATTCTTGCTATTTAAAAGAGGGATTAGTTTATATTATATTAGTAAATCCATCTTCGCAATAACCGTTCTCTTATTTAGAGTGCATTAAAGCGAATATTTATTCGTCCTGTGACGTTCGCTCTATCTTTAATGCTAAATATATACAACCTATTACTTTTAATAGTCGTCTAGTTTTCTAATTAATTTATCTTAGGGTTTTATATTTAATCTGCTACTATACAGCTAGATAGTAAACTATCTTAGGCTCTTATTAAGCTAGAACGTTCTTATAATATAGAGTAGAAGGCTTTTAAAGCTCGCATTATAGCGTCCGCTTAATTACTTTATCTTAAGAAGGTTTATAAAAAGGTTTATTTTAAGAAGTAGAAACTTATAGAATAGGGTCTATAGAAACTTAGTAATAAAAAAACGGATTCTTTTCTAACTAAGAAGGAAATAAATCTAAGTAGTTTAGCAACTGCTCTTCTTAGGTCCCCCTTAGGTAACTTATTTTTTAGCAATCCTTTTTTTATTAATACTGCCTAACCTAATCTCTTTTAATACTCCTATACCTTTCCTATAGCGTTTTTTAAATTCTCTAGTAGTTCCTAGATAGTCTTAGTATAGCCTATCTACTTTACCTTATACTATATTTTATTATTAATATCTTTATAGTTAACAATTCTTAAAACTTACTATTTGTCTTCTTCTTATCCTTTATATATATCTGCTTTGTAAATTAGTAGCTTAATATTCCCATATACTATATAGGGTAGATTTTTATTTTAGCTAGTAAGTTTAACTTAAATATAACTAGTAAAATTTTTTACTTAATTTTAAAAGGTCCTAGTCTAATATAGTCTAACTTCTTACTTAGTCGTTAACTCTTAAAATTTTTATATAGTAGCTATACTTTATCTCCCTCCTTAAGATCTAGTCCCTTAGATCTCTTCGTATTATAGTACTTTTTTATTCTTTCTTATACTCTCTTTACTAATTCTATACAGTCTATATAAAGATTTATTAACGTCTTTATTCTCTACTTAGCTATACTACTTATCTTCTTTACTTAATATAGCGATAGCGATGTTCTTAGCTTATATCCGTAATTCGCCTTAAATAGTAACGTGCCTATTCCTTCTTGTGGTATTATATTGTATATAAACTATATAACTAGTAATAATAATACCTAATTGTTCTATATAGAATTAATATAATGTCTTAAATACTGCTCTAGTGTCTAATTTAATCTTTCTGTTTAACTATCTGTCTGTAAATAATATGCGGTAGAAGTTACTACCCTAACTTCTTGTTCCGCTAAGAATACCTCTTAAAATACTACTATAAATCTTAAATCCCTATCTAATATAATCTTGCTTAGTGCTCTATATCTTATAAATACTTCTTTAATATAGATTCTAGTAATATCCTCTACTGATATTTCTTCTATATATACTATAAAGTATCCCTATATTATAAGCTTATTTACTATTATTAAGATTATATTATAATCTTATCCGGTAATAGGATCTTTTAACTTTAATAACTTAATAATAAAGTCCCATAATATAACCTCCTATAGTTTCTTTAGTATTTTAATAGGTTATAGCCCTCTATACGGCTTATGCCTTATTAGTTTATTTCTTTAGTAATCTAAATATTCCTTTATAACTTTTCGCGCTAAGCCCTAGATTTTATTAATAATATACTCCTCTTAGAGTCTTAACACTAAGCCCGTGGCTCTATTATATCCTTAAGTTAATCCCCTATAGAAGTCTTCTATAAAGTGTTCCGCTATACTTATAGGGATATACGTCGCTTCTTAACTCTTATATATATTTATCTATAGATCTTTTAGTTATACTTTTAGAATTCTTTATACCTAAAAGCTTTCTAATAACTCGTAAACTCTATCTTATTCTTCTTAAGTTGCTATAATTTTTAGATAATTGTACCTAATTAGTCCGTTTATATCCTTTTATAGTAAAGCCCCTAATAGCTTCTTATTATTTTATAGTTTAGCTTTTTAACTTAAAGTATCTACTTGCGTATTATCTATACCCTTAGTATACTAAATCTTAAAATAGTACTCTATAAGTATCTCTGCCTATCTAACCTATCTTTAGTTAAGTTCCTTTATTATTAAGAATCCTATTAGGTTCTTATAATCCGTCTTAACTATAAATAGTTTCTCTATACCTTATAAGAATGCTCTCTATTTTTTTAATACTATAACTATACCTAATAACTCCTTGTTATAGATGTTATA
>Ga0307515_10021623_pt1 | contig 11392 bp, 4 predicted proteins | sample 17_EM_MG_FD_194513 | JGI IMG/M metagenome (GOLD analysis project Ga0307515, IMG submission 194513) | Populus trichocarpa ectomycorrhiza microbial communities from riparian zone in the Pacific Northwest, United States - 17_EM | ecosystem: Host-associated > Plants > Roots > Unclassified | place... | reverse complement strand
GTTTGCAGACTGTGGCAATATAGGCGCCTCTTACACGCTATACAGTGTATTAGTCCTTCGTATTTACGGTCTTATAGGTCTCTCTATAGGAACTAGTAAGGTCCGTAGGCTTTACTATAATAAGCTTTAGGTTTTAAGCTTAGCGTTCCTAGGTTAGCTAGATTAAGTTGCCCTTTTATATAATTAAGCCTCCGTTAAACTTAATTAGAGTCTACTTAGTTAACTACTTTTGCGGCTTTGCTAGGAACTTAGCTTCTTATAGTTTAGTCTTTTTAGCGTCCGCAAATGTCCGGTCTACTAAGAAGAGGGTATTGTCTATTTAGAGTCCAATAATACTAAGGCCGTTTAATAGGGTGTATAGGAGGCAAGGGTTATAGGTTAACTACTCCATCTTAAGTTTATGGACGTAGTGCTAGTAGTACGTCTTAAACTAATAGTTTCCGGCTTCTGGTACTCCGTAAAGAGGTTTTATAACTTATAAAATTGTTTCTAGTTATAGGTTAAGCTTGGGGGGTAGCCGTATAAAGATGTCCCTACTTAGGTAGGTATTAGACTGCATATAGGCTTGCGAGATATCCCGTAGGTAAAGTGCTACGGGTTTACTTTGCTGTAATCTAGGCGTAAGTGCAAGTATAATCCGTTAACTAACTCGTTAAATTGTAGGCAATTGCGTAAGAACTAGGTTCTTTCCTCGGTTATTATAGGCTTATATAATAAGCCTTAATTTTTCAAAAGCTTTATTAGTACCAGGGTGCTTAATTTCGTTAATGAAGCGTAAGTTAAATATACAGACGCCTTACGGAACGTCTCTCTCTGTTATAACCGCAAAGACGCCCTTTTTAAGTAGTCTGTTAATCTCTTTACGTTATAAGTCCGTAAAAGGGGTTTCCTATACTAGAACTAATATATCTATAGGCGGAGATTGCTTTGCGGATATACCTGCGGAGGTTAAGTAATTCTTCGTTATAGGGTTCTTACGGGGGCGTCCTCGGCTACGCTTTACGGTAGGTTTAGTAGGTTTAGTGGGTTTCTGGGGGACTTCTAGGGTAGGTAAGGGTGCTTCTAGTTTGTCTAATTCGGTAGTCGCTTCTAATTTGTCTAGTTCGGCGGTTGCTTCTAGTTTGTCTGGCTTAACGTTATAGGTAGTTTTAGGCCGAAAGTAGGGTTTTACGGACGTGCTTCTAAAGCTAGTTAGCCCGCTAGGAAGCTATACGCAGTATGTCTCGTTTTCTACGGCCAGTAGATAATAGGGTTTATTCTAGCTGCCGCTTTTACGCTATATAAGGACTTTAGAGTTAAGCGGGAGGTTGTGTACTAAGGTTGTATTAGGTCCGTTACGGTGGTATAGGGCGTTATTAACAGTTTGTTTAGCCCGTAGCTTAACTATCTCGGCTATTACCTTCCGTATTATAGCTGCTTATTCTATAATAAATGGGGCAGGAGGGCCTAAGTTACTTATCCTTAGGTAGGCTCCGTAAACTAAGAGGGTAGGTACTAGTCCGTTAGGGCCAGCGATGTTATTAACGGCTTTTACGGCCATCTATAGAGCCAGTTCCTTTTAGATGTCCTTATATTCGTCTGTAATAATCTAATAAGCTCTCTATAAGGCTAGGTAAGCTTGCTTAATAAGTCTAACAGACTAATATGCCTTAACTAGGATAGCTTTTGTTAATATAGCCATGGCCGTAGTATACTACTAGAATTCCTTACTAATAAAGTTCCTACTGGCGTTGTGGGTAATATACTTAGGGGGTCTAACGTATATGTTAATCCAGCAGGTCCGTAAAATATTCTAAGTATATTTTACGGATATATTTTACAGCTAATAGGCGGCTTAATAGTAGGTTGCCTTGTTAATTATATATAATACTAGGCTGCCGTTAATATATATAATATCTACGTATACTAAGTGGTTAAAATTAAGGTCTTTACGAAGAGTGAACTTAAATTAGCCTAGGGAACGTCCGTATTTCTAGCAAAAGGAGCAGTATTTGGTTAGGTGGTTAACTGCCTTCCTATTAACGTCGTTATGTCCAGAGCGTTTAAGGACTCTATACAGTTTTTCGGCTGACAGATAGCCGAAACGGCGGTACAGGCGGTGGATTTCCGTACTGGTAAGATAGTATAGGTTATAGTTAAAAGATTCCTAAATGTAGGTCTGTAAAGTCTCTCCCTATATAAGGAACGGGTGTCTGAATCGTCGTGTAATTGGTAAGGTGATATACTTACTTCCTAGGGCAGTTGCGGGGCCAATTAGGGTGTCTATAACGTTGTTATAGTATACCTATAACCTGTCTATATCTGCAAGACAGAGTAGGAAGGGGGTGTCCGCTTTTACCACGTGGAAGTTAACTAGGCCAATTAGAGTCTTAACTTTAACTAATCTAATTAATGCGGTTAAGCCAATGCCGAACTAGATGTTTACGGCCCCAGTTTGCGTAATATCGATGTCCATATTATTATCTATAGTGGTCTTATATATGAGGTATTGTCCGTAGCCTACGGTAGACTTCTTAAAGGCACCTATATCGATTATAACACCGTAGAATTCCTTAGGGGTATAGCGTTCTGTAGTGATATATGCAAATAGGTCCTATTTATAGTCCGTAACGTCCGTAACGGGGGTACTTATAAAATGGTTTTTAGGCGTAACTAAGTATATAAAGGAACGGTCGGCTAATACGGTTGTAATATTAAAGGCTTAGCTGTCCGTAAAAGGTCTGAAAGTAGTTAGGAATATCTCTAAGGTCTCTTATTCCTAAGTGTCTAAGTTAAAGTTAATTATAAGGGCTTCTATTAACTTATTAGGGGGCTCTTCTACTTCCTCTCCTTTATATTCTAAAATAAACTGGCTAATACGGCTATTAAGTCTCTTCCTAGACTTATTACGTTCTTCTTAGGTATGCCTTATAGACTAACATCCTTCCTTACTATATACGAAGCACTTTTGGCTAGTTTGTCTACGGGGGTATGTTTTTGTACGGGAGTTGCTACGGGGGTTACGGGTGGGACTTAGTCGGTATGGGTACTACTAGCGGTAGCGGCGGTCCGTAAAGTAGACGTCTAAGTCTGTTTACGGATATTAAATATCCGCAGTAAAGGCTTAAGTGCTGCCTGGTAAGTTTAAGACTTTATACGTTATAATAGAGGAGTGTAGATTATTAATAAGGCTAGCTAGGGTGTCTATAGGCTTATAATAGGCGTACTTATAGGGCTCTACTTCCTAGCAGGCCGTAATAAGTTTATTATACAGGAATTCGTCTATTTAAAGCTTGGCGTTAAGGCCGTACTATAGGTGCCGGAGGTCTTTAATAAGAATTTGTAGGCACTCTATAGTCGATTTTTCAGTATTTTTATTAATTACGGTCCGTAGCTTGGTCGCATTCTATTAGGTAAGAATATTACGCTTATATTCCGGTCCTTTAAAGTAGTTACGGGTAGCTTTATATAGCTTATTAAAGGGAACACTAAGGGGGTTACTTTTAAGGTTGGTGTAGTAGTAGTTGAGTGCTAGGCCGCGCAGTATAGTAGAGTAGGCTTGGCTAAATTCCTATTTAGGAATATTAGCCTTCTAGTAGAGGTCCGTAAAGATAGTTAGTTTAAAGTCAAAGTTGTCGTTTTCACCGCTGTACTTAGATTTGTCGGTATAGAGCTTGGCTAGGTTGGCTAGCTCCTTACTATAGGTCTTTGCTTGGGTGCGTTGCGGATCTATAACTTGCGGATCTATGGCTTTGGCGACGGAAGGGTTTTAGTCTGTATTTTGGTTTACGGGGGTATTACAGTCCGTAACTTAGGTACTGGGTATGCTTTGGCCCGTAAGATCAATTCCGAAATCGCTTGGGTTTGTAGGACGAATTTGGTTAAGTAGGTTAGGTATAAGGCTAGCGATGCCATTAAGTTTGGGAGAAGCAGAGAGATTATTCGTGGCTTTAACCTGGTCTAGGATTTTCTCTTTAGTCTATTCCGTTTGGTCCTCCTCCTATATTATGTTGTATAAGGACCGTGTAATAGTAACTTGTTTATCTTTTTTAACCCATACACCTTAGTAACGTAAAAGGGTTTGTAGGTTACGGATAGCAGTAGGGTTACAAGTCTTAAGAATAGCTTCCGTAAAGTCCGCAAAGTCTTCCTTATATTGCTTCTATAGGTCGTTATTTAGAAGCTTATAGTGTCCGTATTTAAGGATTTTAAAATTAATATAGTCGTTAACGTCGTCCGTAGACGTGAGGTCGACTTCTTAGCTCCACTTCTTTTAACCTTCGCTGATTTGCTTGCTTATATCTGCCATATTGTGTAGCGTTATATATCTATATAAGCTGTGGCGGGTAGTAGTAGCTTATAGCGGGTGGAGGAGGTCTTATAACGGTCCGTAAAATCGATTAACGGGTCCGTAACAGTTTAAGGGGTCTTGTAGTGGTCCGTAAAGGCGATTAACGGGTCTGTAGCGGTTTTTAGAAGGGTAGGGGGTTTCCGTAAGGTCCGAAGAGGTTTAAGGTTTAAGGGGGTTAAGGATAGGGGGTTCTGTAAAGGTTTATATTCGCGTCTATAACTTCTAGTAAACCGTACTAAGACTTAAATAAGTATACAGAGTTGGTAATAGTCCGTAATCCCCGACTTCTAACCTTCTAGCAGGTCGTACTAGGAGTCTAAACGGGTGGTCGCTGTTGTGTATCTCTTAGTGGGAGGTGTTGAGTGATTGCTAATCTGTGCGCGCTTACTGATTAGTGTTTGTACTAATTTAATAGCACGAGTGAGTTATATCCACGGGCACGAAATACATGTAGTATTGTATGCTTGTTTGGATGGTGACTGTCAATTCTATTAAGGTAGACTACGTGGTCTATATACTGACGCGCCTCCCCCCTAATTAGTTAGTATGTAGGTGGTTGGTGCACCGAACGCGTAAGTACGCGTTTGTATACTAGGTGCTATAATTATACAGGACTAGATCTTAAGGAGGGAGATAAAGTATAGCTACTATATAAATTTTTTAAAAGTTAATAACTAAGTAAGAAGTTAAACTACGTTAGATTAGGACCTTTTAAAATTATATAAAGGATTTTACTAGTTATATTTAAGTTAAACCTACTAGCTAAGATAAAGATCTACCCTATATAGTATATTATAATACTAAAGCTAGTATATAGGAATATTAAGCTACTAGTTTATAAAGTAGATATATATAAAGAATAGGAAGAAAACAAATAGTAAGTTTTAAAGATTATTAGTTATAAGGATATTAATAATAAAATATAGTATAAGGTTAAGTGGATAGGCTATACTAAAACTACCTAAAAATTACTAAAAAATCTAAAAAACATTATAGAAAAGGTATAGGAGTATTAGAAGAGATTAGGTTAGGTAGTATTAATAAAAAAGAATTATTAAAAAATAGATTACCTAAGGGGGACCTAAGAAGAGCAGTTGCTAAACTATTTAAATCTGTTTCCTTCTTAGATAAATTTTTTTTTATTTTTTTATCGCTAAGTTTCTATAAACCTTATTTTATAAGTTTTTACTTTTTAGAATAAACCTTCTTATAAACCTTCTTAAGATAGAGTAATTAAGTAGACGCCGTAATATGGGCCTTAAGAGCCTTCTGCTCTATATTATAAGAATATTCTAATTTAGTAAGGGCTTAAGATAGTTTACTATCTAGCTAAGTAGTAGTAAATTAAATATAAGACCCTAAAATAAATTAGTTAAGGAACTAAATAACTATTAAGAGTAATAGGTTATATATATTTAGTATTAGAGATAAAGCAAACATTATAAAACGAATAAATATTTACTTTAGTGCACTTTAAATAAAAGGACGGTTATTATAAAAATAGACTTACTAACGCAATATAAACTAACCCCTTTTTTAAATAATAAAAATATTATAACGAAGCCTTATAGCAGGAACTACGGTAGACTTATTAATAGGCTAGGTATATAGGTAAATAAGAAGTTAACAACGTAATAATAACTGGTAGAGTAGTTGCCTAATAGATTTACTATAAAGAAGAGAACTATCTAGGTAGGGATTGTAGTCCTTTAAATACACAACCGTACTCTTAAGAAATCCCCTTTATACGTAAGGTATATGTTATATATGTTATTTATATATTCCCTTTATATACTATATATATTACGTACAACGTTATATAACCTTAGCTATTATTCCTTATTATATAATTCTATTGGTTTTATTTTAGACTATATCTAAATTAACTAACTAGCTTCTTCTAACTCCTTTTTAAGTAGTTATAATATTATATTTAAAGCGTCTATAATACTATCTCCCTCCTTTTTATCTTTATTCTTAAAGATCTTAAATATCTCTAAGTTATTTACTAAAGGTATAATATCTATTTAATTAATTTGGTTAATATTATTACTTATTATACCTAAAGCTCCTTCCTCTTTATAGGCGCAACGTCGTGCTTATACTATTACTGCGATATTATTTCTTAGTAAGATTATACTATCTCCGTATTCTTATTATTTAAAAAAGGGGTTAATCTATATTGCATTAGCAAGTCTATTTTCGCAATAACCATCCTTTTACTTAAAGTGCACTAAAGCGAATATTCGTTTATCCTATAACGTTTACTCTATCTCTAATGCTAAATATACACAATTTATTACTCTTAATAGTCGTCTAGTTCCTTAATTAATTTATCTTAGGGTCTTATATTTAGTCTACTACTACGTAGCTAGATAGTAAACTGTCTTAAGCCCTTATTAAGTTAAAACGTTCTTATAATATAGAGCAGAAGGCTCTTAAGACCTATATTATAATAAATTCAATTTACCGCCCATCCCGGTCCCCCTAGTGAGTCTATACAGGCTAATACCTTCTATAGGAAAAACTCTATCTTAGAGAAAACCCGATCGCGGGCCGCGCTAGAGAGACGACGGCGTTCCGATATTGGGGCGCTGGCGACTCGCCTTCTACCTGGCTTAAAGTCTGCATATTAAGCTAACTAACCGCGCTTCGCGGACGATCTTATACTACCCCTTCTTCCCTTATCCTTTTACCTATATCCTTTTGCCTATATTCTTTTACCAGTCCTCTAAGCTTTAAAAGGGCTAGTATCCCCTTATATCCTCTATATCTATTACCTTTATAGCCTGGAACTAGGCTAAAGCACCTAACTATATTAGCCACTTTGCAGCCGCTTAAGCACTTCTTTTATTATTTAAGACGTCTTAGAGGCGTTTAGAGGCACATTATGCTATAAGGTCCGCCCTTTAGTATTATGGATATTGGAATAGTATATAGTATACTATCTACCTTATCTAACTATATTTGTACCGCGGGAGAATTTCTAGTATACTAATAGATGCAAGCCATGCGTTAAGCCCTATTACCTCTATACAAAGGAGAAATAGTACTATAGCCTCTGCTTTTATTAGATCTTTATATAATAGGATTATAGGTTTCCCCTATAGGGTCTTCCACGTGGTTTCTGTGCGGTTTTTAGCCTTTACCTACTACCGTCGGCGCCATTCTAGGTCTGCCCATTTCGCGATAAGGGTAATTTCCTGCCAGTGGTGCTGGTGGCCTCCTGTGCGGTAGCGGCGTTCCGTTTACGCTCTGCTAGCGCTCCGCTGGCTACGCCTGCAGGGGTTTATTACAGCTTCCTGCTCTATATAGTCCTTCTAGTATATAAGGAACCCCTATATTTTATTCTTATAGTCCTTTATACGGTCCCTAAGCACTTCTAGTAATACTAGTAGCCGTCTTATTTTCTACCGGCGCTTTATTAATGTTTTCTAGATACCCTTAAGTACCTCTACTAATTCCTTTTCTACCCTATTAGAAGCTGTCTTAGCGGCTCTTTAGAGGGCTGTCGTTTTAATATAGAGTTAGATTAGGGGAATGGCCGCTTCCTTCTTAATTATAGCTATTAGTGTTTGCTAGTATGCTCCTATAACCCTACGGAGGCATTAGTTCTAGACTTTCTATAGCGGTTTAAGCAAGCTTTTCGCTAGCGTTCCGCCGTTATCCCGTACTCCCTACACTTGGGCGCTATACAGCATTGCTAGTTAGATGGTGGCTGTATATAGGAGGCGCAAGCGGCGCATTAATGGGCCCCATATAGACGTAGTAATTCTTAACATCGCTTTAAAGGCTACTAATCCTTTAGTTGCTGCCTTCTTAATCTATTCTTTCCACTAAAGCTTAGGGTCCACCCAAATCCCTAGGATTCGCATGCTGGTTTTCTGGGGAGCTGTCTCGCAGCCAGCGATACACACGGTGGACGCTAGGTCTGCAGTGGCGTGGCGCCGTTGCCTTATAAAGTGTATAAGCTAGTACTTTTTAGGGGCGAACGCCGCGCCGTATCGGTTTGCCTATATAGTATAGTAGTTATAGGCGGCTTCTAATCGTTAACAGTTCTTTACCACGGAGTCCCCCCAGGTAATAAGATTTGTGTCATCTACAAAGCCGAACCCCAGCGTGCCGCTATTAGGACTCTAGAATTTCTCTAAAAGTTTTAATATAAAAAAGAGAAATAGAATTGGCGATAAGGGAGACCCCTAGAGGATACCTGTCTATATCTAGATCTAATTACTCTCGTATCCTATAAACTTAATATAGGTCTTATATACTATTAGGAAGCTTTATACAAAGTCTATAAGCTACTTTAAAAAGCCTTTTCTTTTTAGAATATAGAGGAGCCTTTCATAGGATATATTATTAAATGCTCCTGTTAAGTCTAGGCTTAGCATTAACACCACACACCCGCGGCGCGTTTGCTACGCTGTCTGTACGTAAGAGCTAAGCAGTTCTACTGCTAATAGTGTAGATTACTTACGCCTTGCTCCCATCTAGTTCTAAGGGAGTAGACTATACTCTTCCGCTGCTTCTAATATAATATTAGCTACGTGCTTTTCTAGGACTTTTGCTAGCGTATTTTTAAGGGCAATTAGTCTATAGCTGCCTAGGAGAGAGTAGTCTTTCTTTCCTTCCTTGCGTAATACTATAGTTATAGATTCTTTAAGACTTTCTAGTATTATTCTATTAGCAAAGCAGTAGACCTATATTATAGCATCTACTTAATTACTCTATCTTAAGAAGGTTTATAAAAAGGTCTATTTTAAAAAGTAAAAACTTATAAAATAAGGTTTATAGAAACTTAGTAATAAAAAAACGATTTTTTTTTAACTAAGAAGGAAATAGATTTAAGTAGTTCAGCAACTACTTTTCTTAGGTCCCCCTTAGGTAATTTATTTTTTAGTAATTCTTCTTTATTAATGCTACCTAACCTAATCTCTTCTAATACTTCTATATCTTTTCTATAGCATTTTTTAAATTCTTTAGTAGTTTCTAGGTAGTTTTTATTGGGAATAAAGGCATATAAGGCATATTGCCGTCATATATAGCAAGTTGCCGTTACATACGGCAAGTTGCCGTCACGTGCCGCCGCGGCACTAGCGAGTGAGGAACCTTAAGTTCCTCACCCCTTTCTTTAAGGATATTAAGAAGAACAACAATTATTATACTATCTACGAACCGTAGCTACGTAATATTACCTTATATAACCAACACTAATTAGTAATTAACTTTACTATTATACTATAGAGCAGCTAGGTATTCCACTAAGAAGAAACAAGCCACTATACTAGTACTACTCGTACTAAAGGGAGCTGTCTTTTAAGGTCAGAACTGGTCCTAAACCTTAAATAGAACTCTTCCACAAATCTAAGGATTTAAAGGCTAGAACTAGTCCTAAGCCTTTCTAAGATTATAGATTCTTACGTCTATTACGCAGAATAATACGCTTTATAAGTCTTTATAATTTAAGGCTAGAACTAGTCCTAAGCCCTATAATCGCAAATATATATTATAAACGCGTACTAAACAATAAACGCGTACTAAATAATAAATACACATTACAAACGCGTACTAAACGATAATCCCTATACTAATAACACTTCCCTCCCTCTAAAAATATGGCTATACCTACTTTAAACGACTAGGAAGACTCCTTACCATTAGGGGTAGCTTTATACGCGAAACTTATTAATAAAAATTAGAACGAATTTACCTTTAATATAATAACTTATACCACAAAACAAGTTAATAGCTTTCTTCTATACCGTATTATATTCTACTAAAGTAAATACTACGCCAATATATAGCTGTAGGAATATTTTAGGGAGGATTTTATAGGATAGACCGCTAACACCTAGGCACTTAGCAATATTAATATTATTTAGGATTTTTAAGACTTCCTTTATAGGAATAGGGTATACGTTACTAAGAACGGTAACCTAATCGCTAGTAATATTTAGGCCGTTATTACTAGTATAAAAGAACTAGTATAGACGGAAGCTAAGATTATACGTTAACTATAGAAACCTAGAACTAACCTATATTCTTTAAAAGGCAACTTTAATTCGGAATAAAACCCCTAAAACGCTACTCTCCTACCTAAAAGTACTCTCCCATCTAGAGGTACTTGTCCTTTACTACTACCTCTAGCTCCTTTACTCTAGCCAACTAGTAACCCTCTACTATAAGAAGTTATAAATCTAATAAAGGTATACTTAAATAAAGAAAAGAAGTTTAGAGGAGAACTATATAATATACTCGGAGTAAAACTATAAGTCTTTTATAACTATTATAATAAGGTTAAAATTTAACGCCACTAGTACTACTATACTTTCTCTATTATATTAAAGGGACGGATAGCAACATTCTATTATAACTATATTATAGGTAAAAACTATAGCTTTAATATAATGCTTTAGCTTACTAGAGCTCACTTTAAGACTAATAAGAATCGCCAACTTTATATATCTAAATGGCGGGAAACTATATTCTAAAGAGTTATTACTTCTAACCTAATAAAGACTTGTTTAGAGTACCTTTAACTACTCTTTAATAAACTCTAGAAAATCTAATATAGCCTTACCGAAACTTACTAAAATAAGAATAGCCTAAGGGACTAGGTTATCTTAGCATACTATAGCATTCCTAAGTATAACTTAGCGCTATATAAACCTATAAATACGTTTAAAGGAGTATATACTAAGCTACGCTCCGCCATAGGTACTATAATATAAATATAAGAATCTTAACAGTTCTATACTAAAAACCTTACTTAACTAAGTATTCCTAACTAATATAATTATAACTAGACTAATTAAATATATAGTAGCCGTAGTAGGGAATATAGAAAAGAGTATAATTAATATTAACTATAAGGTAATTATAGAGGTCCTCATAGAGGTTTATTTTAAAGTAATTACTAAAAAAAGTGCTATATTTATAAGAAGCTAAATTGCTAGTTAACTAGACACTCTCTTAATAAATAAAAAGAGGTATATAATAGGTTCCGTTAGAGTATAAAAAACATTAAAAATTATAAGGTTACTATAGCCTACTTTTAAAGCT
>Ga0307515_10021622_pt1 | contig 11392 bp, 18 predicted proteins | sample 17_EM_MG_FD_194513 | JGI IMG/M metagenome (GOLD analysis project Ga0307515, IMG submission 194513) | Populus trichocarpa ectomycorrhiza microbial communities from riparian zone in the Pacific Northwest, United States - 17_EM | ecosystem: Host-associated > Plants > Roots > Unclassified | place... | reverse complement strand
CTGGGCCTATTTTGCAGCCTCCGAAGATTACATATCGAGATCAAAAGATATTTGTACATTGACATTTTTTACCGGCGAGAACATACATTTCACTGCTCGTTCACTATTTATTCGCTCAAAGGGCGGAATTCCCACACCTGGCTCTCGTAACCTTCGAAGAAGGGCTCGAGTTTAACAGGAGTGCCAGGGGCGGCGCTACCGTCGTTGGCCAAGGTTACTCTCAGGTCGCTATCTGGCAGGGAGATGCTGTAATCCGAGAGTGAGTGAGTGCACCGTGTCTCGGGTGGGGTTGAACTAGTCGAACGTACTGGTAATGTTCGGGACCAAATTCGTAAGCGGGGGTAATCTTCCACTGAGTGTTGTTGGGCACCACAAATATCTCGGATCCCGGGCGAAGACCTCCTAGGGTACCCACGAAACCTCCGCTGCCGATTTTACGGATTTCATAGATATTGCCGCCTAGGTCGACCAAATCCCACTACGGAGAGTCAGACGGATGGACAAGAGATGGAAGGCGTCATCAAGGGTCACACCTTTTGTTCCTGCGTTCCATCGTACTGACTGCCGGTGATGGCCCTCGGGTCAGAACCATCGGAGGCGGTTAAGGCAGTTTTCGACTTCCTGTTGATGATAGCGTATGGTCCTGCACTTGGTGGCGCCATTGTGATGTTGGTTATGGGGGTGGGGGAGTTAGGAACCTAGGGGGGGACTTTATATAGTCCCAGAGACGGCCGATGCCGCCCCGCTCAATCAGGTGAGTCATGTGCGTGAGTGCTTGAGTTTTCGATTCTTGACTAACAGCTGGTGATCGATTGACCAGCTGTCCGTTCTTACATACGTGCCTTCTGACATGGGGAACAGGGATCCAATTCATCCATGGTTATTGTCCACCGGCGAGATCCAACCTCCGGGGGTGCCGTCAGCAACATTCAAAAGGCCTGGACTGCTCGTTGACGTGTTTTTGCGTCAACAAGACGAAAGTCAGCAATGCTTGGCCTGGGTTTGACCGCCCATTGCACGTGTATAGGGTTGTGGTTTGAGGCCTACAACGCACGTTTAGGTGAACGGTTTACGGGCTCTGATGCCATGACGAATATCTCCACCGCGAGTGTGAACAATGTGTTGGAATTGACGTTCTCGCTATCGGGTTTTGACGCTCGATCAATAAGTTGTTTGTTCGTATTTACGTACTGTACATAACTCGGTGTACATCGCGACACGCCGCGTTTTTCGAATGCTAGTTCTTTTCTCCCCCATCTGAGGATCCCATCTAGCCGTGCTAGATTTCAACACAATGGCCGAAGATAGGCACTTTACGACGGGTGTCTTGCTGGGGATCGGGTCGCCATTTTACAGGTCCAACGAGACCGGGGATTTGGGGTAGATCCCAGAACAAAGATTACGAAAAGATCATTCATTGGTCGTGTCCGCCGAGTTGACGAGAGAGACTCCGGAAATATCATAACGCCGTATGACAACCTGGAGAAGGGGAGTCACCAGTTCACATTCAAGTGGGAGGCTCGAACCGACGAGACCTATCTCGGATAATACCACTAGCATGATAGCAAGGCTTAGCCTTTGGCGGTAGAACTTCAATACGCAACACATTGTCGAGATCCCCACCTTACTAGCGGATAGTGGCCAGCGTTCAGTGATCCTGCACTGATCAATCAAGGATGCATCGATCAATCGACCACCGGTCACCACTCAATCACCGAAGCATAGGAATATCGTCTGAGGAGGTGCAGGCCGAACCTCCCGGGGCCGTTCCGCACGGAAGCTAGCATCGGGGGCTCAAACTAGGGTCCATCCTATAGAACTAACTTGTACCAGCCATTCATTTTCTATTTCCATCCCCACCATTCGATGGTTCCTTTGCAACCTATTCGGTGGTTCTGCAAAATGGACGTCCCCCCCACCGATTTGGTGCGATATGCATGTGCACCATCTGCCAAGAAAACAAGGATTTCAGCTCGTGCAAGGATGAAACGGTGGAGACTACACCTGTAGCTTGAGTCGCAATTACGTGTTATGGTCCGAGACAACATAACGGTTCTGTATAGAGGACGAACGTGTAAGATGACTTTCCCCGGCGCTTCGATCACTCCGTGAAAGATCGTCTAGGGGTTTTGGACATCGCGCGATCGGTCTGGGCCTGCAAGCGGTTCCCAATGTCGGATACGACTCCAGCTTTGCTCCCCGATCCCCACATCCGGAGGTAACTTTCCTTCGTCTGTTTCGGGAGGTCGGTGTATACGGGGAGCGACTCGAACTGTAAATTATTTGAGAGGACCGGTTTGGCTTTTTTCATATTGAGAGACATGTAGGCGTCGAGAAATTTCTTGACTACCTCCAACTGCGCCGGAGGGGTGGCGGGGTCCCCGTCCGGAGAAATGGGTTGGTTGAGGCTGAGGACGATTGCTCGGAGGTCGGCCTCTGAGCGTTCGGGTTTGATTGAACGTCGATAACGAATGCGGAGCTGACAGCAGAGAACAGACCAGCCTATGAATGCGGTCAACGCTGTGCATCGAGAGAGGGGCTGCAGAAACGCACGAAGATCAAGGTGGTGTTGAGGTCCTCATTGTACTTCTGCATGTATTCGGTATCGTGCTCCACCGTCTCTCGTTCGTACATGGTGTAGAAATCGAGCTGGGGGTCGTCGTTCTTGATGAGTTGGAGGCACATCCGTAGAGCCTCTTTGATACTTTCTCGGGTCAGCTCGTTTGTCCTCGCGGCCGATTCTATATCCCAGAAACGCACCACCGAGGGTCGACATTGTCCGGTTTCGCATTCTCCTCGTCCCTCATCGTCGTATCCTACCGCGCGGGTGGGGTATCCCGGCGTTATTAGAATCAAAGACAGGTACACCGCAGTGCGAGAGGTGGCCGCTGCAACCGGCGGTCGGCTTTCAAGGTGAAAAATCTTGTCTGCGGGTGGAGGGCGTGATGGCGGTTGGTCCGTGTCGTTCTAAGCGACAACACGGAGGCCAGAGTCGACCCGTTTGTCAGCGAACCGACTACAGTTTAATTTTACAGAGCTCATTGGCTGAAAACCCTTGCCAACTTACTAGGTCTGCTCACTGGCCCACGAGACGAAAGTATTCAAAACAGGGAGGTGTAACAGTACAAGATGCAGATCGTCGACGAACAGAAGGATAACAAGTATGGAACGGCGCGTGTAAGTAGGGGAGGTCGACATGAAGATTCCTGCGGTAGGAAAAAATAGGGGGGGGGGTATGGTACGGTATCGATTTTAGGGAATTCAGTTGGAGGTGGGGTGAAGGGGAGAAGAATTAACGATTACAGAAGGATGCATCTGAGGAATTCGAGGCGGGTGTTTGCCGTTGTTCGGATTTGGCGGCCCTTTCTGAACGAGGAGTCCATAAGTACGACAAGTAGCACCATTTCGGGGGTCTCACTGCCGTCGTCCGGTTCATGAGGGGTGATAAGACCGCCCATTCGCTTGAGCGTCACCGTCGATCCGCAAGAGGAGCTCCCTAGTGCCCTCCACCCGATTCGCAGCCCCGAGCTTCTGGAATAAATCAACAGCGCCCAATGCCTCCGACCTTGCCTCTTCAAACTTATCTTGTCCATGCCAAACCTCAGCCTGCAACTTCATCGCGCGAGCCAGGAGGCCTGTATCATGGTCGTCGGCCGCGTGTGACTTGGCATGTCCAATGTGAGCGTTCCCGGTGGAAAGTGATGACCTTCATATGATGGGTCCATATCAAGAACGAATCCCTGGCGGAGCTCCTTCCAAGAAAGTCATGTCTGAGCGAAACCTCAATCAGCTCGGAGGAAACCGAATTTTGTGAAGAAATGCGATACATACCCCGTGTTCTTGATTACGAGGCGCAGGTTGTGATTTCCGGCGAATCTGACGGCTTCCTGGATGTCCTCCGGCGTTCTGGCGTCGACGCCGATTACTGGCACGTTCCCTTGTCGGCACGGAATTCCGAGGGTGGTATTGAGGTAACAGCCCTGGATCGTCCCGTTGGGAAAGGTGTAAGTCTCGTAATTAGTGAATTCGGCGGCGCCAGGTTGATCGGAACGCTAGGTACTGTTGTACTGGTTAGCGATGACATCGGTACAGCTTCCTGCAGCAGAGTCGTAGCACGGGGTGGCAGGTGGGATGGGGTGGATCAATGGCTGAGAGACTTTCGACGCGAGAGTCTTGAACTCGGAATTGGACGGCCAACACCCCGATCCAAATGTACAGCGGCAGTTTCGTGCAGATACCGATGTCAAGCTGAGGGCTATAGTCAGGAGAGGCGTGAGGAGAAGCACTCCGTTTTATAACTCTCCTTTGTATTTCTGCCACAGTCCTACGATCGAGGGAATGGTAAGTAGAAGGACCAGAAACCACAATATCACCGGTCCAACTCACGTCGTCAGCTGACTTATCGCATCGCACACCGGCTGGCCGAAGTCGTCCAGTCTCTTCCCATTCATCCCCCGCTCTAGGGCTTTGCAGATGTCGGCACAGAATAACCCGAGGTCGACGTAATCCATTGCGTTAACCATCGATTCCTGACTGCGTGTGAGCCTGGAACATCTCGTCGCAGAGGAGGAAGCATACCTTGATCATTGTGAGAAGGATGCCAGCAGAGGCGAAGGCAATCTTGGCTGGTGTGACGTCTGAGGCTTCCTTCGCGAAATTCACGGCTTCGATGGCTGCGTTCAACAGGGAGACGGTACCCTCCCGCCTGCTCGGTCGCTGCAACGTGGCCGCCATGGTGGTAAGAGGGAGCAGTGGGGCGTTATGGCCACGAGGAAACCTAATGGAGACCGCAGTCCATCCATTTGGGAGGAAGCCTATTCCCGACCGTACACGGCAGATGATCTGGGAGACCCCAATTCCATCTTCCGTTAAACCATGGTGGACGTCGTTAGTTGGCACCATCTATAAGGTCAAGAAGGAGGCCCCTCAACTCGATATTCTGGTTGCAAGTGCCGATATGCTCACCTGGGAATACGCCGCTACCTCTGGTGGTTGGGAGCATCAGCCCTACTAGGTTGAGCGCCAGTGGCTGATGCAGATGGACCTGGTTGAATTCTGTGCCAGCGGGTCATAGTGTCATTGACGTTGAATATGCATCCAATCGGGTGATGGCGGCCCGATTCGATCACCCGGCCCGGAACCTTCGGTTCAAGCTGTTCCCCCACCTCCGAGCCCTCGACGTTCAAAACGCTTTCAAGAAATATTTCACCTGTTGGCCGCTGGCTCAACACTATCCCTCTGATTCCGCCTTAAGCTTGCTCTCGATTTCGCTTGCTACGTCGGAGGCGCGTTTTCAAAGCACCCGTTCATCGTTTACCCACTTCTCCCCAATCATCGAGCCCGCAGGGATGCTGGCATCGTGCCCTTCCTTTTCCGCCTGTGGGTTTCACCTACGTATTTGGTGAGCTCGCGTCGGGAGGTGATTTGAGTCTGTCGTGTCATCTGCCCGCAGCAAACCTCTGTCGGCAATCGAGGAGGCTGCCTCTTTACGGGTGGAGGGTTTCATGTGGAGGTTACTTGTGGCTTGGAGGATGTGATGCAACAACCGAGGGTCAGCAAGTCGAAGCCGGCCCTCCTTTACGCCTACCAACGTCCGGGCCGCTCTGGAGGAATTTTAACGTACTGAAAAGGACTTTTAATGCGAACTACATCTCTCAAAACGCCCCCTCCGGGCTCCTCCCCGTACATCCCCAGACCCAGTCCCACACTCGCACGCGGATGAGATTGTTCCAATCTTAGGAGGGGTTTCGTTTATGTGCTCAGGCTTGACGAAAGCGTTTGCGCTCACTACTGGGAGAGCGCAAGCCCGTGGGGGGTGTTAAGTGTTATCATAGTGAGAGCCACCCCTAGCTCGTCGACGCGCGCGAACTAATGAATGGACGTGAAGGATAACATTTTCCGACTGGACCATGTCAAATGGTCTTAACAGGAGGAAATTATTTAACTGCAAGCTGAATGCCCAACTGATAGCTATGTTCTTTTGAGCGTCGACTTTTGATGAAGGGGATGTCTGTGCAGTATACCGGGCCCGTGGGTCCGTTTTAGAGTTGGGCTCGTCCTTCGACACCACACGAAGGAGGCGGAGTAGATAAGCGGTTCGACAGCAGTTACAGAGTGTGGTTCTACTAGGCACCACGTCGTCGGACTACCACGCCATCCACCGATAAATTAATAGTATGACTTGATTTCGTGGATACGCAGATTTATATTCCACTAGGGACGCGATGAACATTGATCTGATGAACGTATACTCAGTTTCAGCACAACTGCGGAGCGACCGATTGGCATCAACCTAAGGTAGGGCTCAGTTAGATTCGACCAATTCCACGTGGCAACCGCCCTGCCAAAGCGTGACAAAATCTTTAAAAAAATCAAAAACTCCTTCGTACGGTACTCTCAAAGGAAACTGTCTGGTAGAACTGTTGAGAGGAGTGTCTTCGATATTTCTACCAGCCAGATTCTCAATCATATTATGCAGGGGGATTTTGAGCCTCCGAGGTGGCCGAGATCAGGACCATATGAGCTGAATTGAGAGTAAATATCGAGAGGATCCGCCTGTATCCGCCTGGAAAAGCCTGGGTCACAGGGTGTCACACGCACGTGGAATTGGTCGAATCTAACTGAGCCCTACCTTACTAGGGTGGCGGCGTGCGCAATACAAGGGAAAACTGATTGATGATATTCGAGGTAGATACCGGACACTTTATATAGATCTAGCTAAGTGGCCGTGATGTGGTACATAACAAAAGTAACAAAAGTAACAAGTAGTAGTACGTTATCTAATCAGCCGCGTGTACGAGGTGACCAGCGACCGTGCGAACGTGTGGCCAGGTGCCCGGGCAGTGGCCGTGTGGCCGTGACGCGACTCGGGATTTCCAACATAGGACTCGCGCAAGCGAGACGCGACGTGCTGGATTTCCGGCCGTTTATCTCGCTCTTTGTCCCAGCAGCTCTTGACAAGTTCCCATGCCGATGACGAAAGACCTAGCTTCGAGGCGCCAACCGGCTTGGAGGGACGTTTACCCTTCATTACCATGAGCTGGACATATAGATCTGCGTCGTCTGAGAAGGGGTATTTCCCGGTAAAAATCTAACGGGATAGTTAGACCCCAAGTCTACGGAGGCAGTAGTGGCGTCGTACCTCGACGACGACCATCCCAAAAGCATAAACGTCTGACATCTTGGTAGGGCGCCTGGAGTCGCTATTTGGTGGTGCTTCCAGAATTTCAGGTGCGGTCCATCGAAGAGCGAAGCCGTGGCATGGAGTGGAAGCATTGTATGAAACGGGGTTGAGGGTGATTGAGGAGACCCCGAAGTCAGCAATTCGTGGGATCCCCGCGTCATCAAACAAAATATCCTCCTGAAGCACAACAGTCAGCCTACGAAACCTTCCCAATTGACTTGGCTGACCCCTTTCAATGCTCCGTGGATGACGTCGTTGAAGTGGAGATAAGAAAGCCCATCTGCAACTCCAATCATCTTGGGTGCCAAACTTAGTACATTCGTCTGCGTGAATGACATGGGCCCTTACAATCGACACACGGTTGGCCTTGGGGAACTTGCCGAGGTACTGCAAGAGGTTTCCCCCCGACATCCACGGAGATAATAAGCACAACTCTGCGATGTCGAGACCTGCGCCAAGAGTCGGGATAACATTGGGGTGGTCCAACCGCTTCCACAATGTGACCTCCTTATAATACCTCTAGTCGGAAAGTGAGTTTCGTAGCCGTAATTGACGGAAGGGGGACCGACCTTTATTCTGCGATCCTCCCACTCATTGAGACGAAAAACTTTCGCGGCATACAGATTCCGTCGATCGTCCCTGACTTGCCATACATCAGCGGACCCCCCCTCAGCTAGTGGAAGAGGACCCGTCTTGAACAACCTTCCAGGGAAATGATGGGACCTTGGTAGAACCCTCCTTGATCCACATATCTTTCTCAGGGAGCGCAGAGTCCTTCTCCGAAGTTTCTCGGTAAAAATAGTAGAATCAATCATCTGAAAAAGGGTGAGTTATGGCACTGATATGGGGGAATTCAGGGCCGATATACCTGATCTAAGCGTTCCACCCACAACCTAACAACCTGTTCTGGCAGGTGTTGCACAGCATCCTTGTAATATTGGGCATCGAATATGGTAGATAAAAGTTCCGGGATCACATCCCGCGGGACGTTATCCGTTGCGAGATGGTGGACGAGCTCCTGGACTGCTTGATCTGTTGCAAAGACTGGTTGAAGGTGAGCAAGAGGTCCTGGACGAAATGGGGAAACATACAAGGGCGGGTCGCTGTGGAATACGACTCGCCACCAGCAACTGTCGCAACATCACAATACGCTCTAGGAGGTAGCGGCCGCCAAGTCGTCGAGGCTCGTTCCAGGTGCTCGAGTACGACTCCAATGGTTGGACGGTTCTTCGGTTGATGTGACCAACATAATCTCAGCACCTCCCATAATTCATCCGTGAACCACACCCCCTCTGGCCCTTGCGGTCTTCCTGGATGTTCACCTTCGATGACCTTGAGCAATACAAGACCATCCCCATACATGCTGAAGGGAACTTCGCCACTGACTACCTCAAGTATCACCATCCCTAACGCGTAACAATCCGATTCCTTTGTTGGCCCGCTGTTCTCGGAACCAAACAGGCTTGGGTCGAGGAGCTCTGGGCTCATCCATCTTCTCGTCCCGGCGCCTGCAGATGAGCTTGAGGTTGCAGAACATATAGTAGTGGTGAGAAGTCCGAAGTCCGCTATGCGTGCACGGCCGTCTCGATCGATCAGGATGTTGGCCTTAGAAAAAAAGAATCCGGGTTAGTAGACAATACTACAATTCTAGTGGACGAATTCGAGAACACACCCCTTTCAAATCTCCGTGGATCATTGATTGGCTGTGTATATATATCAAACCCCTAGCGACGTCTTGGAGCTGTACGAGTCAAGGGATCACCGTCAACGAGCGAGACCGGCAACAGAACTGAGACCCTACGGGCTCAAACCGATTCACGCCCTCGTGCTTCCGGACAAACTGGTTTATGTTCCCATTAACCATCCACTCCGATACCATCGCGAAATGGCTGTCGTTCATTATCGCCCCCAGCAGTGGTAAAACATTTGGGTGACGAAGGGTTCTCCATGTGATAACTTCCTTGCAGAAGCGCTATGCGGGTCATGGTCAGCTTCTCGACGTGAACCTTTAGAACGCTGTACAATCAACGCACACCCGCAATTTTCTCCATATCACTCGTCGTGTATACCCTCAGAACCTTGACCGCAGCCGGGCGGCCTTGATAGTCACCCATCCACACGTCCGCAAACCCACCGCGGTACCGTGGGGACTCTGATTGGTTGTAGCAGTGCGAAATATGCAGTGATCTCGGAAGTAAAGTATGGGAGCCGCACACTCTCCACAGAGCGTTTAGCCACTGGAGCCGTGGTGCAAGATCGGGGAGACCTAAAGTCTGATCGGGGAAGTGAAAATGTGAGTCGGTTGGTCTGATAGGAAGAAAGTGCGCACCTCGTCTACTATATCGATAAAGGCCTGAGCATCATCCTTGCATAGACCTCGAACCACCTCAATCTCATCGTCGTCCGAGAAGATGGCGGTGATCAGTGGGATCCGTTCACTAGTAACGGGTGGGGAATCGATCAAACGCTTCCACATCGGAGGGCAGTGGTTAGGGCAACCGCGGCTCGGTAGATTTGAACAAACCTGCAGAGAACGGAAAAGCAATGTACCAGACGCCTCGCAGATTTAAAAGAATAAGAAATACCAGGTGCTTTGTTTGATCCTCGAGGCTCGCGATGAATTCAGAATAGGAATTACCAGATGCCTCAGGTGTCTCGTGACCTCGAATATCATCGACATCCTCCAGTACAATACCGCGTTTTTGACGACCTCCTCGACCTCGGAAAACTTCTGCGTCCCCAGCATGGAAGGTTTTCCTCCCCTCGCGCAACAACGGTTTCGTCAGGTATCGTATTGGCCGCGTCCAGCCTCTCGCTCATCCCCATCCCCATTCCTACAATGCCCAACTCCGGCCGCTCGGATATTGTCACCACAGCGTTCGTCATGACTTCAAATTTAGAGGCTTGGGCTCCGAGTTCCTGACTCTTCGTCTGCAAATTGCTCACCGACCGAGCTTTCCACTCCCGACACCGCCCCCGTCGCTGGGACTCCTACAGCCGTAGACCGCTCCGTCGGAAGGATGAATGGAACCATCACCTCGTCAACCTTGTCGGAAAAGTGGGAGACCTCAGCCAGTCGGTGTGCGATACGATGAATCAATTGACGAGGTGAGCTGTACCAATGGTGTTACATTTCGTGTCTTTCCACCTACGGTACTCTCAATTGCAGGATTGTCGCGGAAATACAAAGTCGGCTATCAAACAGAGCGGGCGTAACGCAGTTCTCGGCTCTTTCACGCGAGGAACGACAAGGAGAAGAGTGCGGTTTGGAAGTCCGAGCTGAGCAGGATCCCTGTTGTTTTAAATGTGTGTTCTTCTTCGGACGGGATAAGTTCATTGAGAAGATTGCTAATTTGGCGGAACATCTCACGTCAATTGTTCCTTAGCGTGGCTCTGAAGAAGCACCCCCAGCCCCGTCAAGTGAGCTATTCACCGTCGTACGGCGCCTAGTTGTCACCGCAGAATAGGAACGATTTCTGCTGTTATGAGGCTACACATTCGAACCAAAGCTAGTGCGCCCTGAGCGGGTCAGTGCGCGATGCTTGATGCTTGAGTGGGGGGTGTTTGTCTCAATGCCGAAGGGCGGAAGCCCACATCAAGGTTGGTACAACGCGACATTTTGACGGTTTATTCTTCTGCGAGTTAAAATCCTTAATGAGTTTTAGCTAGGTGGTACTGCACGGCTACTGGGTACCGAACACGTAGCCACGCTGGGCGGTCACCCGTCACCCGTCACCCGTTAAGTCTCGTCGGGTACTTTCACTGGAGAGTGTCGGACCCCAGAACAATGGTTGTGCCCTTCGAGCTGGCGTCAGCTTCGGCCACCGTGCCTCTGGGAAGCTGGAAACGGATGGAAGTGATCGGACCGCGGCTCTTCTGACGAGCGGAAAAGTAGTAATACTGCCTCTAAAGAGTGTAAAAACCACCGCCGTAGATCCCCTACTCCTGGCTCTGTCCAGGCCGAGACAGAAAACTCTCCCAGGGGAAATATGGGTGTCTGCGCGATGAGAAGAACGCGTGTGTGACGTGCGAGATGGGGTATGCCATGCGCGCAACTTACGTGCTTGCGATGCGATTTATTTTTACTTTGGTGCATTTCGACCGTCATACCTTCGGGTTGTCGCTCAATTCACAACTGTGGCTACACGGCCGCTCATCCAACACAGACCCCCTTGTCATAACCAGCCAGTATCATCGTATTCGTTTGTG
>Ga0307515_10021620_pt1 | contig 11393 bp, 2 predicted proteins | sample 17_EM_MG_FD_194513 | JGI IMG/M metagenome (GOLD analysis project Ga0307515, IMG submission 194513) | Populus trichocarpa ectomycorrhiza microbial communities from riparian zone in the Pacific Northwest, United States - 17_EM | ecosystem: Host-associated > Plants > Roots > Unclassified | place... | reverse complement strand
TATATAAGACGTATATTACGTATAAGAAGGATTTTATAGAAGTACGGTTGTGTATTTAAGGACCCTTAGTCCCTACCTAGATAGTTCCTTCCTTATAGTAATTCTTAGAATATAATTAGAGTTAATCTATTAGGCAACCACTCCACTAGTTTTTATTACGTTATTAACTACTTATAATTCCTATACACCTAGCCTATTAATAGGACCTATTGTAGTACTTACTATAAGATCCCGTTACATAATTACCACCTAGTTATAGGTTTAAGAAGTCAAATAACATGCTACTAAAAGCAGCCACTATAACGCTATTGACGGCGGCAACTACTTTAAGGTTAGGAGGTAACACTAGTATAGCAGATACTAACTTATAATAACCTATAACGGTTAAATAACTATAAGAAATAGTTAACTAGTTAATAAAGAATAATGTAATACTTAAATAAAGGATTAACGGGATAAGGGTAGCAAAGATTAAGTTACCTTTAATTAAGAGATTCTTAGGAGAGAGGTTAAAACTTAAGGGATTTCTTATATAAATGCACTTTAAAGTAACGCAAGAAGGGGCGAAACTATTAATATCTATAAATCGAATAGCTTACGTAGGGCTATTCCTGTTAGGAAGGGCACTTAAATGGTTTAAGCTTTACCTTATAGAAATATAGGCAAATGGAATAATAACTACTAACTAAGAGGTGCAGTTTATATTCTTAAGCTAGGAAGGGTTTATGGAGTGACTTATATAAATGTTTAGAGATCTAGAGGCAGTAACTATAGCGAAAAGAAAACTCTAAGATATTACGTAACGAACTTTAGTAATTAAGTATATAATATAATTCCAAACGTTAGCTATATAAGTTAAGTGGAATAATAAGGCGCTTATAGTATAGTATAAATAAGGACTTAAGGCTAAAGTCTAGGATATAATTATTCTAATAGAAGATATGGATACCCTAAGGGATTTAATAGATTAAGTGATAAAGATTAATAATAGGATCTACTAAAGGGAACAGGCTAAGAGAGGTTAGGATAGAGTTCTATAGTTATATAAGACGCAGAGCACGTAATAACTAAAGCTAAGTTAGAAATTATAGTATAGCGCAGAGCTAATAGACCTAAGCGGTACTAGAGAAACCTATAAGAGATAGAGTAAGAAACTATAAAAACCTAGAGGTTAAGGATTTAGTAATTACAGGACTAAGGAGTAAAGGCTAAATTAGGGATCTTAATAGTAGAAGACGTTTAGGCGGACTCTATAGTAAAGTTAATGGTTTAAAAATGGAGCTTATATAAATTATAGGAAATAAGGTCACTTTGCGAGGGATTATAAAGATGGTTAAAGTTACTATATAATAAAGGGAACTAGACTAGTAGACGATACACATATATAGAGGGATAATAGTGTACTATAAGGAACAAAAGAGTGTTTAATTAATAGCTTTGCATTTTATTATAATAATATATACTAAATTTATAAAGACGCTAAGTATAGCGTAAGCTATTAGCTATAAGAGCTAGAGTTAAAAGGACTTAAAGGAACTAGAGAGTTAGATAAAGAATAAGATTAACTCTATAAGCTGGATTAGGATATTACAGTAACGTGCGGATAATAATTAGTAACAATAATAATGGAATTAGAGTATTTATTAATTAATAGCGATAAGGGAAATAAAGGAACTAACTAGGGGTATTTAAACCTTAATAACGTAATTATAGAAGTAGAGACTGAGACCGCTATAGAGTAAGGGTTAGTAACGGGTATTATAATACCATTGGATACGGTATCCATCGCTTTATAAGATGGAAGGAGTAGTATTTAAAGAGGATTAAGTAAGTAGATGACTGCTAGTGCTAGCTTACTATTTAATAAAGGTAAAAGGCTAAAGGCTTAAAATTCTTAAGACGAGATAAGAGAGATCTAAGATTCTAAAGATAGGATAAGGACAGCTTAAGGACCTATAATGGACGAAAACCGATAGAGTAGAGTAGTAGTTTAATTTAAAGATATACAAATGAGCTTAGAATAGAGATTCCTAGGGATATAAAACTCTTAAGATAAGATAAATAAGATTTAAGATTCTTAAGATAAGATAAAAATACCTAAGCCTAGTTAGACTAAGGTAGGAGCTAAGCTTAAGTTAGAAGCAAGCTTAGGATTAAAGAATCTAAGGGACTAAGAATTCGGAGTACGAATGAAGGTACCTATAAGTAAGAAGTATAAGGCTTCTCTATAGATTAGAGAATTTATAATATAAATAGCAGTTAGACTAGGAGACAGATATATAGACCTAGAAGACTTATTAAGTAAATAAAGGGTTTAGCTTAAAGATTAAAAGTTTAATACAAAGATTAAGAAGTAGGAAGACTTTAAGAATCCACTTATAAGATGTGAAAGAAAAGAAACTATGGAGGAATTTAGGGCAAGAATTACCTTATGGCAAGAACAGAAACTAGATAAAAGATTTAGTATACTAGGCCGTATAAGGGACAGAGCACCCGTATAAAGAATTACTAATAGGCTTAGAGTAGGCACATTAAGAGCTAAGTGGCTTATTAAATTAAAAGAAGAAGAGGATCTAGGGATTCTAACTAGGTTCGAAAAATAATATATAAAGAGCTATTATAATGCAGTAATAAAGAGATACTTCTTTACGGATATACTATATATACTTAAAGGGTTGTACTAAAAGTGGTATAGACAACGACATAATAATAAGTGGGAAGATTTCTATATATAGTTAGATAAAAAAGTTATCTAAAACCACCTAATTATAGAAAAGGCTATAACTTATATTAAAGGGGCCTTAATTATAACGTTAAAAGATCTAGAGAAGCAATTAGAGGACTAGAGAAGTAAAAGGCGAATCTTAATACCTATAAAAGAAGTTATAATGCTCAGATTAATATAAGAAAGGTTTAAACTCTAGGATAAAGATAAGCTAAGAGTTAACCCAAGATACTAAGCATATTATACACTATTATAGATAGTATGCGTAGATGATGTGTATAATATGCATAGAGTATCTAAGGATAAAACCTGGAAGTATCTAATTGTTAGCGACTCAGTCAATCGAGACATAAGCACGGCAAAAGGGTCGCGCAAGCCTGTACGATTGGATTGTCTATAAACGAGAATCTAAAGCTAAAGAAAAGGAAAGGAAAGGATAAGTAGCAACGCGAGGAGTTATATACGATCCCTAGTCACGTGAGAGTTACGTAAGCCCTGCGTCTACTATAACGTCTACTATAGCTGCCGCTTTCTGCCAGTGCCGTAACATTACCCCCCCTCCATAAAAGCCTGCCCTTAGGCTTTATATATCCGTATTATGCCCATAGGGCGTTCTTATCTTTATACTCTTCCGGTAGCTTATTATCTTTATTATACTAGCATTCCATCTATTCGTCTAGGTACTTTAGCGGTCTTAGTTTATTAGGGTAACGGCTATAGAATTCTTAAAGCTTATAGGGACTGCCGATAAAGTTCTATATAGGGTATTAGGTAGGATTTGGGTTATAGCCTTTCCAACTAACGCGGTACTTTAGCGTTTTCCTTACTAGCTTATAGGCCAGTATCTCTTTAATTTCCCATTTGTTATCGCCACTAACTTAAATTAGTAGGGGGGGTTTGTTCTTTTATCTAGGTAATAGGTTATTTGCAGCCTTCTGTAGCTTATCCGGCAAGAAGATAGGGTAAACCTTAATTAAATCTGGGAGCTCTACTTTGTATAAGTTGCCTATTTTCTTAAGGACCTTATACAGTCCTGCCATCTAATAATCGAGCTTATGGCTAGGCCGCTCCGTCTTCTAGTTCTTTATTATAACCCAAACTATATTACCTACGGTAAAGTTAGGCTCGCGCCTATGCTTATTTGCCTGCTGTTTTATTAATTTCTGGGCCTTTTCTAGGTTTATACGGGCTACTGTCTAGGCTTCCTCTAAGCGCTTAGCGTACTACTAGGCTTCCTTATAAGATAGTTTCTCGTATACGGTTTATGGTCCTTCTGGCCTATCCTAGTTAAAGCTTATTTAGGGTAGATACCCTATTTCTAGTTAGATAGGTGCAAATCCCATAGAGTTATAGGGTAGGGTCGCCTGGGCGTAGTCTATTAGAGGTAACAGTTTGCCTTAGTTATCTTAGAAGTAGTTAATAAAGGGCCGGAGTCTCTAGTCCAAGTATTAATTTACAATCTTCGTCTAACTATTTATCTGGGGGTAGTACGCCGTAAAAAGCTTTAGCCTAATTCCTAGGATCTAGGTAAACTTGTTCCAAAAAGCCAATATAAACTACGGTCTGCGGTCCAATATAATAGTGTCTAGTAATTTGTAAATTTAGTAGATATAATAGATATATAGTTAGGCCGCCTTTTTAGTATTAATATTCTTATAACAGGGGATTAAGAAAGGGCGTTTGCTAAAACGGTTAACTAAGATTATAACTATATTGTACCCGTTACGGTCTACTAGTAGTTTATAAAAGTTTATAAAGATATACTACCAGGGGCGCTCTAGTATTAGGAGTGGCTTTAATAGTCCTAGGGTCTTATCTCGTGGAATTATAAACCTACGGCAGTTGTTGCAGTTTCTTATATAACGGTCAATATCCGTAACTATTCCGGGCCAGTAGTAACGGTTACTAATAATCTTACGGGTCTTATTTTTTCTGGGGTAGGCCATAGAGACCTAGGTATGTGCTTTGGTAATAAGCCAGGTTCATAAGTTCTTTTCTTTTACTACTACTAGCTATTCCCAGTGCTTAAGTAGTCCATTTTTAAGGGACTATAGGCTAGTAACATCCTTTGCCTTTTCGCGGTACTCCTATAGAGAAGGGTCCGTACGGTTTACTTATAGTAGTTCATTAATAAGGTCGAATTTCATAGGGTTAATGGGACATATCTCGGCGCTCGAAGATTTAGTACTTAGTTCTTCCTATATCTAAGGGTTAAGGTGCTCTGGTTATAGTAGCGTCTAGGTCCGTAATAAGACCTTTACGGCTATCTGGTTATCTAGGTCCTATTCGCGCCTTATAAGAGCGTCCGCACGGTTAGTAGCGCCTGGCCTATATATAATTAGGAAGTTAAACTAAGATAGGATATCCGCCTAGCGCGCCTACCGGGCCGTAAGGGCTTTTATTATTATAAAATATTCTAAGGCCTTATAATCTAAAACCACTTAGATAGGTTTAGGGGTCCCTTCTAGCTATGCTCGCCAATGCTAAAAGCTATAGATAATAGCCAACATTTCTTTATTATAAATTGGGTAGTTTAGCTTAGCATCTACTATAGTCTTTAAGTAGTAAGTAATAGGGTGCTATTTCCCGTCCGTCTACTTCTAAGAATAAACGCTAGCAATAACACTATCTAAGGCATCCGTTTTTAGTATTAAGGGCCGTTCTAAGTTAAAGTAGGCGAGTAAAGGAGCGGAGACCAGCCATTTCTTAAGTTTATTAAAAGCCTACCTACATACGGTATTAAAGTGGAAGGGCTAGTCCTTTATTATAAGGCGGCTAAGGGGCCAAGTAATCCTGCTATAGTTCTTAATAAAGCGTTAGTAGAAGTTATAGAAGCCTAGGAATGACTATATCCCTTTTACAGTCTATAGTGGTTCCTATTAATTAATTACAGCCATCTTTTCTAGGTCTGCCTTGATTCCGTCTACACTAATAATAAACCCTAAGTACTTTATTCGCTTTATACTAAACTTTAACCTTTTAATATCGGCCTAGAGGCCAGCCTTACGGAGCCGTTATAGGACCTTATAGATATGCTCCTTATATTCTAATTTATTTTCAGAATAAATTATAATATTATCTAGGTAGGCTGTATAGAAGTTGTTAAGGTAGTTAAAGAGTACATCGTTTATATATCGTTGGTACGTAGTAGGTCCGTTAGTTAGTCTAAAGGAAAGTACTTTATATTTATACGATCCGTATCAAGTCTGAAATATAGTAAGGTCTATAGATTTAGGGTCTATCCTAATTTAGTAGAAGGCCTAGCAGATATTGAGCTTTATAAATACCTTAGCTCTATTTATTTGGGCTAGCGTTTTATCTAGTAAGGGCAGCGGATAACGGTCTTTGCGGGTTATATTGTTAAGCTTATAGTAGTTAATATAGAAACAAAGTCCTTTGTTTAGCTTTTTTATAAAGAGAATAGGGGAGGCAAATAGGGCCTAACTAGGCTTAATAAACCCCTTTACTAGGTTGTCTATAATATACTACTTAGTGGCCTATAATTCGGCAATAGATTATTTATAAAGGGGGGTATAGCTAAGGACGTTTTCCTTATCTGGTTTAATCTCGATCTTATAGTCGTATAGTTAGTAGGGTAGGAGTATATCGGATGCTGCCTTGGAGAATACATCCTTAAACTCTTAGTACTAATAGGGTAGTTTCCGTTTTACTAGCTCCTTATCCGTAAGCTTATCCTCCTCTTAGGCCAGGGTCTCTTTTTCTTTAATTATTTAATTAATTTTATATAAGCTAGTTATAAAGGTAACGGTATTTAGCTAAACTAGGTTCTAGTAGAATCCTACAGCGCTAATGCAGCAGATATTAACTGGTGGGAGGTCCGTAGGTTTCTTTACGGGTGTTTATTAGGCCGTATTTTGCGGTATAGGGTTTAGGGTCTTCTTTAGCTTATATTTTATTTTCCGTAAGTTATCCTTTTGGTTTATTAGTTTAGTGTATCATCTAATATCCCTAGCCTTCCATTATAGCTGCGTAGGGCCTAGGTTCTCTACTAGGGACTTAAGTAGGTTACTACCGACTTCCTAAGTCTGTGGTGCGGGTAGCGTAACATAGGTAGTCTGGGGGCGGCGTAGTATACGGATCCGTTGCGGGTTAAGCTATACATCCTTCTTAAAGGCCTGGTCTCTACGTATAGCATCAGCCTGGTAGGTAGTATTAATCTAGGGTTATATAAGGTTTTCTATTGTAATGCTGATTTCTTTTATAAAAGAGGGGGTTAGGGGTAGGGTTTCGGGCCAGATAAGCCGTCTGCTTCATACATTAAGCTATAAGCCTAAATAGGCTAGCCATTTCCTCCCTAAGATTATATTATAGCTTCTAAGGTCCATAATTAGGAAGGGGATATTATACTACCTTCGCCCATTAACGCGGAGGTATATTTACAAAATACTCGTAATAGGTTGCCCTACCTGTCCGTTATACCCGTAAATAGGAATTAGTTTAGGCAGGTCTTCTATAAGTGTATTAAGGAAGTTAGCCAGCTTTATAGCACACTAGGTGTTAATTAGGGTAAAGGTATTTACTCTAGAGTTAGCTAAGGCAGAGGTTAAAACTTAATATCTATTGCGGAATAAAGTATAAGGGATAGTGCAGCTTTTTTTACTAACTAGCCGACCCAGATTAACATATAACATATTAATCCCTTTTAACCCTAGAGAGGAGTCTTTCTCTAAGGTTCCTCTTTTTCCAACTTTATGCTATCCTTTTAGATTAATAAAACCTTGTTTGCCTTTGCCGCTATTAGGCAGTCTTTTATAAAGTAGTCTTTTTAGCTATATAAGAAGTAAGCTCCTTAATTACTAAGGGCCTATCTACAGGGGTTACTGTAAGTAGGCTGGGTAAACATTTAGCCCGCGGCAGGGCTAGCTACATAGCTAGTTACTAGGTTGGCGGCCGGTGCAGTAGGCGTTATGGGTTATACTAGGGTATTATGGGCCGTTCTTACATTACTTATAGCTTAATTTAAGGGATTCCTAGCCTTTATCCGGTTAGCTCGTGCCTTAATTTAATAAAGGCCTTAGTTAATGGCTAGGCAGTAATCCGTAAGTTCTTTTAGCGTCTATATAGTAGTAAAAGCTAGTAGTACGGCCCGCTGTAGGTCTAGGGTAAGCTTATTAAAGAGGTTTAGAAGTAGGTCTTCTTAGGGAATCTAGGCTTATCTAGCTAGGTGTAAGAAGCGGGTCTAGAAGGCCGAAAAGGTCTCTATTGTTTTTATTTTTAGACTTTTATAGCTAAGGCGGGCGTTCTATACCCTAAAAGGGTCCTTATAGATAGAAGACAGGTAGTTAATTATTTCTTCCTTAGAGAGGAAGGGTTCTGCCGAGTCCTGGGCGTATCGCGGACGTAGATGCATCTGTGCGTCTCCGCCAGTACGGCCGAAGACGTAGGCCATTTTGGCTTAAGTAGTAGGGAAGTAGTCCGCATTAACTTTGAGCTTATCCTATAATTAAAGCTTCTAATTATTAAATATAGGGTTAGCCCCATCTATAAGTAACGGGGAGTCTATAACCTTTGCGGACCGCGACAATGCTAATACTATACGCTGGGCTAGGGCCTTAAGGACCGTAGTAAGTCTATCCGATGGATTAACGCTAGATACAGGGGTGTCTCTAGTTTTAAGCAGTTCTCGCAGCCGTTTAATTTCGGTATTAGCTGCAGCAAGCTCCGCCTGGGGGGTTAAAATATTAATTATTTCTTCGTCCGAGGCGTTTGCGGGTCCTACAGCTGCTTTGCCTACTGCTGTGTTTCGTGGCATGGTAGTAGGGGTATTGGGTAATTCCGGGTAATTTCTTTAGGGGTTCTGGTCTATGCGTGTCTTATAGGTCCTTTCCTTGGGGTTCTATCCTTTTCCTTTAGGTTCTGTCCTTGTAGTCCTAGTAATGTCCTTGTCCTATTCGTGGTCCTATAGATATATTTAAGTTCCTTCTTAGGAAAAAAGGGTGGTTTAAGCTTTAGATAATATTAGCGACTTAGTTAATCAAGATATAAGCACGGTAAAAGGGTCGCGCAAGCCTATATGATTGGATTGTCTATAAACGAGAATCTAAAGCTAAAGAAAAGGAAAGAAAAGGATAAGCAGTAACGCGAGGAGTTATATACGATCCTTAGTCACGTGAGAGTCACGTAAGCCCTGCGTCTACTATAACGTCTACCATAGCTGCCGCTTTCTGCCAGTGCCGTAACACTAATAAGGATATATTAGATAACGGATAAGGCGAAATATAGAAATGCTAAATATATATATAGTTAGTACCTAGTAGAAGTTTAAGAATAAGGAGACTTAATACTTTAACTAGGAAGATTCCTTACGGAAGAATACCTAGATGGATAATAGTGGTGGGAATATTCTAAAAATACGTGTCTATGGTATATTAAAGATAAAAAGCAAACTAAGTATTAGCCTAAGTTGGACTAAGTATAGATAGGATCTAGCAGCTAATAGTTAGGAAAAGTGGAGGCCTATAGGACTAGAGGGAACTAGTAGTAGAGCCTTAAACCCTTAAAGGAATTTAAGGGTAATACCTAAATTTACGAATTAAGTGGTAAGATTAGCAGTTTAAGGTATTAATAGATAGTAGAGTAATAAGGAACTATATCTTGCTAGCAATAGTTAAAAGAATGGGGTTATTATACAGGGAAAAGCAGCACCCTTACCTATTAGTAATAATTTTAGGAGATCTAATAGCCTATAGAGGAGGTATTATTAATCTTAAAACAGGACCTATTTAGTTAACTATTAAAGGGAGATAAGTTAAGATGTCTTTTAATATATTACCATTAGGGAATAATAAGGCAGTATTAGAAATGCCTTAGTTACAGGAATACAATCTAAAAATTAATTAGATTATAGGTTAGGTCGATATTAGGGATGCTTAACGCTATAAGATGCGATAATAAATTAAGTTAGTATAGTACTAAGTAGGGGCAACCTATAAAGAAATAGAAAAGGGGTTAAGCTATATACTAAAGAGATACTATAAGTATGGCAAAAAACTATGGTTACTAGAAAGTGAAAAGCTGTTAGAGTATATAGCGTAGGACTACAAGATAGAATTAGAACTAGGAATAAGTCTAAGGTTCTTTTTAATCTATAAGCTTACCAAAGAGAAAGGTAGAGTACTTAAAGAGTTTATTTAAGAAAACTTATAAAAGGGATATATTAGACCATTATAGTTATTAGTAGGTTATTCAGTACTGTTCGTATTAAAGAAAAACGGTAAACTAAGGCTATGTATTAACTATAGACAGTTAAATAGCATTACTAGAAAGGATAGGTATCCTTTACCTTTAATTAGCGAAATTTAAGATAGGATAGGTAATGCGTAAATCTTTATAAAGATAGATTTAAGATGGGCGTACTATTAGATTAGAATTAAGAAAGGCGATAAATAGAAGGCAGCCTTTAGGTTAAAGGAAGGACTATATAAACTATTAGTTATGCAATTCGGGCTTATAAATATATTAGTAACGTTTTAGAAGCGAATTAACAATATATTAGGAGAATACTTAGATAAATTTATTATGGTATATTTTAATATTATTATTATCTACTTAATAACTAAGGAAGAACATGGAGAATACGTTAAATAGGTCTTAAAGAGACTATAAGAGGAAAAGATACTAGTAGCAATTAAGAAATACGAGTTCTTTACTAGGAAGACTAATTATGTAGGATTTATTATTAAACTAGGCTAACTTAGTATAGATCTAAAAAAGATTAAGGCTATAGTAAATTGGTAAAAACTAGAGAACATTATATAGTTAAGATTATTCCTAGGGTTTTATAATTACTATAGAAGGTTTATAGCGTAATAGTTAAAAGATATTAAGCCATTTACGCGACTAATAAAGAAAGAAGAACCGTAAATATAGGGGAAGGAATAATAAGAACTATTTAAGGAAGTTAAAAGGTTATTTACCCAGAAACTAGTTCTTAAGATCTATTAACTAGGACTAGAGACGGTTATAGAAATAGATGTATTAGACTTTATACTAGGGGCATATTTTATATAAAAGTATCCAGATAGATGGTATCTAGTAGCATACTATAGTTAAAAGATAATACCACTAGAACTAAACTATAACATCTATAATAAGGAGTTATTAGGTATAGTTGCAGTACTAAAAAAATAGAGAGCATTCTTGCAAGGCATAGAGAAACTATTTATAGTTAAGATAGATTATAAGAACCTAATAGGATTCCTAATAATAAAGAAACTTAACTAAAAATAGGTTAGATGGGCAGAGATGCTTATAGAATACCATTTTAAGATTTAGTATATTAAGGGTATAGATAACACGTAAGCCAATATGTTAAGTTAAAAGGCTAAACTATAGAATAATAAAAAGCTATTAGGGGCTTTACTGCGAAAAGATATAGATAGACTAATTAGGTATAATTATCTAAAAATTATAGCAACTTAAGAGAATAAGTTAGAAAGAGTCTATAAGATACTAGAAAGCTTTTAGGCACAAAGAATTCTAAAGGTATAGCTAGAAAAACTACAGTTGGATATATACAAAAACTAAGAAGTAAAGTATATCCTAAGAAGCATAGCAGAGCACTTTATAGAAGATTTCTATAAGGGACTAACTTAAGAATATAATGGAGCTATAGGCTTAGTATTAAGACTTTAGGAGGAGTATATTA
>Ga0307515_10021619_pt1 | contig 11393 bp, 7 predicted proteins | sample 17_EM_MG_FD_194513 | JGI IMG/M metagenome (GOLD analysis project Ga0307515, IMG submission 194513) | Populus trichocarpa ectomycorrhiza microbial communities from riparian zone in the Pacific Northwest, United States - 17_EM | ecosystem: Host-associated > Plants > Roots > Unclassified | place... | reverse complement strand
ATCACCCGTTTATTATTGTATATATAGATACTGTTTCTCCGGTTAGAGAACAGTTCTTTAGACTTGCTCAGACATCGATCGGAATACTACAATATCTCCTCTCGAATCCTCTTCTCAGTATATGCTTATCTTTCGAACAATTCTTGAAATCGTTATATTTGCAATACTTATTATTCGCATACTTCTTCTGAGATTCTAATAAATCTCTTCGAACTTTCGCTGTTATAATCGAATAGTGAGTGTTAGTTACTGGTGTGTTTCGATTGTGTGTTTGTGGGATTGGATTCAAGACGAAACTGGTAGAACACAGCTGGTTTATATAACCAGATGAGTTTCTCTAGGATTGACAACTGTTCCTCAAAGACTTGTATGTGGCCTCTCAATCAGTAGAGCTGTGCTGTCGATCCTCCGCCTGTAAATAAATTTAGCTAGTTATAGCTCCCTAGATAGCTTCTTGGTTATACTACTTACGTAAAACACTCTGGGACTTACTCAATTATAGTCAACAGTCAACCGTCAATTCCGGTAACTTGAAGTGTTCGGAGACTTCTTTCGTAAGCGTGCGGAGAACTCATAGCTTGCCGGTGAAGCGCACGCGCTGGCCAAGCGTTTCTGAGTGACAGTTAGAGCGCATGGTTGCATAGTTCTTGCACTATTTTCTCACAATGTACTCTACTCTACTGCCAAGTACCTATTTTAGTGGCTGACAGCAGTGCCAAGTAGTCCAAAACGGGTACTATACCACTTAGAATTCAGCATCACGAATCCAAGGTTTGGGCGAGGGGGATTACCGTGCTAGCTAGCGCTTATATTGGCGGATGAGATGATTGCATACCAGACGCCGGCACTACCAATCACCTGTCAGCTTGACTAGAGCACCCGTAACCCTAACACTTCAAAAGATTTTCATAGATGGATTTGCATCGAGATTAAACTGTAGTCTCACATACCAAGTACCACTACCCTATGCACAGCCGTGTGGGGGTGCGGAGCTCTGGACTGCCGTTGCTGCGGATTTACAATTGCGTTCAATGTACCTAGTATGTGTGACATAGTGACCGGTGAGTTGTAGTTGGGAATATCATCACGAATAGAGTACTAGACAACTAGTTGACATCATGATGGCTGCACTCGAGATACTCCACTTGTTGGCACCACGCTAGTTAAGTAGTATATATACCATTCTCATTCCTGCCCTTTTACATCTTGATCTTAGCAACTCCAGCTCGAAGCAGCCATCTCGAAACACAATCAAGACTGTATTTTCGAATCCGACCAATATCTAGTGCAGCTATGCATTTCACCAAAGCAAGATCCCGTTCTTTCCCCTCTGGTCGTCCAGATCATCCCGCTAACAAACCATCTCCAGACCCTCCTCCTCGGCCTCGGCACCCTCCTCGACTAGCCAACGCGAGCGTAATCTCCACCCCCGAAAGTCCCCACGAAGTTTCTCGCGAAGTTTCCTCTTCCTTCTCCACAACGTGCCATGTCTCTCTCCTTCACATTGCTAAACTCCACTAACACTCCTTAGCATCGAAAAACGCGCCTTCACCAGCCGCACCTGCTACCAAACTGGCCAACCTATCTGGGGGTGGAAAGATGGTACTATTCCGCACTCCAGCAGGCATGTATTGACGTGGTTGGGGTTCAGCGGGTTGTAGAAGCGGGTAGGAAGCTCACTGCCAGCCGGTATTACGAGAAAGAAAAAAACCATCTACGTACCAACCTGTACGCTCTTAAGAGGGATAAGACAACGATCCGCTGGCTAGACTGTTATGACATCTTTAAGTAGATTATTGACGGCTGCACGAGAAGCGATAATAGTAATCGCAGGGAATGGCTGTATGGAGGAGCGATTAGGGGGGATAATGAGAATTTGAAGGCGGAGCTTTGGTATGATAAATAATTGATGGAGAGGAACAGAGGGTGGGAGATGGCATATATAGGATACTTTGAGATTGTAGTTTATTGTGGCTTTGTTTGTCTGAATAACTGTCGAAGACCGGCGCCTTTGATTTTCGAATTGATCTCTTTGAAGACTGCCTATAGCTAGAGGATTGTGCTCCATTCAACGTGTGTAAAAGTCACAGACAGGCAGTTCCTGATACCCACATCCGGCGAATCCATCAGCGTCGACTGAATCTTTAAATCAAAGGAAACACCGTCGACGATATCTAGGACGCCAATGCATCTAGGCCGGACACTTAGTCTCGGTCAGAGGCTTTTCCCGTCACACCAACTGTTGGGTGAAATTTAATCTAGACTATAGGCACTTAGGGCGCGTTCGGTTTCCAGGGTGCGGTTCCAGTTCCACTGCAGTAAAATACCACTTGCAAATTTAGAACTGCGAAGGCTGTAGAACTAACCACCTAACCACAACTACACAACCATTACTTGAACTGTTCGGTAACCAGAATTGCAGTATTTAATGAGCGCTACAATCCTCCCTAGACCATGACACAAGAAGCCTAGCTGATCAATAGTACTCTAGATGTAGAATCTACCATATGCAAAAGTAAAATCTGTAAAATCAAACAATGTCGGTACCATGAATCGAACATGGGTCTGCTCGGCACTGGTTGTCCACAACGAGCCGTACTAACCACTATACTATATCGACTTTGATACGAAAGCACGGCTATCAGTACTTTACAAATAGCATATAATGCGAAACAGACAGGTACGACATCGTATGTCGGCGTACGTCAAATACCAGGATTAGTCTCGAACGTGCGCGCTCCAAATTGCCTCGCGCGCATGACTTGTGACGTTTGTCCGTTTCGGTATATCATAGGAGTCAGAGAGTTAGGTTTGACGCTGGTACAGTGATTTTGCTAGAGGGGATAAGTCACCGATGGCTATAGCTTAGCCCGGAAACGAGCATTGAAATATATTATATAGCTTGCCTATACACCTTAAGGGCGCCCAATTAGCAGAAGAAGCTGATATCAGGGGCGAATGAATGAGCCCCGAGGTGACCACGTTCAGGAATGTTGTTAAGCTCGTGTCATTGGCTACGAGCTAAGGGTTTGTAAACTGTGGAACCAATGCGTCGAACGTTTCAAGTGCACCGGAGCCGTCAGCAATCGACTAAGATTTACCATGACCTCAAGCGAGTGTAGTGGGGCCTTGAGCTGTCGATTGATACGACCAAGGTGAAGATCGAGTGCACTGCGACCTCAATGAAACCACCGAGTGCATCGAAGTTTCTAGGGGGCTGATCTAGGTCGATAAGTTAGCCAGAGGCTTCGGTATACACCAATTATAACAACACATCTTCACTCTTCTATTGTACTTGTGTAAGGCGCGATGCATCACTAAGTTAAAGGGCGGCTGCGCCGCCCACGTAACGGTCACACATGTCGGAGAAAATATACTTGAGATTTGGGTAGCTTTTAGCTACCGATTCCCACTGCACTCTACCCACCCTAAGGATGTCCCTTCACTCCAACCCTCGCTACTTCGCGTGGCATAAGAAACGCTATGGTACATAATGTGAATCGCATTCGAAAGCAATGTTACAGAATGCCGCTCCCCGAATGGTTATCCTGAATGAAACATCAAAAAGTTATCCTAAGCTACACACCAAAGCCTTTTTAACAGATATATGTAGGGTAGCTCACAGCGACCGATGACGCAATCTCAAAAGCGAGGAAAAGAATATGGAGTACTCAGTACATAAACCACTTCATACGCGGTGATGCTAGTTCTCGTTATTCTCACCGTAAGCACCTTCGTTGATTCCCATCCTGTTCAGAGTCTCCAAGCACGTCTGCGCACACTCCAAGATTTTGTGGAGCTCAAATGTTCGTGGCAACGTCACACAGCTGTATACGATAACTCACAGTTCAGGCGACAGCATCGTCAAAGTTGAGCAGGAGACAAGGTGGTAAAGGTGACAACATGATAAGTGTCGAAAATCGGGATATTGTTGATTTGTTCCCATATTTGACATAGAACCGTGTTGTCTAGATTTAGTTTCAGTGCGGCTGAAAATTCAATAGGGCGAATAATCAGCTCTCACTCAAGCAACGCATTAATAACCTCTTCCGCGAAGGTCAAGGGCTTTTTTCCAGGCTATTGCCTTCACGACTTTCTTCTTAAAAACCGGGGACACGTCATTACGGAGCGCCATTACACAGAGCGACATCAACCCAAGTTGAGTGGTTAGTCCGGCATCGGTTTCTTCGAGCGAATCGAGGTGCTTTTGGATCAGAGGGGAATCAAAGTCAGCGTTAACCGTTGGAGGAGGAGGCGGACTGCGCGAAAAACGGCGCCAAAAGTCTCTCGCAATCTAGAATGCAGATAGTCTTTGTTCATGTCGTGCTTTACCCAGTGTTCCTAAGCGGCCCGGCCTGTGATTTAAAAGCCGGGCAGGCTGCAGATATCTGACGGTTGACATGCATATATCTTTGAGGCCTGCCGAAGCCTGCATATGCCTTCGAGGCCTGCATAAGACTTGGCGGCCTACAGGCTAGGTGCGGACGGGCCTGGACTCTGAGGCCAGGCTTCAATTTACAAGCTTGCACTAGCGAAGATTAGGCTTGGCTTCATGCACCTAATGCTACATTTTGGATAGCTTTTGCGATTGAGGTGTTGGGACAAAATGGGAAATGTTAAAGTTTTAAAGTGACCTCGAACTAGTTGCAAATGCGGGTAGGTGGGTGTCTGAGTCCGGCTGGCATGGGGGCATTTCTGCAGCGATTCTGGACGTATGTTCGCGTATTTGACCTTCGGGAGACGGTGAGCTTGTGGACAAAGGCCGCAGTAAAAATAAAGCAGTGAGAGAGAAGAGATGCGCTTCGCTGATTGACCGATAGTCCTCTAATCAGTGATGTTGCTTCTACAAAGACGTCTTTTCCTAGTATATCTGTAGCTAAGGTGGTCCACGCTCCAGAGTAACAGGCTTCGTTACAAGTAGAACCCACGTGCCAGCAGCGAGACCAGTCAAGCTGGCACAGACGTCCGTTTTTGAGAGGTATTCTTTCCTTCCTTGTGTGTTTAGGACCACACTCCCAGATGCTTGTTGGCCATGAGAGCAGAAAACGATGATAATTCTATCACCTTTCACTGCCCGAGTCTTTACATTAATTATCCAACCAGTTAAGTTTAGTAAGTTGAATCCCCCGGGGCTAACAATGCTATAGAATCGTTAAGCGGAAGAGGCCTCTGCCCGGGTGTAAACTGGCCCTCCCAAGGTCTTCACGACCAAATTTCAAAGTCTTGAACATCTGAACTGTTGAGAATAAATCCGTCCAGAGAGGCATCTTGGTCTGAGGTCTTCGCAGCGGAACTTTCGAGAGATAGCGCAAACGTCAGTGAGCAAAGGAAATCGATGGTCTGAGCCCCAAAAACGACGAGTGTACATTGGGGGGCACGGTGGAGGACATTGTTAAATAGGTAGCCGCTATGGTAGATGAATTCCATACGAGAACAGAGGTTGAATCGGATGGATAGTTAGAGACTCGATTCACAATCGACGGAGAACCTGACGTGAACGATTAGTTCCCGGTTCACGAAATCGAGAGGTCAGAAGTTTGCCTTTCGCTTGTTTGCAGTTTGTAGTTCCGGGAATGTCTGCGTTGGTATACCGATCCTGGCTCTTCCGCTGGTCTTTCTTCCACTCGTCTCGCTTCTTAGATAGTTAGCAGTAGTATGATGATATTCCATTCATGGGAGAGTAAAGTACGATCAGGTAAGTCAAGGGACCGAGTACCCTTCCCGGCACCTTAAAGCTTGCTATGGGATTGTAAAATAATTGATTTTAATAGTGGTCGAAACGAATGTCAATGAACTATGAGCGGGATCGCCGTTTTGGCGGATTTCTAGGCCTTGCAACAAGCGATCATCAACGCACATCATAAAGCAAAGGAAGTGAGCGAAAGAGAACCTAAGGGAATAGCTCTGGCGAATTGCGAGTATATTTGTCAGGCCTTAGGTACCTTGAGGCATTAATTCATTAAACAGATCTACCTACCGCCTTCCTCTCGTTATCGGCATCGCCCTGAAAGATCCCCGTCGACTTTCTATAGATTCCTCACTTTCCTGCAGAATCTCCATCTTCGCTTTGCTGCACCCTTGCGGGCCCGTTCTGCAGAGTTACAAGTTCGATGCCTCTTACCCACAACTCCGCGGCTTTCGAAGCTTTTGCATCACAACACGGTCTAATGTGATATGTACAGTAATAACCTGCAAGCATTTCCGCCGGAGCGCAGCATTAAACACTATTTGGCTGCTAGAGCTATATATACGAGGGGACCGTCCTTTCACTATGTTGACCGAACCTCTCTTCCGAATGTCTATTCTCAAGAATTAATCCAATTTCCCTAGCCGCAGAAGTGCCTAACTAGTAAATAGATATCTCGAAGACCTCTCCGGCAACCAAGGATGCAATCCACCCCCGGCATCAGCACTTGCGGGCCCTCTACTAGATGATATGTACAAAGAAATAAAGGTAAAGGTAGATACGATTGTTGCATTAGAATATTACATTAGTATCGTTATAGTTGAAAGTATAGATATTGCACATCAGCGCATTATCAGCCTGTGTATTCACGCAGCACGAGGCCTTCTACTACAAAACTGAGGATTGCGGTTCTTTGTCTGACTATACCTGGCGGTGATCGAGGCGCAGAAAACGGCTGCGCGCGGACTATACAGCGCGGAGTATAGTGCGGAGGCAATGTCGCCAAGGGCGTTTGTGATGGGGTGTCTGGGTGCGAGACAATACTATATCCCTTCACCTCCTCATCTCCTACGCATACTACCAAATAACTACCCCGAACCAAATTGTACGGCGATTGCCACGAAAGGTAATCTGGGCCCACTCCTACTTCACACTCTCCCTCATTGGCAACATGCACTACAATCTTGTCGAATTCTGTGCCTAGCACCTCCTACAAACGGCACCGATATCCCTGATATCACCCCCCAGTTCATCCTCACCCGAAACTACTCCCACGCACTCCCCCACCTACCCGTGCCCCAAACCTACCGCAACGCCTGGTTTGGGCATGCAGCACCCCATTGTTTCTTCTGCGGTATACGCACGCCGCACTCATCTTTCGTATGATGCTCCGTCTTGAACTACTGCCCCGCCTGCAACGACGAGCAGTAGCTCGAAACAATGCTACGCAGCAGGGCTATGCTGGAGTACGAGCTTTCTAATACGCAGCTACCGCAAGACACCGGCCTGCTCGGGAGCCATTATATGGACTTGCAGGAAGTTCGGCGGATCGCCGAGTGCATGCCTGGCGGCGATCGAGGCGCAGAAACGGGAGGGCAAACGGCTGCGCGCGGAGTATAGCGCGGAGGCAATGCACAGAGCATATGGTAAAGGAAAGGTAGGAAGCGTTGCCTTTTGGAGTTCCAGCACGCGCTGGCGGCAGAGAATGATGCATCGCGTGAACACGAAACGGCGGCTATACAGCGGACACTAGTGAGAGATATCCAGGTTTTGAGGGCGAATTAAGAGGTTGGTGGAGATACTGCCAAAGGATATGAAGCTTGTAAGGCGCGGGAGGATGCGAGCGAGGGCGAAGAAATGAAAGAGGAGGTGGCGGAGGAGTTGAGGCGGCAGGTTGCGCGTGAGGTGGCGCAACGCGGTTGGACTGGCTAAATGAGAAACTGCTGGGCTTTGCCGACGAGGAATTGGAGGAAGAGATTTTAGTCCCGATGCAGGAGAAGAGCCTTGATCGTGAACGAAGTAGATGGACGACCAATTATCCCCTCAAGGGCATGTGGCAAACCTACTTAATTAAAGAAGTTGTCTCTAAGGTACAGTCTAAGCTGTTGGGCAATATTTCGGAAATTCTCACCTAATATGCTTGATAACGTTGCCAATAGCACCACCGGAGCTTCCATTCTTTCCAGCCAACATCGACACTCAGTTGTCGAATTCACAGCTTTCACCGCCGCGGCAAATGTAAATGGGCTGAGCTTGTTTGTTGTTTTTGGCTCAGATATCTGCTATTATAGCCTCTGTAGGTTATTGTCCTTTAAGCTAGATATAGAATATACATATTAAGCTAAATATTCGAACCAAAAATTCGGTCGAGTGATGCTCCATGCAAAGCCCTCTTTTCTCATCTATCACAACTTCAAGCCTCCCAATTCAAAAGTCCGTTTGTACAGAGAGATCGATATATAGTAAGGTTCTCAAGGGCCTCGGAGATGGTTAGAAACAGGCAGGCGGAACACAATGTACGGGGGCTAACAAGGTACACGAGGTCATATATTACTCAAAACGAAAAAAAATCAATATCAAAAGTCGGCCCACTACCGCTCTAAAAATTAAGCACGGCCATCTCCACCCACAAACCACCTTGTGTAAACATACTAGCTTGTGTGTTAATTTGTTTTGTACAGTACATCTTCTAGAATGGGTAAATTAATTTATTGAGGGCACAATTAACAAGCGACTGCATAATATTAGAGATATTAGGAAGCTGTTACTGCAGCTAAATAGGGCTCGAGACGATCATTTTCGTCTAGACAAACACTGAAATCTGGATTAATTATAATTGTTCGGTTTGGGAATTGCAACGAGTATGCATACGCAGCTTGAGTTTTTATCATTCTGTGGGACTTTCATTCATTCCTTCCACTCCACCACCGTCGTCCAACTCCACCCCACCTTACCAATCCCCCTCTCAAACGTACTCGCGTCAATGCTTCTTCCATCGCGCCCTTCCCACGTCAGAATGTATTCTATCGCAACCCTCTGCCCCGCGCTAACTTTCACAACCGCCTTCCACCTCCTCCCGTCTCTTCTCATCACCTTCATCTCCTCGTCCTTTCCAACCCTAACAAACAACATCCGCTCCTCCTCGTCTCGTCCTTCGTAAGGGAAACATTCGCACGGGCCCTTCACAAGCACCACCTCGTACAATCCATCCACATCAATCTTACGGATAGCAGGCGCAATTTTGTGGCGCATAAACCCTGTATTGTCAAAATTCGCATACACTTCTGGCCCAGGAAGCTCGGTGTATGTACAATACTCCTCCCATGTTCGTGATGTCAGCAACCATTTCGAATCCTTCGGAAAATGTCTTCTCCCGAATTCCTCTGGAGTAGAAATGAAATGTGCCTCGTTGAACTCTCGCGTATACCCGGTCTCCTTGTTCACATGACCTGCACCCCAACATGCATCAATGAGCCACCACTCTCCCGCATCAAAGCGGACCGCGTTCCAGGCGTGGCCCGTCGGTGGCCAGGGAATATGATTACCGGGGGTATATCCGTAGCCTTTCCCGTCGCCGGAGACAAGCGCCGCTTCCAGACCAGATTGCGTAGCGAGAGCCAGGAAGAGTTCGGCGTAACCCTGACAAACGGACTTTCCAGAGCGAAGCACGGAGAGAGCGTCTTGTTTACCCATTGGAGTGTCCCCGAGGAAGCCTGAGAAGTCGTAGGAGATGTGATGGTGGAGGTAAACAAAAATTACCCGGGCTTTGTCGGTGGCCGAGGGGAACGGAGAGGTCAACGAGTGTGCGAGGGTCGATAGTGTATCGGTGGGATGTGGGAGCGCGGCGTGGGCGTCGGCAGCGGCGAAGGAGCGGTGGCGGAGACAGGTGGCGCCTGTAGGTTGACAGCGAGTGGCTGTTGGGCGGGTCGAGGTGGGGATAGCAGGCGGACGGGTTGAGGGCAGGATTGGCGGTAGAGAGGACGATCGCAAAGGTATAGATTGAATTGATTTGCCTGATGAAGCACGGAAATGCTGCAGTCTCCCTGGTAATGGGGGCGGCGAGGTAGCATTTGCAGGAGAAGGGGTCTCGGATGCCCCGGAAGGAATGCGAGGGACCTCTCGAGGTGGTAATTTCCTCGACACCAGTTTCACGGGTATCGTAGGCACAGGCGCAGTCTTGGTGCGCTCCGGTACGAAGCGCGGAACTGTTTGTGGCAGTTGCGTGGTGGCTCTTCTCGGCGGGAGCGACGGCTTAAAATTGTCCCCTTTTCTCTGCGGCAGTGGCGGAGGCATTTTCCGTGCAGGTAGAGGAGGGGGCGGAGGAGGAGGAGGAGGGCGTCTCGACACGGGCTGTTGCTGCAGCCTCAGCTCGGCCAGGCGGGCACGCACGGATGGGGCGGCGGAGGAGTCGATCTCCTCTGACATTGGTGTTGCTGCTGTGCTCAAGTTAGAGTTTGCGGTTAAATATAACGCGGAGTTTATATTAAGGTTGGGCGGGGAAGCTCAGCCCCATAATATAAGCATCCATGCAGTTGCGTGGCAGGCATGGATAGGTGAAACACCATTGATATGGAGAGAGCAATGATCAACGAAATTAAACCGACCATTTATGTGCTTATGAAGAAGAAGAAAATAATACAGACGGTGGAAGTTCGGAGAAAGGGTGTGAAGGAGATAAAGAGATGGAGATGGAGTGTCGGGATAAAAGCGAGTGAAGAGCCCTAACCCTGGTCTTACTCATTCTTGCGGTAATTTAGAGTAGAATTCTAGAATTCGGTAAGCTGGTAGATGACTAATGAACGGTGTCTGGAGTTGGCCGGTTTTGCGATTGTACGAGTACTATTTACTAAGGTAGCTTTGCCCGTCTAAAATGGCACATGCTAATAGGCCGAGTGACTACTATGAACGTTGACAAGTTCTAGAATACTTCACAGTACTTATACAATTCTGTACCGATAGAAGTGGTTCAAGCGGCGCCAGACATGGCACATAGCTTGCAGAGCCACTATTTGAAACTGGTTCGGTAGCAAAAGGCATAGCTATCTTGCCATTCATACAGACAAAAGCCCAGAATAGACCATATGCTCCGTCCTATCTGTGACCGCAGCCGTTCTCGAACTGGCAACGAAAGTTCGCAATATTCCTGACCCATTCATGAGTGGGATAAGGATTACGAATGGGGATATGTTTACAAACTGGCCCCAAATAAAACCGGCCCTAAATAATGAACTTCATTGAAGTTCGCTCGGTTGCATGCTCCAGAAGATACACTCATATCTAATCACCTTATTCTAATTGTCAGTTCCCTTCTTTGTAGTAAAGCGGCACCTTTCAACTGCTTCTTCTTCGGTCCTGCTTAATGGTACTGGAATGTTTCTACATAAGTCCACATGCCCAACACAATGGCTATTATAACTGTGTGCAAGCTTTAATTTCTCCCACTAGATAAGCTCTGTTGAATTCATGTAGTAGGATTCAGGGAAATTTAGATTTCTTCCAATAACACTGCCGTGGTGATATTCTGTTGTTGCTGGAACTCTGATTAGCATGTCAATTGTTGAGATAGGCACATACAGCCCTGCCTATTTGTTTGTTTGTAATCATTTTGCATTCACCCCGAAGGGGTGCCCAGCTAAGTTACCATAAGCCGGCCGACCACTGGTGGTCATGGCATTTAATTAACATTTTATACCCCTGTCCATCGGAA
>Ga0307515_10021618_pt1 | contig 11393 bp, 7 predicted proteins | sample 17_EM_MG_FD_194513 | JGI IMG/M metagenome (GOLD analysis project Ga0307515, IMG submission 194513) | Populus trichocarpa ectomycorrhiza microbial communities from riparian zone in the Pacific Northwest, United States - 17_EM | ecosystem: Host-associated > Plants > Roots > Unclassified | place... | reverse complement strand
GCATATTTTTAAACACAAAAACGTTAGTAGTATTACACAAAATCATTAGTGTCTAATGCAAAATTAGTCCTGATAAAGGCGTTGTTGTTTTCTTTTGAAAGGAAAAAAAAAGTGATCAGTAATTTAAGATTTTGCAGCAGAAGTACGTACCATCCCATTCGAAGTTGTTCCAGTAGCTGGTATCGCCCCAAGACCAAGCACCAATTCCAAGCCTTGTAACCTCTAAATCAGATCCACCCAACTGCACCTTATCTTCCTTTATTTTCGAAGCAGCAAAATCCTCCGAGGCAACAGCTCTCACCCTGTTAACTGATCTCCTATTACTTGAAACACAAAAACATGCACTACTAACGTTCATAGCCATAGCCATAGCCATTGTGATGGGGTCTCTTTAATTCAAGAACTTGTGTGGCCTTTATCTTTTTTTAATAATGAGATTTGTATGGTATTTAATAAAGTTCAGACAAAAGCACTGAACTGAGATAGAAATCAAACACTGCTTGTCATAACTGTATCTATCTAGGATTTGTTTGGCTAATAGAGCGAGTTATGGAGGAGAAGAAACATGGTCCTAAAACTTTCCACGTAAGGCAGGTACTTGTCACGTACCAATAATCAAGTGGCGGAATTTTGCAAACTTGCAATTTGGCATCGGCGAGGTTCCAAAATAGTTTCTGGGCTGGGTTTCTCTTGAGCAGGATTGGACTCGTTCGGGTTTAGTTCTTACAAGCCTGAACCCAGCTCAGGCTGTAGTTTTTTAGGCTAGGCTAGGAGGCGTCGTTTGACAGTCAAGGGTTTCCAAATTTCTAACATATGGAAAAAATCTGATTGGAATATTTATTCCATATCTGATTTCATAATAATTAATATTTTTCTCTTATGCTTATAATAAATAGCTAGTTAAGTTTTCTTTGACTATATTTGTGTTATATCTTCTTAATTATATACTTGTTTGCAACAGAGTTTAATTTTTATTTTATTTTTAAAGTTTTCTTTGACTATAGTTTAATTATTTTTGACCAATCCTTATGGGTGAATTTTATTTAAAATTCATGATATATTTTTTATGGTGCGTAAAAAAAATCCACTTTCATGACAGCTCATGCCTAGCTCGAATGGCGTGCTACTCTCCACACGTTCGAGCCAGCCCAAACAGTACGATGCCTTCCTAATTGCTTAGGCTAGCCCGAATGACTTGCCTCTTAGCCTAAATGGCCTGCTCTCAAAACTATTTACGCCACTAATACTTGTTGGCCTGCTTAGGCTAGCTCGAATGACGTGCTACTCTCCACACCTCAGTTTATTTTTAGTTTCTGATATGTTAGAACACTGTCACGCACCAACCATCGATGCACATAAGATCTTCCATGCAGAGAAGGGCACCTCCTTTCTCATAAATGGTCACTTTCTACCCATTTGGCATCACAAAGATACTTGCTAAGCACTAATCTCTTCATTAATGGGTAACCATGCACCGTAATCAAGAGCATCAATTTTTTTTTTATATTAATAGTATTTATTTTTTTTCTCAAACTACCCCGAGTTATTTCAACTCCACTTACCACGAGATATATGTAACACTATATTCTTCACGCTCCATGAGATAAGTTGACATAACTAAAATTTATATAAATTAATACCTCAAATCACTATATAACTATTCAAGAAATTCAAGTTCATTTATGAGCAACTACAAACAACAATTCTAATAACAACAAGCAACCATAAACAACCATTCAATTATCTAACAAGTTCATAGATAACACACAATATTCATAGATATGTTTTTCCATGTTATTTACTCTCTTGTGTATTGTTTCTCTATTATATTTTACTAACTTAAATAATGAAAAGTTTCTCGTTCCAGTATGAGACTTGTTTTATAAAAAAGTTTGGGAAAGTCATCTCATCGACTCACTGAACCATCAATAAATCAAATCACTCCAAACACTACCAATCCATCATTCTACTAGTTTGTCAATCAAGTCAAGGTCAGTCGTTCCAATAATTTAATATCACGACAAAGTTCAATTCAATTTGAAGTTTTCTTGATTAATTTTATTAAGTGTAAAATTAAACTACTTGAAGTTTGTTATAAAATTTCTTCCTTTTCTTTTAATTCTGCACTACTTCTCACCCTCATTAATTTGTTTCATGCTCTTTTTGTATTATTTTTGAAAGTTTTAGCTTGTAAAATTTCTTATAAAATATAATAATCAAGTTATGTTATATTTCACTCAAGTTGTGATTACATTTTGCATGTCACGTATTAAATTTTTTAATTGTTTTTTTTTAATTGTATATCAAGTATTTAAAAAGTATTTTTCAACTCATTATTCATAAACAATGAAATAATAAAGTAAAACAATTTTCAATGCATAAAGGATAAATAAAAGAAACTCTTAAGTTAATAATTAAAAAATTCTACTACATTAAAAATTAATCTAAAATATAAAAATTATTATTTTCTTGTTTTTTCATCATGACATGACATGATTATTAAACATTTGCAAGTTTTCAATTGATTTTTCATGATAAAACTAAACATCATAAAATAATTTTTTTTTAACAAGTTAATTTCTCTGCAATTTACCTTTAAAAAGGATTCACTTTCGGATAAATAAGCTGTCTACTTCATACTACATCAGGGTTTTTTTTCTTCGTAAAACTATATATATCTTGATCTACTAAAGACAAAATATTGCAATCTTTTCCATCTTCTGATGAAGCAAAATAAAAGGGGTGATAAAGTAAAGTAGCAATCAGTAGAAACAAAAGAAACTTGTTTGATTAGCAGCCAGCTAGAATATTTACCCATAATTAATGATCATTAAAGAGAATATAATCACTTTACATTGTACTTAACACACACACAACAAATGGAAAAATTAACATGTGGAATTAACTGGAATTCTCCACCATTGATGGCCTCCGAGGTACAATTTGGATCGTATGATTTCACTGATCTGCTCTCTCTGCTTTGTTATGATACCAGGCCTGCTTCGAACAATAGTTGGAATTCTTTGAATGATTTCCTGTCTTCATTCTAACAATTTGTTTTACTAATCCATATTAATTTGGAGAAGAAACCCTAAAATACTAATTAAGTGCCTTTCGTCATCTCGAGCCTCGAGAGGCTGAATCTTGTGAATGAAAACTCCTTGAATTAAATTTAAAATGAAGGGGTTTGATCTGATGGCATAAACAAGAAGGAACCAACCACATAGAAAGTCTGAAAGACAGAAGTAAATTGCAATGGAAAAGTGTGATAAGGATATATGCTTATAAACAATATTATGCACTTCGAAATGTTTTTACATTTCTTTGTTTCATAAGGAGAAATTAGGGCTCCCATATCCATAATATCCCTTCGATTTGCTGTGTTAAATGAGTAGGCCATACATACTGCAAAAACAGTCAGGGCCAGATGCATGCCTCATATTCACAAAAAAGCACATCCATGAGAAATCGCGGCTGCAAATATATATAATGAAGCCAAGAAAATAAAAAAAGAAGCTGGATTTATTTGTAACATGCTCATCAACATGTGGAAAATTTAGGAGATTAATTATTATGGAGTAGAAGTTTAGGGTTCCGCCAGTACTACAGCCAAGCGTTGGTCCCGCCGTCACCCCCAATATCTCCAAAAAACCCTAGTTTTCCAAAATTAATAGCAAGGTGTATTTTCTTGATAACTAAACAAGAAATCCCTAGTATTTGTAGGAGATCGATGGAAGAACTTGATAAATGGCCAGCCATCCCGTAATTGCCAAGCTAAGTAAGCATCTTCGTGGACTCTATGCTGGATGTGTGCCTGCGTATGAGTGGGGTACTGTGTGTGAGAGAGATATCATATAATAACATATAATAGTATAGAGATGATTATAATGTTATTAATTTCCTTAAACAATTAATACTATAATTAATGTTACTCGGCATTTCATACTAGTACAGAGTAAACTCAGCATATATAATTAGTCTGTATACATATAACATGCGCATCCTAAAATACCGAAGGTTTTCCTCACCAACGACATGAGCTCAAAAATCCTCTCATGTCCACGATGCCAATTATGAAGTTAATTATGCAGCAGGTGCTACATCCACCCCGTCGTCGTCGTCGTCGTCGTCCCCCTCACGCGGCTCACAAACATGGGAGTTGATGACAATCTGGTCCTTGGGGATAACCAGCTCGGAAACCCCAGGTTTCTTGCTATCAACAATCACCATTGGAGAGGTATGTATTGAAGAAAGAACCAAAAGCAACTTTGTAATGCAAGAAAGATGGAATTGTTACGACCTATAAAGCCAGTGTGTCCTATTTATAACTTGGAATATATAGTACTGCACTATCATCAAGAAATGCACATGATATCTTTGCCATTCTTTTATCTGCTTTTTCCCTTTCATATCTTGCAAAGCAAAAAAGGAGTGACCTGTTAGCTTGGATTCCATTCATTTTGCCTGAATGGCAGGTAGGGCCCTGTCACCTGAGTTCAACTCATGTCTTTCACGATTGGCACGTGGTGGGCAGTAGCCGTTGCACACGCTTAAGTCCCATTGTCTCGTGTTTGTCATCTGCATGCCAAGCTAGCTGGCTTCGAATGGTAATTAGCAGTATCAGAACTCTAGGCCCCAGAAGAGTTTGGACTGTTCACAGTCGAAAGTCTTTCTATCTACTGATCGACCAAGCAGAGCTAATTAAAAGACGGTGACGACTATTCACCAAATGTCTTTTTTCCAGATTTTCTTGTTGGGGCCAAAGATTTTAATTTGGTGATCAGCTATATTTTTATTTCAAACTAAACTTGGACCTGCGAATTAATGAGTGTGTGCGCGTAAGCCAAATTGGTGAAAAAGAGCACAGGAATTGAAGCTGCCACAGAGAAAGCAGCAGCAACAGAAACCACAAAATCATATAAGTCAAAAGAGACATTAAACCGGAAGCAAATGTATTGATCCTCAAGCACCACCAGCATACTCACAAGGATAATTAGTAGCAAAGAAACCAGCCAAAGCGAGCGGAAGACTGAAGCTCCTTGCCAACGGAAAACCTACATATATTGTTTACGTCTCAGCCGATCAAATCTTGCCCACAGAAAAATGCATGGGAGAATATGATATTGTTTGGTTGGCTGCATGCAAGGTAGTGTGCGTGGTAGTCTTAATTTATTGAGGGATTCTTCTGAAAATGATCTTATATATATATATGTCTCATTATAATGCGATCGTTTTGGATTCATGACCTTGATCATTAGCTTGTTGAATTTATTATAATCTTATCAAATCATGAACTAAACTGAGTATAATAATCCTAATACAATGTTATCCTTTGCTTTACATTTTCTTGGAAAATTATTGTTCCCTCCTCGCATTTGTTTTTGTTTCTCCACCACTGGGTTTTTTTTACTGTTTCAAAACATTACGCGGTGCTGTTTGTTTTGCACATTCTAAGAAATTATTTGTATCTTGAAAATTTTATAATTAAGTCTATATATTTTTGAAATAAAGCTGTATATATATATAATTTTATAATTATGTTATTCAAAAATTGATGATTGATTGATATTGCAATCAATTCTCATAATATTAGAGGTTATACAGCATTATTGGATCCCTATGATAAATTTGATTTTAGTTTAGTTTCACATGGACTTGTTACATGTAATAATCTATTTTTTTTATGATTTTTATCTCATGTAACAACACGTATATGAAAATGATGGGGATTCACTGTACCCCTCCTTATATTTTCTTTTTTATTCACCACATAGTAGTGACTTTTTTTTTTCTTTCCCTTCACATGAAAATTTGTTTGCCTTTTAAATCAAGGGTATTTTTGTATTTTTATTTAATGTCTTAGGCATTATATATTTGTTTAAAGGTATTTTGGTCTATTCAATATATTTATGAATAAGAAAATAACCAAAATACCTCCAAGTGTAAAAAAATAAAGGGTTTTAGGTAGGGATGTTTTGGTATTTGTGTTTTTTTATACACAGTAAAAATATGCATATACCATTGGATAAAAAAAATTAATTCATTAGGGCCAGGGGTATTATGGTATTTCAACCATGGTTTTTTTTTTCCACGTTAATTGTTAGTTTGGTCGATGATAGTTATGTAATTGGGTATTAAAATAATATTTTTAATTTGAAAAAGTTGTTGCACGCGCTAACGCATTAGAGCCGCCCACGCAGGCGCATGTGCATGGCTCCAAATGTTAAAAAATAAGATTTTGCCATCTCATGTTATTCCTCGTCGCCTCCTCTTTCATTTGAAGTGGAGCGTGATGTCCAAATGTTGTTGGTTTATCGCCGATGATCCCTTTTCCCATCTTCATTTCTCTCTTCTAACCCGATACATATACTACAATCATTATTTTTATTGGTATTTCAGATTCAATTCTTTTAATTTTGATTTCTATATTTTTTTATTTTTCTTTTTGTTAAAGTTTTTTTTCTTTCAATTTAACCCTTACTTTTTAATTTGTTAGATAATATTTTTTGATCCAGTCCTTCTACTTTTAATTTCTTATTTTAATTTATCATTTGTTTTTTTGTCAAAGTTTTTATGGTTTTTAATTTTACCCTTTATAGTTTTTGTTTTTTCAATGACAATAGTGATTCTAATTTGGTCCATTTTATTTTGATTTTTTTTATTGTTTTTCTTGGTCTTTTTATTAAAGTTTTTATAGTCTAATTGAGTGCGTTTTTGCTAAAAAGACCCCCTGGTATCCACTTCATGCAGAGTAAGGGTCTAATTGTATATTTGAAAGATCAAGGACCAAACTTTATTTCAATATCTTAAGTCAACAAGTGTAAAAGGGTAATAGAAAGATGGTGCAACACAGTTGTACACGGGGTGCAAACTGTGACTTTTAAAATTTATAGCTCAAATCAGAACTTTTGGCCCTCAAATTCTGAGAAAAAACATTATAGTCCTTAAGTTAAAAATTTGTGCAATCAGATCACAACAAGTCAAAAGTTCTTTTTAAAAAAAATTAACGGAAATTAAAGCAAGCACTCGTATCCATACCTGCTCCCATACCCTTTTGAACGATATCAATTTCATACCAGGCCACTGTCATTCCCAAGTGTCCCCATTTTTGTTCAGGATATATAACCATTGTTACAATAACGATGTTTTTATAAAAATATTTTTCAATTAAAAACATATTAAAATATTCTTTTTTTCAGATCAAAACTATAAAATTATTAACAAACAACTAAAAATCATATATTTGATAGTTTTTTTCAGAAAAAAAAACGTAAATTAAGGATAAACATCCCATTTTCTGTTCAGTTTACTGCATTGCAACAAATGCATTTGCTTAACCAAGTGGGGTTAGAACATAGAACAGCACACATTGAAGTGGCAACACCAAAGTAGTACTGTCATAACAGAGCTCCCATTTCAAGTTCCCTTTATTTTCAGTGCCTTTGACTAATTTCCCCCAGAAAATTAAGTTTCAAGTTTGGGTGGCGGTGCTTTTGGTATCAGCACGGCCAATTTTTACTGCCTGAAAACTGACAGAATTCACACATTGATCATAACATAACATACTCCCTAGAATGATTTGCTTGATACTACCACTAAATTCACAGACAGGTACATCAGTGGTGAATCTATTCATGCTTCTTTCCATTGAACTTTCCTTTGGGGATCTTACCGAGGACACCGGCATCAAGCTTTTGGTAGTTATTTCGGAGCTGATCAAATGCCTTGAACACAAAATCATCTACTTGATCTTCATATCTCTCATACAGGACTGGCAATGTGTGGGCAGCAACAAAACCTTGAGAAGAACAACACGATTTTTAAAATCACAATACTCACAAAACTCATTCATCATCTGCTATTTTTAAAGCAAAGGAAGTAAAATACACTAGATAAGCCCATTCATCATGTTTCTCTTCCTTCATTCGCCCAATGTGTTTAAAGAAATATATCCCACGGGCAGCAGAGATGTTGTATATATCTTGTCTTATACCCTTTTACATAGTGCATAAACATGTAAATAAAATATGGGGCAATTCGTCATGGATTGCATCTGCAAAACATGAATCTATCAGCAATGGCGATTGGAAACTCACCAATATACATAACAGTTAAAAAGTTGCACCAGCTCCCAATAATTGCAGCAACCCACAAGCTTACTATAGCCTGCAAGAATTTTGAAGAACCAATAGCTCCTCTCATTAGAATAGCAGATGCATAAAAAAAAATCATTATTCAATCATCATTGAGCTACTGCGACTGAGCAAACCAAATCCTTCAGAACACACAGCATTTCTTCTATGATTTGACCAGAAATTTGCAAAAAAGCATTTTCCCGCATTTGAACTCAGAACACTAGCATGATACTATTTTAAGCACAAAAAATGTCTGTCAAATTAGGATCTCCAGAACTAATCTAAAGAATTGGTAACGACACAACATAAATTAAAAAAAGACTATTTTGTCACGTGCATCATCATATTTGAGAGGATCACCCAAAAAAAAGAATTGGGAATGCATTGTAAAGAAAGAATAGGTTGTGACGTAAAGCAATCAAAGCCTTGGCTCATCCTCTGTTTTTGAATTACTGATGAACAAGTGATGGAATGGTTATATGTGAACAATTTAGCGGCGAAAAAGTTCTGGAATGATGGATAATGTTCACAAAACATTCCAAATGATGATCAGCATAACAGATTGTTTGGATTTCAAAAAACACTGAAATAATACTGCATGCTTCCTAACTCAGATCACCATCTGCCTTGAGATATTGTATGTCTTGTTGCTCGCTAGGACATTCACAGTGAGAATATTCCCAAACTTTTCTAGAAATGCTGTTTGATTTAACTTCCAGATGAATAAAATGAAACATCAATTCTTGGCAACCATTCATTTTACAGCATACAAGGAACCAGATGAAGTTCTCTTTGAACTTGAAATCCAAAGGGTAATTGCGGAAAAGCTGTTAAGTCATTCTAGAGTTCATAACTGTTAGGACACATCTCCTTGTTATTGATTGGCATCCCAAATAATTTTCTATGAAACAGAAAAGCGCGAATAGTAAACAGAATCCATCTCCTTATACTTGTAATGCATGGGTTTGTAGTGAATATTCTAACAATATGTGCTAGAAGAATTCAGATAGTTGCAGAATAAAGAACTGTCGTTTGGTTTGCACTATGAACTGAATGAAAGAATATCAGGAAACAACCACAGTTCAAACCTACCGCAAGAAACTGTTTCAAGTTTCCTCCACATGACAAATCCTGAAGAAACAGCAAAGCACGGTTAACCTCAGCACCAATTGATCTGCCAATGCTGACAAATATATCATCAGGTAGTACAAGGCGAGGGACCTGAGATGGAGACCTGTGACAAAGAAAAATCATTGATGAAACAGAAATTAGAATCACATATTATTGGCACGGACACAACAAGCAGCAAGATGAGAAAGCACTTAACTGACCTGTTCATTAGGCCCGAAGCATTTATCCAAACAAATTGGGCCAGCATACCAAGAGCCAGAGCAAAGCATACAAGAGACAAGAGATGGTAGTTAAGCCATTCAAAGAGCACCCAGATGGCTGTTGCCCCGGTTAAGACACCAGCTGAGATCTTCTTGTTCCTCCATAAGAGAACATCAGCAGCTGCATTATTCATGGTGAAAGTGGGAAATTGAGCACTAAAGCAATAACGATTCATTGAACATAAATAAAGAGGGAGAGGAAGAGAGAGCCTTACATTTTCCACCTCCCAAAATATGGTGGACAGGCTTCTGTCGCCCAAACAGACGGTTGATACGAGAAGTGACAGATTCTTCCCCTTCCTCAAAAAACGACACGGATTTCTGCTTCGGAACATTATCAGCAATAGTTTCTACTAGATTGCTGAAAAGGTTTTCTGCTGTTATCTTCTCAGGCATGATTGCAATCTTCAAGAGAAACAAAAATTACAGTAAAAAAAGGAGCAAAGAAATGTTGCATATCACATTCAACTAGCAGGCAAGAAGAAAAAAAAAAACAAAGCCACAATAATTCAGTAACGGGTAAGAACATCATAAAGACATGTAATAAATTGTTCGAAAAGGGAGGCCACTTATTGTCGACAAATAGCCACATCCCTACCAAAAATGAACAAAGTCAAGTCTTGTTACAAGGTCAGGAGTAACGTACAATCAAAGTACAAGAACAAAAAAGAAGAAGCACGTGAAGAACTCAACCCAGTAGATAAAACTAAAAGAAGTATTCAAATTCCATGTATACAATCTAACACCCCATTTCCACCAAATAAAAGCATACAGACTACATAATACATCAGCTAAAAAAGGGCATCTCTGATTGTATCTATCAGTCGAATTTCTTGCAGGAAAAGGTCAACGGATCAAACTGGAGTATACCCGGTTACTATATTTAGCAGATAAACACAAACAAGCATTCAACAAAAGCTAGCAGTGATTGCAAGTCAAAGAACAGAACCACATACCAGAAGGGAAAAACAGAAAAAGGAATCTACAACTAGCTAGCAAAAAAGCAGTAAAACCATAAAATAAATAAATAAATGAAAAGATTGCATCCAAGTGAGAGAAGCAAAGAAAGAGCACAGACCAGGGAATTCGGATGATGGATTTCTTGTTGAGGTCGGAGAAGATAGATAGATGATAGCACTCTTGTACTCAACAATGAATGGGTTATTTATTTATTTATTTAGCTGTGAAAGAAAGTGATGGTTGCGTACGGGAGACCGGGAATTTATAACGGGCATCCTCACCTCACCTCACCCTACCTGCCCATCTGTGTCTGTGATAAAATTAAATTAGAACTGGACTTGTGATTAGTACTATGATTCTGATTCTAATTGTTCTTATTACCCGGAGGAATCGTGCAGGAGGAAGCATGTTGACCTGCCTTTTTCTTCCTTTCTGTTTTCTTTTTAATTTAATTTAATTTAATTTTACTTTGGTTGGTAGCCACCAAAAACCTTGATTCTTTTCCCCATAAAATTAAGGTCTCTCTCCTTTCCATTAAGGTATCTTTTTTTTTTTTTTTTTCTTAGTATCATAATCATTTTGATTTCTTTTTAATCAAAGTGATTGATCATCCAGAGCAACTTAGTTGACTCGATTAGCTAATTATGATTCAAGACTTGACTTAATCAATTTTAAGTTTTTTTTAAATAATATTATTTTAGAATAAATCTAGATTAATTCACTTATCCATAAATTAATTTACCAAACCTTCAACCTAGTTCGATAACTAAAAAATTATCTTTTAAAAAGATTATATAAGTGTATATTTAATAATACGATGCAGAGTGTTTTTGAATTAAAAATTCATCAAGAAAATATATTTTTATAGATTATTTTTTATTTTTGACATCAAGACATCAAAACTATC
>Ga0307515_10021617_pt1 | contig 11393 bp, 17 predicted proteins | sample 17_EM_MG_FD_194513 | JGI IMG/M metagenome (GOLD analysis project Ga0307515, IMG submission 194513) | Populus trichocarpa ectomycorrhiza microbial communities from riparian zone in the Pacific Northwest, United States - 17_EM | ecosystem: Host-associated > Plants > Roots > Unclassified | place... | reverse complement strand
AGGAGTTGATGACATAAAAGTCAAACCTAGCGGCGGACCCCTGATGACTGATGACGGCGACCTAAAATCCGGCGGGCGGACCCCCTGATGACAATGACCAACCGGGTTCGTCGGAATGGTACAGTAATCCTGGGTTCACTTGTAGACGTAACACAATCTCTCATTCATAATGTCCATCAGCTCATAGAAGGTATACTCGTTCATAATACCATCCGCCAGGACCGGTGGGGAGAACTACGAGAGGATCCGTTAACCAAAAAAGGGTTCATCAAGACACTACGCACATTCATGAAGGGAGGACCCCCATTCGGGAAGACCGAGTTCACGAATTGAACCGAACCTCCAGTAAACGACCAGAAATTGGCGGGATGAGATTTGTACCTCGTGACTACTGTCCATCTATAGGCATGAACGCGTGACTCTGGGCACATTCCAGTTCTGTTGCACACCCATAAACTTGAAAAGCAGCAGAGCGAGCCACAGATGTGTCCTTTCTCTCAACGCCTAATACGTCAGGGTCAGCATCGTGACAGACCACACCTGCGAGATTGGCATACCGTATACACCGTAATCCTCCGAACTCTAATTTGATTGCTGAAACACCTTGTAGGGGCTCTTTTTTCAGGTGACGAAGTGACCTTGCGTTGGTTCCATCCAGCTTGATCCTCTCCCATGCACTTCGGGTGCATAATGAAGCTCTGACCGGACGTCCCGGGCTCTGCCGCCTGTCGGCCTTACGCCTTATCCGAACTAGGGATCCGTAATCTGATGTGACATAAACGATTGGGCACAAGGCGTTTTCCCAACGGAATCTTCGCACCGTTTTGTATATACGCCAACCTGCGTTTAGGGCGAGGTTACTAGCGCGGATGTTTCTACACCTAAAGTTGAAGCGCTGAAGGTCCTCCTCCCCTTTACATACACTGTAATAGCGCGCATGTTGAATGTTGAAGCTCGAGGCCGCTAGTCCTATACACATTGATGGGCCACAACATATATAACACACCACCCATACCCGGAACATCCATTCATCCCCTGGAATGCGTATAGTCCGTGATACGATTGGCGCGGTGAGTGTCTATCAGGCTGGATGTTTCCTGAACCTACCTGCGTGGCCTTGACGAGAGTTGGTCATTTGACATCAGCAAGCCGTGGAAAGTCTGGTATCACTTATGACCAGACCACTTTTCCCACAGGGGCTTATAACGGGTTGCATTTCATTCTCCGCTCCCCAGGTGTCAATTGTAACTCGTTGTAACGCAATACATTTTCTTCTCATCTCTCCACACAGACCTTACACTCTAACATAACACTTAGCTCACTTGTAATAATTGATTACATATTCCTCCGACGACTACAACATGGAGTACAATCACTTCTGGGCGTTTACCGTTGTCCGGTTCCATACTTGAGTATAGAAGCGTATGTGTCTCGTCCTTTTCTTGAAAAACCTTACGGGTTGGGGAGACAGTTTCCAGCGCTGCCAGGTGAAGCTTCGGGTAACCATTGGTTGGAAGGGGAGAATCCCAATAAAATTTACATAGCCAGAAAACGACGAAATACATTACAATTCTACCTACACTCGGGAGTACGTGAGAGTAACCAAATTAATAATTACTTAGACCGGTGACTCCGGTCAGCAGGAACATCGAGCCGCGTGTCTGGATGACTTCAATTGATCAATCCGAGTGAGATAGGCCAACTCCACCCCGAATCGTTGTGGGATACGAGTGGAGACAACGGTACGTCGGAGTGAGCAGGAGAAGCGGGAACGGGAGAAGTTGAATCATGCTTGTTCGATTCTAGTTCTGTCGTACTCTATGTGAGCGCCTGCGTCCATCGGAACCCACGGAAACTCACTGGATAGCGTGTGCGCAACTGTAGCGTCACGGTCTGAATCCTCAACCGCCCGGCTTGCCAATGCTCGCCCCGGTGGTTTCGCTCGAGATATGATTGACGATGGTGACGAGCTGAGCGTCTGGGTCCAGCTCTTCGGCAGTCGGTGCATATCCGTCGTCGTTGGCAGGTGATACGCTTGCAGTTTGAGGACGGCTGGGGGACAAACGGCGTTGATTCCCTGACGTCACCGAGCTGGTTTGCACTTCATCAGCAGAGATTTGGTATCCGCGTGTCTCGATGGCTCGTAGTATGAGAAAGTGCATTGGGCTTTCGATAGCGAGCCACGCCGGTGAGTTGACGACGTCTTCGAGGTCGGCGGCGGAGGCTGTTGTGAGGAAGACTCGTCGGAGTCGTTGGATGAGTGCGGAGAGTCAGACATCGAGCTCGAAGACCTAGAGGAGGGTTCAAAGCTCTCCTCCCGACTTCCTACCGCTCTCCCTCTAGAATAGAGAAGCGTAAGGGGTGCGTCCTTCTCGTCCATTTGAAATATGGGGGAGTTTCGACCGGGGAAACGACAAGAGTAAGGACCATGGTCGCGAGTGAAAGCCTGGGGGGGTCGTAGGGTTCCTATGATCTTGCCAGGTCATTGTGTAGAGCATGGTTCTTGGGATGAATCGAGGGTTCCGCAGAGATAATTTGTTGAGACATGCATGAAGATGATACCTGAGAATGAGGTCAATCGGTCACAGCAATCCAGCTCACCAAATAGAAGATGCTCACCTGCCTTTCTATGCGGGAAAATTTGTGGCTCGTCCCAACCCGTGACAGTCCCACAACGTCACAAAACATGTGCGAGAAAACTTCTCCATCGTTCTACCTCTTCTGGTTGAGGATGGTGTCGATAGTGATGGCGGTTTTTCCAGCCGGGGCCCTCGAGCAAGGCACAATGACGTTCGGCAGTGTTGATAAGACCCGCTCCACCGATGGGGTTTTCGAGAGCGTCAATGACGCGTCTGAAAAACTTTGGGCTGGCTGTGATCTCCGAGTCAACAATCTGGCCGGTACGCTTGGCAGTGTTGTCACCTTCCTCCTCGGAAATACTCCTCCCAGTGGCTCGTAGGTTGAATGAAGTACAACCACAGTGCTGTGATGCATAGTACTGTGAGAGAAGGTGGCAGGACGAGGCCATAGTGGCGAAGGCCAAAGGCAGGAGGACGAGATATGGGGGTATGTGTATGAGGAGAAAGGAAGAGGCGCCAATGTTCAACACTGGCGCTGATTGTGCACCGTCAACTTTTATTATGCAAAGGACTAATATACGTTCCCTATCTCCTCATCCTCGCTCCCCCCAGGGTCTAAGTCATCCTCCCCCTCTGCGTCCTCGTCTTCCTCCATGTCCTCGTCTTCATCTTCCCCTCCCTCCACACAATCATCTCCATCGTCGCCATCGCCATCGCCATCGCCATCGCCATCGTCTTCACCCTCGCTAATGCATCCCGTGCGTTCTGGACCTCCGGGCACATCATCATCGTTGGTCTCCTCGGTTTCTTCACCGTTGTCTTCCTGGGCAGCTACGCCCTCACTGTCATTGTTAGCGGGGGGAAATTGTTCAAGGTGACCAATCCCTCCACCGAGATACCTCATGAACATATCCCGATCTACAAAACTGTAACAGGGTGAGTACCGAGCTCGCATTTTGATCGAGAGGACACCTACATATTCACGTAAAAATTTGCCCAGTCATCCTTCTCATCAGGAGACCGAGTGACAGTTGGTCCATCACACGACATCAGGTCACAGGTCCGTCCTGAGTTGAAGGCAGGAATGAGGTGAGAACCTCGAATGATGAGATCTGGGTCTAAGAACCCAAACGCGTCCTCGTCCGTGTCTTCAACAAAGCCAACCTTTGGGAGACGTGCAGTCTTGGAGCCGGAACGATGCCCTGGTTCAGCGCCAAGCCATCGAACCCATAGGAACTGCATATGTTGAGCCGAGTGTTTTGAGGCCGCCGGATGAGTCGTCGAGACATGGGTGTGGTAAATCCCAAGGACTTGGGCATACCAGTATGGATGGGCACCAGGGCTGACCTCAGGAGACCGGAGCATAACATAACACCGAGTGCCAGTGTTGATTGTATCGCAATCACGACGGACATCATATGTAGTGTAGTTCACCGAAAGCTGTTTTGCTGAATAGACGGTGTTGTTGACAACTCGAACCGAGTTCCGTTCTTCATCAGTGAAGAGGCAGGGATCATCGCCGTTGAGGTCTCTCCCTAGGAGCCGGCTGAGAAGGTGGATGCGGAGTTTGGAGACGAAATTCTGGAGGATGGGTCAGAATGCTAATGCAACGAAGTGTGTGTAGGCCTACCTTCGCAGCAGGGTCTTGTGTCTTTGAAAAGGAAGCTAGCTCAACTGGATTGTTGCGAGAGTTTGTAACCGTGTGGTGAAGCTCTGGCATGTCATCTGCGGCGTCACGCCTGGACGCATTGCCACCACCCGACGAAGGGGAAGGATCACAAGATTCCGATGCACTGAAGTGATGTGCCCGACGACACCGACGTGCAATTTGTTCTGGGGCATCCTTTTTATTTGTTAGTCCATAGAATCGTTTGACAAGACGGTGTGCGAGTTCCCCCTGGGAGAGGCTAAGTCCCAGCGTACACGGAAATGTGAAAAAAGACAGAACTAACCAGTTGCGTCGAGTATGAGTCAGTGGTCCCGAAGAGGCGGATGGTGGCAACATAATCCCCGAGTGCATGGAACTTGTAAGTGTTCAAGTTTAGTTTCTTCGAGCGGGCACCACCTTTGCGTGCGCCAGTTTCACGAGGAAGGTCTACCGTGTCAAATTCATCTGAAGTCTTGTCACGGAATTGCCGCATGAGACGGCCGAACTCCCTTGTAACTGCTTCGAGAAGGCTTAGGGTTGAGTCTGTATGCAACCTGAGCTTTGCAAGTGCGTGCCACTCTGCAGCCTTATATAAGAGCCGGAGTATGCAAAATGTCCTCAAAATCCAAAATCACGAGCCGCAAGTTTCTTCATCTCCGACGCATTGTTGTGAAAGCGCCGTATTGTAAACCGGCCAAAAGTAGGAACCTGGCGGAATCTGCATGTGTGGTGTTAATCCACTCCCTTCCGTAGAACTCGGTGGTCAGGCATACCTTGTGTTTAAAATATCAACTAAAGCACCTGGCCGGTTTGATGCTGCATGGAGAATTCGAATCAAGTGTGTAAACAGCGCCTTCCAGACGCCCAGTTCAAATTCATGCATAAGATCGACAACCATCATCTGGGAGATATTGAAATCCTTTCCAAGTGATTTAAGTCGTTCACAGAAGGAATTCTATCCCGCACTCGGTCAAATCATAAGTTAAATGTAGAGGGGAACCTTGCTCACAATAGTTGGTACGGAGGATGTCACTTTGAGCAAACCGTCAACGCGAGCACCTGCAACAGCGTGACCAACTCGATAGACCAGACTCCGTACAGCTTGTACCTTCTCATGAAGGTATTGGCGAATCCCGCCCGTGGTTCTGAAATTAGAGTCTGGGATCTGTCCCATCCGATCGAGCCGCATTTTCGGGGTCAGACAGCGTGGACATGGGCAGAGCCCGTTGTCACGGATTGTTGCCAAGAGGACCCTGGATATTATTAGAAGCGAGCTGTTTCAGATAAAATTAAACCCACTTCTCTGGGTAGTCAGCTGAATAGGTGAATATGCGTGGATAAATTCGACGCTTTATCCCATCATGGCATGTAACGACAACTCCATATATCATGGCGTGAATAAAGTCATCGTCTAGAATGTACTTCCAGACAGCTTGTATGAGCTCGCACCGGCAGTGGGCCATAATCTGGCTACGCTGGGTATTCCAGTGTGGATGCCAGCCTGAAATCCAGGTCTCGAACGAATCAGGGAGCTGTAGAATGTGTGGGTGAGGCCGCGGCGCATATTTTAGATATTTAGAATACATACTGAAGGGATGTAGGCGAGGTGGTTGCAAGCACCAGAAGATGGCCGTGAACGGATATACTTTGAGAGATTCCCGAAAAACAAGTAGATCGGCCAGAGTTTTGCAGTTCCGAAATTTGCAAGATGGGTCGCATCAGACCAGAACATCAGGGCGGCAATAACCTTTTCAAGTTTACACATTGGGTCATCGGGTGCGGGAGGTGAGAGATTCTGGACGCGTTTGTGCTCCTTGATAAATTCATCCGAGTTATATAGTTCCCCATACACTCGTTGCTCCTCGCCTGTGATGGGTGATTGATGCATGAGCGAAAATGGCGTGAGGTGGAACTGGTGTGAGAGGGGGTCCTGGAACACAGCCTTGATGACGTTGAGAATTTTACGGTAATGAAGGCCAGGGACTGAGTAGGTACGGGGTGCCAACAGATTGTCTGACTTGCCAGTGGGGACTTTGATGGTAATAGAGGTGACCTGGAAACCGTCTTCAAGATAGTTAGTCTTGTCGGCAATGTCAAGACATTCGTTTTCGTGATGGGCACTGAATTTGCGGAGATCCTCGGTGCGAAAATCGGGGGCCTTGAGGACGCCGTTGACTAAGCGATCAACCTCGCCTTCGGACTTGGACTTGCCTCCAGTGTTCATCCAATCCATTAGCCTCCAGACTGACATGTTGGCGAATGGCCACGGGGGTTTACGGTTTGTCGCTTTTGATACTGGGGGAGGTGGAGCGTCACGGGTGCCAGCGAGATTTGAGAGATCACTAGGATTGACGAATGAATCGGGGTCATAGGATGGGTGAAAGAGATATTGACGGAACAACCCAAAGTTATTCATAGCGGTCTTCAGTGGATTTGTGACCATGAGGTACACCGTCGGAAGCTGGGGCCATGGTGCAGTTCTCGGAACAGGTGGTTCAGGAAGGACATCCCGGAATCGCGCTGGGGCTCGTCGAGTTCGCTGAGGCTCCATGGCAGGCTCTGTGGGTGCTGCCGTTGTATTAACTGTCACGTTCGGATGCAGTTTCACGGTATAAATACATACCAAGAATGTGAGCAATAAGAGAAATAACTGTCATCCATTCCCATGCCCCCCAACCAGGGCCCCGGTAGCCCTCTGCAAGACAACGAAGACAATCATCCTCCACTGAACACAGACCAGGACCATGGACGGTCTGAAATGGAGTGAGTTTTATCCTCGGGGATGACCAGCAGTCACACTTACTCACTCCCTTAGCACTGCTTGCAAGATTCTGGCTGTAATCACCAGTGGGCGTGGTATCCGCAAGCTTGTGACATTGCGTAGGACCATCACTCAGCTTGTGAACGAGAGTGATCGTCGGCTCCCGAGGTCCGAGGACGATGACGACGATGACGAAGAAGAAGAAGACGAATCTCCAGAAAAGAAGGTGCAAAGGCGAGTCTTATCACTGGACAACTCACATTTCTAACCGCTCAAGCCAGGCGTCGTGACCGTGACTACCAATCATATCTCGAGCTGGTGAAGCTGCTTCCTTCACTGACGAACAAGGTTGCCGACCCAGATGAACAGTCCAGGATCCTATATTACGGTCGGGTCAGTTGACTCTCGGATTTACCATAAGGCTTAGCTCACCACCATCCTCTCCAGCTGCTTGAGGGTGCAAACAATGCGCACAGCGATGATGTCGCTAGGGTGAAACCGATCATCGCTAGTCTCTTGAACAATCGAACAAATGGCCCCGCTAACCCACCCCTTGAGCTGGAAACAAGAGATGGGCGCGGGTTGCAGAACGACTTCACTGGGCGGCTACTCTGTCCAATCAAGTATGACTGGGAGGATCCAGTGTGAGTGTTCTCGCGCTACCCAGGGCATTGGACAAACTTCCATTTTCCCATCGGCATTCGAGCCAAAGTCCGTGACTTTGCTGACGGATACAACGCATCCGAAGACTACTGGCTACGGTGCCTGTATGAAGGGGAGAACGGTGACCCAGAGAATGTCGAGAAGGGGTTCCTCAAGAGTACCCTTCTCGTGAAGGTACAGGTACTTCCCCTCGTATTCTCCCGCGTGGTTACTATGTCGGAAAAATCCCTGGGAAATCATTAGACAAGCGTGGGATTATAACACATTATAACGTATTATAATGGAATTATAACGTATTAAAACGGAATTATAAGCCAATTTTGATGATTATGAACGAATTATAACAGATTGTAATCAAAATGTATCATCATAGTCAATTATAACTCACGTGCAGTTTTTCCGACATAATCAAAATCAACCGATCACTCCAATACCGAACAGACCTTTCAGATGATTTTTACAGCACCCTCATCTGCACGAGGGAACCTCGATGCAGAACCGATCCCTGAGCCTCGAGGGAAACGAAAAACAATGCCCTCAAAACGTCCACCTGTTGCAATCCAACTGGGGATGGATGGCCAAGTAACCACACGGGCAATTGCCTATGCGGCTGTGCAGGTATGCCACTTTCCTCACCGCCCTTCCTGGCTTACCCTTTTGTCCAAGCTGCACTTCGCTCTCTGTGATGCTAATCATTGGGTGCCTTATTACAACGGATTCAACTACGAGGAATTCCACGAGTTCATTATTGACTTTTTTGAGGCGGATCAAACACCGGAAGGAAAGGCTGCCTCAAAGGAACTTTATAGCTGGTGGAACGGGTACGTGTTTCTATATCTATATTTGCCGTTGTTCATGCCCCGCTAGAAAAGTTTTCCCGAGGTCTGTCGCTACTCGAGCAGCCTTGTCTACCTCAGCGCGGCGGTCATCGCTTGCGGTCCTACAAACAACAGCGGCGCCGAACCCGCTCACTCCTCCCGCCCTCCTAGGTTCTTTTACAGTAGCACTTGTTTTTATTCGTTTAGTCAACGCCAATGTTATTGTTTATAAGACCTCATGATACAAAGCCCGAACCAAGAGATTCCCGGAAATACGGAATCCAATGCAATTTTCACGAGCATATGCATTGCCCTGCATCCCCCTCTCGACTACTTGTCAGGCTTGTGGAACTCACCGGGCGGTGTATTTCATTACACCCCTCACCGGCCGCTGGAAGGATTGCGGCCTCTGGTAACGTGCAATAATCTGACGACATCTTATGAGGTGTTGTCAGCGTTTCAAAAGTGAGAGACCCATCTATAGCGTTACACCCTTTGCGGGTTATTGCAAGGATTGCGGTCTCCGGCAACGTGCAATAATCTGATGACGGTTTGTGGGGTACTACCAACATTGCGAATGTGAGATACCTATCTATGACGTTATAACGCGTTACAATCCTCGGCTGAGGAATTGCAAGGCTGATGGCCGGTTTAGTACAATTCTTTTACCGAGTTACATTTGTTTGCCGGACTTTCCATGGTTTGCTGATGTTGTAGCTCTCCTTCATTTGACCGTTCCTCCTGGGATTTTTGATTCACGCCGCGGGGGGTTGTCGATTCACGCGACGGGGGGTTTTTCGATTCACGCCGCGGTTATAGGTCAGCGCGGCCCCACGTGTGGAACTTTGTGATATATCTACGCGAGCTCATCCGATGTTACGCCCTTACCCTGGGGCTTGGATATACGATATGGCTTGGGCACGTGCAATATGGCGCTCAGCGGGTTTGGGTCGCCGTTTTCTCAAAGGCCCCAGCAAAATGGGGTTGGTCAACATCTGGGATACGTGGACCCTATTACAGTTTCGTTCGAAGGATCGGCTCGACAAACCACTGACGACGGTGTTTACGAAGCGCCATGAACGCGGAACCGAGCAGTCCCCGGGCGAGGTGGATGCCCGTTGTCTCGGAGGGGCCTTACTGCCGTACGGAACAAACTAGATTACAACCGCTGGAACTCCCGGAAGGTCCATTGGCAAGGGGATCACATGGGGGCGGCTCCGGGGGTCTTCCCAGGGTGCAGAGTCCACGTTTCCGACAAAGCCGGGGTCGGAGCCCGCAGCCTCAGTCCTGACAAGACCGCATATAGTTACGAAACGTGCGGCGTCTGTAAAAAAAAGTCGACAATCGGTCCCGGTCAGCCCACATACACTTATCACTGTGGAGAGTAAAAATTAAGGTTGCAGCTGATGGAGCTGACCGCCGTCACGGGACCGGCGTCTATTAGTTGTTGCGTGCACCAAGAGGATTGGATATTAACCGGAACTGTGACGGTGTTCAAGAAAACGTTGCTGATTGCGATATTCATAGCGTACAAGATGCTGAACACGACCACGTCCATCTTATCGGACGTTGAGAGCCTCTTCTGAGCAAACAGCCCTTGGGCTAACAGACTCCGCCTACTAATAGTCCCGCACAGCGCGTGGAGGGCAGTTGCGGTGTACGGGTAAGGGAAATGCACCAACACCACTTTGTTGTGAGGTGAGGGAGAGATTAAAGAAGTACGCAAGACGACCTATCAGGATGTATCCGTCGTTCGCGTATCGGTAAAAAGCTCTGAGCATACAGAAATACATCTCCGTGGGGTAAGTGTCCGAAAGAAATAAGAGAGGGTATGAAGTACAGCGGTCCATAAGGTAGACGAGTTCGTTAGTAATACAGTCGCAGAGGAACGGATAAAGTCACATCGGCAGATCCTCCTCAATGAAATCACGCCATATTGGTTGTGAATCTAGGACTGTACTAAATGCCAGGTCATGACGCACGACCACACTCACTTTCCTTGTGTACTCGTCTCTTATCCGGGCTATCTCACGGCAGATACTAGAGAGATCGTGTTTGATCTCTTTACCGAAAATGACACCTGGCCCGTGAATCGAAAGCGTGACAGACAGTCGAAGTGTAATGGCGGAGAGAAACGGGGTATTTCCGGTATTTAATGTGGAAAGCGCCCGAGAAATCCAGTAGAGGCTTCCACTGGTATACACTGCACCGAGATCAACTTCCTGTATCTTCGTGCAGCTCGAGAAATCGAAGGATTGGTCGACGTTGTATTGCTCTGGAGAATTTCAGCGACTCGATTTAGTGTGAGAGAAGGAGAGGTATTACCCATCACAAGGGTTGAAAAATGAAGTTTTGTCAAGGTGTCTTGACATGCCTTGACGAGCTCGAGGGTCGCCGGGAAACAATGAATCCGTGCATCACGAATCTCCACTTCGGTGAACTGTGGTCCCATCGGGATCTCCATTAACGTACCCAGGAGATCACGATGGGCGGACCGCCTGCGAAGCCGTAGTTTTCCGCTCAACCTGCCTTGAATCAGCCTTCCAGATCCTGGTAGGATTGGACCGCCCCATTCCTGGCTCATCAGAGACAAGTTATCCAGGTTCGGTAACTGTTGCATCACCGAAATTATATGGGCGTTGAGGATTTTGGAGAAAGTTATATCCACGGAACGGGTAGACGGAGGCAACTTTCCAAGAGCGGATATAAAACCTGGGTCGATGGCAGTTTGACCGATCAAGGTGAGCTTCTGGACGTTTGAGAAATAGGGCATTCGGTCCGCAAAGTCGATTGGTACGTCCCGGTGGATGAAACAGAAGGATAGGTCCCGAACGTGCCCGGCTGGACTGTGCTCGGGGTTGGGAAAGGTTCTGTTCCATTTCGTGACGCCGGTTACGGTGAAGAAGACGTTGTTGAAGATGTGG
>Ga0307515_10021616_pt1 | contig 11394 bp, 11 predicted proteins | sample 17_EM_MG_FD_194513 | JGI IMG/M metagenome (GOLD analysis project Ga0307515, IMG submission 194513) | Populus trichocarpa ectomycorrhiza microbial communities from riparian zone in the Pacific Northwest, United States - 17_EM | ecosystem: Host-associated > Plants > Roots > Unclassified | place... | reverse complement strand
TTTTTTGGAACATGGATATAAATTTGACGTTCCTGGTTTAGTACTTTGGAAGGTATGGTAATTACTTCATTTGATATGTGGTTAAACAACTCAACATTTTGCGCTTTTGATTGCAAGGGTAGAAGCAAAAAAACTATGATGCTATATTTTATACAGTTAAGGAAGGTTTGCATAATAGGTATCGATAATTGTAAATTTTTTTCTTTTCTTGTGGTTGGAGATAATACCAACCAGCATTATTTAAATATGTAGTTGTGAAAATTTCTATGTTGCCATACATAAAGCAATATAGAAATTTTAGTTTCACACCAGAGGTTTATTGATTATGCTTCTCTTCAAACCATTTATATAATCCATTGTCTCCAGATAAAACTCCATCGCTATTAAGATAGATATCTAAAAATTCATAAATGCTATTTGTTAAAACGATTTGTGGTTCTGCACCATGGTTACTGTTGGAAATTGAAAAGCTGTTTGAACTTTCCAGTTTTAATTCCCATGTATCACTATAAATCATATATTCAGCAAAATAGAAATCCGATGTTTCGAGTTCCGATTTGTAATAGAGTATTTGCTCAATTGAAAGCAGATTGAAAAGCCAGTCTTCGGTTTCAAATCCATTGCAGTAAGAATAAAAGTCTGTGATTTCCTGAGGAAGCTTTTGCCCAACGGCAACTTCAAGTTTATTTATTTCTTCAGTTGTTGCAGGAGGATTAAGTGAAACGCCCAACAATTGCATTTCTTTTTGATGACCTGTAAAGAAAGTCTTAAAGTTTTTCATTCTTTTTCTTCAACGATTTAAATATAAGAAATCTTTGGTTGAGCATAATTTAGTATGGTAGTGATATGTATTTTATACGGATTACAAATCCGATGATAGGATTCTAGATTGCAAATCTAGAATAACAGGGCCTTTAATTCTTCAGTTTTAGTTTCATCATAATGTCGGTTTGCTCGTCTTCACCAAGTTTAAAGATGTGTTTGTCAAACTCTACGAAACCATTTTTCTTGTAAAAATTAATTGCTCTTGGATTTTCTTCCCAAACTCCTAACCAAACAAAGTCAGCGTTTTTCTGTTTGGCTATTTCAATTGCTTTGTCGTAAAGCATTTGTCCAACTTTTTTTCCGTGAAATTCTTTAAGAACATAAATTCGTTCAATTTCAAGTGCTTTATCGTCTTTAAGTTCCGTTTGAGAGGCCCCGAAATTTAGTTTTAGATAACCAATTACATTTTGATCAATTTTAGCAAAATAAAATTCAGCATTTTGATCGTTCACTTCATTATTCAGTTTGTCGATCGAAAAACCTTCTGCTAAATAATTTTGCATGTTTTCTTCAGTGTTACTTGTCGAAAACGTTTCATAAAAAGTTTGTCTGCCAATTTTTTGTAATTGGTCAATTTCGTTTATTGTTATTTTTTTGATTTCAATATTTTCCATTCAATTCTTTGTTGCGTAGTGTTGCCTTTATCTCAAATATATTAGAAACTACCCATAATAAAAAAAATGCTCTTCTTGATTTTTAATCCACTTTAAAATTGATAGGAATTATAGATTACAAAACTGAAATAGCGGCTAAGTTAAATCGTCAATTTCTTTTTGAAATACGGATGAAGTATCTTAAAATATAGTAGTCGCAAATTATAAATCCTAAAACCAAAATTCCAGAAGCAGTTAGAAGTCCAACGCTGGCATTTTTGAATTCTGGTCGCAAAATCTTATCGATGACCAAACCAATATATGCAAGCGTCAAAAGAGATGACCACACTAAGAAAAGAACAAGGATGATGTTTATAATGATTTTTTTCATTTTGAATGTCTGCAAAACCCTTATTGGGCGACGTTTTATTCTAAATCTACTAAAGTGTAGTGCTTTCCTTTATTCAAAACATTCCACAAATTTTCAAATGGTTTTGGTAATAATGATAAAACTCCTTTGATAGTTTCTTCACTAGTTATTTTACTAATTTCTTTTATACTAATTTTTTGGACTGAATTATTTTTACGAGAATATTGAATTAACGCTTCAATTATATCATTTGCGCTATCGATAATCTTATCTTTTATCATTTCATCAATTTTCAACACAATACAATTTTTGAAATTTTCTGAGTTTTCGAGAATTATTATTTCTGTATTTCCTGAATATGTCCAATTACTTTCCTTTTCCAAATCATTTACAAAGTCAGCAAATTGTTTTTGGCTAAAAGTCCAAGGAATACCATTTCGATTATACGTAAAATTACTATTTAATTTTTCTGCATCATGAATGTCTGGTTGATATGCGCCATAACCAGCACAATAGAAATGAAGTGTATTTCCCGATCTAATATTTAAATATTCTATTCTTTGGATAATGTCGTCGAAACTTCTTTTGTTAAACTTTGGTGCAAGTAAAATTGCTTTTATTCCATATGGATTTTCATTTCGGTGTTGTGTTACATTAGTCAAATTTGGTGCTTCAATCATAGTTTTGAGATGTTTGTTTTTAAGAATGGCTAACCCAAATATATACCAAACCTCCCATAAAATAAAACACCCTTAATTTTCATTAAAGGCGTTTTATTTTAGTGAAAAGACTTGAATTCTACCTCAACCTATCTGCACTTTTCAATAATTTCTCATCATTATTAATTCCTCTAATGGCTAACATGCAAAACAGAATAGCAATTATAGGTAAAAACATACCAACAGTGGCATTTGCAGTTTCTAAACCTCCAGGGATTTTCTTTGCATATTGACTGCACCAAAAAGATAAACCAATAATTAATACCACATTGGCAATGATGATTTTCTTTTGAATTGCTCTTTTCCTGAAATTGAAAATATTAAAGAAACACATTAAGGCAACTGCAATGGTGCTAATTAATAAAGGTAAAAAAGCCTCCATCTTTGTGGTTACACCAGCAGTTTGTTGGTATAAACCTGTAGCTAGAACTTGGTATTCAGTACTTCCCACAGTTGTGGTAACCATAGGCACAAAAAGCAAGATGGAAATGGTTATGGTGGCTAACAAAAGCCATATAGATTGTATTCTCTGTATCATAAATTAAATATTTAAACAAACTTAGTAAAAGATTTAATGTGTTGGAAGGTTGTAAGGTTGAAAAGTTGGAAAGTTTTGGAAATAGCATCCCCTTGTTCTCAGGGAACTCTTTAGAAGGGAAAAATTTACATCAATCTACAATTTAAAATTGGTCAACATTCAAACATTCTAAGTAGTTTTGCAGCATTGAACTCGCATAGATATTTTATAGAACTCAATTATAATGGTACTGAATTTCACGGTTGGCAAACACAACCTAATGGGATAACTGTGCAAGAATGCCTAGATAAAGCTTTAAGCGTTTATTTTAGACAAGAAATTATTTCGCTTGGTTGTGGTAGAACTGATGCAGGTGTTCACGCTACTCAATTTTTTGCGCACTTTAACGTAGCAGATTTGCCAACAGAAAAAGTAGTGAATGCGCTAACAGGAATTAATTCTCTATTGCCTTATACCATCGCCGTAAAACGGATTTTTGAGGTCGCTGATGAAGCTCACGCAAGATTTGATGCTACAGCAAGGGCTTATAAATATCACATCCATTTTGATAAAGACCCTTTTAAATTAGACCGTTCATGGTTGTACAAAGGTGATTTGGATGTAGCCAAAATGAATAAAGCCGCTCAGCTGTTGTTAGGCTTTACAGATTTTTCTTGTTTCAGTAAATCTAAAACCCAAACTTTTACCAATAATTGTAAAATAACTGAAGCGGGTTTTGAAGAGGTAGAAAATGGTTTGGTATTTACGATAAAAGCAGACCGCTTTTTAAGAAATATGGTGAGGGCAATTGTAGGTACTATGATTTTGGTGGGCAAGGGCGATATAGCAATAGAAGAAGTTTCTAATATAATTGAAGGAAAAAATAGAAGCAAGGCTGGACAATCTGTTCCGGCTTGTGGTTTATATTTGGTGGCGGTAGAGTACCCTTTTGTTAGTTGAAAGCAGAAAGACTAAAGACTAAAGCTGAAAGACCAAAGACCAAAGCAATAGGCAAAAATATTGGATAACAATATAGCAATTTAACAATACAACAATTTAACACCCACAATAAAGTAATATAACAATCAAACTAAAGAATGTCTAAAATAACTGGAGATGCGTTTAATGTAGGTTTGCTCAGAAGAGTTTACGATTATGTAAAACCATATCGTGCTACGTTTAGGTGGTCTATTGTTTTAACTATTTTGTTAGCTGCCATTACGCCAGTTAGGCCGTTTTTAATCGGTTATACTTTAAATGAATTTATCCTTAAGAACAATTATACAGGATTGGTAGAAATGACCATTCTGATGGTTGTTTTGCTATTGGTGCAAACCTTGATTCAATACAGTCAGACTTTGGCAACCAATGTTTTAGGTCAGTCTGCCATTAAAGATTTAAGGATAAATGTATTTAATCACATTACTAAACTCAGACTTAAATATTTCGACCAAACACCAATTGGCCAATTAATTACAAGAACAGTTTCAGACTTAGAAACCATCGCAGATATTTTTTCTGAGGGTTTAATTGCTATGGTTGGCGATTTATTACAGGTTATCGTGATCATTGGTTGTATGTTGTATATAGATTGGGAATTAACCATCGTGGTTTTGTTGCCTATTCCTTTTTTAATTGTGGCTACAAGAATTTTCCAGAAATCTATTAAGGTTGCCTTTCAAGAAATAAGAACAGAGGTTTCTAACCTAAATACCTATTTGCAAGAACACATCAGTGGAATTTCCATCATCCAGTATTTTGCAAGAGAAGAGCAGGAATATAAAAAGTTTGTGAAAATCAATAAACGCTATCGTGATGCGAATATCCGTTCTAACTGGTATTATTCTATCTTTTTTCCGGTTGTAGAGTTAATCTCTGCCTTATCATTAGGCTTGCTGATTTGGTATGGTTCTAGGATGATTTTGAACAAACCATTGGATGTAGAACCTGGAACAATTACTACGTTTATCATGTTCATCAACATGCTTTTTAGACCAATTAGAGAGCTTGCAGATAAATTTAATACCCTACAAATGGGTATGGTTGGAGCAGAACGTGTTTTTAAAGTTTTAGATACCCAAGAAACAACTGAAAACAAAGGAACTTTTGCGCCAGAAAAACTACAGGGTGCAATCAGTTTTGAAAATGTTTGGTTTAGTTATAATCAGGATGAAGAAGTTGCGGATGAAAACTATGTGTTAAAAGATATTTCGTTCGAGGTTAAAGCTGGTCAGACTGTGGCTTTGGTAGGGGCAACAGGTGCAGGGAAATCATCAACAATCAATATTTTAAATCGATTTTACGAAATACAAAAGGGAACCATCAAGGTTGATGGTGTAGCCATAAAGGATTACGAACTGAGTTATTTGAGAAGTAACATTGCTACTGTTTTGCAGGATGTATTTTTATTTTCGGATACCATTTTTAACAACATTACGCTTAACAATCCGGATATTAAATTCGATGAAGTAGTAGATGCCGCTAAAAAAGTAGGCGCTCACGAGTTTATTGAACGTTTGCCTGGTGGTTATCATTACAATGTGATGGAGCGTGGTGCCACACTTTCTGCTGGTCAGGCACAGCTGATTTCTTTTATAAGAGCTTTAGTTTATCAGCCTTCTATTTTAGTTTTAGATGAAGCTACCTCATCAGTTGATACCGAAACAGAGATGCTGATTCAAAAGGCAATAGATAAATTAATGCAGGGCAGAACCTCAATAGTTATTGCTCACCGTTTATCAACAATTCAAAAAGCAGATCAGATTATCGTTTTAGATAAGGGAGAGATTAAGGAAAAGGGCACGCATCAGGCTTTGCTTAAATTAGATGGTTACTACAAGAAGCTGTACGATTTACAGTTTTCATCTGTTGGGATAGCTAAAGGTTAAAGCTTACTTACTCAACTCGTCTATAGTTAAGGTTCTAACTTTGGCAAATCCTGTAGCATCGGTTTGATCTGAAACTACTAAGCCGATTGTAGAGGTTCTTATATAACCAAATTTTTGCGTTAAGGCTGGTGTTCCAGAAAAAGTAATGTTTTCTCCAATATCATCAATGGTAAAAGTTCCTGATTGTGTGATGGTTACGTTGGTTTGTATATAAGTTCCATCGGCATTAAACACCAAAGTGTCAACAGGATTATAAACAGTTGTGTCTTTTCTTATGGCAAACCCATCCTCCACAGTCCTAATCCTGTACTTTAATGGCCATCTACCTACTAATTGCTGTAAAGCAGCTTGCTTGTCTGTAAGAGGTTCTTTTTTACAAGCATAAAAAGCAAGTGTAATAAAAGCTAAAAGAATAAGTGCAATTTTCGATTTAGACATTTCAAAGGTGTGTTTGTAGGTGTAAAGATAGGAATTCATTGGGTTAAATGTTTAAATTGATTAACTGGTTAATCGTTCATTGGGATCTTTCATTAGCAACAATAGAGCAATTCAACAATAAAACTTGACTTTTCTTATCTAATGATGATGCTATTTCTCAAAAAATCGTTGAGGTGTGAAAAAATATTTATATTTCAATTTCAAATCCCAATCAAATGAAGCATATCTTATCTAATTTAACTTTTCAGGTTCTTGTAGCTATATCGCTAGGTGTTTTGGTGGGTGTTTTATATCCTGGCTTTTCATCTTATGCAGAGTTGATAAGTAAAAGCTTTATCAATATGATTAGCATGTTAATTGCACCAATCATATTTTTTACCATCGTTTTAGGTATTGCCCACATGGGCGATATGAAGAAAGTTGGTCGTGTTGGAGGCAAAGCTTTACTTTATTTTGAGATTGTAACTACGCTTGCAATTGTAATAGGTTTAGTGGTTGCTAATTTATTAAAGCCTGGCGTTGGTGTAAATGTGCCAGCTGGCGATGTGAGCAAAATTGCAACTTATACCGCACAAGCGGGAGAAATTAATTGGCTAGAGTTTATAGCGCACATTATTCCAAAGAATATTTTTGAGGCATTTACCAAAGGTGAAATCCTGCAAATTCTATTTTTCGCTATTCTATTTGGCTACGGATTAAGCAAAATGGGAGCCGCTGGTCATTCGGTTATTTCAACGTTTGATAAGATTTCTAAAGTATTATTTAACATAATGAAGGTAGTGATGCGTGTAGCACCAATTGGTGCTTTCGGCGGAATGGCTTTTAGTGTTGGTAAATACGGTTTAGGAACCTTACTGCCTATGATGAAGTTAATGGGTTCTGTTTACTTGACCTGCTTCTTGTTTATTTTTGTGGTTTTAAATGGCATTTGCCGATATTATAAATTTAGTCTTTGGCAATATCTAAAGTACATCCGTCAGGAGATTTTAATTGTTTTGGGCACATCTTCATCAGAATCGGTTTTGCCAAGTATGATGAAAAAGATGGAAGATATTGGTTGCGATAAATCTGTAGTGGGTTTAGTTATCCCAACAGGTTATTCTTTTAACCTCGATGGAACTGCGATTTATTTAGCAATGGCGGTTATATTTTTAACCCAGGTTTTTAATATCGATTTAACCTTAACGCAGCAAATTTCTATCATGGCCGTATTAATGGTTACTTCAAAAGGAGCTGCGGGTGTAACTGGAAGTGGATTTATTGTTTTAGCAAGTACACTTACGGCTTTAAAAATTATGCCAGTAGAACATATCGCTATTTTGTTAGGTGTAGATAGGTTCATGAGCGAGGCAAGAGCGATTACCAATATGATTGGAAATGGAATTGCAACAATTGTAATTGCCAAAAGCGAAAATGAATTTGACCAAGCGAAATATTTAAAAGCAATTAGTCCGGCAGCTATTGAGAAAGCAGAGGAGGAACATTTTTAAGAGAGTCTTGAGTCGATAGTTTTGAGTTGTGAGTCTCCTTGGTTGGTGGTTCTCCCTTGGTTGGTGGCTCACCAACCAATAGTTGTTTTTATTTAATAATTTGAAAAGCAGGGGCGGTTCACAGATTAAAGGATGTCGGGCTCTACGTTGCAATCTTTTTTGTCCTTCACTTCGTCTTCGCTCAGTGCAAGCTCGCTCAGGATGACAAAAAAGGATTTCCACTGCGATCCCGTTTAGTTAATTTAGGTTAGTGGAACTATCAAAGGTTATATAGCACCTCGAAAACACCTATCCCTATGTGGTTATTTATTGTTACTTTTTCTCGTAAACAATTAAAATAACCAAATCATTATCTGGATTAGGTGCTATGCCGTGAGAACTTCCTGGCCTGGTTAAAATGGCATCGCCAGGTTTTACAGCGAATGTTTCGCCATTCATTCTCATTTTACCATTGCCACTAATTACGTAATAAATCTCATCTTCTTTTTGCAAGTGATAACCTATTGACGAGCCAGGTTTTAACGTCCTTTTCCTGAAAACAGTCTTCAAACCTTTAGCATTTGCAAAAAAGTTAAAACCAATTGTTTTTCCACCACCATTATGAGTGCCGGGTTCTTCCTTGGCAACATCCTTATCGTTTTGAAGAATGAATTTGCTGGTATCAATGGTTTGTGACTTAGCGGTATTATTAAAAGCTAATACAGATACAAAAGTAAACAAGACAGAATAAAAGCCATTTGAAATTTTCATAAGGATAATTTTGGTTGCGATAAATTTAGGCAATTTGTTTTTGCTTGCCAAAAGCATCAACCTTTGTTATATAAACCCGATTGGACGAAAGACACGTTTTTCTCGTGGCTGTAGGGAAAGCGGGACTACATTTCCCGAAGAATTACTGACACTGTTTTTCAAAAACTTAGTGTTAATTTTTGCTCTATTTCCCATTTCCCATTCCCCATTTCCTAAAATATAAGAAATTATTCAATTATCTGTGTTTTGCAGTTGACATTCTATTTCAATTAGCTTAAGTTTGCAACACAAAAAATAGATATAATGAGTGTTTTAGTAAATAAAGATTCTAAAGTAATTGTTCAGGGTTTTACTGGTAACGAAGGTACTTACCATGCTGAGCAGATGATAGCTTACGGTACAAACGTTGTTGGTGGGGTAACTCCTGGTAAAGGCGGTCAAACGCACTTAGATAAACCTGTGTTTAACACGGTAAAAGATGCTGTTGATAAGGCTGGCGCTAATGTGTCTATTATATTTGTACCACCTGCGTTTGCTGCAGATGCAATCATGGAAGCTGCAGAAGGTGGCATTAAAGTAATTGTTTGTATTACAGAAGGTATCCCAACAAAGGATATGATTGCTGTAAAATCTTATATCAAAGGAAGAGATTGTCGTTTAATCGGCCCGAACTGCCCAGGTGTAATTACTGCTGATGAAGCTAAAATTGGTATCATGCCAGGTTTTATTTTCAAAAAAGGTACTGTTGGTGTAGTTTCTAAATCTGGAACTTTAACTTACGAAGCGGTAGACCAAGTTGTAAAAGCTGGTTTAGGTATTACAACTGCTATCGGTATTGGTGGTGACCCAATTATTGGAACTACTACTAAAGAAGCGGTTGAATTGTTAATGAACGATCCAGAAACTGAAGGTATCATCATGATTGGTGAAATTGGTGGTGGTATGGAAGCTGAAGCTGCATTGTGGATTAAAGCAAACGGTACTAAGCCAGTTGTTGGTTTCATCGCTGGTCAAACAGCGCCTCCAGGACGTAGAATGGGTCATGCTGGTGCAATTGTTGGTGGTGCTGACGATACTGCTGCTGCTAAAATGAAAATTATGGCAGAATGCGGAATTACAGTAGTAGAAAGTCCGGCAGAAATTGGTGCTGCAATGGCTAACTTGTTGAAGAAATAATTTTCTAACCAAATATAATTTAAGAAGCGTTTCACATTTTGTGGAGCGCTTTTTTTATGTAAAGGTTTAGGCCACAAAGGCACGAAGACACAAAGTTATTTTATTTGGTTTTTCCCGCTGATTATACAGATTGCGCAGATTTATTTTTGTTCTGCGAAAATCATTTCAATCTAGGGGGTTATTTAGCCGCATTGCCTATCAACTATTGTCCATCAACCATTACTTCTCCTTCTTTGCGAAATCTTCTTTTCTTTGCGGTTAACCAGACTTAAGACTCACTTCAAACCTTGACGCTCAAATGAAAATAGACAGCCAATTATTAATTATATTTGTTTTGCTTGTAAGGAAAATCTAAACGTTACGACAAAACGTATATGAACTTACAAAATAGACAACACATGAAAACCATGATTAATAAAACATTAATAGCATTATGCCTGTTAGTTTCTACAAGTGTAATTGCTTGCGCACAAAAACAAGAAAAAACACCGCCATCTAAAACTAGTAAAATGGAATACAATAAATTAACAAAAGAAGAAGAAGACGTGATTGTTCGTAAAGGAACAGAATGGGCTGGAACTGGTAAATATGATAAGTTCTTTGAAAAAGGAACTTACATTTGTAAACGTTGTAATGCGCCATTGTATAAATCAGATTCGAAGTTTGATGCTCACTGCGGCTGGCCAGCTTTTGATGATGAAATTAAAGGAGCAGTAAAAAGACATACAGATGCTGATGGACAACGTACAGAGATAGTTTGTGCTAAATGTGATGCACACCTTGGTCATGTGTTTATTGGTGAAGGCTTAACGGCTAAAAACACTCGCCATTGTGTAAACTCTATCTCGATGGTGTTTGTGCCAGATAAAAAATAAATTGACTGTTATGTTAATAAAAAGCCTCGAATAATTCGGGGCTTTTTTGCGTAAAGAGATTTAATCAAGCGTTTGCGTAAACTTAATTCAATATTTTTTTATTAATTGAATTACATTAGGTTATTGTTTCAAATTTGATAATCAAAAAATGAATAAAGAATTATTGCTAAGCTTACTTACTTTGATGTTTAGTGTACAATTGTTAGCGCAAAAACCAACAACAAACAAAAAACCAAATATTGTTTATATTCTAGCTGATGATTTAGGCTATGGAGAGCTTGGCGCTTACGGACAACAAAAGATTGAAACTCCAAATATTGATGCCCTTGCTAAAAATGGAAAAAAATTCACGCAGCATTATGCTTATGCTGTTTGTGCGCCATCGAGATATATTTTAATGACAGGGCAAAACTCGGGAAAAGCTTACATTCGAGGTAATCATGAATGGGAAGAACGTGGTCCGGTTTGGGATTTTAAGGCAATGGAACAAAACCCACTTTTAGAAGGGCAATATCCCATTCCAGATTCTACGGTAACGTTGGCAAAAGTGCTAAAAAAAGCAGGTTATACCACGGGTTTAATTGGGAAGTGGGGGTTAGGTGCTCCAATGAGCTCAGGTCATCCTAACAAGCAAGGGTTTGATTATTTCTATGGATTCATTTGTCAACGACAAGACCATACCTATTACTCTGGACATTTATGGGAAAATGAAGATAGAGTACCTATGGATAATAAAATTGTAGATCCAGCGGT
>Ga0307515_10021615_pt1 | contig 11394 bp, 3 predicted proteins | sample 17_EM_MG_FD_194513 | JGI IMG/M metagenome (GOLD analysis project Ga0307515, IMG submission 194513) | Populus trichocarpa ectomycorrhiza microbial communities from riparian zone in the Pacific Northwest, United States - 17_EM | ecosystem: Host-associated > Plants > Roots > Unclassified | place... | reverse complement strand
TAATTAAGTATTAGCATTTAGCTGCATTTATAATTAAGTATTAGCATTTAGCTGCTAAATGCTAGAAAATGCTAAAATGGCAGAAAAGTAAAATTAGATGCTGTAATTTTTTCCTAAAGTTCTATATAAAGTTTGAAGTTCTACACAAAGCTCTATACAAGGCTCTACACGAAGCTCTACACAAGGCTCTGCACGAAGTTCTATATAAGGCTTTGCACAAAGTTCTATATAAGGCTTTACACGAAGTTCTATACGAGGCTTTGCACGAAGTTCTATACGAGGCTCTGCACAAAGTTCTACATAAGGCTTTGCACGAAGTTCTATACGAGGCTCTGCACAAAGTTTTATACAAAGCTCTGCACGAAGTTCTATATAAAGCTCTATACAAAGTTTTACACAAAGCTCTATATAAAGCTCTGCACGAAGTTCTATACAAAGCTTTACACAAAGTTCTACACGAAGCTCTACACGAAGTTCTACACGAAGCTCTACACAAAGCTCTATACAAAGCTCTACATAAAGCTCTATATAAGGCTCTACACAAGGCTTTATATAAAGCTCTGCGTATAGAGGCTCTGTATAAGGCTCTACGCGAAGCTCTGCGTACGGAGGCTCTACACAAAGCTCCGCATCGGGTCCCCGCTATATTCCTAATAGCCTCTACACGTGCCTCTGCCAAGTATACCCCCTATATACACCTAGGTAGCCACCTCATTTTTTACCCTTCCTTATATCCTCCCTACCTAGGAAGACACCAGAACGACAGCCAGCAGACAACCGTCGCCGGAGCTAGACGACCGTCAGAGCCAGACGACCGTCGTTAGAGCTAGACGACCGTCGCCGGAGCTAGATAACCGTCGCCAGAGCTAGACGATCGTCGTCAGAGCCAGACGACCGTCGTTAGAGCCAGATGACCGTCGTCAGAGCCAGATGACCATCGCCGGAGCTAGATAACCGTCGCCAGAGCTAGACGACCGTTAGAGCCAGACGACCGTCGTCAGAGCCAGACGACCGTCGCCGGAGCCAGATGACCGTCGCTAGAGCTAGACGACCGTCAGAGCCAGACGACCGTCGTCAGAGCTAGACGACCGTCGCCGGAGCCAGATAACCGTCGCCAGAGCTAGACGACCGTCGTCATCGCTACACGACTGTCGCTAGAGCCACACGACAACCGTTCGAACGACCAGCCAGCGAACACAATAAACGATTCAATTGATCGATTAAATCAAGGTGATATAGACAGGTAGGCATAGACAGGTAGACACAGATAGGTAGGTATAGATAGGTAGGTATAGATAGATAGACAAACAGACAGATAGGTAGGTAGGTAGGTAGATAAGCAGGTAGGCAGGCAGGCAGGTAGGTAGGTAGGTAGGTAGGTAGGCAGGTAGATAGGCAGGCAGGTAGGTAGGCAGGTAGGTAGGTAGGTAGGTAGGCAGGTAGGTAGGTAGGTAGGTAGGTAGGTAGGTAGGTTAGTAGGTAGGCAGGCAGGTAGAAGAGAACCGTCGCTATATATTAAATTATCTAAAATAATATAATTTTATACTAACTATATAAACTAAGCAAATACAATTAAGTGTGTAGGAAGAGCAAAATATATAGAATGTATAAGGAGGGCATTATATATAGAATACACGAGGAGGGTAGAATGCACGAGGAGGGCATTATATATTAATTGCGCATTAAGTGCAAAATGCGCAATTAGCTGCACTGTATTGTTAAATACGGCAGTATACTGCACCATATTATTAAATACGGCAGTATACTGCATTGTATTATTAAATACAGCAATATACCGCACCGCATTATTAAATACGGTAGTATGCTGCACCTTAGTTAATACTATACGCTATACATTATAGTGCGCGGAATGCGCATTTGGCCGCTAAATGCTGCCAAATGCTGTAAAAATGCTGGTAAATTTTTTCCTAACGTATATCCACTGCATATGCTAAGTATATACTATAGTATAATCTACTTATAGAATAGTAAGTATATCTACTGCATATGCTAAGCATATACTATAGTATAGCCTACCTATAGAATAGTAAGTATATACTATAGTGTATCTTATTATAAAATAGTAAGTATATTATAAGAGTATATATATTAGGTCCTACCGCAGTTGCAATATATTTATAATAACTGCTATTTTTTTTATAGCTATATAATGACGTAAGGCATTATATATATACTTACTATTCTATAAAGTAGGCTATACTATAGTATATACTTATTATTCTATCGGTAGGCTATACTATAGCATATGCTTAGCATATGCAGCGTATATACTTAGCATATGTTCTTAATATTATATAATATTATTTATTTACTAATTCTAAAATAATTAATTTTTTGTATATGCGCTGCATATGCATAAAGCTCAGCGTGGTCCGAAGTTGATCGTGGTCTAAAAGCTGGTTTGCAAGTTCGGACCACGTTGAACTTTTGGACCACGCCGAGTTTTTTGCGGACCACGCCGAGCTGTAAGCCCGAGGTATTAAACTAATAGCTCTTTTACGTCCTTCTAGCTGCTTAATTCTGTCCTATAATTCTTTAAGTAACTCTATATAACTCTGCCTTTTTATAATAATAGGAGGCACCCTACTTAGATCTACCGCAACAGTTAAAGGATTAATTCTATTGTTAATATAGTAGAAGTATAAGCGGCTATTAAAGCGCTCTATTTTAGCTGCGCGTATTAGCTAAAACGCATCCTTATAGTTTTTAATAGCCATAAAGTAGTAGGAATGCATCTATCTCCTAACTTTATTCTCGTTGCTATTAAGAAAAAGTTTATAATTTTAAATTACCGCTAAAAAATCCCATCGTCGCTTACCTAAAAAGGCGTTAAATAAGGCGCTAGTAGTAGTAAGCTTAACTACAGTAGGGAAGCGATATAGAATTGCGCTATAAAGATTGGTATATCTGAATAGTGTATAGGGTAGTACTTTTAAGTCTTAGTAAGCATCTACCAGCTCTACCTAGGTCCCTCCTTTTATAACCTTAAAGTTATTATAATTGTCTTAGTTAAAGGTCCTTTCGCTCTATAAGGAAAGTAAGGTATAGTTATATATATATCTCATTTCTTATATAGCTAAGCTACCTAGTTAGTTATATACTTTTTTACGTCTTTAGTGGTCTAGTTTTAGTTAGAGATCTTATAAATAAATCTATTACCCTTAGTTAATCCTTACGCCTTAAGATCCTCTTACTATAATTTTAGGCAGTAATATATTGTTAGGTAAAACCTAAGTAGATAGTTATATAGCTGTAAGGTACGGGCGACCCTAGGGCAACCTAGGGAAAACCCTTCCTACCTTATACACAGACTCCTCCTTTTCCCTTAAGGATTCGTCTTTGTCTATATAATATACCCTATTATTCTATTATTAGACTCCCTATCTATATCCTTACCTTATATTTAAATCCTTACTAATCCCCTTAGGAGGATAGCTGGTTAAAAATATCTATAATGCCTCTAAAAAGAAAACCAACGCCTATACCTAATAGTAATATACTAGCAATATAACTGTAAAACGCCTTAGGATCTAGTGTAGATAAAACCGCTAGAAGTATACTAGTAGTATTTAAGCCACCTCCTAAACCTTAAAATAATTAGATATCTATAAACGCTAAAAATTAGTTTAACTTATATACCTAGGCTTAATAGGAGCTTAGTAAGGTTACTAGTATTCTACCTAATACCGCTAATATAAGGGAGCTAGATAAGCTAGTTAAGAAAATAGCTAACTTATAGAGCATTATTGATTTAATAAAGCCCTCCTATTGCCTTTTTAGTAAAGAGTATAAGTTATATAGCAAACGCATACGCTGAATAAATCCTAACGCCCTAGTTAAGAAGTTACTACCTAATATTAGCGGTACTACTTAACAGTATTTTAACCGGTAGATCGCCGCAGTTAAGAACCAATTTAAGGTTAATAACACTAACTATAACTATAAGCAACGCACGCGCTAGGCCATTAAAGGTTTTATAAAAGAAAAGACAATTACCTAACTAGTTTATTACTGGTTAGGTATTAAAAATAAGGGTCCTTTACTATAGGATAAGTTTAAGACTATAGTTTAAGACTAGATTAGGAACCCCATAGTAAGATACTTTAATAATGCTATAATATACTACACGGCTATTATAAAGGAGAAGTAGAGGTTTAATGTCTTCCTAGCCTATATATATAGCTTAGAGGACCTCTTCTTATATACCCCTTTTATTAATCCTAAATAATAGGTAGACTTTTAGTTTTTATATTTCCCAGCCTACCTATAAGCAGAGCTTTTCCAACAGAACTTTACCTAGTAGATAAGAACCGCTAAGGACCTTTTTAATAAAATCCGCTATGTAAAGCAATTACTTAATACTATAAAGCTCGCGGAAGATTGCGTAAGTAGTAGTAGTAAATTATTACGTATAAAGCACGGTCGCAGTATAGGCTTTATAGAGTTAGGTTTAGGAAATAGAACCTAAAAAGGGCAACGCTTTAAGTAAACTTCTAGGGAGATTACCTAAAAGTTAAACGGCTTAGGGGACCCCCTAGGCGCTAGTACTATGTATATAAGTTAAAGGACCGCAGGCGGCTACTATAAGAAATACTAGAAGTAGGCTAATAAACAGAAGTTAGCTTAGCCTTTAGAAAACCTAAAGCCCTAGTAATATATCTCTCTTAACTGTAACTAGGGCCTAATATAGAGGGAAAGAAGAAACGCATTATAGTATATATTACGATAAATACGCCCTAGGGCGAAATCCACCTATATATTTTATATAATAATAGGTGCCAAATTAACCTTATTAATTAAGATGTCGTCTATAGGTTTAGCCTACCTATATACTATATGCTATATTTATATAAACCTATTGCACGTTTCCTTAATAGTAACTAGATAATAATTTAGGATACTTATAATCTAACGGTTACTACTAGCGACTCCTAGGGTACCTCTTATACTATTAGCCCACAGACCTTTTAGGGCGGCTTATTTAATAGTTATAATATAGTTCTTAAATAGGATTAGCTCGCGGAAGCAGATTTATTAATTAGCTTCTATTCTAGACAGTTTATCTAGGGTACTTTAGACCCTAGACGCCTCTAGATAGGTACCCTTAACGCTTTTCTAGTAGATATTAAGGCTGGTGAAATAGTCTACTTACTATAGCTAGAAGACTTCTTCTTTACGCCGGTTGTAAATATAATAGAGGGCCTATTATTACTAGTAGTAAGTACCTATACAGACCCTCTAGACGTAGAGATACTAATTATAAATATAGTAGAGGACCTACTGTTACCGGTAGCGAGTACCTATAAAGACCCTCTAGTGCTAGCGCAGATTACCTATATATAAGGGGGAGGTAATTAAAACCCTAAAACTATTAAGTATACTATAGTAGAGCTATATATACTCTTAGTGCGAGCATACCTATAAAACGTATATTGGCCACACCCTTCTCTCTATTAGCTCTTAAAAGTATACTACTATATAATAGTCGCTTTAACCTCTATAGACCCTAGCCTACTAGATATATATAAGGAGGAAATTAATATCTTCTCTAATAAGCTAGCAAGCATACTATTATAGTACTCTAAGTATAACTATATAATTGACTTAAAAGAAGGCAAGACGCTACTATAAATACCCCTCTATAACCTTTTATAGAAAGAGTTATAAATCTTATAAGAGTACCTAGATAGTGCTCTTAAAAAGGGCTAGATTAGGCCTAGTAAGTGTTAGCGACTCAGTTAATTAAGGCACGAGCACGGCAAGAGGGACGCGTAAGCCTGTATGATTGGTAGTCTATAAACAAGGATCTAAAGCTAGAGAAAGGAAAGGAGAAGAAGAGCAGCGCCGGTCGAAGTAGGGTTCTTTTATGCGGTCCTCTAGTCACGTAACCGCGAAGTTCTGCCAAGTTCTGCCAGTGCCGTAACATTACCCCCCCCTCCGCAAAAGCCTGCCCTTAGGCTTTATAGTCCGTATTATGCTTATAGGGCGTTCTTATCTTTATGTTTTTCCGGTAGCTTATCATCTTCGCTATGCTAGCACTCCATCTACTCGTCTAGGTACTTTAGGGGTCCTGGTTTATTAGGGTAGCGGTTATAGAATTCTTAAAGCTTATGGGGACTGCTAATAAAGTTCTATATAGGGTACTAGGTAGGGTCTAGGTTATAGCCTTTCCAACTAACGCGGTACTTTAGCGTTTTCCTTACTAGTTTATAGGCCAGTACTTCTTTAATTTCCTATTCGTTGTCGCCATTGACTTAAATCGGTAGGGGAGGTTCGTTCTTTTATCTAGGCAATAAGTTGTTTATAGCTTTCCGTAGCTTATTTAGCAAGAAAATGGGGTAAACCTTAATTAAATCCGGGAGCTTTACTTTATATAAGTTACCTATCTTCTTAAGAACCTTATACGGTCCCGCTATCTGATAGTCTAGTTTACGGCTAGGCCGTTCCGTCTTCTAGTTCTTTATTATAACCTAGACTATATCGCCTACGGTAAAGTCGGGTTCGCGCCTATACTTATTTACCTGCTGTTTTATTAATTTCTAGGCCTTTTCTAGATTTATATGGGCTACTGTCTAAGCTTCTTCTAAGCGCTTAGCGTACTGCTGGGCTTCCTTATAAGACAGTTTCTCGCGTATAGTCTGTGGTCCTTCTAGTCTATCCTAGTTAAAGCTTATTCGGGGTAAATACCCCATTTCTAGTTAGATAGGTGCAAATCCCGTAGAGTTGTAGGGTAAGGTCGCCTGGGTGTAGTCTATTAGGGGTAGTAGTTCGCCCCAGTTATCCTAGAAGTAGTTAATAAAAGGCCGGAGTCTCTAATCTAAATATTAATTCATAATCTCCGTCTGGCCGTTTGTTTGGGGGTAGTATGCTATAAAGAGCTTTAACCTAATACCTAGGATCCGGGTAAACTCGTTCTAAAAGGCCGATATAAATTATAGGCCGTAATTAGATATAATAGTATCTGGTGGTCTATAAATGCGGTAGACGTAATAGATATACAGTTGGGCCGCCTCCTTAGCATCAATATTCTTATAACAGGGAATTAAGAACGGGCGCTTGCTAAAGCGGTTAACTAGAATTATAACTATATTATATCCGTCGCGGTCTGTAGGTAGCTTATAGAAGTCTATAGAGATATACTGCTAGGGGCGGTCGGGTATTGGGAGAGGTTTTAATAGTCCTAGGGTCTTATCTCGTGGAATTGTAGATTTACGGCAGCTATTGTAGTTCCGTATATAACGGTTAATATCTATAACTATTTTAGGCTAGTAGTAGCGGTTACCAATAATCTTACGGGTCTTATTTTTTCTAGGGTAGGCCGTAGAGACCTAGGCATAAGCTTCGGCAATAAGCCGGGTCCGTAAGTTCTGTTCCTTAGCTACTACTAGCCGTTTCTAGTACTTAAGTAGTCCGTTTTCGAGGGACTATAGGCTAGTAACGTTCTTTGCCTTTTTATGGTATTCCTATAGAAAGGGGGTCGTTTAGTTGGCCTATAGTAGTTTATTAATAAGGTTAAGTTCGGAGGAGTTAATAGGATATATCTCGGCGCCTAAGGAGTCCGTTCTTAGTTCTGCCCATATTTAGGGGTTAAGGTATTCTAGTTATAGTAGCGTCTAGGTTTATAGTGAGATCTTCGCAGCCGTCTGGTTATCTAGGTCTTGCTTACGCCTTATAAGAGCGTCCGCACGGTTTGTAGCGCCTAGTCTATATATAATTAAGAAGTTAAACTAAGATAGGGTATCCGCCTAGCGTGCCTGCCGGGCCGTAAGGGCCTTAGTTGTTATGAAGTATTCTAGGGCCTTATAATCTAAAACTACCTTAATCGGCTTAGGGGTCCCCTCTAGCTATATACGCTAGTGCTGAAAGCTAGAGATAATAGCCAGCATTTCTTTATTATAGATGTGGTAATTTAGCTCGGCATCTATTATAGTCTTCGAATAGTATGCAATAAGGTACTACTCTCCGTCTAGTTACTTCTGGGAAAAAACACTAGCTATTGCGCCGTCTAAGGCATTAGTTTCTAGTATTAAGGGCCGTTCTGGGTTAAAATAGGCAAGTAGGGGAGCCAATACCAGCCGTTTCTTAAGCTTATTAAAGGCCTGCCTATATATAGCGTTAAAGTGGAAGGGCTAGTCTTTTCTAGTAAGACGGTTAAGAGGCTGGGCAATCCTGCTATAGTTCTTAATAAAGCGTCGGTAGAAGTTATAAAACCCTAAAAAGGATTGTACCCCCTTTACGGTCCGTGGGGGTGCCCACTAGTTAATTGCGGCCGTCTTCTCTAGGTTGGTTTTAATTCCGTCCGTACTAATAATAAAACCTAGGTACTTTATATGCTTAATACTAAACTCTAACTTCTTAATATTGACTTAAAGGCCAGCCTTGCGGAGCCGTTATAGGACTTTATAAACGTGCTCCTTGTGTTCTAGCTCGTTCTCGGAGTAAATTATAATATTATTTAAATAGGCCGTACAGAAATCGTTAAGGTAGTTAAAGAGTATATCGTTTATATACCGCTAGTACGTAGCTAGTCCGTTAGTTAGTCTAAAAGAAAGCACTTTATATTTATACGTTCTGTAATAGGTCTAAAATATAATAAGATCTTTAGACCTGGGGTTTATCCTAATTTGGTAAAAGGCCTAGCGGATATTAAGCTTTATAAAGACTTTAGCTCTACTTATTTAGGCCAGAGTCTTATTAAGTAGGGGCAGCGGATAGCGGTCCTTATAGGTTATATTATTTAGCTTACGGTAGTTAATGCAGAAGCGGAGTCCTCTATTTGGCTTTTTAATAAAGAGAATAGGCGAGGTAAAAGGGGCTTAGCTAGGCTTAATAAAGCCCTTATTTAGGTTATTAATAAGATACTGCTTTGTGGCCTATAATTCGGTAATAAACTGCTTATAAAGGGGGCTAAAGCTAAGGGTGTTTTCTTTACCCTGCTTAATCTCAATCTTATAGTTATACGGTTGGTAAGGTAAAAGTATATTGGACACTACTTTAAAAAATATGTCCTTAAATTTCTGGTGTTAATAGGGCAGCTTTTATTCTACTAGTTCTTTATCTATAAGCTCGCTTTCTTATCCGCTAAGCTTACTTCCCTTTTCCTTAATTATTTAATTAATTTCGTATAAGCTCGTCGTAAAGGCGACGGTATTAGGCTAAACTAAGTTCCGGTAGAATCCTACGGCACTAATATAGCAGATATTAACTGGTAGGAGGTCTACTGGTTTCCTTATAGCCGTTTTCCAGACCGTATTTTACGGTCTAGGGTTTATAATCTTTCTTAGCTCCTATTCTATCTTCTACAGGTTGTCCCTCTAATCTATTAGTTTAGTATAACGTCCGACGTCCCTTACTGTTCTTTATAGCTGTATAGGGCCTAAGCTCTCCATAGGGGGCTTTTCTAGGTCACTACTAACTTCTTAGGTCTTTAATGCGGGTGGCGTAACATAGGTAGTCTGGGGGCGACGTAGTATACGGATCCGTTGCGAATTAAGCTATATATCTTTCTTAAAGGCCTAATCCCTACGCACAGCATTGGCCTAGTAAATAGTATTAATCTAAGGCCGTATGAGGTTTTCTATTATAATGCTGATTTCTTTTATAAAGGAAGGGGTTAGGGGTAAGGTTTCGGGCTAGATAAGCCATCTACTCTATATGTTAAGCTGTAAGCCTAAATAGGCTAGCCACTTTCGCCCTAAGATTATATTATAGCTACCTAGGTCCGTAATAAGGAAGGGGGCGTTATACTACCTTCGTCTGTTAATACGGAGGTAAATCCGCAAGATAGTTGTAATGGGTAGTCCTATTTGCCTGTTATACCTACGGATAGAAATTGGTTTAGGCAGTTCTTTAATAGGTGCATTTAGAAAGTTAGCCAGCTTTACGGTATACTGGGTGTCTATTAAAGCAAAGGCATTTACTCCAGAGTTAGCTAAAGTAGAGGTTAAAACTTAGTATCTATTACGGAATAAAGTATAAGGGATAGTGCAGCTTCTTCTACTAACTAGCCGACCTAGATTAATATCTAATATATTAATCCCTTTTAACCCTAGAGAGGAGTCTTCCTCTAGGGTTCCTCTTTTTCCGACTCTATGCTGTCCTTCTGGATTAACAGGACCTTATCCGCTTTTGCGTTTATCAGATAATCCTTTACTTAGTAGCCTTTCTAACCATAAGAGAAGTAAGCTCCTTAATTACTAAGGGCCTATATACGGGGGTTGCTATATATAGGCCGAGCATTCGCTAGACCCGTGGCAGGGCTGGCCGCACGGCTAGCTGCTAAATTGGCGGCGGGCTATATAGGTAGTGCTGCGGGGGTTACTAATCGTGCTAGGGCATTGCGGGCTGTTCTTATATTGCCTATAGTCTAATTTAAAGGGTTTCTGGCTTTATACCGTTCGGCGCGTACCTTAATTCGGTAGAGGCCTTAGTTAATAGCTAAGCACTAGTTTGTAAGTTCCTTTAGCGTCTATATAGTAGTAAAAACTAGCAGTATAGCTTGCTGCAAGTCTAGGGTAAGCTTATTAAATAGGTCTGGCATTAGATCTTCCTAGGGAATTTAAGCCTAGCCGGCTAGGTGTAGAAAGCGGGTCTAAAAAGCTGAGAAGGTCTCCGTTATTTTTATATTTAGGCTTTTATAATTAAGTTGGGCGTTCTATACTTTAAAGGGGTTCTTATAGATAGAAGATAGGTGCATAATTATCTCTTCTCTAGAGAGGAAGGGATCTATTAAGTCCTATATATATTGAGGACGTAGGTGCGTCTGTGCGTCCCTACCGGTACGGCCGAAGATATAGGCTATTTTAGCCTAAGTGGTAGGGAAGTGGTCCGCATTAACTTTAAGCTTATCCTACAATTGAAGCTTCTAATTATTAAATATAGGGTTAGTTCCGTCTATAAGTAATGGGGGGTCCGCGACCTTCGCGGACTGTAATAATGCTAATGCTATACGTTAGGCTAGGGCCTTAAGGACCGTAGCAAGTCTTTAGGTGTTTAATAACTCTTCGCTAGGTATAAGGGGTTTTTTGGCTTTAAGTAGCTCTTAAAGTCGTTTAATTTTGGTATTAGCTGCTGCAAGCTCTACCTAGAAGTTTAAGTTAGTTATTATTTTACCATCGGAGGTATTTAAGGGTCCTACGGCTGCTTTGCCGGCCGCTGTGGTTCTTGGCATAGTAATATGGTTATTAGGGTAACTTCCGGTAGGATTCTTATAGGGGTTCTAGTCTGTGCGTGTTCTATAGATCTTATTGTTTTTTTCTGTTCTTCTGGTTCTAATAATAGTCTTTAGGTCTGTTTCTGTGTTCTATTCTTATTTATAGTCCGTAGATATTTTTTAAGTTCCTTCTTAGGAAGAAGAGTAGACGAGCTTTAGAT
>Ga0307515_10021614_pt1 | contig 11394 bp, 8 predicted proteins | sample 17_EM_MG_FD_194513 | JGI IMG/M metagenome (GOLD analysis project Ga0307515, IMG submission 194513) | Populus trichocarpa ectomycorrhiza microbial communities from riparian zone in the Pacific Northwest, United States - 17_EM | ecosystem: Host-associated > Plants > Roots > Unclassified | place... | reverse complement strand
ACACCTTTCCTATGTATATATAGAGGCTCTAGAGCCACCATTCAATAGGCAGAGTCATCATTCTTTTCTTACAATTGGTGCACGGACTTCCGATTGACAGTTATGAGCCCGGGTTGCTTGCCGTATTGCCCCTATTTAACTATTTGATTTGATTGATCTATTTGATTGATATACCCCTTATTAAAATACTACTTATTACCAAATCCTTTGACCTTTCTGCAAGCACCTTTTTAATATGACTTCTTAACCACCTACCTAAGCTATCACCATGACGGTGATATTATCGAGCTAAGCCGATTGGGATGAATGGATTAACCTTATTAGGCTTTGCGCCCGAATAGGAGACGTATGGGAATACGTTAACCTTTTAACTAAACGGGATAAGTTGCCCCAATTGATTGAACCAGTTTTTTTTAGACCTTAAGATGTGAAGACAGGAACGACCTTATATGTAGCTCTCTCTAAGGACGAGAAGGACGAGCTTTAAATTCTCCGTGAGAGGTATAAGATAGTAGAGAAGGAGTATAAGAAGCAGAAGGCGGCCTTAACTTCTCTATAAAGCTATACCACCGGTGTAGTAGCTAGATATCTAAACACTTATATACTAGGTATCGACTTGGTATACGACGTACTAGTGACTCTTAAGGAGAGGGTTGCCCTTACCGATACTGTATATTAGCTCTACCTATCTACTTAATACGCTAAGGTTAAAAAGGGCCCGAAGAATTAGAACTTCGAGACCTGGTTACAGCAGTGGGAGAAGACGTATAACGACTGTAAAAAGATTAAATTGTTAGACGTAGACGGCGACTAAGTGATTAGAGACTTTCTGCTAGTAGTAGAGCCAGTATTACCAAATTGGGCCTTAACGTGGAGGGTTAAATTTGATAAATATGACTGGGCCAAGGACTATGTGATATCTATATATCGACTGGTCGACATATATCGAAACTATTAACGATTGGAGACTGCCTAGCAGAAGAATAGAGCTTAGCTTAGTGCTAATGTAGTGAGCTTCTAGGGCAAGCTAATTGATGAGGTTTCTAAGGACGAGGCTCCTAAGGACAAGGCCCCTACCACCTTTAAGACGGCATGGAAGAAAGATACCCTGACGTGCTACTGCGGAGCTGTTTACTAGTTCCAAGATTGTCCTTATATTAATAAGTTAGTTCGATTAAAGGACTGGAAATTAGACAAAGCGACGGCTAAGAAGGTTAAGGAAAAGATTGCTAATGCTCTAGAATGGCACAAGCGAATACTAGAGAAGGTTAGGAAGTAGTCTTTAGAAAAGGAAGCTCTACGGAGCCTAAATAAAAAGGAAGACGATAGTACCTTTTGTGTATATTAAATAGGCGCCTATAAAGTAGGTACTGACTATAAGCTGCGCGATAGCGTAATCCTTGATAACGGAACCACTATATACGTTATTAACGATTAATTAAGGTTCGTTGACGAGCTCTAATTAAGTAATAACTTTGTATATGCCGGGATGGGTATAGATCTAGTTGAGGGTGTAGGGACGGCGGTAATTACTATCCGAACGCTATTAGGTCCTAAAAAGATCTTCTTAGCTGATGTAGCTTATGTACTAGGTTTTTATATAAATTTAGCCTGCCTAAGAAAGTTTAATGATAGGGATATATGGTGGGATAATAAGAAGAACCTACTGTATAAAAACGATTATAAGACGTTTGTATATTGCGAGCGCTATTGTAATTAATTGACCCTAGAGTATAATAAGCTGTAATTAAAGACCCTAAGTAAGGCCTTATTCGTAATCTAATCGCGAGACCCTCTTCCTGATTAGGAAGTCGCTGGCAGACTCTGGTATAAGAGACTGGGCTATGTAGGACCCGACGCGATTGAGTATTTACCCTAGGAAGTAGGTGGTGCGAAACTTTGAGGTTTAGCGATGATTAACTGTGAGACCTGCGCTGTTAGCAAGGCTTACGAGATTGTATTAAGAAGACCACCTACTAGTAAGGTAACTAGACCCTTCTACTGAGTGTATATTGACTTGTTTTAAGAGATCGTGGCGTATAACGGTTATATCTGGATGATACATTTCTATGACGAATTTCTGTATTTGAACGAGGTTGAGACCTTCGCTTATAAGTCGTTAACGACGTAAGTAATTATACGATACTTAAATAGGGTAGAACGTTAATATAACCTAAAGATTATTATAATTTGAATTGATGGCGAAACGTCTTTAGGTGGCGAGTTTAACACCTGGAGGACCTAAAAAGGTATATTACTAGAGCAGTCGGCCCTATATATAAAGTCTTAGAACGGTTCTGCCGAACGTTTTAGGGGGGTGATTATTATTAAGTCTCGATGTATGCGGATTGAGGCTTGATTACTAAAAGAGATCTGGCTAGAAATTGTTAGGGCTGCAGTGTATTTAATTAATTGGACACCGAGCGCCTAGCTTAGCTAGATGATACCTTTTGAGAAGCTCTAGTTAGCACTAGGGCTTTTGCTATTAAAGCTAAATATAGCTTATCTATAAGTATATGGCTGTAGAGCTTACCCGCTTAAATATAAAATCCTATATATATAAAAGCTTAAGCTAAGGGCTTATATTGGATACCTAGTGGGGTACTAGTTAACGAATATCTTTAGGGTTTATATACCTAGTGAAAAGAAGGTAATTTAAATGAGAGACGTGACGTTTAACGAGTAATTACTTTATAACGATAGTTAGCTAGATCTCGCGAATCTGCTCTAGAAACGCGCGGATTAAATTTTAGAGGTAATTAATGTGTTAAATATTAATAGGACGCTTTAGGAAGAGCTTGACGAGACGTTAGATGAGACATCAGATAAGGAGGATAAGGTGGATATTAGTGGAAGTTGATAGGTAAAGGCTAATAAAAATCAAGATTAAGTAACAGATTAGGACGATAATGTAATTAGCTTATAAGCCTCTAAGGACGACTCTATACTAGGCCTCCCTACCTTAGTTAAGACGCTAGAACCTTAATTAGATACTACTAATGTAGAGCCGTTAAGTGCCTTAATTAAGTGAAAACCCTAATTTGAACTTGTTCCTAGAGAATAAGCCTGCCTAAGATAGGAGATCCGCGGTAATATGGGCGATGTTAATATTGTAATAAGTAGAAGAACTAAGAAGCCCTTAACGCGTTAAGAAGCTTACCTTATAGATATTAAGTAATTAGATACCCTTCCTGCCTTTTATAGAGCTTTTACTACCGGAATTAAATATCACTAGAAGCGATTATACTGTGATAAGCTTTTATTACCACCTTATAGCTGGAAGGAGCTTTAAGCTTACCTGTATAAAGATGGCTTTGCGAAAGCCGCTAATAAGGAATTTAGTGATCTTGAGCAGCGAGGGATATTTAAGACTGTTGTACGGACAGTGTTGCTTGACGTCTTACCTATTACCTGGGTGTTTACTTATAAGTTTAATACTGATGGATATCTAGTTAAATTTAAAGCCTGTCTTTATATATGAGGTGACTTATAACGACCTAGTGAAAAGGATACGTATGCAGCAACTCTTGCAGTAAAAATATTTAGGGCTATAATGGCGATCGTCGCTGTATGTAATTTGGAGACTTGGTAGTGCGACGTAGTTAACGCCTTCGCTAATAGCCTTATTAATAAGATAGTCTATATTGAGTTTCCAGATGGCTTTTAATAGAAGGGTAGGTGTCTGCTCCTTTAAAGAGCCTTATATGGCCTTAGACGATTACTATTGCTTTGGCTTAATGAGTTCTTAACTACCCTAACGACCCTAGGTCTGACGGTAGTTAATAGAGAATTGTGTCTATTTTATAACGACTGGCTAATTGTGTTCTTCTATGTTGATGATATTGTGGCAGCCTACCGCATAGAAAACCTACTAAAGCTTTAACTCTTTAAGGAAGAGCTGACGAAGAAGTATAAGATTAAGAACCTAGGAGAACTGACCTGGTTCTTAGGAATTAGAATCCTTTGTGATTGACCTTAACGGAAGCTTTGGCTTTGTTAAGATTTCTATATCAATAAGATTGCTAGCACCTTCTATCTAAAAGATTATCGTCTAATATATACGCTAATGAGTACGGACGATCTCTTACCTAATTTAGAGCAGGCCTCTGAGTAGCAGGTCTATATGTATTAGAGGAAGGTCGGCTTACTACTATATGCTATCTGCATTACACGACCTGATGTTGCTTGAGCCTCGAGCAAGCTCGCAGAATTCCTTCGTAATCCGTTGCCCCTGTATGAAGCCGCAGTTAATTGAGCGATTGCATACCTCTATTAAACGAGAACCCTGGCGATTGAATACTTGAATAGGAATATTGGAAGTTAGATTGTTGTCTGTGTGAGCAACGCTGTATTTAGCGATGATCCTATTAGTTGGAAGAGCACTAAAGGCTTTATATTTTTACTATTTGGGGGAGTAATTGACTGGCGCTTCACTAAGCAGAAGATAGTTATGATATTAAGTACTGAAGCTGAGCTTAAGGCTCTATTAAATGCAGCTACCGAATTAATTTGGTGGCAGCGCTTCTTTTAAGCTATGCGACTCTACACGAATGAGGAGCATATAATTGGCTGCGATAACCTATAGATGATTTGACTGCTTACTAAGAACGGACCCCAATTGAGCACGAAGCTTCGTTATATAGATATCTACCAGCATTGGCTTCGCCAAGAAGTTTAAAAGGGCTTAATTGTAATTAAGTGGGTCCCTACTACTGATATAACGGCTGACGGTCTTACAAAGGCCCTGCTAAGGCAGAAGTACAAGAGCTTTATTTGATAACTAAATCTAATTGATATTAAGACCCTATTGTAGTTAGATTTGACTGTACTGTTTAACCTATTTATACGATTTCCTTATTAAATTCTTGCTTTTAGATGGTTTCTATTTAGTTTAACACTATGGATATTTCCTATTTAGGTATATCCAGCTGATCACCTACTAGTCAATTAGCTGGGGGGGTGTGTTAACCTAAATCGGGTTATCTTATCACCAACTCAGCTACTTCCCATTGACTCAGTCATTGACTCAATCATTGACTTGGTCATTGACTTGGTCACCTACCCCTTGTTTCCATTGCCACCCCCCTACCCCCTTCTCGTTCTTATTTCCTACACCTTTCCTATATATATATAGAGGCTCTAGAGCCACCATTCAATAGGCAGAGTCATCATTCTTTTCTTACAATTGGTGCACGGACTTCCGATTGACACCTTTAGTGTTTTTAGAGTTAATTTCTAATGGCTAAGGCAATGCAAATAGTGTAAACAAGTCCTTTTAGGCAACCGCTAAGCCTATTTAAAAACGGTTTTCCGCGCCGACCTAAAGTCTCGGGCAGCTTACTTCTTTGATCCTCTATACCACGACAAGATCGCGATATACGCGCTGCCTTTACCGCGTCTGCCTTATAAACTGCCTCTGAGCCGCGCGAACGAGCTTATTGATTGATGGTGGAGGAGTTTAGTGGGCAATATACTGCTGCTGGGCGAAGCCATAGTAGATTTTCTATACAACTTTAGATTCTATACTGCCTTGGCAAGCAATTAATAAGCAAGCAAGCAAGCAGACGTGATTTTGAGGCCAACAAGCAAGCAAGCAAGCGGAGAGCCTCTAAATCGGGCAATCAAGCAAGCAGAGGGGTGTTTTGCTTGCTTGCTTGCTTATCAGCAAGTCTGAGTGTATCAGAAGGCTTAGCAGCACGCGCATGTGAACCCCAGTATTGCGCTGCATAGGATGCTAACGGTGATTCATGTATCACTTTGGTTTTGAAATATCTGGTCCTGGTAGTGAATTCTACCTCGATTTGGCATTCCTCATAGTTACTAAAGAACAGCAAGTATACCAGGCAGCCTTAGGCAATCCACCCGTGTGCAAGCGATTCGTCGATAGCAAATTCAGGATATCCTGCCAGAGTTGTACGCCCCGAAATTAAGCAGTCTTTTACCGAGGCATGTGCCTGTTTCACAATGATCGAGTTTGGATCCCGGCTTGAGTCTGCTGGAAGCGAGATGTGGATAAGACCCGAGCATATGGTCAGAATGTCTCGAGATCTGTAAGACGGGATTCCGGGCTAAAACAAGGGTCATCCCATTCGATGGCGAGAACCTCCGCAATTTCAGAAAGGGACAATGGACGGACTAAATAAGCTAGCCACTGCAAATTTTCGAAAGCATCTTCCCTATATGATTTGTCTATTTGCGTTATGATGCGGAGATGTGCCATCTAAGGATTTAGGCAGCGTGCTCAATGCTTTTTTTACGGCTGATGGTTTCAAGCATTTCCGCAGCGCGTTCAGTTGGCATTCTACCCATCTAAATCTACATGCGGGTCTTAGAGAGACAACTGGATTCGGAGAATAAGGACACTTACATCCCCTGAGCAGCAACAAGTATCATGTCCAGTACTTCCTTCTACAGCTCGCTCGGCTACCTTTTGAAGGGCAAGGTAGTGTGTAACTGATTCTGCACATATAGAGAAATATCGGCATCCACTATTTCTCGCTCGCACTGGATTCGATATGGCGAGATCTCGTCCATGTGTTGTTTAATAACTCTTTCTCGGCGACTGGGTATCAAGAACTTAGTGCTCTTCGAGGACCATTCGGACATCAGCCGTGTAGATGTTAAGACTGGCTCGAGATTAGGGCACTCATCGAGAGCATCAGCAGTGATATGAATTTGTAGAAATCCACGAGCCATGTCTTTGAGTACAAGGAGCAGAGCCTCATCATGCGGTGTAACAGGCAGAAAGCTCCATTTCTGAGATGAATAAAAAATTTGCAAGATCTGAAGCACCTTGGGAGACTCTTTTGCTAGTTGTAACGCTAGGGATCCTAAATAACTTTCTTGAGTGTGTGTGGATGCGTCTACAAAATCGAAGTAAGAGAAAAGTAAAGCCGACGAGTCATCGGCTTGAGCACTCGAAGCAATATTTTCGATATTACGGGTGCTTCGGAAGTCAGAAAAATGTAAAACCCAAAGAACTACTAGGAAACATACCAAAGTACAGTTCTCCCACAGCTCGCTTTATCAAGTGGTTAGTGTATGCGCTCAGAAAGGCTGGGTCAAGCGTACGTATTCCATCAATCCAGAGGCTTCGATTCACGATTTTGCTTCTGTAACCAGGCGATTTGTGGCCCGATCTCTCTTCTTCAGCACAGAATGATGACTAGCCAAAGGATCTGGTGCGTGCAGCCAGTCGACTATCTCAATGTATTCCTCCCCTACCGGAGGTAGATCAGTGAGATCTTATGCGGATTTGTGCCTGTAAGCTTATGAAACTTGAGTGCTTTGATACTTCTACCAAGAGCTCCGGTTTGCTGCTCAATCCTCTCTGTCCCCTCTTGAATAGCAAGGGAAATTGTCCTATGTTATGAGGTGAGCATTAATTGGGCCAAGTTCTATGATAAGTTCCACCCACGTTTGCCGTTAAGGATACTATCAATGTAGGCTTGAACCTATTTAGTTTCGCAAGTCGCTTGGTGACATGCGACTCTCTTAGCGGCCACTTTAACATCTGATCCAGAGCCATGAAACCTTTTGCCGGCTTAAGCTTTTTCTCCAGCTCTTCCATTTCCATACGACACTGCGCGAGTGGACCGTCATTTTTCGTAAGCTGCTCCGTGGCAAGAAACGTGCTTTTCCCTAGAGGCGCTTCATCTACGACTTTCATCAGTCGCTCCAAGACATCTCGTAAACTAACAATCTCGTCTGTAAGCTGCTGCAAACCTTTTGGGACATTTTTCAGGCCACAGCGATAATCGTAGTATATGGAGATGACCTTGCTGGTGATCTGAACCACTGCAATGATGTTGGTTGTAATGCTTAACGGGCCAACCATGAAACCCACGAAGATTTAGTTAACGTAGCTTATGGGTTTTTAACGGTTGGGGGGTTTTTGACGGTTTTTCTTACCGCTTGCCTATTTAAGCTTAGCAACTTATACTGCCGCTTCAAGAATCAAAATATCAAAACATTTAATTCCTCAATGCTTGATCTATATTTAAGAAATTTACCATCAACGCCACCATGCCCCGCTGGACTCGCGAACCTAATGCAGATCAGAGAATTAAGTTAGCAATCACTGGCTTCAAAAATGGCCTCTATAAAAGCCGGGAAGATGCTGCAAAGTCTCACGGCGTTAACCCAAATACATTGCGCAGGCGACTCAACAGCAAACATAAATCTCATAAAGTCGCGCATACTCACCGGCAGCGACTACTACCCCCTACAGAATCTGCGGTCGTGCGACAGTGTATATACCTTGCAAATACTGGCTTTCCTGCTCGAATTCGAATGGTCCGAGTTATTACAACTAAGATTCTTAAAGAACAAGCAAGAAAGCTTCCTCCCTATTAACCACCACCACCGCTAGGCAAAGCATGGATAACTGCCTTTCTTACTCGCCAGAGTAAGCTTCGCGTTTGCTACGCTCGATCACTTAATCAAGAACGTGCAATTGCTGGTAACAACATTACCGCAATTAAGGCCTTCTTCAACAACTACAATACCGTAATTCAAAACCACAGAATTCTGCTTGAGGATCAATACAATATGGATAAGACTGGCTATGCTATGGGGCTTGCTCTAAGTGCGAAAGTAGTAGTTCTGAGAGGTAGAAAACAAGCTTTCAAAACAGTAGACGGCTCGCGCGAGTAGGTAAGTCAAGTTGACTGCATAGGAATAGGCGGTAAAACGATTCCACCTTATATCATTTTTAAGGGCAAGCAATATACAGATCGGCTATAGCAAATGGCTGAGGAAGCTGTACCCGGCTGTACTATCGGAATAACTAAGAATGGCTGGAGTTCACAGAAACAAGGCCTTAGTTGGCTAGAACACTTTAAGCGATATACTCGACGAACTAAACAGTGGCAGGCCTTAAACGAAGAGGACGACGACGATCTTAATTCAAACGGCTACCGCCTGCTTATAATGGACGGTCATATAAGCCACATTAACCTTAAATTTGTTCAGTTCTGCGAGGACTATAGGATTATACCGATCTGCCTTCCTCCGTATACAACTCACCTGCTACAACCTCTCGATTTAGTAATATTCTCACTACTTAAGCGGGCCTACTCGCAGAAAGTAGATAAGTATATTGCTTTGGGTATTACGGGCCTCAACAGGGAGTGGTTTCTTAGAATTATTGGCGAAATTCGGTCAGAGATCTATACTGCTAATCATATTAACAGCGCCTTTAAAGCTGCAGGCCTCTACCCATACAATCCAGAACGTGCCCTTAGCCGCTGTAGAAAAAGCGATCCTGTTTAAAGCCTTATACCTACAGACGAATCAGCATTACTACTATCCTCTCCCTTATATCCACGAACTCCGATAAGCGCCAACAACCGCGCCCGATATCTAAGGACGATCACCAACTCTGAAACGTCACCGGAGGCAGTTGAAAGCTGTGTTCAAAAGCTCGTTGAGCGGCTACAATCACATAAAGATCAAGAGGCGTTGCTTAAGCAGGAAAACAAAGACCTTCGCTACAGCGCTATAGAGAGGAAGAAAAGGAAGAAGGATAAGAAGACAGTACTATCAACGGCAGCAGTGCTTACTACTGACGCTATAAAGGCGATCGTCGCTGCTAGAGAGGCTATAGAGGAAGCTAAAAGGAACGCCAGGGAACAAAGGAAGCAATCCAAAATCAAGCGGAAGAAGGCAGCGATACTCTATAAGGAACAGGTCAAGGCACAGAAGGAGGCTCGGGCTGCCGCATCGGAGGCCAAGAGGAAGGCAGAGCAATACCAGCGGCAGTTTTGAGCTGCGCTACTGGCGTCAAAGAAGGCACAGAAAGCTTTGGAGACTGCATCTAAGATAGCGACGAAGAAGAAGACAGCTGAGGCACAAGAGGAATTCAGAAAGGCAGAGGATCAAGCTGCGTCAGCTAAAGCGCTTGCGACGGCTGCGCAATTGACAGCGGAGGCATCTACTACTACATTCAAGGCAGCAACGGCTCACTCAAAGGCTTTAATAGCAGCTGCAAAAAAGGTAGATAAAGAGGTTAATACGCAGGTAGAGGTAGAGAACGACAAGCAGAGCAATTCGAGCGATAGTAAGGTGTCAGATGAGGACGTTGGCATAAATATGGGCAACGTCGTGCAATCAATTAAGTAGAGCTTCCAATACAAACACCATAAAATGTCGCGATAGAGCCTTAATCATATAAAACTAAAGCTTCATTTAATATCGTGGATGGTGCTGCGTGATGCCTTTTATTAAGAAAATGCCTGCAATTGAGCATTTTGAGGCACTAGTTTTGATGTTCAAAACCGTCAAAAACCCCCCAACCGTCAAAAACCCATAAGCTACGTTAAGTCATACAAAGGGCGAGGCTCGGAGGATAATCAAATCTAAAGCGGCTAAGCGAGGCTAGGAACACCAAAATCACCCCAAATCGACACTTTTCTATGGGCGCATTACAACACCACGACAAGAAAATTAATTCCTGAAGTGCTAGGTGTCCTTGCGGACGCGTCTTCGTAAGGTTCCAAGTGGCTAGAAAAATTATTACTGCGGCGTGGTTGCTGCGCAGCGAAAACGTGGATTTTGGTGGTCGTTTGATTATTGACCCGACTATTTTCGGGTCCTGGATTTCAAACTTTGCCAAGCCTGCTTTTAATTGGTTAGAAAAAAACTTGCGGGCGGTATCTACCTGCAGAACACACGTGACGAACTTTAAAACATTATGCTCTACCAAAGCCCTGCGGGGGCTCTGCACGAAGCTCCCGTACGAAGCTCTGCAAAAGCTCTGCCAAAGGCTTTGCAATACCTCTGCCCACCCAGTGTACTAGCCACGCAGTGAATGGAGCACGTAGTGCGCAGGGGGGGTCTAAGGGGGTCTCCCCCTTGAAGCTCTGCTCGAAGCTCTACTCAAAGCCCTATACGGATCTAAAGCTCTACTAACACGCAGCACTAATATACCAGGAAGTCTCGCAATCGTTTCTACGAACGTCTCTACAAACACCTCTACGACGGCTCTACAATTGCCCGTACAATCGTCCGTACGAACGGCTCTACAAATGCTCTACAAACGGCTCTACAAACGTCTACACGAACGCCCATACGATTGATTAATTAAACGCCTATACAATTAATCAGACGCCCGTATAAACGTCTCTACAAGCGTCTATAAACGTCTCTATAAACGCCTCTACGAACGTCTACAATCGCCCATACAATCGTCCTTACGATCGTCTGTACGATTGTCTCTACAAGCGTCTGTACGAACGCCTACACGAACGCCTATACAAAGCTCTGCTCGAAGCTCTACTCGAAGCTCTACTCGAAGCTCTATTAAAGCTCTGCATGGAGCTCTACCAAAGCTCTACAAAAGCTCTGCCTACGCAGTAAATAGGGCACGTAGTGCGCAGGGGGGGGGGTCCAAGG
>Ga0307515_10021613_pt1 | contig 11395 bp, 12 predicted proteins | sample 17_EM_MG_FD_194513 | JGI IMG/M metagenome (GOLD analysis project Ga0307515, IMG submission 194513) | Populus trichocarpa ectomycorrhiza microbial communities from riparian zone in the Pacific Northwest, United States - 17_EM | ecosystem: Host-associated > Plants > Roots > Unclassified | place... | reverse complement strand
ACGCTCATCGACATCATCACCGCGGAAACCGCTCCGGCCAGTGCCGGGCCGGTGCCTGCGGCGGCCGCCATCGCCTGAGGAGATCCGTGATGTCCAACGCCATGCATTTCCCCATCTCCGACACCATCGCCGGGCGCGTCATCGAGGCCGGCAAGGGCGGTTTCGCCCTGCAAACCATCGACGGCCGCCAGTTCAACGTCTTGCTCACCGACGGAATGTCCGCCGAACTGCTGCGCAACCTCGACGAGCCGTACGCCGACGCCGACGACCACGTGGCGGATCTGCTCCAGCCCGGACGGCACCTGTTCGTCCACGGCATCTTCTATCCCGAGTCCGACGGCTTGACCTTCGAGGCCAAGCGGCTGATCTTCCTGGGCCGCGGGGTCGGTGAGTACAACTTCGAGCAGTCGACCTGGTGGATCAACCAGATCGACTCGCTGGCCGGCTTCTACCGCCGGGCCCAGTTCGGGCACGGCCCCGCCGACTTCCACGAGTACCGGACCAACCTGCGGCTCGGCGGCGACAAGACCGACAGCCACGTCCAGGAGACGGACACCATCTCCCGACTTGTATACGGGATGGCGTCGGCGTACCTGCTGACCGGGCGGGACGAATACCTAGACGTGGCCGAGCGCGGCACCGAGTACCTGCGCGCGCACATGCGCTTCGTCGACCGCGACAGCGACGTCGTGTACTGGTACCACGGCATCAAGATCGAGGGTGATCTCGAGAAGAAGCTGTTCACCTCGGAATTCGACGACGACTACGACGCGGTTCCTATGTACGAGCAGATCTACGCGTTGGCGGGGCCCACCCAGACCTTCCGGATCACCGGCGACCCGCGGATCGCCGACGACGTCGACGCGACGTTGCGGCTCTTCGAGCGGTACTTCCGCGACCACGAGGGCGGCGGCTACTACTCGCACATCGACCCCATCCTGCTCGACCCGCACCACTCGTCGCTCGGGGTCAACCAGTCCCGCAAGAACTGGAACTCGGTGGGCGACCACGCGCCGGCGTACCTGATCAACCTGTACCTGGCCACCGGCGAGCAGCGCCATCTGGAGATGCTCGAGCGCACTTTCGACACGATCGTCGAGCACTTCCCCGACTACGACCACAGCCCCTTCGTCAACGAGCGGTTCCAAGACGACTGGTCACCGGACCACGAGCACACCTGGCAGCAGAACCGCGCGGTGGTCGGGCACAACCTGAAGATCGCCTGGAACCTCATGCGGATGCACGGCGTACGGCCCAAGCAGTCGTACGCCGACCTGGCCGCCAAGATCGCCCGCATCATGCCGGAGGTCGGCAGCGACCTCCAGCGCGGCGGCTGGTACGACGTTGTCGAGCGGGTGCGCGGTGACCAGAAGTGGCACCGCTTCGCCTGGCACGACCGCAAGGCCTGGTGGCAGCAGGAGCAGGCGATCCTGGCCTACCTCATCCTGGCGGGACAAACCGGCGAGGAGACTCACCGGCAGCAGGCCGACCAGGCCATCGCCTTCTACAACGCGTTCTTCCTCGACCACGACGAGGGCGGCGTCTACTTCAACGTCCTCGCCGACGGCACGCCCTACCTCCTCGGCACCGAGCGGCTCAAGGGCAGCCACTCGATGAGCATGTACCACTCCGGCGAACTCTGCTATCTCGCCGCCACGTACACCAATCTGCTACAGACCGGCCAACCGCTGGACCTGTACTTCCGCCCACGGCCGGACGCCAGCCGCACCCTGCGGGTGGCTCCCGACCTGTTCCCCGCGGGCCGGGTCAGGTTGACCGATGTGGAGATCGACGGCAAGCCGTGGGAGACGTTCGACCCGCACGAGCTCACTGTCGACCTGCCGGCGTCCAACGAATCCCTGCGGGTGAAGGTCCATGTGGTGCCGGTGCCCGGCAACGACGGAACGGGAGACTGACATGAAGATCCGCGAAGTTGAGGCCGGCGACGTCGCCGCGTTGACCCTCACCGGAGACTTGGACCAGGAGGCCGCGGAGGAGATCCGCACGAAGGTACTGCCGCTCCTGATCGAACAGGACCGCGTACTGCTGGACTTCACCGGCGTGGGCTCGGTTACCGAGGTCGGCTTGCGGGCGATGCTCTTGCTCTACCGCTACGCCAAGCACGTCGGCGCCCGGATGGCTCTGGTGGGCGTGTCGAGCGAGATCAGCGACGTGCTCGACGCCGCCGGGTTCCTGCACTTCTTCGTGCTCGCCCCGGACCGGGTCACGGCCGTCGCTGAACTGGGCGGCAGGGTTCTGGAGGGCAGTGACGCATGACCGCGCCCGCCATTCAGCTGCCGGAGCGCATCGATTCGTTCCCCACCCACGTCATCGACGGCTATCAGGTGCGGGCCGGCCGGCCCATGCCGTTCGGGCCGAGCCTGGTCTCCGGGGGCGTCAACTTCTCGGTCTTCTCCAGCAGCGCCGCGGCGGTCAGCCTGGTGCTCTTCCGCCACGGCGAGCGCGAGCCCCTGGCCGAGTTGCCGTTCCCCGACGAGTTCCGGATCGGCGCCGTCTGGGCGATGACCGTCTTCGGGCTCGACCATGAGGCCATCGACTACGGCTACCGCGTCACCGGGCCGGCGACGCCGGGCCCGGCGGATCGGTTCGACCCCAGCAAGATCCTGGCCGACCCGTACGCCAAGGCGATGACCGGACGCGACGTCTGGGGTGTCGAGCCCGACTGGACCGACCCGTACCCGTACCGGTCCCGGGTGGCCCTGTGTGACTTCGACTGGGAAGGCGACCAGCCGCTCCGGCTGCCGGCCGAGGACCTGGTCATCTATGAGTTGCACGTGCGCGGGTTCACCCGGGACCTGTCCGCGGGGGTGTCGCATCCCGGCACCTACGCCGGGCTGATCGAGAAGATTCCCTACCTGAAGTCGCTGGGTGTCAACTGCGTCGAACTCATGCCCATCTTCGAGTTCGACGAGTTCGAGAACAGCCGGCTCAACCCACAGACGGGCGAGCAGCTCCTCAACTACTGGGGCTACTCCACGGTCGGGTTCTTCGCGCCCAAGGCCGGCTACGCCGCGACCGGCCGGTTCGGCATGCAGGTCGACGAGTTCAAGAACCTGGTCAAGGAGCTGCATTCGGCCGGCATCGAGGTGATGCTCGACGTAGTGTTCAACCACACCGCCGAGGGCAACGAGAACGGCCCGACGATCAACTTCCGCGGCCTGGACAACGCCACCTACTACATGCTCACGCCCGAGGGCTACTACTACAACTTCAGCGGCACCGGCAACACATTCAACTGCAACAACCCTGTGGTGCGCGACTACGTGCTCTCCTGCCTGCGCTACTGGGCGAGCGAGTTCCACATCGACGGGTTCCGGTTCGACCTGGCGGCCATCCTGGACCGCGGGCAGGACGGCACCCCGCTGCAGAACCCGCCGCTGCTCGAGTCGCTCTCGCACGACCCGGTGCTCCGCGACTGCGTGCTCGTCGCCGAGGCCTGGGACGCCGGCGGCCTCTACCAGGTCGGCTCGTTCCCCAACTACCAACGCTGGTCGGAGTGGAACGGCAAGTACCGCGACACGCTCCGGCGCTTTCTCAAAGGCGACTCGGGCACGATCGGGGAATTGGCCACCCGGCTGGTCGGCTCGCCCGACCTGTACAGCGACCGCGGTGCCGCGTCGTCGATCAACTTCATCACCTGCCATGACGGCTTCACCCTCGCCGACATGGTCGCCTACGACGGCAAGCACAACGACGCCAACGGCGAGGACAACCGCGACGGCAACAACGACAACGACAGTTGGAACTGCGGCGCCGAGGGCACGACCGACGACGTCGAGGTCCAAGCCCTGCGGCAGCGCCAGATCAAGAACGCGATGCTGCTGCTGCTGACCAGCCAGGGCATCCCGATGATCCTCGCCGGTGACGAGGTAGGCCGTTCTCAGGCGGGCAACAACAACGCGTACTGCCACGACAGCCCGCTGACCTGGTTCGACTGGTCTCTGGTGGAGAGCAACACCGGGCTGCTCCGGTTCGTGCGCGACTGCATCGCCTTCCGCATGGCACACCCGGTTCTGCGCGACCGGCGGCACCCCATCGGCGCCGATCTGCTCGGCACCGGCTACGGCGACCCGAGCTGGCACGGTGCCATGGCCTGGTCGCCGGACTGGGGTTCCGAGAGCCGGCTGCTCGGCATGCTGCGTGCCGGCGCCGGGGCCGACGGCGCCCAGGACTACGTGTACGTGCTGACCAACGCCGGCTGGGAACCGCAGGAGGTGGAGTTGCCCGTGCTGCCCGAGGGCGTGCACTGGCACGTCTTCGCCGACACCTGCGCGCCGGAACCGCGCGACGTCAACCACCCCGGCGCCGAGCCGGTGCTCAACCAGGGCTGGCTCAACGTGGGCCCGCGTAGCGTCGTCGTGCTCGTCGGCCGTACCACGGTGGCCGAGCTCGAGGCGGTCTGGACCGCCGACGATGCGGCGCCGCACGACGGCGGCGCCGACACCTTTCAAGCCGAGGAGGCAACGATGTCGTTCAGCACCAATCTCGCCAAGGGTGGCAGGTCCGCAGTGATCACCCTGACCGGCGAACTCGACGCGCTCGCCGCGCCTGCCCTGCGGGAGGAGGTCGAGCGGGCGGCCACCGGCCCACTCGAGCAGCTGGTGCTCGACATGAGCGACGTCAGCTACCTCTCCTCGGCCGGCCTGCGCACGCTCGTGTTCGCCCGGCAGAAGATGGCCGACGACGTGCGGATTGTGCTGGTCGGCGCCAACGACGCGGTGGCGCGGACCATCCGCCTGGTGGGCTTCCAGTACAGCGTCGAGTTCAGCGACCGGCTTCCCGACTGACCTGGAGCAATCATGTCGCAGACCGCTGCCATCCAATTCCTTATGGACCTGCGCGACACCGACGCACTGCGCGTCGCCTACCGCACCCGCAATCTGCTCCAGGTGGTCTTTCACGCGCGGGACCTGGGCTATGACGTTACCGCGGAAGACCTGGCAAAGACGGTGGCCCGGCTGGAGTTCGGGGTCGTCGTCGACAAGGACCAGCAGCCCTTCGGCGGCAGCAGCCGGCTGTGGCGCAGCATGTGGGGCCTGGCCTATCTCGACTACGTCGTCGAGTACGTGCTGGGCCGCTACTCCGACGACGAACTGCGGGCAGTGTTCGTACCACAAGCCGGAGTGATGTCATGAGCGCCGAGAACATCCTGCCCTTCCTGCGTACCCTGGCCGCGCGCCCGAACCTGCTCGTGTGCCTGCGCTCGCAAAGCAAGGACGACGTCCTGGCCGCCGCCGCCGGTCTCGGGCTGCCGTTCTCCGACGACGACTTCAACACCGCCGTCTGGGACCTGGAGGAGCAACTCGCGGTCCGGCGCGGGGAGGTCTTCGACGACACGTTCCCGCTCTGGCAGATCATGTGGGGCCAGTTCTACCTCGAATACCTGGTGCACGACCTGCTGCCAAGCCTGGTCGACACCGGCCTGGCCACTGTGGACCGGACGGCCGCCCAGGGAGGAGTCCGATGAGCACCGACGACACCTATGACTACGTCGTGGTCGGCGGCGGCTCGGCGGGCTGCGTCGTGGCGCGCCGCTTGCTGGACGCGCTCGACTGCCGGGTGCTGCTGCTCGAGGCCGGTGGCTCCGGTGACCGGGACGACCTGCGGCGCACCGACGTGCCCACGGTCACCGGCCTGTGGGGCGCGCCGGACGTCGTCTGGCCGTACCGCACGACGCCGCAACCCGGCCTCGACGGCCGGGCGATCGACATACCGCAGGGCCGCGTGCTGGGCGGGGGCAGCGCCGTCAACGCCCTGATGTACGTCCGCGGAAACCCGTACGACTTCAATCACTGGGCGCAGCGGGGCAATCCCGGCTGGTCGTACGCCGACGTCCTGCCCTACTTCAGGCGCGCCGAGCGCTATCACGGCCCCGCCGGCGAGCACCGGGGCATGGACGGGCCGCTCGACGTCGTGGATTACGCCGACCCGTCGGAGGCCTCGCAGCTCTTCCACGCCGCGGCGGCCGAGCTCGGCTTCGCCGCCGACGGCGACTACAACGGCCCCGATCCGGAAGACCGGGTGTTCTACTACCAGTCCACCCGCACCCCCGACAACGTCCGCAGCAGCACCGCGCAGGGCTACCTCGGCCCGGTCCGGGGCCACCCACGGCTGACCGTGCTCGACCGGGCCAAGGCCCTCGATCTGGTGTTCTCCGGCGACCGGGCGGTCGGCGTCCGGTACGCCCGCGACGGCGCCGTCCGCACCGTCGGCGCCACGGCGGAGATCCTGCTCGCCTGCGGCGCGATCGGCACGCCCGCCCTGCTGCTGCGTTCCGGCGTCGGGCCGGCCGACGCGGTGGCCGACTCGGGCACCCGGCTGCGGGTCGAGCTGCCCGGGGTCGGCGGCAACCTGCAGGACCACCTGCTGTTGGGAGTGGCCTACGAGAGCCTGCGCCCACTGCCGTTCCCGCAGTTGCTCTCCGAGGCGGGGCTGTTCACCCGGACCCGGCCGGACACCCCGACCGGAGCTCCGGACCTGCAGTTCTTCTTCGGCCCGGTGCAGTTCGTCGACGAGCAGTACCGCACCGACGGGCCCGGCTTCACCTTCGCGCCGATCCTGGCCCAGCCGCAGAGCCGTGGCACGGTCCGCTTGAGCCCGAACGATCCGTACGGACTGCCGGTCATCGACCCGAGCTATCTGTCCGACCCGGCCGACATGCAGGTGCTGGTCCGCGGGATCGAGTTGGCTCGGGAACTGGCGGGCAGCGCGGTGTTCACGCCGCTCCGCGGCCGGGAACTGGCCCCCGGCGAGAAGGTCGACGACCGCGAGGACCTGCTGCGATACGTGCGGGCGAACGCCTCCACAGTGTGGCATCCGGCCGGGACCACGCGGATGGGTGTCGACCGCGACGCGGCAGTCGACCCGAACCTGCGAGTGCACGGCGTGCTGGGCCTGCGCGTCGTGGACGCCTCCGTGATGCCGACGATCACTGCCGGCAACACCAACGCCGCCGCCATCATGATCGGCGAGAAGGCCGCCGACCTGGTGGCAGCCGATGCCCGCTGACCGCCCTTCTCGACACCTGCACCCTCCTCTGTCCACAAGTCTGCCTACGAGCGGAGAGGGCTCATGACTAACACCTACGACGTCGTGATTGTCGGCGGCGGCACGGCTGGGTCGGTGATTGCCGCCCGGCTCACCGAAGGAGGCGCGTCGGTGCTCCTGCTGGAGGCCGGCGACCCGAAGATGACCGAAGCGGTGGAGACACCGTGGCGCTGGAACGAGGTGCTGCTCACCGACCTCGACTGGGCCTACATGAGCGAGCCGCAGCCCGGCCTGGGCGGCTCTCGGGTTTACTCGGCGTCGGGCCGCGGCCTCGGCGGAACCTCGAACCTGTACCACATGATCCACACGAGGGGGCGGCCCGCCGACTACGACGCCTGGGCATACGCGGGCTGCGCCGGATGGGGATATCAGGACGTCCTGCCCTACCTGCAGCGCCTCGAGGCACAGGAGGACGACACGAACCCGACGGCGGGCAAGAACGGGCCGATCACCGTGATCGACGCCGCGGAGCTGGGCAACCCCATCTCCGCCACATTCCTCGACGCCTGCGTCGAGCTGGGATATCCGCGGGTCAGCGACTTCAACGCGCAGACGGCCGGTGCGGGCTGGCAGCACGTCGACATCCGGGACGGCCGGCGCAACGGGGTGCGCGTTGGGTACCTGGAGCCGGCGCTCGGCCGCTCCAACCTCACCGTCGAGAAGGCGGCGATGGCCGGGCAGTTGCTGTTCTCCGACGACCGGTGCGTGGGCGTCCAGTACCGCCAGGACGGGGAACTGCACACCGCGTACGCGCGCCATGAGGTCGTCGTCTGCGCGGGCGCGATCCAGTCGCCCAAGTTGTTGATGCTCTCCGGGATCGGTGCCGCCGACCGACTGCGGGAGCTCGACATCGCAGTGCGGGTGGACCTGCCCGGCGTGGGCGAGAACTTCCAGGACCATCCGTTGGTGATCGGTCCGATCGGATACCTCAACGAGGCCGGCGCCGACCCGCGCGGCCAGGTCACCGAGGCCGCGCTCTTCTGGCCGTCGGAGCCAGGGCTACCCGTGCCGGACATGGAAATCTGCATGGTGCACCGGGCACCCTTCGGCGACCAGTTCTTCGCCAACGTGATCAAGCGCGTCCAGACCGGGCAGCCGATCGAACCGGTGGCGGCGCTGGTCGACCCGCACGTGATCCTCAGCCTGCCGGGCCTGGTCCGGCCGCTGTCCCGCGGTTGGGTACGGCTGGCCAGCGCCGATCCGGACACCTATCCACTGATCAACGCCAACTACTACGGCGAACCTGCCGACCTGGATCGGACCGTCCAGATGATCGGAATCGCCCGGGAGATCTACGCGACCCAGGCCTTCCGGGACCGCTGGGGCCTCACCGAGGTGGCACCCGGCCCGGCCGTGAGCACCACCGAGGAACTGCGGCAATGGGTCATGCAGAACACGGGTTCGTACTACCACTTCGCCGGTTCCTGTGCGATGGGCATTGACCGGGCGGCTGTCGTTGATTCGCGGCTGCGCGTGCACGGCGTACGCGGCCTGCGGATCGCCGACGCGTCCGTCATGCCGTCGCTGGTATCGGCCAACCCGCACACCACCGTCGTCATGATCGCCGAGCGGGCGGCGGAGCTGATTCGCGCCGAGCTCGGCGCGTGACACCGAGAACACCGGGAGTTTTCATGATCCATCAGTTCATCCTGGCCGCGCCCAAGCCGGGGATGACAGCCGGCGAGTTCCAGGACTACTGGGTCACCCAGCACGCGGTCCGCTATGCCAGCCGCATCCCGCAGATCCGGCGCTACCTCGTCGACACCCGCATCGAGACGGATTGGGACCGCGGCGAGCCGAGACTGCCGCACCAGGGCATCGCCGAAATATGGCTGGCGAACGACGAGGAGCAGCTAGCCTCGCTGCAAACGCCGGAGTTCCTCGACGGCGCCCGCCGCGACGAGCCGCACTGGGCCGCCTTCTGGCTCACCATCGTCGTGGACACCACCGCGCACGAGATCGTCGCCGGCTTTGCCCCGCCGGGCGGCGTCAAGGTGACCACGCTTCTCAAGCGGCGCCCGGGCCTGTCGCTGGCCGAGTTCCGACGTCGCACCCTGGACTGGTATGCGCCCATGGTCAGTGAGTTGCCAGGTGTGCGGCGCCACCTGCACTGCCACACTCGGGACGGGGCCTACATCTTCGGCGAGGCGGCGTTCGACAGCGTCGAGCAGTTGTGGTTCGACGACCTGGAGCAGGCCCGGGCCGCGCTGACCTCGGAGCAGTACACCGAGAAGCTGCGCGCCGCGGCCGACGAGATCATCGATCCGCGGTACGCCTTCTCCCTGACCGCCCGCGAACACTGGATCATCGGCCCGGAAGCCCGCTGATCGCTCGTCGGCCCGGCCGGGTAGGCGTCCCGAGTTGGCTTTCGCCAGTGTGACGTACTACCGCGTGGCCGAATTGTATGCCAGCGGATACCAATAGTCATCGGAGGATGGAAATGTCGACGGCAGTGGATGTTGTGCAGGGTTGGGTAGATGCTACGAACAAATCCGACCCGCAGGCGCTGCGCGAGCTATTCGCAACGGACGCGGTTCTGGATGACACCGGCCGGAAGTTTCACGGTATCGACGCCATCATGGGCTGGTCCGAAACCGACCTGATCGGAGTGAACGCGCGGATCGAGGTCGAACGCATCGACCCGAAGTCGGACGGGGCGACGCTGCACTCGAAGGTGCGCTCCAACGGCTTCAACGGCCACGCGAAGATCGGATTCACGGTCAGCGACGGGCTGATCCAGAACGTCCACATCTAAGGACACCAACTGCGACCGCCGCTCCGGCGGCGACACCTGATTCGTCGTCCACAGGAGGCCTGAAATGCCGTTGCTCGACTTCGCCAACCGCTTCTTCACCGCGATGAACGCGCAGGATCTCGACACCGTCGAGTCAATGATCAGTCCCAGCGCGCAAGTACAGACACCGATCGGATCGTTCGTCGGCAACAAAGCGTATCGGGAATGGATCGCCATGCATTTCCAGGCGTTTCCCGACTTCACCCACGAGATCCGGGGCTTGAGTCTGGTGTCCGAGCCGGACCAGACGCTCGCGTTCGAGTTGCACGCCTCCGGTACCCACACCGGTCCGCTGCCCCTGGAAACCGGAGTGCTGGCACCCACCGGCAAGCAACTTGACGTGTCGGCGGCCGACTTCTGGCGGCTGGAGGGCGGCCTCATCGTCGAGTACCGCCTGTACTTCAACCTGCTCGAATTCCTCGGCCAGCTCGGCGCGGTGCCGGCTGCCGCCGCCGCCTGAACCCGTCCGCCCGTCGCTCGAATCCTTGCCCGAACGGCGCGATGGTGCCCTCCAGCCCGCAGTGCGAGCTGGAGGGCGCGCTCGGAAGTGCAGGAAAAGTAGAGCTGAACTTGAGGAAGAACGGGCCGAAATCCGTTTCGACGCGGAGTTGATAACGCAAATCCGCTAATTTGCAAACATGACTGACATTCATTGCCGCGTCGCCATCGTCACCAGTCGATCCCGGAACATCGGCCGAACCGTGTCGCTGCCCGGGCCGAACCACTTCACGTTCCGGATCGTGGGCGACCACGTGGCCCGCATGACGATGGGCGCCTGATGCCGCGCCTACCTCGAATCCTGGCCGCTGGGCTGCTGCTCTTCGCGGCGGTGCTGGTGCTGGCGGCATTGGCGTCGCCCCGCTCGACGGGCCTCATCGCGGCGGCAGTGTTCGTGCCGCTCTGGTACTTCATCGCGGTGGTGAACATGTGGCTGGGTGTGGTCTCGGCAGGCTATCCGCTGCGTGCGGAGCTGCCGGTGTTCGGCCTGGTCTTCGGCCTACCGGCAACCGTGGCGGTGGTGGTGGGTGTGGCTTTCCCGCCGACGGTGACCGGGGGCCGGTTCATATTCCTGTGGCTGGCGGGTCTGGCGCTGTGGGCGGCGATCCTGCTGCTGATCGGGCTGCTGACCCAGACGAGCCCGGTGTTCGCCCCGGCGGTCCTGGTTTTCGGTCCGCTGTGGCTGATCGTCTGTGTGGTGAACCTGGTGCTTGGGGTCCAGACGGCAGGCTACGGCGTGGCAGAGGAGTTGCCGGTCCTGGTCGCGAACGCGGCATTGCCACTGGGGATTGCGTTGGGCGTGTGGCTCGCACAGCGCCGTAGGCTCCCCGTGACCCCGTGACCCCGTGACCCCGTGACCCCGTGACCCCGTGATCGTCGGGGTGACGGCAGAGCCGTGTCGGCCCCGCGCCTCCTGACCTTCCCGCGCCTGCCGAGGCCGGCTCTCCCGTACCGCCACCGACCCGTAGGCGGTACGGGAGAGCCGTGCGAATATCGGCACCAAATCCGCGCATGACAAGCCGAATAGATAACACC
>Ga0307515_10021612_pt1 | contig 11395 bp, 10 predicted proteins | sample 17_EM_MG_FD_194513 | JGI IMG/M metagenome (GOLD analysis project Ga0307515, IMG submission 194513) | Populus trichocarpa ectomycorrhiza microbial communities from riparian zone in the Pacific Northwest, United States - 17_EM | ecosystem: Host-associated > Plants > Roots > Unclassified | place... | reverse complement strand
CGGGGAACGGGAAAGCCCCAGAGGTCAAAGCTCTGGCCGAGCCAGGCGAAGTTCTCGTTGAGCAGTGCAACTGGCTGGCCCTCAGTGTACCATTTGGCCAAGCCACGAACAGACACCATCATTCCGAGCGTGGCGATAAAGGGCGGTATTCCGGTCTTGGCTATGAGCAGGCCATTCAAATAGCCGAGCAAGGCGCCGAGCAGCACGCCGACCAGAAGCGGCCATACGGGACTGGAATCGATGAACCAGTTGAGGCCGAATGCGGCATATTCGGGTTGCAAGAACACGGCGCGGGCATTGAGCGACGTCTGGGCAAAGCTTGCCGCCACCATGGCGATGAAGCCGACCATGGAACCGGATGACAGATCGACACCACCTGTGATGATGACTTGTGTCACGCCCACAGCAATGATGCCCGTGACCGCCACCTGCAGGACAATGATCGACAGGCGTTGCTTGTTGGCGAGGAAGCTTCCCCCCACCACGTACCAACCGATGATTTCGAAGACGAGAGCGATCCCGATGAGGACGGCCAGAATTGAAACTTCAGGCGGCAGGCGCCGAACCTTCTTCAAACCCGTCTTGGAGGTCTCCCCCAGTTCGTTGATGGCGTCTGACATGATTTTCTCCCCGCGGGCCGTCAACGCGACGCCAGCTCCATGATTTTCACTTGATCGGCCTCGGCTCTGTCCAGGATTCCGGTGACCCGTCCCTCATGCAGTACGACGATCCGATCGCTCATTCCGAGCACTTCCGGCATTTCCGACGAGATCATGATGATCGCGACGCCCTGGCCTGCGAGCTGCGATATGAGTCGGTGGATCTCGGCCTTGGCACCGACATCGATGCCGCGCGTCGGTTCGTCGAGGATCAGGATCTTCGGATTGGTCATCAGCCAGCGACAGATGAGCACCTTTTGCTGGTTGCCGCCCGACAGGTTGATGATCGGCTCGTTCATGTCAGGCGTGCGGACACGCAGACGATTGGCCATGTCGAGGGCAGCGATGCGAAGCTTGTCCTTCTGGACGAAACCGAAGCTGGTATAACCGTGCTGCAGGACTGCCATCTGCGCGTTTTCTTGAATGCCGAGCAGCAGGAAGCAGCCCGTTTCCTTGCGGTCTTCCGTCAGAAAAGCCATTCCGTGACGCATCGCTATAGAAGGAGAGGAGATGGATATCTCCTTTCCAAACAGCTCGATCGTTCCGGCATTTGCCGGCGTCACGCCGAAGAGTGTTTCGGCAACGTTGGAGCGGCCGGATCCGACAAGGCCTGCAAAGCCGACGATCTCACCAGCGTGCACATCGAATGATACGTCACGGAAGACGCCGTTCAGCGCCAAGCCCTTAACGGAGAGTACGACATCACCAATTTGCGCCGGCTCCTTCGGGAACATCTGGGTGATCTCGCGGCCCACCATCATGCGAATGATATCGTCGCGGGTCACGTCGGCGGAGTTGCAGGTGGCGATGTACTTGCCGTCGCGGAAGACGGAAAACTCGTCTGCGATCTCGAAGAGCTCGTTCATTTTGTGGGTGATGTAGATGATGCCCTTTCCTTCCTCACGCAGCGAGCGGATGATCCGGAAGAGGTGGTTCACCTCCTTGTCGGTAAGGGCGGATGTCGGTTCGTCCATGATCAGGACGTCGGAATCGAAGGACACGGCTTTCGCGATCTCGACCATCTGGCGACTGGCGACGCTGAGCTTGCCGACCTTGATTTCCGGGTCGATGTCGATGCCGAGACGACGAAACAGCGCCTCCGTGCGCCGGTTCATCTCGGCATGGTCGACGAGACCGAAGCGACCGATCGGCTCGCGCCCGATCCAGATGTTCTCCGAAACGGTCATCGGCGCCATCAGGTTGAGTTCCTGGTGGATCATCGCGATCCCGTTCTGCAATGCGTCGAGCGGGTTCTTGAGGCGGACATCGACGCCGCGAAGCTTGAACGTGCCGCTATCGGGGGTGTAGATTCCAGCGAGGATCTTCATGAGCGTCGACTTGCCAGCGCCGTTCTCGCCCATCAGTGCATGGACCGTCCCGCGTCGCAGCTTCAGCTGGACATCGTCGAGCGCGACCACGCCCGGGAACTCCTTACGGACGTCCGATACCTCAAGCAGGTATTCGCTTTGTGGAACGGCACCGCTCTGCCTTATTGCCTGCATCGTCTGCGGGCTCACTGCCGATGTTCGTGCCATGTCGGTTCCTCCCCAAATTTCCGACCCGCCGCCACCTCCATGACGGCGGGTCGGTTTGGCTGATTTCAGTTCTTGGTTACGAACTGGTCCATGTTGGCAGGCGTGACGAGCTGGAACGGGATCCAGACCTTTGCGTCAACCTTTTCGCCTTTGGCGAGTTTGATCGCTGCATCTACGGCACCCGAACCCTGGCCAAAGGCATCCTGGAAGACCGTTACGTCCAGGTCGCCGGCCTTCATGTAGGCGAGCGCCTCCTGGGTGGCGTCGATGCCGCTGACGACAACGTCCTTCATGTCCCAGCCGGCGCCCTTCATCGCATTGATGGCGCCAATCGCCATATTGTCGTTGTTGGCAATTACGGCGGCAGGCTTGTGACCGGCGGCGATCCAGTTGGTCATCAGGTCCTGTGCCTTGACCGGATCCCACACGGCCGTCTGTTCGTCGAGGATCTTCATGCCGGCGCATTCCGGGGCGGCGATAACGTCATGGATGTCCTTGGTACGCTGGACAGCCGCCTGGTTGGCGAGGTCGCCGACCATGACCAGGATGTCGCCCTTGCCGCCGAGGATACGACAAACCTCCTTGGTTTCCAGTGTGCCGGACTCGACTTCGTCCGAGGCAACGAACGCGCCCTTGGGGCCAAGGGCATCGACGTCGGCCGGCTGGCGGTTGACGTACACGATCGGAATGCCCGCTTCGTTGGCGAGCTTGGTCATCGAGGCGGTCGCTGACGTGTCGACGGCGTTGACGATGATCGCGTCGACCTTGGCGGCGATGAAGTTCTGAATCTGCGAAAGCTGCTTCTGGACGTCGTCGTCGGCGATTTCGATCTGGACCGGCTGGCTCGCGTCGCCGGCTGCTTTCTCGATGCCTTTGCGCAGCACGGTCAGGAAGGTATCGGAATTTGCCATCGAGACGCCGATGTTGCCGGCCATCGCGCTGGATGCCATGAGCATGCCCAACAGGGCACCTGCTACGAGTTTCTTCATTGTGTTCCTCCACATGTTGTTCGGTGCCCGGCAACACCCCTGAAAGCCGGCACGCCTCCTCCCTGGAGGCAATTCGCCCGCACGACCAGTTGGCCGTGCGGGATCTGGTCAGAGCCTCTCGCGCACGAAATCCATGCTGTTCCGGACAAGTCCGGCGACATCTGTCGTTGCATGGACGGAGGGTGAGAATGGCTCGAAAGAGAAGGGACCCGTGTAGCCTTGTGCCGCCAGGGCCCGGATCTGCGCGACGTTGGCGAGGCGATCCCCGTCAAGCACCATGACCCGATGTGGGTCGCGCATGTCATCGACGCTGACTGCCTGGTCATCCACACCGGATATGTGGACCAGCCCAGTCATTGCCGGGAAGGTATCAGGTTCACCTGCCAGGACATGGTGGAAGGTGTCGTGCACCAGCTTGAAGCGGTCCACACCTTGGATCGCCTGGATCGCCTCGACGGCTTCCCGCTTGGAGCGCAGCGAACAGATCTGGAAGCCGAGCGGCTCGACCAGACCGATGATGCCTGCCTCTTCAAGGATCGGCTTCAGTGCCTTGAGTGCGATACGAAGGTTGCCCTGGCGCTCGCCCTCCAGCTTTCCCGAGCCGTCATTGACGGGGACGAGAACGAGTGCTTTTGCACCGCAGACAGCGGCATAGTTTGCGAGGCTTCTGGCTTCTTCCTCCCGCTCCGGTGTCCATTCATTGAACCGTTGAAGGGCATTGATGGAGATGATGTCCGCTCCATTTGCCTCAGCCAGTTCACGGACCGTTTCCGGCTTCGTGCCATCAATGATGGCGTTGCTGGCGAGATCGTTGCGGATCTCGAACTGATGAATACCGAGCGACGTCCCGAGCTCGAAAAAGGCGCCAAGCGGCATCTGTGGCGCAACCATGTGGTTAAGCGCGAAAGTAGGCGCAGCCATGAAATTCTCCCGAAGTTTCGGCGAGCAGGCATTTCCTCCTCCGGCTCGCTGACATCGAAATCATCAGGTTTCATGATGTTAGTCAAAGAAGAAATGACGTAATTCTGTTTCATTTATGATAGAATTTGCATACTGGCGTGATGTAATTCCATCTTTCCTGCTTAAATATTCTCTGGCACATACATTTCCAGTGGCAGAAATGTCTGGCCCGGCGCAGTCGCCGGTCCGTTGTCGATGGCGGCCACCATCAACGAAACCAGTTCGCGGCAAAGATTGGCGATTGGTGTGGCAATGGCGAGCGTCACAATTTCGTCGGCCAATGCCGCACGCGAAATAGGCGTCAGTTCGTTGACCACCAGGATGTGCTTGCCACCGAGTTTCTCCTCCCTGATGGCCGAGATGGCGCCTTCCATGCCGCCGCCGGCAACATAGAAGCCGACGAGGTCGGGGTGGCGCAGAAGCAGATCAAGTGTCGCCTCGTGCGTAATCTGCACCGTCTCCAGGTTAACCAGCGTGTCCAGCACTTCGAAATCGGGCGCATTTTCGCGGAAATAGGAGCGAAAACCGATTTCTCGCAGCTCATGCCCGTGAAAGCGGTGGCTGCCGACGAAGACCGCGACCTTGCCGGGCTTTTTCGCGGTCTTTGCGATCATCCAGGCGGCCGTGCGCCCGGCCTTGCGGTTGTTGAGGCCGACATAGCCCTCGCGGATGCCGGAGGCAAAATCCGAAAGCAGAGAGAAGACGGGCACGCCCTTGGATTTCATTTCTTCCACGACGACGGACATGGCGGGGTAGTCGGGACCCGTCATCGCGACGGCCTGATTCCGCCCACCGATCTCCCTCAGCTTGTCGGCCAGTTCCGACGGCGTCTGCGAGGTGCAGAAATCGATCTGCGCAGTGCCTCGGATGCCTGGGTTATGCTGCACGGCATTCTCGATTTCCCGTGCAAAGGCCTGATAGAAATGATGATCGGGCTTCTGCAGAATGAAGCCTAGTCGATATTGCGGTAGACCCTCGAAGACGCGCTGTCTTAGCAGCCCGACGGCATGGAAGCCGATTTCGTTGGCCGCGTCGTAGATGCGCCTTGCAGTATCTTCGCGGACCTTATGTCGACCATTCAGCACACGATCGACGGTCGCGACGCTGACATTGGCTGCTCTCGCGAGATCCGCGATGGTTGGACGCGATGCCATTTCTCCTCCAATTCTGATGTATTTCTATCATGCATGATGAGAAGTATGATGTGAAATGATAGAATATATCAAGCGCCTATTGAGCAGAATGAAATTCACGATATTCCTTCTGGCAGGCGTCAAGAGGATTGGCCGGCAGGCAGCCGGGCATTGGCAGGAGGAATATCGTGGCGAGGGTAGCGAGCAAGCGAGACTACAGTCTGCTGGGCCGGGATGCACAATCGGCCGTCGCCAATGGGCTGTCGGCTGCGGAATGGTATCATACCGAGGTCCCGCGCAAGCAGATGAAGGAACTGATGAAGCGGGAAGACGGCCCGGCGATCCGGGATACCGTCATATGGCTGGGTTCCATGGTGATTTTTGCCGGTCTCGGCATCTATTTCTGGGGCAGTCTGTGGGCCATCCCCTTCTTCCTTGCCTACGGCGTACTCTACGGCTCGGCCTCAGACAGCCGCTGGCATGAGTGTAGCCACGGCACGGCCTTCAAGACGATGTGGATGAACACCGTCGTCTACCAGATCGCCTGCTTCATGATCATGCGCAACCCCGTGACCTGGCGCTGGAGCCACACGCGCCATCACACGGATACGGTCATTGTTGGACGGGATCCGGAGATCGCAGTGATGCGGCCGCCGGACCTTATGCGTCTGATCCTCAATTTCTTCGGTCTGCTCGATGCCTGGCACGCCATGGTCGACATGGTCCGCAACGCCTTTGGTGTGATCAGTGTCGAGGAGGAGACTTTCATTCCGGAAACGGAGCAGCCCAAGGCCATCCGGGCTGCTCGTATCTGGCTCGCGATCTATGTCGCGACGGTTTCGCTCGCCCTTGTCATGGGCTCTATCCTGCCGCTGATGCTGATCGGTCTGCCGCGTCTCTATGGTGCCTGGCATCATGTGATGACGGGTCTTCTGCAGCATGGCGGTCTCGCGGACAACGTCATCGACCACCGGCTGAACAGCCGTACGGTCTATATGAACCCGATCAGCCGTTTCATCTACTGGAACATGAATTACCACGTGGAGCATCACATGTTCCCGATGGTGCCCTATCATGCACTGCCGAAACTGCACGCGATGATCAAGGATGACCTTCCGGATCCGAACCGGTCGATCCTCCACGGCTATCGCGAAATGATCCCGGCCTTCCTGCGTCAGCTTCGCAACGAGGATTATTTCCTCAAGCGCCAATTGCCGCCCACGGCAAAGCCATACCGCGAAGACTTCCACAACGACGCCATGGCGCCGGCCGCCGAATAGACGTGCGTCAACGACAACAAGCATGACTGGGGAGGAGAACCCGATGAGCACATGGATCGACGTCTGCGACAAGGACGAGATCGACGAAGAGGATGTCATCCGCTTCGATCACGACGGCAAGACTTACGCGATCTATCGCAGTCCGGACGACAGTTTCCACGCCACGGACGGTCATTGCACGCATGAGCACGTCCACCTGGCGGACGGACTGGTGATGGACGACATCATCGAATGTCCGAAACACAATGGCCGCTTCAACTACAAGACCGGCGAAGCCAAGGGGGCTCCGGTTTGCATCAATCTGAGGACCTATCCGGTCAAGGTCGATGGTGGCCACGTCTTCATTCAGGTCGGCTGAGATGGGCACTTACGGCATGGTGATCGTCGGTGCTGGCGAGGCGGGCGTGCGCGCGGCCTTTGCCTTGCGAGAGCAGGGCTATCAGGGATCCGTCACGTTGATCGGCGACGAACCGCATCTTCCCTACGAACGCCCGCCCTTGTCGAAGATAGGTGCAGAAGCCGAGACCGTTCGGCCGATTGCCGCGCAAGAGCGCTTTGCCGAAGCGGGGATCACCCTTCTGCGTGGCCAAAAGGTCGTTTCGATCGATCCAATCCGCCACATCCTCGCAATCGAGGGCGACGATCCGATCCCCTATGAGCGGCTGCTGCTGGCAACCGGGGCCTCCCCGCGCCAGCTCGCCGGCGTTGGCCCCGGCGGTCGCATCCACGTTCTGCGCACCGTTGAGCATGCAGCCGCGATTCGCCGCCACATGCGGGAAGGGAGCCACCTTGCCGTTCTCGGGGGCGGCTTCATCGGACTGGAACTCGCGGCGATGGGAAGGACGCTCGGTGCCGACGTCACGCTGATCGAGGCGCAACCACGCATCCTCATGCGAGGCGTGCCGGAGAGGCTGGCGCTCGCCTTGCAGGCGCGGCACGTCACTGAAGGCGTGAGCCTTATCTGTGGCGTGGCATTCGATACCATCGAGGAAGGCGAAGGTTGCGTTACCATCTCGCTTGCCGATGGTCGACGGATCGAGGTGGATGCGCTGGTGGTCGGGATCGGCGCTCAACCGAACACTCGGCTTGCTGCGGAAGCCGGTCTTGTCGTCGACAATGGGATCGCCGTCAACGATCACCTCTGCACGAGCGATCCGGACATCTTCGCTGCCGGCGACTGCTGCTCTTTTCCTGTCGCGGCCTATGGCGGTCGGCGGGTGAGGCTGGAATCTTGGCGCAATACGCAGGAGCAGGGAAATGTCGCGGCGGCCAACATGCTGGGAAAGGCGGAAGCCTTCGAGGCCATACCCTGGTTCTGGTCCGACCAATATGACTTGACGCTGCAGGTTGCCGGCCTCTCCGACGGCGCAACAGCAACGGTCGGCCGCGTGCTGTCGCCCGAGGCCGAGATCCTGTTCCACCTGGATGGAGACGGGCGATTGCTTGCCGCGAGCGGGCTCGGTCCAGGCGGCGCCGTCGCCCGCGACATCCGCCTGGCCGAGATGTTGATCGCAAGGCGGGCGCACCCCGATCCCGCGGCGCTCGCAGATCCATCCGTTAAACTCAAATCCCTGTTGTGAGCGCGTGGCGCTGAAGGACAATCCGATGAAATCCAACCGTCCCACCGTCGCCGATATCCTGGCGCTCAAGGGCAAACGTCAACTGAGCATGTTGCGTGTCGTCACGCTCGAAGAGGCAGAGGCTGCAGACAAGGCCGGCATCGAGATCGTGTCGGTGCCGCCCGCCTTGCTCGGTCCGGCGTTTCGCGACGCGGCCCCGAGCGTCTTTGCCATCCCTGGCCTCGAATATGGCGACTTCGTCACGGCGGAAGAATATCTCCGGGCAGCCTTCCAGGCGATGCGCGCCGGTGGTGATGCTGTCTATTGCGCGGCGAGCCTCGGGATCATTCGAAGTCTGCGGGACGAGGGCATTCCCGTCTGCAGCCATGTCGGCCTTATTCCCTCCAAGGCTACCTGGACCGGCGGCTTCAAGGCGGTCGGCAAGACGGCCGACAGCGCCATGGCGATCTGGAATGCCGTGAAGGCACTTGAGGCGGCGGGCGCCTTCGCCGCCGAAATCGAAGTCGTGCCGGCGGAGGTCGCGTCCCTGATCAGCGCCAATACCTCACTTTTCATGATCTCGATGGGAGCGGGTGCGGGCTGCGACGCACAGTATCTCTTCGCCGACGACGTGCTGGGTCAAACCCGTGGGCATGTGCCCCGCCACGCCAAGGCCTATCGCAACTTCGCGGCCGAGTTCGACCGCCTGCAGCAGGAGCGCATCGCCGCCTTCCGCGAGTTCGGCCAGGACGTGGAGAGCGGCGCCTATCCGGCGGAACGGCACAATGTCGGCGTGACGGCAGACGAACTCGCCCGCTTCCGCACCATGATCAACGGCTGACTACGCCAGAGGAGACAAGACCATGACAGTAAACTTCGCCCTTCTCGGCGCGGGCCGTATCGGCCGCGTGCATGCCAAGGCCGTCAGCGGCAACCCGGATGCGCGGCTTGTCGCGGTGGCCGATGCCTTGCCGGCCGCAGCCCAGTCGATCGCGGCACAGTACGGGGCCGAGGTTCGTACGATCGACGAGATCGCGGTCGCTCGTGACATCCATGCGGTGATTATCTGCACGCCGACGGACACCCATGCGGACCTCATCGAGCGGTTTGCCAGGGCCGGCAAGGCGATATTCTGCGAGAAGCCGGTCGATCTCGACGTCGAACGGGTGAAGGCCTGCATCGGCGTGGTCAAGGAGACCGGAGCCAAGCTGATGGTCGGCTTCAACCGCCGCTTCGATCCGCATTTCATGGCGGTGAAGCAGGCCATCGACGACGGCCGGATCGGCAAGGTAGAGATGATCACCATCACTTCGCGGGATCCCGGTCCGCCGCCGCTGGATTACATCAGCCGTTCCGGCGGCATCTTCCGCGACATGACCATCCATGATTTCGATATGGCCCGCTTTCTGCTCGACGGCGAAGCGATCGCCTTTGTCTCGGCACATGCCGCAGTCCTCGTTGATCCCGCAATCGGGGCCGCTGGCGACTATGACAGCGTGACCGTCATCCTCGAGACCGGGAGCGGACGCCAGGCGGTGATCTCGAACTCCCGTCGGGCCACCTATGGCTACGACCAGCGTATCGAGGTGCACGGCTCCAAGGGATCTGCCTCCGCCGAAAACCAGCGGCCGATCTCGATCGAGGTCGCGACCGCCGAGGGCTACACCCGCCCGCCACTGCACGACTTCTTCATGACCCGCTACACCGAGGCCTATGCCAACGAGATCGCAAGCTTTATAGCAGCGATCGAGAGCGGAGCCGCCATTTCCCCGAGCGGGGAGGATGGTATGCTCGCTTTGCAGCTCGCGGACGCAGCTCTGGATAGTGTCCGGTTGGGTAAGCGCGTCAGCCTGGGGTGACAGGCTTTGTCTGTCGTTATCAGTCGTCACGGTGAAAACCAGGATTGCGATTTCCGTTCCGGGCATGGAGCGGAGATCATTGCCTTCGACGATGAGCCGAAGCGGATACCACTTCTGTGGAGCCGCTTTGCGTCCCAAAGGCGGCATCCCGTGCGGTACCTCATTTGTCGGCTTCGGATCTGGCAGCGCCAAGAGCATCCAGTCTGCCTTCGGCCCCATGTCGGCCATCTATCACAGGCGAGCCATAGTCCGTTTTTGGCGGATCCTGCCGTGCGTCTCGACCGCAAGAGGCCGGTTCCGCTTGGTCTGTTTCGGGTGCCGTATCGTCGAAGCGGGCGCAACGTACAAATCCCTCGTCCCCATTGACTTGGGCATTTTTCACCACGATAGGGTCAAGCTGAAAAATGTGGTAAGCGCCCGCCAAACAACATTAGGAGTGTGATAGTGAGTGACCCGACCGTAGCCGATGCAACAAACCGTATTTATGAATCGCTCCAGGCGGACAATGCCGACATCGACGTGCATATCGCGGCTCTCAAGGCAGCGTTGACGCGGGCGGGTCTGAAAGAGGCCGTATTCGACCCAGCCAGGCTCGTGCAGAATAACCGTTCTGGCAGGAAGCTCATGCAGGCCTACTTTCGGCAGCGCGGTGTGACGGTGAAATACGCGGCTTCGTGAAGCCTTTCTGTGACGTCAGCAGGCCGCAGTATGACGGCTGAGCTGATCACCCTGAAGAGCCTGCCGACGTAACTTGGCAGATTTCGGGCCATTGCGGACGAGCGGTGCAAACGTGTCGGTGGCAGGTCGAGGCCCAGATTTGCTTTCAGGGCCTCGCGTGATGTCGAAGAGATGGCGATGAATTATGCCGCGAGATGCTGACCGAAGAATGTGGACAGCCTGTCGAACGGAATGAGGTCCACGCGATCATAGAGATCTACGTGCCCGGCACCCTTGACCCAGACCAGTTCCTTCGGTTCGGTGGCGCGATTGTAGGCATCCTGGCTGAATTCCTTCGAATGGGCCTGGTCACCGGAGATGAACAGCATCGGGCGGGGAGAAACCGTCTCGATGTCGTTGAACGGATAGAAGTTCATGAACTTCACGGCGCTGGTCAGCGTCGGCTTCGTCGTCGTCTGCATCGTTGCGCCGGCGGGCGTGAACTGGCCGCGCGGTGTCCGGTAGAAGTCGAAAAATTCGCGCTGGACGGGGTCGGTGTCGGCCGTCAGTTGCAGAACCGTGCCGCCGATATACTGGGTTTCTCCACCGTCAAATTCTGCCCAGCGCTGTTCGGCTGCCATTGCAATGAACTGTTTGCGCTGTTCGACGGTCTGCGACTTGTTCAGCGCATCGCGGAAGGCTGCACCCATGTCATACATGCTGACCGTGGCGATGACCCGGATGCGCGGATCGATCTTGGCTGC
>Ga0307515_10021611_pt1 | contig 11395 bp, 4 predicted proteins | sample 17_EM_MG_FD_194513 | JGI IMG/M metagenome (GOLD analysis project Ga0307515, IMG submission 194513) | Populus trichocarpa ectomycorrhiza microbial communities from riparian zone in the Pacific Northwest, United States - 17_EM | ecosystem: Host-associated > Plants > Roots > Unclassified | place... | reverse complement strand
TATTTTTTAAAAAAATTGAATTGGAATTTGATAAGGTCATGGGTTTACTTGTTGAATTGATTGAATCACACAAAATTAATTTCTACATAATTTAATTTAAAACACAATTGAAACAGTATTTTTCAAATATTTGAAATATTTTAAAAAAAAATTAATTGTTTTCTTATGTTTTTTTATCATTTTGATATGTTGATATCAAAAATAATTTTTTTAAAAAATAAATATATATTATTTTGATGTATTTTCGAGCAAACAAACACATTAAAAAACAACTAGTACTGCAATCTCAAACACTCTTTAAAAAAAAACTAGTATTTATTAGTTCAAGGGTTCACCGCCTTTCCTCTTTATCTTTCATGGTAAGCTGCTCTAAATGTTGTTCAAAATAAGCAATATATTCTAAAATTTAAGGAGACAAAAGGAGGATATTGTTTTCATCTCAACAATAGAGATAGAAGAGATGAAAGACACGGAGCTTCTCTAAACACAACTAAATATTATTTTGTATCTTCTTGATTTTTTACATGTTTGTCACTTGATTAGCCAAACTCAAATACTAACTTTAATATCAGAGTATTTCTTGTTCTACAAGAAACTTATTTTTATAGGAATAACTCAGTCCCAGAACTCAATTAGGAAAAGTTCATTCCATGTGAAGTTTTTCTATAACTTCATCAATATCTTTTTAGTTTCATTGTCGTGGAAACCTTTATGTTAGTTTTCAAGCATTGAAACTATGTACATCTTTTCAATTTTTTACAATCAAATCATTCAAGTTCATATTAAAGATTTTATGGGAATCTCATTTCTCACTATTTATTTTAAGATTTAAACCCTAACAATTAAGGATGAACACACTTTTCACTTCTCGCAGCCTCATATGGGATCGAGAATCTCATGACTAAAATGAAAACATACCCTAGCCGCCATACCCTTTCGCAAACACAAGAGGAGTGACAAACAAAGTTAAACTTGGCCTCGTCCAAGAGTTGATTTAAGATCTAAGTTGTAGGTTGGGCTGGATATGTTAAGTTAATCCTGGTTAATTTGTTTTTATTTTAAAGCTAAAACGATGATATTTTGAAAAATATTTAAAAGTCAAATCAAGTTTTGATTTAACGATTGTTTTAAAGTGCGCTAGCTTTTAATTTTGGATGCATTTCACTTGAAAAAGAATCAAATTAATGTCTTTTCAGTGTTTTCCAATAATTTTGATGTGCTAATGTGTAAAACAAAAAAAATCTGAAAAAAAATAATTTTGATGCATTTTCTAGCGAAAAACCCTTTTCAAAAACACTATGCATCATAATATCAAATACACTCTTAGTCGATGAAGTTACATATTAAGAGGTCGTTTGTTTACGCAGCTGCGGCTGTGTTTTACTGTTTGGTAATGAAAAAAAAGTGATTTACTGTTTATGGGTCTCACATGATTTTTGCGTCCGAAATGCAGGTAATGAAAAGCAACCTGCTTTTCACGCACTGTGCATGCTAATTGCACTGTTCACTGAACAGTGCAATTAGCATGAACAGTGTACATTGATACACTGTTCATGTGAACAGTGCAAGAGAATTCCGTTGTTCACCTGAATTATTTTTTTTCAGTTTGTTGATTTTATTAACAGTTTTTTTTATATAAAAAAAACTAGTTTAGAGTGAATTAAATTCACTCGCATTATGATGTGAACAATATTTTTTTTCCCGAAAAACTAGTATAGAGTGAATTAAATTCACTCGCACTGTAATATCAAGTTTATACCTGATAATATTTTATCTAATTTTATTACACGCTCAAAAAATTATGAAAACTGTAGTTCTTATCGGATGAATTTTGTACGTAATTGAATTATAAATAGTTTAATGGAATAATAAAAAATATTTTATATAAAGTATTATTTATTTCATGATGTAATAGGAGTAATTAATTCTACAGTATTTAAATTTAAAACCATCAATAATAATATATATTTTTTAAAATTATTTTATAACCTCAATTTCAAAAGCATTCTTAACCAAACACATCAAACTACTTTTTCTTCAACCTCAATTCCAACCACAATTTTAACCAAACACTTACTTTTTCAAACCAACCTCAACTAAAAGTATTTTTTATAAAATAATTTTTTTCAAACCACAACCACAACAGCTACCGCAATACCAAATACACACTGGGTTGCCCAAATCAATTCCAAGTTGACTTTTTTAAAACTTGATCCTGGTCAAGAGCTGAGGTGGCCAGATTTTAAATCAAACCAACCAGACTTGGAGTGTTTGTTTTTGCTTTCAAAAAGTGTTTTGAAAAGTTTTGAATTTTTTTTTTTGCTTCAAATTTATTTTATGATTTTGGATAGTTTTGACGTGCTAATATCAAAAATAAAATTTTAAAAAAATAAAAAATATATTATTTTGATATATTTCCGAACAAAAAACACTTTGAAAAGCAATCACTACCACAATCTCAAATACTACCTAGCCATGTTTTATAACTACGGTGGCAAAGTGTGATTGTGTAATAGTTTTATTTTTGCGTTTTAAAAACGTTTTTGAATAAATATAAAATTTTATATTGTTTTAATGTGATAATATTAAAAATTAATTTTAAAAAATAAAAAAAATTTCAAAGCATTTATAAATAAAAAAAACTTTTAAAAATAATAAATATTATAATATCAAATAAACACCGCTCTCACGACACCAAACAAATATTTACAAGGAAATAGGGATCCATAACATGTCATGGTGAAAGTGGTGGTAGTGGTTGGTGATGGATAGAACCCACAAATAAAGTGGTGACGTGCTAATATCAAAAATAAATTTTTTTAAAAAATAATAAAAATATTATTTTAATGTATTTCCGAACAAAAACACTTTGAAAACACAATCGTTTTAGAGTATAATCTCAAATACTACCTAACCATGTTTTATAGCTATGGTGGCAAAGTGTGACTGTGTAGTAGTATAAAAACATGTTTATTTTTGTGTTTTAAAAATATTTTTGAAAAAATTTAAAATTTTATATCATGTTTTAATATGATATTATCAAAAATTAAAATATTTAAAAATAAAAAATATTTTAAAAAATAATTATTATTATAATACCGAACAAACACCGCTAAAATAGAGAGCCATCACATGTCATGGTGAAAGTGGTGGCAGTGGTTGGTGATGGATAGGACCCACAAACAACCTGGCACAATCAGATACAAAATAAAAGCAGAAGAGCACCCACATGCATCGTCAGCATCCCATGTGATGCTATCCCCTCTGGCCCCTTTTTGTCTCTCTTTCTTTCCTCTCCATGAATGGCAAGAATTAAAGGCAGACCCCACTAAGAAAAACTGCAAAAAATACTTGAAAGTATTAATTTATTTGCGCTAACTAAGTGACAAACAATAATTCTTCCCATAACCAGACAAAAGGACATCAGAAAGAGGGGGAGAGACCCTTTTTTAATATTTTAAACCCACTTTTTTTTTTTTTCTTTTTCTCTTTATGATCATGATTTTATTTATTTATTTTGCCTTCTTTCCCATAATCTGAAGGGTTTTAGAATTTATGCATTACAGCAACAAAGAATACATAACTGGTTGAATTTAGAATTTATGAAAATTACTTCCCATCAATTTCATGAGTCTGGACTCAAGCAACCCGCGGCATAAGGTAGTATGATTACAGTGGAAAAAGGAGAGATTTTTAGAAACCACACAGAAGACAATATGTGGCCGGAGAATAAAACAAGAGGGTGCGAGACAAACTGGAATTTCGAAAGAAGGTGTTTTTTCCATCACATTTAAGATCTTCGTTCGAAGAAATTGTCATACGGTTCGGGCGCAAACGAAAAAATGCTCTATAGAGTGATGCAAACAACATTTGACAGTAAGTGAAGAAGGATTCGTTTGCTCCTAACAGCTTGCAGAAAGGCAACAAGTAACTTCTTTGTAAGGACAGTGTCTTTGCCATTTCTTGATTCTTAAAATTACTTTCCGAACAGCTAATTGCATGTTAACCGAGACAAATTCCAGGAATAAATATTGAATCCACTGTGAGTTAGTTTCTTGAATATTTGCTTGCAGTCAACATTTTCTCCAAAATGTTACATCCACGAGCTCTAGACCAAGTTTCCATGGGATCCACTTTGTTTCATCGACAAATCAATAGTGAAATTATATATATATATATATATATATATATAAAAGCTCAAAGATAAAATCCACCCGATAAATCGAGCTCTAGACCAAGTTTCCATGGGATCCACTTTGTCAAATCACTAGATCTCTTAAAATTAAGACTCTTTTTAATTATTTTTCTAGTTAATTATAAATTTTAATTATTTTCTTGTTTAAATTAGTTTTAGACTTATTTAAAACAGTTGTGAAGCTAAACATCATATTATTATTTTTTATATATATAAAATATAAGAGATTTTCTATAATTCTATATAGTATTTATGACAACTTCGGAGCCTAGAAAGCCTAATTTTTCATCTTAGCCATACGCTTAAATTCAAAATGAAGAGAGTTGACAAGTGAGAGCTTGTTGGTGATGGAAATTGTACAACTACTGCTGCGGAAGGGGAACAGTGTCAGTCCCTGTTTTCATCCACGTAGATATTGATAGATAAGTAGTATATAGATTCTCTGATCTCTGGGGTTCAGCTTCTGCTGTACAAAGATTTTGATTATACCCTAAAAACAACACAAACTAACACTAAATATGAGCTTTCTTTGTTTCTTCTAGGGTAGAGACAGGAGTGGTGAAAAAAAGGGAAAGGGAAAGAAATTACAGTTCCATGAAATTACAACTTACAACTACACATTGTGTGATTCTTCTTCTTTGTTCTTTGCTTTCTTTACCTGTGGTCCAACTTCAACTACTGATGAAATGAAATGAGTGATGAAAATGGTACAACAACGAAAGGAATGGCTGACCCGCTTCCTTCTCTCCCTTTCACGTATGCAATTTGTATGGTAGTAAGTAGTATAGTATTAATGGTGATGATGGTGGCAAGATATGGTGAACGTCGCTAGTAGTGGTGGTGGTGATGTTTCAATCTCTACATAATATTTGATGTGAGTTCTTGTTTGGTTACACTTCTCAATCTTCCTGTAAATTTACAAGAAAAAAGCCAAAGCAGGACCAACCAAACCCCATTAAAAATACAAATCATAACTTGTATGCATATGAAGTTAGCAAAATAAACGTGTAAAGGAATCCAAAGTTTCAATAATTTACCTATAGGCACAGAAAAGCTAAATTCCAACAGGGCAGGTAGGTCCATCTGTGTTGGCATACATCCCTATTGCTCCATGCCCGGATGAAAACCTAGAGGAAAAAAGAATCAAATCATGTCAACAAGCTTGTCACATTGTCTTCAATGTTTTTTTAACAAATCACGTATACATGTAGGCATTTTCATTGTTACCTGGGCATTTGGCAATTGAAGGACTTGAAGGATGCCATTTCTAGTGAAGAATTAGGAGAGATTAGACTTGTAGTGACCAAACTATTGTTAGCAGAAGATGAAGCCGGGATGTTAGCATCCTTTTCATGGGAGAGGTCAGGAACTCCATGGATGAAGGCAGAGTAGTAGTCCCCGGAGCCTTTGGTAGGAGATGCAAAGGGACTATCAGGGAGGTTGTGCTCCAAACTGTGTCATCAATGATAAGATTCATTATACAAACTCTAACTAAATTGGAATGTTTCAAGAATTTCAAACCATGGACCAAAACAGATATTAGATGCAAATCTTGTGCAAAAATATGGTGGTTACTATTCTAGGTCGCCTTACTGTTTATAGCTAAATGCAAAAGGATTGGCGTATTACCTTTCTTGTAAATCGCTGTCTTCACCATGGGAGCTCTCTTTACCACTGCCATTCTCTTCACTGCTAGTACATTCTTTCCCAGAATTAGCATTTGATATCTGTTTTTCAGTTGGGGCAGCCACTGAAATGGCTGGCATTGGGCTAGAACAATTCTCTGCAACAAAACAACCCAGAGCTAGGTTGTAAAGCTCAATTTTTTTACATGTACAGAAAGGACTAATAAAGAGAGGTATACCTTGTGGAACTTCTGTGTTGCTGTGGAGTGGAGGAAAGGCAAGAGCTTGATTGAAAATATTTGGAGAGTGAGTTGGAGAGGGGACAGGGCTGCCAGTGGAAAGAGCCCTATGATGATGTTTCTTGACATCAAGAAGCTGCAAACTCATCAATCTTCTACTTTGAAGCTCAAGGGCTTGCTGCAAATCAGCTTGCTCCTCTAGCTTCCTCCTCCACAACATGTCTTGTGTGTTGTAAAACATTCTTGCACCTGAATAAAGAGAATGATACAAAGACTGAGCAACAATGTCTAAAGTGCAAAACAGACATCGACTGTTGGATTGTTTGCATTGCTTACCAAGTTGGAGATCAAATGGATCTCTTGAATCAAGGCCAGTAGGAGTACCACATGGTGAGAACTCACCCCTCTCAACTTGTTGCTGCTGTTGCTTCCTGCAAGCAACAGAATCATACAAGTAAGAACTCCAAAAAAGCATATCTTAAGCTTATAGAAATTTTAAGCTAAGTATATAGTGAGATAGAATGCCTGTACTTGTCTGGGACTTTGCCTTTCTCTTTGTAAGGCTTAACAAGCACCCTTGCATCACAAACAAAATGAGGGTTCCCTTTGGCCAATATTATCTTCACGGTCTCTGGATACAAAAAGGTAACAAATCCAAACATCCTCTTCTGCTGATAAGGAATCCTCACATCTTGCACTGGCCCATAAATACTTCAAAAAACAAAACCACAATGATTAAGCAAGGAAGCTTTCTGATATGTTCATCTTGCAGAAAACCAAAAAAAGCAAAATAAACCAGGTTGAGAAAATGAACCTGAAGTAATTTGACACATCTTCCTCTCTAAAAGTGCTATCAGCAGGGAAAGTCAAGTAGATCTGCCTGGAAGCAGGATTAATCAAATCATTCCTATCAAGCCTAGATCTTGCAAATTTGTGCATGTCCTCCCCCATCATCAAAGCAGCAGCAGCCCTGCAGAAGAAAGAAAAGGAGCTCACAAATCAATTAACACTAAAAAAATTGACACTGATGTGTTTTTTTAAACAAACTCAATAAGTACCTCTGGCTATCATTTTGCTGTTGTTGAAGAAGAAAGTTCATGCTTTTAGGAGAGTAAGGAAAAGAAGCAGCAGAGCCACCCATGAGCTGAGAAGCAGCAGCTAACCTTTGCTGTTGAGCAGACTTGGATCTAAGCAACTCATGGCACTGGTCCATCATATCAATCTTGTTGTTACCATTAGGTGAACCCACAACAACACCTGCACCATCAGATTCTCCGAGCCCACCGTGAACAAACCTACAGTTACTTCCATTCTTACAGTACCCTCTAGCAAAGTAAAGGCAAGGTCTCCACCCAAAGCCTGAATTTGGATCCTCAGACCCCAAAACATCACTGACAGAACAGCTCCTTCTGTGCACAGACCCACCCCAGTAAGAAGGAAACATCACAGAATCACTAGCACCAGTTGGACTTGATAAAGCATCCAGTTGAGAGTAAAAAAGATCTGAGCTTTTTGGACCAAGATTTGCTGAATTGTCATTCAAGAATGAAAGCTGGTCTTGGAGCTGAAACTCATCCATCAAATCAGACTCTCCTCCACCTCTTACTCCATTAGCATAGAAAGGAGCAGAAGCAGGATTGAGTGAACTACCATTAGGACTAATCAAGTCATCAGGGTTTGGAAGGTCACTCCAAGAAGAAGAAAAATTTGATGAAGGGTTTGGGATAGTAAGTGAAGGTGGGATGTTAAACCCAAGTCTTGAAGTTGAAGAAGATGAATTCTGTCTAGAGATGGTTATTGGGTTGCTTGAATATAGAGGCGAAGGGGGCGAAGGACTTTTAGAAGGGTTTGTTGGAGAGCAAAGTCCTAGTTCTTTCCTCGCTTTAAGGATTACTGAGTGAACAAGTGCTTCTGGTCCAAAAGCTAACCTAATCATTTCCTTTTCACCATGGTCCTGAATCAAAAGAAGACCCATGATTTTTGAAGCATTTTCTGGGTCTAGGTTTTGGATTCTCGAGAAAACTATTCTTGTTGCTTCATAACCATCCATGGTAGTAGCAGTAGCAGTGAATAGAGAGAGAGTTGGTACTATGTTTCACACCAAACCCTACCTCTCTTACAAAACCTTGTTGTTGCAGTAGTAGTTGTTTTGTCTATGCTAATAGAGACTTGTTTTCTCCCTTTTCTCTCTCTCTTTTTCTTGCCTTGTGAGAGAGCAAGTTTTGTGTACTCTCTTCTACAAGTAAAACTTCTTTCTCAACCACAAACCCTACCTACCAACATCAAAGAAAGAGTATTAGTAGCAGCTAACACTAGCACTAGTAGTAGTATTAAAGCAGTTATCTTTCTCCCACTCCTGCAAAACCCAGGAAAAGGAAGGTAAAGAGAAGATAAGAAAGCTTTCAAAAGGAGAGTATTCTCGTGCGGTTGTTTAAAAGGAGGCTAACGATAACTGCACAAAGAAGAAAGAAACTAAGAAATACTCTTAGTAGTTGCCTTTGTTAAAAACAACAGAAAAGAGAAATAAAACCAAAAAATCTTGCCGTTGAATTTCTCTATAACGCAAGCCAAGAATGCCAAAGAAAGAACAGTAACAAAAGAAGAAGTGTGATAGTAACTCAGCTCTAGTCAAGACAGTAAAACTTACCCATGAAGAAAGCAAGGATCTTTTTTATATTTTCTCACTTTCGATGGGGTTTTTTCCTCTCTCAAACTTGCTACAAAAGCCAGACCACCGCCATCTTACGAGGCTGATTGGCAGGAGCTACTAGCAGCAGCAGAGAAACCATCAATTGATTCAGTGGAGGCAGCTGCTGCTTGGTGTTTTGGGTTCTGGGCTTATTAGTAGACAGTCAAAGCTATATTTCTTTATCTACACACTGTCTTATAGTAACTCTCTCTCTCCCTCTAAGCACTTGGACACTGTCTCCATCTCTCTCTCTCTCTCTCTCTTGAAGATTATATAAAAACATGGACCCAAGAGAGTGCGGAGAGTGAGAGCGTGTGGGGAGTTGGGTCTTTTAGGTGTTTTGAGTGGATCCAGATCTGTGCTTCAAATAATGCACGTTCTTGCTCCAAACCCCTGACCTGACACACCATGGAACTCTTTTCTTTTTCAAGAAAATTTCTTAGGGTTTTCTTGAGTGCCCACTTGATCATGTAGACTGTGTATCATACGCGCTGATGATGAGTATCTTGTTCATTTTGTGGGACCCTTTTTGAGATGATCACCATGTGTGGTGATTGGAGAGTGTGACCCCCATTGTTTCTGCCTTTATTGTCTTTTTGATTGATTCATAATATGTTTTGTGTTATGGGTTGGTGTTCTTGGATAGTTAATGCCAAGTTGTCACCTTACCTGATAACCCAGTTCCATTGCGCGGATTAGTGCTAATTCAAATTATTTATATTAATTTATAAAAAACCATATGAACTTAAAAAATTAAATAAAAATTAAATTTCAACCAACTCACCCTCTCGGTATAATTTAAAACTCCAATAGATTCTTAGGCATCAAGTTGATTCTATGGGCTAGATTGGATGGAAAGTGGTGTTTGGAAATATAATAACAATTATTTTTTAAAGTTTTTTTATTTAAAAATACATTAAAATAATATTTTTTTTATATATTTTAAAAATTTATTTAAACATCAACATATCAAAATACACTTTTAAAATAAAAAAATACTAATAATGCTACTTAAATGCATCTTCTCGTTTAATAACATTTACTCTTCATAATTTTAAGGAATTGATGTAATAATTTTTTAAAAAAGTTTTAGGATTAGTATAAAAAATTTATGAATTAATGACATCAATACGAATACGATAGTTATATTTTTAAGATTTAATCGTAATAACATTTACTCTTGTGGAATTAAAAAAATAAAACAAAAAATATCCGTGAAGTCATGCATCCTACTTACCCCTCTCCTTTTTTCTTTTTTCTTTTTTCCTCCTTCTAAAATATTCGCTTCTTTTTCTTCATTCCCTGAACACATGATTTGAGGGGGTATTTGGCCATGCCCCACAGGCATATGCTTTCTCCTCTTTTCATTTTCCATGAGTGAGTCACCTTCTTGTTTCACTTAAATTATTGATATCAAGGTGATCATGATTGTGATAGTATATAGTGTATAAAAATAGAAGAGAGACAAGGGCAGAGTGGTTCTTTTCATCCTACCTTGGAGCTTGTCTTGTGGAAAGATTACCTTAGTAGTTGAATTTCTTTGAAGTTATTTATTCAGCTGTTTTGGTAATGATTTGTAGGGTGTTTTTGCGGACGATAATAAAAATATTAATTTAATATTTTTTTCATGTAAAAACCGATAAAAACACGTTGAATTCCAAGAACAAACGCCCGTTAAAATATAATCAAAAAATATGTTGGTGATCAAAAACTTAAAGACTGAACAAAATGATTTGTAGCAATCTACAGTGTTTTGTGAGGAAAAATACAGTGTTTTCGCCACATGATTTAGCTTTTAAGTTAATAAAAAGCAAAAAAAATTACGAAACTAAATTCTCTACCAATTTAATATTAAAAAAAAAACCAACAAAGATAATTTTGGAAGGAAAAAAACCCATGAGAAAAAACGTTGCAACAATTGACAATGTTTTGTGAGGAAAACTGTAGCACTTTTCCCAATAAAAAAAAATAAAAAACCATTTAGAGAAATATTGTAGCAATCCACAGTGTTTTGTGAGAAAAACTACAACGCTTTCTTCATATGATTTAGCTTTATTGTAATTATAATTCTTAATCAACTCAATATTCAAAAAACAATCGACAAAGATAATTTTAGAAAAAATCATAAAAAAATCACATGGAAAAACACTGCAACAATTCACAGTGTTTTAAATAAAAAAAATTACAAAGCTAAATTCTTAATCAGCTCAATATTAAAAAAAAAAACAACAGAGACAATTTCAGAAAAAAAAAATAACAAAACAAACACCAACAAAAGAAAAAAAATCATGTTGGAAACACTGTAGCAATTTACAGTGTTTTGTGATGAAAGCTACAGTGCTTCCCCACATGATTTAGCCTTGTTTGTAATGACTTGTAATTGCAATTCACAAACAACTCAATATTAAAAAAAATAAAATTGAAAAAGATAATTTGAAAAAAATTATAACAAAAAAAACTATACGGAGAGACACTGTAGCAATCCACAATGTTCTATGAGCAAAGCTACAATGCTTTCCTCACATGATTAAGCTTTATTACAAAGTTAAATTTTAACCAACTCAATATTAAAAAAAATCAAATCGACGAAGATAATTTTGGAAAAAAATATTACAAAAAAAGAAAACACAAAAGAAACTGGAAAAAA
>Ga0307515_10021610_pt1 | contig 11395 bp, 10 predicted proteins | sample 17_EM_MG_FD_194513 | JGI IMG/M metagenome (GOLD analysis project Ga0307515, IMG submission 194513) | Populus trichocarpa ectomycorrhiza microbial communities from riparian zone in the Pacific Northwest, United States - 17_EM | ecosystem: Host-associated > Plants > Roots > Unclassified | place... | reverse complement strand
ACACAAATCACCACAAGTATTTGTGGTGATTTGACTTCTGGCGAAAAACACCACAAAAAACACCACACCGGGTGAAAAACACCACATACCCTTTTATCAGTGTCTCACCACGGAGGTTGGTATTCCAAACAGAACCTCCGCGGGTATCAAAAGAGGTGGCATATTCTCGACCCTTGTGGATAACCGTATCTAATTTGCCATGTTTTGTTCAGTGTGCCTGGCTCTCACCAAGACGCGGTTGCTCGCTCCCTGCGTGTCAAGAACCTTCCGGAAGATACCCAAGAGCCCCTTCTACCGCAAATATTTGAGAGGCTTGTACCTGTACAAAGGGTGGGAATCTTCGTCGATTCGGGTGAAGCAATACATCAACAAGTGTCGAGACGAACTGGAGAGGTGCAAGCCGACAGAGGAAAGAGAGATAATTGGATGATGTCGAACACAGTTCGAACGATATATGGTCAGATATTATCCAGTGAGGCTGCGTTAAATTGATAAAGAGTTCTTCACATGCTTTATTCTATTGAATGTGCTGTAGCCTCGTTAGCGCGTATGTACAATATACCTTCATTTCTTGCAATCCGTGCACGGTGGTAATGGTTGGAAGGGGCTGCTTGGATCTTACCACGTCCGCGCGTAACCTCGGCCTTGCCTCCATACGTAGCCATCATGTCAAGGTCTGGGCTACTTGCTTATATTCACGTGCAATGGCGAGATGAAGCCCATATATCCGTCCAAGCAGTAAAGCTGAGTCTGTGTCGTCCGATATTGAGATGACTTATATACAAAATGTACGGATCGTGAACCATGAAAGGGACGAGGATCACAAGAAACGGAATCGCGGACCGAATGGAGGGTTCTCGAAGACATTCGGTCGCTAGCCAAACTATAACCATATTTCCAACGGCCAGACAAGGTTAAGAAGGCTCCACAACGTCGGAGGGTGGAAGACAGGGACCGCAGATGGCAAGCGTGATACATCACTAGGACTCCGCTACTCAGATTCGCCTATGGACGAGACGTGACCGCTCGTTCGTCGTCCCACAACGGATGTTGGAAGAAGGGCCGGTGTTGGCATGCCGCGTCTGATCACTGGTTGGCTCCTTGACCCGAGGTCTTGATGACCTTACGTCAAAGGGGTAAGGAAGCTCTTTCCTCGACACCACCCTCGGCTCGGAGAGGCTTGGGTCCTTGAGGATTACTTCGAGACTGCAAAACGAGGGGTCAACCGACGATCAAGACATCGTTACTACGCCACGGCAACGTACACATATTGCTCGTCCTCCTTTCGGTGGTGTCGCGAGTAGCAAGAGAAGGTGAAATGGACTTGAACGATTCCACGCTTTGGAGTGAGGATGTTACTGGGGCTGTGGAAGTCTATCACGCCCGCGGGGTCTTTCTTATTTCCCACCCTCTTCTGGCATTGCCCGCATACAGAGTGGTACTCCTGCCGCGTTGTGGCACCGCGGACGATAATTGCAAGCAGCAAGGGTTGAATAGGCTCGCCTATACTGGATGAGTCGTCGGTCGTCACCGACTTAGTCAATGGTAGCCGAATGGCGTTCCAGTATCGCGATGGAAGGACAATATCGAGGTAGACGTGGGTTTCGATGCGTGAAAGGACGACGGTGCGGCCCTGGGTCGGTCGGGGTTTAAGAAGCCTGATTGTGAAGTCGGTGCTCGAATGGTTGGTGTCGAAAGAAGTGGTGTGCGAGGGATGAGAGGGGAGTAGCCCGGTAGCTGGAGCGGTTTGACCGGCGTCAGGAGCGTCGGCTGTGGTGGGAGGGAGATGTCGATTCGGAAGTGAGGACGGGTCGGCTTGATTGGTAGAATTACCCCATGTGGATGGAGCGGTGGCATTGTCGAGTGGGGGGGGGGTTGTGGCGTATAGGGCCAAGTGGCTAATTCCTGCAGCAGGGCGGGTCCACGACCATTAATCCACTCTACGAGCACTGCCTGAAGTTTAAGACAATCCAGAGCTGGGGTTAGTAGGTGTACTTACCATGTACGGGAGTGTAAAGGATCCAAAGGTGACTGCCGTCCATGTTGGAACTGAGAAACGCAGTTCAGGTGGCCCCCTTCGCGCCAATGCGTTGGGATCATTTATAGTCCTACACCAGCGGAATCACGGTGCGGGGAGCATGCTGCGCCCATGGGAGACTTTACAGATCGAAAGCACAGAGCGAAGGCCTCGTGCCGTGTGCTGAGCAGCGTCCACGAGATATCCTGGGAGATACTGCCAACAACTACCACCAACTGCGTCGTACCGGGGCAAAACAGGTGATCTAGATTGGTGAAAGGGTCCCGAAGCGAGATGGAAATGAGGAGGCTTAATCCAGCCTAACCCCATTGCGTCAGGAGCCCGGCAGTCCCCTTGTACGCGTGAGATGCAAGGAGGGCCAGCCTTTCCAGGACATAGGGGTACATGGGACACCCGGCAAAGTCTGACTACCCAACTCAATCACTGGGGAGAGTGATTTTCCATCCTCCTTCAGAGGCTATTAACGTTCTTGTGGCGCTCCACATGCTTATCAACAGTTGAACATGTCGACATGAAACACGACCCAAAGGCTCCATGCCACTTGGCTGGGAAGCTGCAGGGATAAATCGACGGGCGGGAAAGATGGCGCGGCCAGTACGAAAGTCGTACGACGAAAGCTAGGATGAAAAGTCGGAACCATAATCACGATAACGTGGATAACCGCGTCGTTCATGTTAAAGAGAAATCAAAGGGACCAAGATGGAGTCGAACCTGGGTCCCCTATTCAGGTCGCATCACCTCCTCCGCGCTACCTCTCGGCTACCAGACCTGAATATGGACAACCGTGTCATACCAGGATTGAGAAGCTTCGCAAGAGATGTTCGCAGGAGAGATGGCAGAGACAGTCCGGGCGAACGGGTGTCGGTCCGCTGTCCTGGTATTGCCGTGCCACAGCTGGCGAAGAGAGAGTACGTCAGAGAGTATGTACAAAAAGCGGTTCCGCTGCCCCTCCCGCCCCTCCCCATGGACGCCGCATTTTCTCCTCACCAAGATTCCACCTATAAATGGTCCCAACGCGTTAGCGCAAAGGAGACCGCTTGAACTGCGCTTCTCGGTTCCAACATGAACATGGACGGCAGTCACCTCAGGATCCTTTACATTCCAGTACAGGGTAAGTGCGCCTATCAATTCAAGCTCCGGACTGTCTTACTTAAGTTTTAGGTAGAGCTACTCAACTGATTGATCGAATAAAGGTCAAGGGAGTGGGTGATATGGTAGGCCGTACGCTCCTGAGTATTTGGCTGCAATACCCTGGGACCCATGCGCCTAGATTTGGCGATGAACACACGTTTTTCTTAAACGACTGCACACCCGACAAAATGCCGATGAGAAGAAGAATCATGGCGATTGTTCTCCCTCCAAGCCCGCTGGTGACACCAACTTTGCGCGACGTATTAGCCGTATCGTCTCCTATTATGGCTCTCTCGTAGCGTCCGGTCGTTGTATAAATGAGCAGAGATCATTGTATACAGCAAATATCCACGCAGTCGATCGAGGTTAAGCGATGAGATAGAATAACCCTTCACAAGGACTACTTTGCGCATTTGCCTTTCCGCCATGGTGTGCCAGAGACCCTCCGAGGCGTTGCATTCCCAACCTCGGGCCCAACAGCCGGCACCCGTCTTTCCGGCTGCTCGCTGCTGGCTCCTGGTTACCATACCGCCACCGGTCATCGCAGGCCCGCCAGCAATGCCGTCGGGGCTTTCTCTCGTTGGACCTCGCAAGCGCCTTCAACAAATTCCACGGTGACGTCGTAGGGCCAGTAGACAAGGACGAAAGGAGACTTAGTCCGGAACCACGTCGTCGGTCCAGAGCAACGAACATCTCGTCGATGTGCCATCTTGCTTGGTGCGTGAATACTTTCGATTTCGAGAGCGTTACTCTCAGACTGTCGAGCTGGAATGGACGATGGACAGTCAGTAACACCGTTCAGAGAAACGGAGATACGACGGACCTGGAGCGGGAGCTTTCTACATTTCTCGTTCAACTCCTTTTCCTTTTCCATGCCATTCCCCATGATTTCGGAGAACTCGTCAAGCTCGCGCTCGACTTCTCGCCACCTGTCATTGAGGTCGAGCTTCTCCTCCTTTTCCTTTGCCCGAGGAGGATGATGCCTTCTGCAGTCCAGACAAGACTTGTGACTATAAGGTATTGTAACCTTGAATCACCTTAGACCAGACTGCATCTTCATGTGAACATCTGAACCATAGAATCAGCACCTTGCGTCAGTGACCAGTGTCATGTTGGTAGGTACATACCGTTCCTCGCGCGCCAACAAAGTCCCCTCGGCTGCTCAGTTTCGCTCATTCTGCGGGTTCTCCACAGCAGGTAGCCTCTCTTTCGACTTTGCCGAATACAGCGAGATGTCGATGGTCGCATCGGCCAGCCGTTTGACGATCTGATCTTGCAAAGAGCCGAATTTGCAGGCGATAGAGGGGGCAGGCGGATTTGCGAGCCCGTTGCCCATGGAGCGGATCGGGAGGCACACCACGTAAGTACATGTCGTGCCCCGGCTGGATCCGGAAGAGCAGGATCGGTGTGTCGGTAGAACTGTTAGGATGGGACAGAGGAGTGGGGCATTACTGGAAACGAGAAAAGTGGTAAGCTGAAGGAATATGATTCAAAGTTGTACTACGTACCGGGCTGTCCATTGTTGAAGCTGTCGCTTCCCTCGTTGACCGAGAGAACTACGCCGGGCCTTGGTCACTTTCTCTTGCAAGTCCCTCCTTTACAATTTCCAACGACTTCCCCTTGAGTACTGGTGGCTTCAAGGGCTTAGCTTTTGATGGCGGCTTTGCCTTGGACTTGGGTTTGGGCACAGAAAACGATTTTGAAGGTAATTTGCCCTTGGTGAGGTCGAAGTGAGGTATGACTTGTGAGTTAATTGCCTTAGACAAGTTGGAACGTTCCCGGCCGGCCACAGAATCGAGCTTGGATTGCATCGCGGTGATATCCTGATTGTCGTCGAGTTCGCGTTCTGGAATGGTCAAATGAGCAAACGAGGACTGTCCCATCCGTGACCCTCCACTTGAAGACCCCGATTTAGCATTTTTGGAAGCTGGTTTTGCCCTGTGATGGCGTTGAACGGTCGCGTGAAGGAGGGGACGGATCCAGCTCGCGACGGCACTCTATTTATCATAAGACAATTTCCAACTGTTTCAGACGAGCTTCCTACACGGAATTGTTGAAGAAATGACACGTAAGGACAGCAAGTAAACTAGTACCTGTAAGCTGTCCGACCTGACGAAGATGTTGGGTTGTCCTTAGAGGTCCGGATACGATGAGCGGTCGCTCAGGATTGGCCTTTGGAGATACACATACCTGCTTTCGCCGTTTGGAGGCTGGCTGCTCTTCCTGAGCACCGGGTTCCTGGGCTTTCCGTTTGTGTGGGGGTTTTTCATTGAAATTGACAACGGTCTTTGCGCGTTGACTCACTGTAGTAACCGATTTGTGGTATGGCCCGTCGTCCGCGTTGCCATCCAAGTTGCGGCGAATGCGACAGAAATCAAGTCCACGGCGTCTGTTTGTCTCGAACATAGCAGCCGTCTTGTCCGCTCACACTACTCGGAAATTTTCTCTCGAGTAATGGAACTACAAAATCGACGCCAGGTTTGGGCATGGAGTGCCTCTCCCACCGCGATCTACTCAGCCAGTGCCCCGCGTCCGGACCTCTGACCTCCGCTCAAACTCCGACCTCAGTGAAGACACTTGGGAAATGATTTCGATCAGAGGTATGCGTCACACCATTTTGCCAAAATGAGCAGGTGCTAAATGCTCCGATTTCTCATGTAGTCAAAGGCCAGCCTTTTCCTGGGCCTCTTCTCGTCGCCAATCCGCCTTCATGTCACCTTGATGCTGTGGTTTCCACGTTTCTACATCTAGTCAACATCGCATGTGGAAGAAACCACGAGAATGACCGCAGCAGTCCCGTCCTTAGAACCGTACTCCCTCTCTCGACCTCAACACCGAACCCACTTCGACCTTCTTGCCCTTTCTGCGGCCGAATGTGATTTTACCAGCACCAACAAGCAATCCGAGTATCAACAAACACCGAATGTATTAACGCCACAGGGCCGTGCCTGGGCGAAGGGGGAGTCAGCCAGTCGTGAACCTGGACGATGGACGAGGTAGGATCTCTCACCACCTCCATATGCTCAAGGCCCCTAGTATGAACAAACATATCACCCAAGCTAATTGGAGCTAGCCCTTGACAGTAAAGTGCTCGATTCTGACACTCAGGTGAATTTGAAGAGGTCGAAATGCGGCTTCAAAAGTAAGGTTTCTTAGTTTCCTCCAGTTTCTCCTCATTTATATGAATCTAGGCACTCCTCTTCACCATTAGTGACCTCCTCGTATGGGATCTGCTGCAATCACACGGACAGCGCCCAATCTTTTTTGTAGGACTTGACTAAAGGCTGGCAAGGAAATGGAATTCCACGAACTGTTCGATTTCTACAGCATCCTTCATGAGGCGACTTAGCTTCCAGGAACGGGGGACCAGTCACAAGAACAAGGACCACACGATCAGGAATGCAATCTTTATGTTTGGCAATGGGTACAAATGATACGAACGCGCTGGGCCTCGCTATTGCTCGCCTAGGCTGGAGGCGGTCTGGCGCGAGTTGGAGTTCAACATGGACCCTGGAAACACCCCAGGATACGTCATTAGAGATCCAAAGAAGGTTCAAACTGCCATCTCCACCCTCACTGCAACTGATGTCAAGTATACTGCGGATCCGCCAGTGACAGCACACATATTCGACCTCGGGACTACTCCTAAACCAAGGCCTACGACACAATCAGTATGAGAGAAGGGGCTATTTCTGCTCACACACCTAACCCTGGTCTCGTTTCTGGTCTGGTGAGTAGAGGAGTCGACCCACTCGAATTGTCTGAAGATGCTCTCTGGCTTCTCGGGCGGATTCCCACAACTAGTATCGCTGACAACACTCCCGACTGCAGCGTGTCCTTCAGCGCAGGGTCCATCCTGTTCGTCGTCGAACACCTTGGCGGACAACTCCGAGCTGATTCTCGTATTGGCGACGGACCCATTTTTGTTTCTTTTTGTGGCCGACCCAAAATACGTTCCATTCGCGAGATACCTTTGGGACGATGGACGCGTCAGTGGGGGAGATAGCGAGATCGATAGTCTCCTATCGGAAATTGCAATCGGTTGTATGGTTCCGCATGCGCCCTCGACAAGTCTCAAGCCAGTACCTCGTCGGCCACGACCATGAAAGGTCAGGCCGCCTTCAGAGAGAAATTTCGAGGTAGAAGACTCCGTGATCCTTACTCGACCACAAAGCAGACGGAGCCAGTGTGGGACCTCCTATGGTTTCGTCTCAGAGTTGGCGGCAACAAGCACGGGCTCACCGAATTAACTTCCAACATCTTCAATCGCACATTCAAAAGTGTCACCATCTCCGCATCCTTATTGTAGAGGTCCGTTCAATTAGCTGTACTTTCTGTCGTTATAACCCTGATGGCTTGTGCAGGACGATACAATCAATGCCAAGGTGCTCCAAAAGCGTCTCCAGTCTGACGGTCACCAGTAGCTCATGCCACCCACGGACAAGAAGCCATCGACGTTATATATGCGGAACGAGAATTCGACTGCATTCATCCCGTGAGCATCCATTGCGTCGCGATTCTGGAGGTGTATTGACAAAGGGCACTTCAGAGTGCCTATAAAAGATGGATTTCAAGCTATACAAGTCATCCGAGGATTCGAGCCGTCAACCCCTTGCAATCTCACTCACGGCCTGCCATCACCATTCATCTTCGCAGTCTCCACTCCTTTGGAGCCAGTCCAACTGGAGTATACGGAGTCGCTTGACATGGATGGCTGGAACCTGGAACCCATCGACTGCAAGCGGATGAACATGATACTCAAAGGCATCACCAACCCCGAGCACAGGCGCCAGGAGGCGTGGGAACCTCGCTTCACTTGAGAATATGGTGGGTGGCTTCTTACTTCTCCAGCACCTGTCCCACCTGTCCCCTCCTCCTTTCCGACTCCTCCTGAAGAGCCAAAGGCCGGTCAATCGAAGTCGTGATTACCGACGTCGTATCAGTACTCTGCAGCAGCACAATATTTGTATCATCGCCGCTGTTCAAACCACTTTTGAAAACTGACATAGGCACGAAGCATCATCCTTCCACACCATCCACTATTCATTCAGATCTGGGAGCCATAAACGGGCTCGCACAGACAACTGGAGAGGTGCAAGCCGACAGAGGAAAGAGAGACAATTGGATGATGTCGAACACAGTTCGACTGATATATGGTCAGATATTATCCAGTGAGGCTGCGTTAAATAGTGCTTCATATCCTTTGTTCTATTAAATGTGCTGTAGCCTTGTTAGCGCATATGTACAATATACCTTCATTTCTTGCAATCCGTGCGCGGTGGTAGATGATTAATTGGAAGGGGCCGCTTGGACCTTACCATATCCGCACGTAACCTCGGCCGGCCTAGCCTCCCTGTGCAGCCACCATGTCAAGGTCTGGGACTACTTGCTTGTATTCACGTGCAATGTCGAGATGAAAACCATATATCTTTCCAAACAAAGCTGAGTCTGTGTCGTTCCATATTCAGGTGACTTATATATCGGACCACCATCGGACCACATATGAAAATGGGAAGGAAAATGTTGAAGTTTCCGCAAGGGCGATAAGGTGAGCAAAGTATCGTGTTTGTTGGAGCCCGCTACAAACACGTAAAGATACAAAATATACGGATCGTGACACATAAAAGGGATGAAAATCACAAGAAACGGAATCGAGGAACCGAATGGAAGGTTCTCGAAGACATTCGATCACTAATGAAACGATAACCACATTTCCAACAGCCAGACGAGGCTAAGAAGGCTTGCACGCCGGATGGGTGGAAGACAGGGATCGCATATGGCAAGCGTTTTACATCACTAGGACTCTGCTACTCAGATCCTCCTATGGACGAGACGTGGCCGGTCCCGCGACGGATGTTGGATGAAGGGCCGATGTTGGCTTGCTGCGTCTGATCACTGGTTGGCCCCTTGACCCGAGGTCTTGATGACCCTACGTCAAAGGAGTAAAGAAGCTCCTTGCTCGACACCACTCTCGGCTTAGAGGGGTTGCTCACGTTCTTGAGGATTACTTCGAGACTGCAAAACGAAGGGTCAACAGGCGATCAGGACATCGTTACTGCGCCACAGCGACGTACACATATTGCTCGTCCTCCTTTCGGTGGTGTCGCGAGTAGCAAGAGAAGGTGAAATGGACTTGAACGATTCCATGCTCTGGAGTGAGGATGTTGCTAGGGCTGTGGAAGTCTATCATGCCCGCGGGGCCTGTCTTATTTCCAACCCTCTTCTTGCATCGCCCGCATACAGAGTGGTACTCCTGCCGCGTTGTGGCACCGCGGACGACGACTGCAAGCAGCAAGGGTTTAATAGGCCCGCCGAAACTGGATGAATCATCATTCGTCACCGACTTGGTCGATGGTAGCCGAATGGCGTTCCAAGATCGCGATGGAAGGACAATATCAAGGTAGACGTGGGTTTCGATGCGTGAAAGGACGACGGTGCAGCCCTGGGTCGGTCGGGGTTTAAGAAGCCTGACTGTGAAGTCGGTGCTCAAATGGCTGGTGTCGAGAGAAGTGGTGTGCGAGGGATGAGGGGGGAGTAGCCCAGTAGCTGGAGCGATTTGACTGGCCTCCGGAGCATCGGCTGTGGTGGGACGAACGAGGTGTCGATTTGGAAGTGAGGATGAGTTGGTCTGGTTGGTAGGATGGTCCCACGTGGATGGAATGGCGACGGAGGGCCATGAGGCTAATTCCGGCAGCGGAGCAGGTTCACGACCATCCATCCACTCTACGAGCTCTGCCTAAGGGTTAAGACAGTCCAAAGCTTGAGTTGATAGGTGTACTTACCCTGTACTGGAATGGAAAGGATCTGCCGTCCATGCATGTTGGAAAACCGAGACGCAGTTCAAGCGGTCCCCTTTCCGCTAACGCGTTGGGACCATTTATAGGTTCTACACCAGTGGATTCTCGTTGCAGAGAACATACTGCAACAGGCCGACCACGCGAGGCACAGCGGAGTTGAAACGTGCAGGTATCAGGGTATATATGATAGGTATGAAAGAGGAGGTGTTGCTATTGATTCATCCCAACGGAAGCACTGAGAACGGTGCGCATTTGAAATGTGGGCTATGGAGCTGGTTTGGAATCGTACAAGCGCCCAGGCACACAGATAGACGAGTGCGGGCGACAGCGCAGCTTGGGAGTAAGTCACTTCCCGTCAGCTGAGGCTTTGCCGTTCAGCCCATGCACTGCCGACAAATTTATACGCTAGGTCTTTGGCTTCGGTGTCCGGTGTCAGTATGAGCGAACACCCTCTTACACAGGTGTCTGAAGGTTACGATGCGCAATAAACGAAGAGGCTCATCGGAAGCACGATAAACAGTGCTGAGTAAGAGTCATCGCGCACGTAACATTTATATACTTGTTGTACTCTTGCCTCGATGTGAATCATTGCGACATGCGCAGGACGTGTTTTTCGTAGAAGTGCAACGACACACTTCACCGTCTAGGTGCTTGCTTCCCATCATGGCTCTCTCGTAACGTCCGGTAATTACATAAATCAGCAGAGACCATCGAAATACAGCAAATATAATGACCAAAGCGGAACAGAAGACGAACGAGATTAAGCGATAGAGATATAATAACTTTCACATCTTGACCGATCCATACGAGAGCATCCAAGGGCGCAAGGACTACCTTGCGCCTTTGCCTTTCCGCCTCGGCGTGCCAGGGACCCTCCGAGGCGTTACATTCCCAACCTCGGGCCCAACGGCCGTTACCCGCCTTTCAGGCTGCTGGCTCCTATTCACCACGCCACCGCCGATCATCGCAGGCCCGCCAGCAGCGCCCCGTCGGGGCTTTCTCTCGTCGGACCTCGTAAGCGCCTTCAACAAATTCCGCGGTGACGTCGACGAGGACGAAAGGAGACCTAGTCCGGGCCCACGTCGTCGGTCCAGAGCGACGAACATCTCGTCGATGTGCCGTCTTGCTTGGTGCGTGAATACTTTCGAGCTCGACAGGGTTTCTTGCAGACTGTCGAGCTGGAATGGACGATGAACAGTTAGTAGCATCGTTCAGAGAAACGGAGATACGACGGACCTGGAGCGGGGGCTTTCTACATTTCCCGTTCAACTCCATTTCCATTTCCGTACCACTCCCCATAGCTTCGGAGAACTCGTCAAGCTCGCGCTCGACTTCTCGCCACCTGCCATTGAAGTCGAGCTTCTCCTTTTCTTTTCCTTTGCCCGAGGAGGATGACGCCCTTTGCAATCCGGACAAGACTTGTGACTGT
>Ga0307515_10021609_pt1 | contig 11396 bp, 7 predicted proteins | sample 17_EM_MG_FD_194513 | JGI IMG/M metagenome (GOLD analysis project Ga0307515, IMG submission 194513) | Populus trichocarpa ectomycorrhiza microbial communities from riparian zone in the Pacific Northwest, United States - 17_EM | ecosystem: Host-associated > Plants > Roots > Unclassified | place... | reverse complement strand
TGAAGGAGTCTTCTCGTGAACCATATTCTGGTTGTTAGAGTCTGTTAGAATAAATAACAAACTAGAAGGGAGAGTCCTAGTTTTACAGGGCATTGCAAATTACAGTTAGCAACCTCTCTGTTAGAGTTTGTTACTTTTCTGTTATTCTGGTATCATGTATTAAAGGCTATATAAAGCCAAGAGTTCTTGCTGAATAATACAATTTTCCATTCATCCTAGTTCACGTATACTTCTTCAATCATCCATAATCCTAACACATGGATTGAGTTTTGATTTCGCAAATGGTAGTTTATGCATTACAAATGCCGGATCTCGTTCGGGTTTGCTTGGGTCGCCCGGGTCATGGGTCAACCCGTCGGGTCGACCGGGTCTTGTCGGTCTTTTGCATTTACCGATCTTTCTCTTAACTCGAACCGGTCCAGCCACCCGGTCAACTGGTTCCCGGATCGACCCGCCAGGCCGGTCTGGATTTAATAACTATGACTCTAAGAATACAAGCCTTAAATGATGGAGTGCGGGTATCTAAATGATGTACGTTGTAGTCTGTATGAATACAAGGCCGAGCTGTAAATTCGAGTCAGGCTATTAGTAAAAGGAGCAGCGAAGAAAGCAGTAGAGAGTCCACTCTTTTAGAGGGTCAAATACATGCTTCATTCGTCTGTGAGACAGCCCAGCTCCCACGTATATTCCTATTTCCTACCATAGAGCTTCATGGTAAGTCCAACTCACAGCAATAAATGGAGCCATCCATTACTGCAACCTTGGGCAGCTAAACATGTCACACGCGAGCAAAAATAACGTTTCCACAGTTCAATAACTCATTCCAACCACTATTACAAGGAAGTTTGCAGCGTGAAGCCAAGCAGTAATCATGGAGATTGGCATGGTAATCAAGAGGTCCTGATATATAAATCATAGAAGATACTGTACGCCCAACCTTCTGCATCATCTTCTAGTTGGTAGCAGTTCTTTAGCCCGAGCATGCTCACATCCATCCTCTGAAACAAGAAATCTTGCCCAGGCGTGTTGAGAATCAAGCCTTCATCTCCCACTCATAAATGCACAGACCACATGGGAACACCAGATTTCACTGAGATTTGCACAGCATTTCAGATCAAAGTCAACAGTACTCTCACGTGTGCCATCCAATTTGATTGCTGTACACAAGTCAATAAACAATGTCAAGGGGTGGGCGGCACTGTCTGACCCTTCCCATGGTTTCAAGGCTCCTTGTCTCAGTCCCCAACAAATCACCTGGCCCGATGCATCGCGGATGATGCCTTCACCCCTTTCTGTCATATCAAAAATTATTTCATAGAATTATCTTGGGAACAACATGAATCTTCCAATTAATCAAAACGGTGGCAAATTGACAGTATAAACCTTAACTATGTGAAAGTGAGGGTGGCATTGTGAAGGACAACCTCGTCATACCACCTAAGCATAGCCAGACCACACGAGCAAATCTATTAATAAACTGGACCCTCAGCTGAAAATCACTTGACCTTGTAAAAATCTAGCTAAAGAAATGGCTTGCTCCTCCTTGCTTCCCCTTCTGTTTCTAGCTTTATGCCACAGCTCAACCCATGGTGCAGCCCCTGCATCAGACCATAACCCCACCCAAGTCACAACAGCTCCAGTTCCACTGCCAAATGTGGCTAAAGAGTTCCTACAGTCTCACAACCAAGCAAGAGCAGCGGTTGGTGTTGGCCCTCTCAAGTGGAGCGAGATGCTAGCCAATGCCACAAGCAGACTAGTCAGGTACCAAAGGAACAAAATGGGTTGCCAGTTTGCAAACTTGAGCAACAGTAAGTACGGTGCAAATCAGTTATGGGCTAGTGGCATGGCTGTGACTCCACTCATGGCTGTTGATCACTGGGTACAAGAGAAGAATTACTATAACCACACTAACAATTCCTGTGCACCAAGCCATAGGTGTGGAGTTTACACACAGGTGGTGTGGAGGAAATCTTTGGAGTTGGGGTGTGCACAAGCTACATGCGTGAAGGACCAAGCTAGCTTAACTATTTGTTTTTATAATCCTCCTGGGAATATTATAGGCGAAAGCCCATATTAGACAAGTTATAGCTAGTTAAATCTCTGGTTAACTGTGTTTGTGCATCGTTGGAACTTGTTTAAGAGTTGTTTTTACCTTTTTTGAAGATTTCAGTGCTTATGTTTAGTGAGTAGGGGACATGCAGATTGCTGCTTCTTTTCTCTCTCTTTTAATTGCCAGAGATTAAATTTGCACGGATGTAAGTTCATAAGCACAATTGTCTCGATTTTAATGCAGACTCAAGAGCCATGCTACAAGATCTTAAGGCTTTACATCTAGTTTTCACCATGGATAAAATATGTGAAAAATGATCTTTCCAAAAGCATTGATCGAATGGAACAAGTCATTACACTGCTTCCAAATATTTGCTCTGTAGATGGTTTTCACTGACGAAGAATGTGAACATAGTTGTGGAGACAGAACCATCCTGCAATAACTATCTGCACTGATAGCCTGTAATAATTGAGCTCCGACAGACTGCCAATCACATGTTCACCCACCCCCTTCTTTATCCCAAAAATATCTATTGATCATAAAGCCATGAATCCTCATAGCACAAATAATTGATGTTACTTGGAAACTTACTTGAGACGAGCTTCTTTTTTTTTTTTTTTTATCAGAAGTTTCATTTTAAAGATTCTCTAGCTTTTTATCTATATTATCTATGACTTTAATATCAAAAGTTGTTTCAACCAAACAATTTTTGTTTCGAACAACGGCTAGAGTTGGTCACATGTACAACCCCAAAAGCTATACTTTATACCAACCTCTAGTTACTAACTTACTAGGATCTTTTTCAGTTTCACAAGGTGAGGGAGAATGGTCTTGCCAGGAATAGAACAATGCTCTACAAAGGTTCAGTTTCCGGTATAAACAAGTGTGGTAGGAATTCTTTGAACAAATGGCAGAGTCTAATATGAAGGAATTTCATTCAATGAGTCTAAACCATTGGCGAACATGTCTAGTTCTGAGAAATCCAACCTGTCGTGTGATATATTGTCGGCATGATCAGTACTGAGACAACTGATGATAGCCATCTTCTTCATAGGATTGGTCTGTGTCAAACACCTATGCAAAATTCTGCACTTATAATCAACCAAATAATATCTCAAGAAAACAACGCAGTAGGTATATTTTCGATGCACATTTTCATTTCATTTCGCAACATCACAGAGATCATGAATGCTTCCACGCTCGGAAAAGGCGGAATCGAGATTTCATTATACAAAACAAAATATCGCATTGTTCTATCCCACCATTTCAGACTTCATCTCCTAATATATACAAGGAAAAAATTTAAAATCTCAAAATATGAGAACCTTGAGAACTATGTGAATGAATAGAGGAGGTCGAATACTATTAAACTTTTTGACACACGGAAGCAGTCACTTTACCAGCTCTTTAGATATCAGGTACCGAAAAGTAAAATTATGCGGAATCCATTCAATGGTCTTACGAGGTTTTCCTAGCTGACATTTCTTAAGACACTTCCTTACAGTAGCAGGCAAAGTTTTTTGGATCATTTCAAGAACAACCGCAGGACATAAACCTGAATCCTTGGTGTACGATTCCACAATCTTTGGAAGCAGGATTTTCTGGTCCTTGCGTACGCCATAGGTTGCTCGGATATACTCTTCCTTCGCAGCTTCAAGCTCATGAATTATTCCCTTTGGAGTGTAGACACGGACCTGGCAAAAGTACTTGTCTAAATTCCATTTGAAGAGGATAAACTAAACAGAAAATATGACCAAAATCCGCAAAATCTGTAAAACCCAAGTTCAGTTCTTTTTACTGAGCTGATATTTCATAATATACTTTAGAATAGTCAAAAGGAAATTACTTCTTTTGGAAACCAATGCATGGTATCACAAAAATGAGCTCTTTATGAAAGAGTGCTGTGAAAACGCAGCGCACACGTGCAGGCAACTAATCAGAAAAACTTACACTTAAAAAGGATATAGCATTTAATTTTGGTTGGGTTATTCTTAATCAGTATTGCGATTACATAATATATGCAAACAATGTTCATGCTGCACAGTATCTTACTTATGACTGCTACTCATCTACTAAAAATCTTGTAACAGATGAAGGAAAATGAAGTACCGCAGGATCAGAATGGCTTCCTGAACATAGTGCAAAGTGCAAAAGCGGTTCTGAATGGTCAGTTGCATATGCTTGCCGATCCTCTACTGTCTTGAATTTGGACTTTGATGAAAGTAATGTTCGAATCCACTGCAATTAGGGACAAGCTTTTTCAGGATCATATCAAATGAATTTACAACGTAACTGACAAGTGCATTATTGTATCCCACGAGAATTACTTTACAAATACAAATATGCTTATTGAACATACAAATATATATCATTGTCTTTTTTTGTGTGAGCATGGCTCTGTTCTTTTCATGACACAAAAAATAATGCCCTTGTTTATTTGAAAGATTTTTCACGATGGTGGCTCAACTCTACATGCCAAATCCTGCATTGGATCTCAACAAAAGGCAGGTAAAGTTGCAAGACCCTACACATCAAAGCCCTTTGACAAGATATTAACAATAATGACTTCTGAATTTTAGTTTCAAGAAAAACTCTAAAGATCCACCTGTCCAGGACGAGACATCCGGCATCCAAGGATAGAACTCTGTATCGTGTCTGCACTAAATGTATGACCCCCGACATTATATGCAGCCTGCACAGAGCAAGAGTGTAAGAACACGTATATTTGCACAAAATCTCTTCCTCTAAGGAAAAATGCGAAAGGGTTTCCCTTACTCTCAAAAGTAGAAAGAGCCTCTTAACATTGTTTTGGGGAATCCCATACACCAGAAATGCCTATTAGAGAATATTGAAGTTAGAAACTCATGTCAGAAAAAGAAAAAAATATGGAATTAGCTTGTTAACTAAATATTTCTATCGAAAAGTGCCATTACATGCATCACCAACGCATTGTGTATATTGATCCAGAAAGCTAGCTTCTCCTCATGTTTTAGCTTCCTAGGATCAACTTCCTCTAGTCGACAGATAAGTGATCTGCAGCAGAAGATCCCAAAAATCATAATAAGAATCTCAACATAACAGCAAAACACATGCTGTTTACTTGATACCTACATTATTAACACGTTTTCTGGAAATAATCAGATGGTAGATCAGCTCACCTGAAATTTTGTAGCAAGTTTTCAACATCTCCTAATTTTTTACTATCTCTATAGATCCATGGGACTTCAACCATTGTACTGTATGGTCCACTGAACTCTTTCAGACCTTCAACAAGGAAAGGGTTATCCAACCGTATGTCAAAGGATGAATTATTCCTAAATCCCGGACCCCACATATCACATTGTTCTCGTGGGGAAAATTCACTCATGGATGGTGAAGATGAACTGGGAGATGAAAGGCTATTATGTGTCAAAGGTGGATCTGAAAGCTTGCAGTATATAGCTGACATGCACTTTATCATATCCTCTGAAAGCTTGTTAGGTGTCTCTGGAACATGATCAGAAATGCGAGTACCAAGATGCTCAGCCAAACTAATAATGTTTGATGCACTCTGGGCGTACTGCAAAAAAACACAAAATTTATAATCCATTCAAGGCTGATAAAATTGTCATTTGATGAAATTATTCGCCCTATTTCTGTAATTGTTGAATTTGAAAATGAATAGCCAATGACAGTGTTCTTCCACATTGTTTTGGCAAACAATAGTAAAAAAGCACCTTGTGCTTAACATGCTCCATCGTCATTGGTAGTTGTTGCAAACAGCAAAACTAAAAACTGCAAAGATATAATTTATGTGTTAGCACTCAGTTACCTCCATCATGGACAATGGCTGCGTATGGCATGCACGCACAGCTCTACCAAAAGATTCTGATGGAGGAGAGGCTCTATTTGAAAATGTAGTGTGTTGGGACAATAAAGACTGACATCGATGAACTCCAGAATCTAATAGTTTCTCCTCTCCTCCTATTCTATTGGTTTCCTTCCATGTATTGTCAAGTGACTGACAAGCAGTTTCAGTAGCTGAAGTTTCCTTCTTTGATATATCAGGCCTGGAAACATCAAACAACCTTCGTCTCGGGGTTGTGACAGGGGTTTTTAAACTTTGATCCTGGTTAGATGGGGAAACCAAGGATGCTCGTTGATCAAATGCCTTCCGGTACAGGGAGAGAAGATATTGTTCCAGATATACAACTTCCAACTCTAATGCTGCAGTTTCTTTGATTAATTCTGTGGCTGGCTGGAGTTGCAGAAAACACAGGAACTAGCAAGTCAAAAACCTTGAGCCTAACAATGAACTCTGACATTTTAATTCCATTTTACATATTAAGTGACATAAATCAGAACAAGAAACTTAAATTACAAATTATCAGAAGATTTTCCCAAAGAAATGATAAGAATTCAGCAAGTAAGCTGTTGGCATGGTTACAAGTTTTGCTGAAAGGCCCCAGCTCTGTATAAATTCACTTTGAATGACAGTAATAAGCACAACTATTTCTATTCCCATAAAATTATTATGGCAAGGATTTACCTTAGGCATTGACAGCTCAGACATGCTCTCATGGGAAGAAGTCCTATAACCCAATGCCTTTTCAAGAGCCCAACGGACCTGAAACTGATCTTGTAATCTTTTCTCAAGCTGTAGAATCTGCATAAAAGAGTTCAGCTAATATTTAACTCAGAGCAAGAAAGAACAGGACGAGAATGAAGAAGTTCAGTTGCATACCTCTTGCTTCAAAGAATCTTGCATTTCGGTCTTAGGGGATTGTTTCTTCTCGGCTTTGGCAGAGTATTTCAAGAGCCCCATATTCTGTAATCAGATTGTATCCAAAAATCATATACTTAGTAATTGCTTCTTATGTTATGATCCAGGAGGATTCACCTAATGAATTAATGTGTTGGGAAAAGCTACCAAATCAGCTTAGCTTTTGAGTTAATTATATGAGTTATTCTTTATTTAAATCACAAGAATAATTTATTCCATTCAACTAAACCACCGCAGTGGGGACCATAACTAAAATTTGACTCAAATGTATTAAGCTAATTATTCATCCCATTCCCCCAACCTAAACAAATAGAATAATAATTCGAAGGCGAAGAAACAACCTTATGCAGATGAGGAGATTTAAAGAAGTCATTTTACAGTTGAGTTTTGGCTGGCCTTATGCTCGAGGTCTTTATAAACCATGGGGATGAAAGGTTGGATACTGTACAGAAGAAATAAGATACTGAGCTGGTTCTTTTTCTTTTCATTTTTTTTTATGCAAAAGGGCATAAAAAAAGGTGTAGTCTTACCAGCTTTATGCGGCTGGATGCTTCAAAGGAACTATCTAAGTCATCTTCCTCGACTCTTTTCTTATCTGGGAAGCTGCCACAGCACAAATAGCAAACATAAAAACGGAAGTGGATATATAATGAAGAAGGAAAAAAAAGATTAAAAGGCTTGGCTGCCTCTATATAATGAGCACAGCTACTGCAACACAATTACTGGATTTTCTTTTTAACTGGGAAGGAGGAGGTGGCTAGAGATGTTAACGGTTACCTCCTATCAAAGATCCACTTTGCAATAATTTTCCCATGACCCAACTTGAAACAGTTTTCAGTTTCATTCACCGCATCTATTACTCATTAATTGCTAGCTTTATCAGAGAAGGAACTTGGGAGAAATCAAAAGAAAAATCCCCAAATTCCAAGCTGGGAAACATACTCTAAAATCCCATCTTCAAGGAGTTCTTTATGATTTAGGAAAAGCTCTCCCACTGTTCCTCTCTAAAATTTCATCTGGACGACAAAAATTTCATAGTCTTTTCTGCTTGGAAAATAGCTCGGAGAATAAAACCAAAACTTTCATGGGGTTTTATATAACTGTAGTCTCGTTGTTTTTACTTATAAAACAACACTTTTTAGCAGGTGTGATGAATGCCCCAAGTTTCCATTTTACTCGTGAAGCCCACCACAGAAGCCATTCCAGTTAAAAAAAACCCATCAAGTAGAATAGCAATGAACAGAAATGAGCAATGAGAACAATAATTGCAAGCTTACAAAAGATTGAATTAATAGCTTACCTCTTTGAACGCTTGTGTCTAGTAGTCACTTTCAATCCATACATTTTACTATCTTCGCCACCTTCAAACTGAGAGAAAACGCACCCCAATCAACATTAGTAAAACAGACAACATTCCCAACAAACAAAAAAAAAATAAAAAAATCTGAAAACAAAGGTCAGATACCATTGAACTCCAGGAACAAAACAAGCAAGTACCCAAGATTGAATCTTTAAAGAAATGATGAATCAGAGAACCGGAGCCACTGAGGTCTAATTAGACTCCAAAAACTGGACTTGTCTTCATGTAATATAGCTAACCAGAACCCGTACCCACAAAGTGATCATTAGCAGCTGTTAACAGTGTCTGAACATAGTAGAGAGCCTGACATAGTTCAGAAGGATAAAACCTTTGTGCTTTTGACCAGTGAGCCTTCACCTTGAAGCGACTCACGTTGGTCTATAAATCAGTTCACTTTTACAAATTAAAAGTCTTTCTGCATTAAAAGATGTAAACCAGCTCGTGGGCCTTAATTGGAGAAGAAAGAAAGTTTGCTCAAGTCTATGCTACAGTATAGAGCAGACCCTTGCACCTTGAAATGTCAAAGGCGTCCAAAAGTTAACAATTTTCTTTGATTCTCTTCACCAGAGAGAGAGAGAGAGAGAGAGAGAACGCTAAAGAAACAAAGAAGGGGATGATAAATAGTTGCCGTGATGAGTGTTAACATAGAAATGTCCATACATTTATGGTCCAATTTCCACATTCTCTTCTCTTGTTGGTAAGCAAGTGAGACTTGTTGAGCACCCCCCCTCCAATTGTCCTATTTTGTTTATACGTATTTCAAGCTTTTTGGAATTCGATTCCAAAGTATATTTCTAAAACAATTATTTATACCGAATGATGTGTTAATATAATTATAAAATAAAAAAAATATTTTAATATAATTTCAAATAAAAATCACTTTAAAAACAACCACTTAACATTTTCGAACAACTTTTTAATATCCTATTCTGCTGTGTATGTGCTGGGTAATTTCTCTGCAACAAATATGTACTGTTTTTTAAGTTAACTGAGGTTTTAGATATACCAAGGACCAGTTTTATGTCCATCTTAAACAGACCATGCATCCAAATATATGCTGGATGGCATTTGGCCCTCATGCATTTATTTTTCAAGCTTATTTGGAGAAAAGGAATGGATAGAAGAATGCAGCAGTGGGATGCCTCATTCTGCAGTGGTGTCTCCTCCAGAACAAGGAGGTGGTATGATTTATTGAACTGCCTTAAATAGCTGGAAGTAGTAAATACAAGGAAAAAATAATTCACCATCAGCTGGGAAAGGAACCAATGTCACTTTTAGCTTGTATTACATGAAAAACCAAAAGTTTTTCAATGTACCAATCAGTTCTTTTCATGCTCGAGATACATAATTCTGCTGCAGAATAATATTCCAAAGCAACCCAAAAGTTGCTCAAGTGAGTCCATCCAAATATAACAGCTATATTGAGCATTTATCAAGAAAGGGGTTAAGTCCTTGTTAAAATAGTTTTAGCCCACAAAAGCAGGCTCGCTTCAAAGGGGATGAAGAGTTAGGGATAGAGGAGACAATGGATGCTTGAAAGTAATTGAGGTTTTGTGGGGGTTTTCTCTAATCTCTGCTGTAGAAATTAGGCTAAGGCCGATATCCCTTACTGTCCTTCAGTGTCCAGCAGACTAATTTTTGTCACAGAATCCTCAAATAAAATATAGCTATGGAGCCTGTCCTTTTCCAACATCGATACAAAAGAAAAGGCGACTGGGTGTGTGGGTGTGTGCGTGTGCTAAGGTGGTCAGTTCTCTCTTTTTGTCGTGATATTCACCTCTTGATTAAAAAAGAAGTTTCTTTTCTCACTGCAAATAGAAAGGGAAGGAGGGAGAAAGGCAGAGAGGGAGAGACTGATTCTTGAAAACTTCCTGTAAAGATTTGTTTAATTGAAGACTTTTCTCTTGAGATTGTAGAAATTCCAGAAGCTTAATTTAACCTATGAGTTTAGAACCATAGAGCCTATAAGATGGCTTAGAATACTGAAAATGTGAGCAATTGTGAATCAACTATGTGTTTTTTAAGGATCTGACAGACATCCTTCATGGATTTATGAAACTATTAGTTGCATTAATTACATTCTTTAATTGTGAATCACAAAAAACAACATCCCCTGTTGCAATCAATGATCTAACACAGAGTTCCATGGCACTCAAGTTTTTCTTGAAAACTTGACTGATTATAAGCAAGAGATGAGGTTAGATACCCCCATGTGTCTCTATGATTTTTAGATCAAGAAAGTATCTTTACTTTTATGTCCATTCTTCATTGCAGGAAAAGAAAAACACTAGCTGGATGGTTAAACAATGCTAAGATCCTTTAAGTTTCTGACATGTTTGTGATCTCTTGTGAAAAAATGAATTTGATTTGCAATGCAAGGCAGCAAGTCCGGTTAAGTTTTGAAAAAAAAAAAAACAGGTTCAGTAGGCAACAAAATGGAAGCAGGTTCCAATTTCATGCAAATTTCAGTTCTCAAGAAATCATGCACAAAGTCCAATTCAAATTATCAAAGACGACAATTTAGAAGTTATTATAATAACCTGTATGGAGTTCTCAAAGAAGCCTGCAAAATCCCAAAACAGTGGATTTGAATTGTAACGTGATTACACAACGGGTCCTTGTTCTTGACTTCCTGTGGAGTTTCACTGTCTATGTTCTGCTTCTTTGAAACATAAAGATTTGTCATAGCAATAAACCATTTGTACAGCGGAAAAGAAGAATCTAACATAAATTTTCATTAATTCTAGACCTTATACTATGAAGTGATACTCAGTAGCCAGAAAAGGTGGATTCTTTTGGTATTTCTTGTGCAAGCTTAAGAGCAATATTGTGTGCCTCAAGAACACAAATTTTATTCTATGTTTAATGTTTCAATTTGAAAATATATATATATATATATATATATCACGAGTGGGGACTAATAACTAAAATATAAGAGATGTAGAGAGAAGGGAATGTAGTGATAGAGTAGTGGTGGGGAAATGGGAGAGGGTTGCATTTTGTTTTGTGCTATAGAGAAAGTATAGATTCCCACAGTTGGGACAGAAAAGCGAACTTTCTAAAGACATTTGGACAACGAGTCAATGCCAATCATAACATGCAAAAGGCATCAATCTTTTTCCTCTCTTTTTTTTTGTCCCCACTTCACCACCTTCTCTGTGATAAAATGGTCCTCTCCAAACGGAGAAGGATCATTAGCTAGATGGTCCAAACCTAATTAATTA
>Ga0307515_10021608_pt1 | contig 11397 bp, 6 predicted proteins | sample 17_EM_MG_FD_194513 | JGI IMG/M metagenome (GOLD analysis project Ga0307515, IMG submission 194513) | Populus trichocarpa ectomycorrhiza microbial communities from riparian zone in the Pacific Northwest, United States - 17_EM | ecosystem: Host-associated > Plants > Roots > Unclassified | place... | reverse complement strand
CCAGAATCGGTGTCAATAGAGATTTTATTTTTTCTCTCTAAAACCGAATTCCAGCAACTTTCTCCCACACATTTCTCATATCATGGGTCAAAAAATAAAGTTTGAGATTAAAATTAATTTTTTCTTTTAATTTTAGGAACTGAAAGGACCCAATATTTATAACTTGTAAAAGTATTAGGACTACAATAAATATTTTATCCAAACTTTTCAAAGCTATCCATTTACTACTTGTTTTTGTATTTAAATTGTTTGTTTTTCAATTCCACCCTCCCCCAATTAAATTGACTTAATTATAATTCCATCTAAGAAGGGCTGAATAAAAACAGAAGAAAGAAATAGCATTGTGAATGGTTCGTTTATAGTGCCATACGAGAGGATTCAGAGTGCATTTTGCACCATGAATCCCAACGCCTTTTATATTTATAGTTAATTAATATGTGTGTGCTGAGACAAGTAAATTTATAAGCAAGAGAGTGGTGGTGGGATTATTAAGACTTCTAATTATTTTATTTGTTTAATAATAAAATTGGAAGGGCAAGTGGGGTGGGGGAGGAAGAATCAAGGGTGATCCTGATCTTGAGGGGCAAGTAATGGTTAGTGATTAAATTCATTTCTTTTAAATTCCCTTCTTTTGTCTTGAAAAGTGCTTTGTCGAGAAATCCTATTGAAAGTTCTTTTTTTTATATATATATATAATTAGTTGTGTGTCAAATATTTTTTTTAAAAAAATTATACATCCAAGCTTTTTGAATATAAATTGAAAAGCTCATGTGTGTGTGTATATATTCAAATAAATTAAGAACTATGTATGTTAATAAATTAAAAAAATTAATGATAACTAAAAATAAAACTGAATAAATTGAGAGACAAGTATAAATCAAGATATTTAATCTTATAAGACGAGATATTTATCTTATTGTATTTACTTAATTTGTTTAAATTGATTCAATATTAAAAATAGACACACATATTAATTTGATAAAATAAAATAAAATTGAAAAACAATCATGCAAGGCTACACATATTAGAAAATATTACATGAAAATGAATCTTTTTTATTTTCAAAAATAAAGTGCTTGTATATGAAAGATTAAAAAAAAACTATGGATGATTCAGAATAATATTTTCAAAAATTAAATATGCACAACACCATGAAAAACAACAATCTCTATCCAAAAACAATTAAATAAGCAAAAAAAAAATACATATGAAGGGATATTAATAGAAACATAAATTTAAAATTTATTTTTTAAAAAATATCAATTAAAAAAAGCAATAGCAGGAAAAAAATAATAGTCTCGAGTTTTGTGACTTAACTCATCGAACCTGTGACTTGGAGCATGAACTCAACCAGGTTCAATAATTTTTTTTCCCTTAAATTCATACTCAACCTAAAAAAAAGAGGGTCAAAAAGAGTTTAGACTCGCTGACCTATGGCCCAACGCGCTTAGGCCATTGCAATGAAGAGCCTGGTAGTGTAGGTGGGCCTTCAAACCCAAGCCCACGAGCCTAAGCTTGTTTTTATTAACCCTTATTTTTTTGGAAAAAAAAAATTAAACAAGTGACACGTTGCTCTCCAAGGTAGACAACATGCTATTTGCAAGCTCAAAATCCAGGCATTATAATGATGGTAAAAAAATTAGAGCAACGATTCTTTTGGCCAAAAAACCTAATTTTTAAGCTATTTCAACCAAAAAATACCTTACCAACACCCCTGTATACATCCAAAAAACCCAAAATCAAATGAGGTTAGTTTTACTTTCTTGGTTTATATCTATTTTTTTTTATGTAACTTTAATGCTCCAAATAACCATTATGAAGCTCCTCTTATCTTTAAGAAGCCGTGGACACCAAAAAAACTAATTTTGGTAGCCGGAAATAAGGTGAACCACTTTCTCTCTTATTTTGGAATCTTGCAACCCCTTTCTCTCTCCTTTCTCTAGTTATGGATTGAAAAATAACACAAATAAACTTGTGTATCAAAAGTCTTTTTAAAATTTAAAAGGAACTAAATTGTATAAATTATGTTATTTTTAAAGATCGAGGACCTAAATGTATTTTTTATGCGTTTTCTAGCGCGCCACTCATATCTAACGCCTTTTTAATTTTTGGCCTAATTCTTTTAATTTCATCATTAACTAAGAAAGCAATTGATTTTTAACTAAGAACAAATTATTAAAAAAAAAAAAAACTTTAAGAATCAAAATGATTTATTAAAAAATAAACAGTAATACACAGTATTATATAAGTGCATGAACAATATCCACGTACACCCACCTACCTTTTAGTGTATTCTATAATAATAATAATAATAATAATAATAATAATAATGCCACGCACCTTTCTTCTTGTAGGGTCCAAGGTGTACTCAGATTTGTTGTGGCCAAAAAAAATTCGAGGATCCTAGGGTGATCTTGATTTTGACAGGGATCATGGGCAAGTGTACTATCAAAAGAATTAAGAATTTTCTCAAAATTAAATACAAAAAATCCCTGCATTCAATCTTTTTGTTAGCATTCGATCCAAAATCAATTTAGATAACCTTCTTACAATCTAGCCAACCCTTTATATTTATTGAGAAAAAAATTAATTTTAATATTTAAATTAATCCAAAAATACTTTTTTTAATGAAAGAAAAATAAATAATATAAGATAATTGATTTAATAATTAACGAGTCTATAACCAAGATCCAAACTTCAGATCAAAAATATAAAATATAAAATTGTTATGATTTTTTTTTAATTTATTTCAAAATAACTCGTTAAAAATCATATATTTATTAATTGATTAAAATTTATCCGAAAAATAATATGGAAACATTACAAATATATTAATTTAAAATAAAAAATAAATAAATTTTTTAAATATTTTTAAAAACACTTTTAAAATAATATCAAACACCATCTTAAATTATGATACAGGGATGGTGGCCCAATTGCTGGCTGGATTTTCCGATAGAGACGACCCAACCGTCATGGCGTCAGAAAAATCAGACGGTGACTGGACTGCCCACGTAGCTTGCATTTATTAAGATTGTCTCTAGATAACTTTCTCAGCGCGACTCCCTCCCATGAAGAAAGGGCTAAGATTGCTCTTTCCACTGCCCTGCTGCTACAATTTACAAACAAACAGCATAATCACTCCTACTTAATTTTGCTCCATTTTTCTCCTTTTCTTCTCTATTTTGCAATTCCCTCAAAAGCATAGTGAGACCCCTTCTGATCATCTATAGCTTGATGCAAGATACTAGCTCCGAATTATTTTAATGGAACAGTAAAGGTAGCCCATATGTTATCTTTGTATATATATGCCTTCCACAGTTTCGTGTGGTCTGTGTTTTATCTAAATTATATATTTGAAAACATTTAGTTAATTTACACATATTATATTTTTATATGAATCCCGACGCTCGACAGACCAGCTAGCGAGGCGCAAGTATGTAAACATCTTCAAGTGATTATACGTTGTCCTAATCTTTCAGGCAATCTTCTCTATATGCACATGATCTTATCTATAATTGTGAAAGGAAAGTTCATTGAATTGTTGATTGAGATGGTTGTGTTTAACGACCATCTTTGGCAATCAAATCAAGCATATATTCATCTCGACAGTCATTAGCCTTCCCCTCCCTTCTCTTCCCTCACTACTGATTTTTCTTCTTCCCAGTTTTAGCTGTCGGTGTTCATAAGGATATAGATAGAGTTTCCACATGAAATGGACCTTCACAGGATTTATCATCGAGAAGGTTGGTGGGTTTCCAATTTATCAACAGAGTGAAACAGTCCTTCTACTCTCAATGATTGATGATGGACATTCTAACAACTGACAAATCCAGTTCCATCTCTATAACTCCATTGATTTTTGTGATCTATCTTCAGTCTAAACATTTAGATTCTTCCTGATCCTGAAATGGTGACTTTCTTTGGCTTATCTGCAATTTTATCTACAGTAAAAAAGTGATTACTTTGACTGTTCTTGGGACATACTCTTCTTCTTTCTTTCACTAGTGAGTGGAGCCCAACATTCTTGTCTTAACTACAAAGAATCTAAGAGAGATATCTGTAGTTTCCAAGAGACAAGATGGAAGGAGCTATTTTATTGCAAGACCAGCCTTCTAATTAAAGCATGGGTTCATGTTCTCACATGGAAATGTTCATTTGCAAATAAGGCGTTGCATAGTAATTATTGCAACCTCTAAAAGATTGATTTGGTGACTGTTCATCAAGTTAGTTTTGACATTAACTTCAAATCTAACCTAAATGAAATGATTTGACAGGTAAAGTTGTAACCTGATCAAGTTAACTTTCAAGAATTCTATTCAAAATGATATGATTTTAGTTTTTTTTCCTTCAATTTTTGACCTAAAACAACATTTTTTTAATGAAACAACATCGACTGAAGTTGATTCAATAACTGTGTGATCCAAACCCTTAACAAGATGAAGTTACAGATATGGAGTCTGAAAACTCTGATAGAGACACAAGAAATGGTGACAAAAGACGTTTGTGTCTTGAAAAGGTAGTTCTTAATTTTTATTTCCCCTTCCAAGTTCAAATGCATTTCTCATACAAAATCTCTCATGGTCGTGCTCAGAAGAACAACTGATGAACAGCTCCATGGGATTTGTAAATGTACTTCGGACACGGGTGGTTTACAGGGTCAATATTTCTGCACCGGCCACCACCTGCTCATGGCACTGTGTCCTCCTTCCATGGCAGCCATCCATTTCTTTTCACTGCTCGAAAGGACAATTAATAGATTGATCATGAACACGCCCATGCAAGCAGTCACCTCAAGGTAGGTACGTGAAGGAGAGCAAATGAACATGAGAGCACTTGCACATGGACTCGTTAATGGAGACAAACCCATAAAGGGTGAGAAAGAAGTTTGTGGACGTAAATCTGGTTAACAGTTCATGTGATGGGACCTAAAATCATGGTGTCTAAAATCATCAACTATTGCATGCAGATCATGCTAACGATCTTGGAGACATAAACAGGAACAGATGGATTTCCTCTTCTGCCACCACAAGTAAATGCGGCAGAGCTTTCTTTTCCCCTCTCTTGTGCATGTTGACAGATGGAATAATTGAGAAATTAACATAATTTAAACTATTCAAACCACAGTCCTGGTCCAGCCCGCGCAAGTTGATTCAGAAAAACTGCAATCCAAAGCTTCACACGAGTTTCAAGTTGAACTAACCGAAAAAATAATTAACTTAATAAAACTCAATTAACTTGACTAAATTTAATCCAAACCAATTTGGGTTAAAATCATTTTAAAAAAAAAACAATACTATTTTAATAATTATATTTTTAATTGAGGTTGATCAAGGTTAATACAGGGATCCAATGTTCCAAATCTTTTTTCAATTAAAATAATCTCCGGACCAGGTCAAATAATTTTAATTCAAACATAAGATCCAACAAAGTACAATCAACTGGTATGGGGCAGGGGGTGGGGGAGGGGAGTAGAGAGAGGACCATAGCAGACATGCCTTGGAGAATTTAAGAAATGTGTCCTTTTACCCCCATATTTTAATACAGCATATTCCCAAAGGTAATTAAAATAAAGAAGGCGTCCAAGAGCCTTATTTGAAATTGTGGTTGAAGTTCAAAGTACTTTTTACTTATAAATATAGTAAAATAATATTTTTTTTTATTTTTTAAAAATTATTTTTAAGATCAATATATCAAAATGATCCAAAAACATAAAAACAAATTAATTTTTAGCAAAAAAAAATTGATTTTTTTAGAAACGGGAGTTGCACCACGTTTCCAAACAGTCTCTAAGAGCTTGTTTGGCTTAGCGTTTGCAGCAGCGTTTTTATTTAACAGTTGCAACATATCGTTTGGTTACAAGACGAGCCGTAATTTTCATGCATGGGCCCCACCATTATCTGCATTCAAAACTCAGTTTTGTTAAAGCAGAAGCTGCATGCTTTTCGCAATGCTACGTTTCCTGTTTATTGCAACTGTGTTTATAAACACATTATAATAAGTCGTTCTCCTCTTCCTTCCTTGACCAGTGCTTCGGGTATGGGTGGATCTTTTGTCCATATGAGAAAACCACGAGGGCTGTTAGAGAGTGTTGGAGGTTGTGCCGGTGGTCTATGGTTGTTTGGGTCTAGGTTATTTCGATTGGGCTGGTGCGCGTTGGGTCAATTGGGGATGCTGAGCTGACCGTTTGTTAGAGGAATCTAATGGGTTGATGGTTTGAAACAGAGATGCAGATGGGTTTTAGGTGACTGGGTGAGATGGGTTTTCGGGTTTGTGTGAGGGAGACATAGGGCTGGCTATGTGGTGGTTTGATGGTTGGGTCGATTCACTATGGGCGTGTTAGTAGTGGAAGATGTGAGAGGCTACTGGGTTTGTGAGGGAGAGGGCTGATTCATGGAGGTAAATAGGTGAGGGCTAGTCTTGGTGAGAGGGTTGGTTAATGGCAGTGTTGGTTTTGGTTCGAGTGGAGGTGCTGCCAAGAGAGGGACATAGTGGAGGGAGGAGATGGCAGTGAAGAGAGACGCCGTGTGTGGTGGTTGATTTCAGCTTTAGACAGGGGCTGCAAGTTATGGAACAATAAAAAACTATCGAATGTGGTGGTGCGCGTCAACCACCACATTATATTTATGAACTTGTTGCACGCTCAGGAAGCCATGAAAACTGTAGTTCTTGTCGGATGGATTTCGTACGTGATGGAATTGCAAATATTTTAATGGAACAATAAAAAATACTTTATATAAAATATTGTTTATTTCATGATGTAATATCAGTAGTTAAATGTACAATATTTCAATTAAAAACTATGAATATTAATATATATCTTTTTTAATTATTTTATAACTTCAATTTGAAAAGTATTCTTAACCAAACACATTATACTACTTTTTGTTCACCTCAATTTTAACCACAGTTTTAATCAAACAAATATTTTTCCAAACCAACATCAACTAAAAGTACTTTTTATAAAATATTTTTTTTCAAATCACAACCATAACAGTTACCGCAATACCAAACATATACGAGTCGATTTGTGTGTCCACCACACCCCTTCTGTCCAGAGTTTTTTCCCACGTTGACACAAGATAAATTTATTTCCTAAACTAACTCGATTCAAAAAATAATTCTCGCTCTAACACATAAACAAACAACAAACAGTGGTTGAGCATGTCATAATCGCACAGCATCTGAGTTACGTATTTACTTTGTGCGCCACAAGTAGTCACACATGTAGTACCCGCGACCTGTAAAGAAAAGCTGGTGTCCTTCAAATTAATACCCTTTCACCATCATAACCTCTCTCTCTCTCATTCATTATTTGGGTTGAATCACCCTACCGTCTGCTTCAACAATCAACAATGGGGAGGAAGTGATCGAATCTATGGCTGCTGTCAACATCAAAAGGAAGAAGGAAATGGGTCTGTGGGTTGATTTGCAGCTTCGAGTTGTAGCTACTGTGGAGACTAGTTCAAATGGGTCTCTTGCTGTTGAGTAGAGGGGAGACGGACTATGGATGGAGGAGAAGAGGCAGCATTGTTAATAGTGGTTGGGAGCGGCATTGCTGGTTCGATGAAATAGTCTTGAATGACTTCTTTTTTTTAATGGTTGGTATAAAGGAGGGAGAACTGTAACTTAGTTTTGGTTAAATGAGGATGAGGTTATCGTGTGGAGCTTAGGTTAGTGAAAGGGGTTGTTGTTGCTGAGTGGGTTGGCGGGTCTCATCCAGGTAGGTGGCTGAGATGAGTGGCGGAGAAAAGGAATACCACGTCGGGTTGATGGTGGTCTGCGTGCTGATAGGAAAAGGGATGCCGTTGGGGAGAGAGGTGGTTGGATTTTTGTTTGTTTTGGTTACAGTTTGGCCGAGAGAGGTAAGGAAATGGGTTTTTGGTTTTGTGCCGGTTCTCTCTGACAGTGAAGGTGAACGGTACAATCACATGCACTCCATCAGCACAATGGGCAAACTTTTGATGTAGAATTGGAAACTAAAGATTTTATAGGCCGCACATGTAATTTATTACATGAGCGACTACTTGTTGCACATGTAGTGCATGCACAACAAGTGATCGTGCATGTCCCAGATGCATGACCTCTTTTCCTAACCTTGCTAGTTTAAGAAATAAGTTTATCCACTATGCTAACATGGGAAAACACTCTTGCACACACCCATATGGACATAGCCATCAGCCACGTAGATTTCTGATTTATTGTAATGACAGAAGATACATAAAATTTAGCATGTATCAGCTAAACCTTTAGAAAGGTAAAAAACAATTGATTAGCAAGTGGCAATCGTAGAACCATGCCAACAGGCTCATACTGGGCCTAGCCTTGCTTGGCCTTGTTTCTGGGTAAAAAAAACACACGGGCTTCAAACATTATCAAACGAGGTCATAAATCTTCTACAAATAGTACATAAAAGTAAAAGACAGTCCTTTTTATTGCAGGTAACCATGAAATGGAAGTTAAATAGCAGAGTTGTGCATGATTATTGGAAAAAATGTCAGTAAAGGACTCGTAAACACCATTTAACCACCACCACCACCACCACAAAATGATTGCAAGAACTTACCAAGAAGAGACAATCCATCTCACCTTCAGCAACCCGAACATTCTAAATAAACTTTCAACAAGATTTACTTCAATAAGAAATGGAAAAATGGGGGGAGCTGAGAAACTCAAGGAATGGTGCGCTGGTAAAGAGGCAGAGCTCCCAAAGCCTCACGTTCTGCTCTCTCCCTCTTCACCTGCAAATCATGATCAAATAATTTATTTTAACACAGCTTGTGAAGCAGGTTTAAGTTAATTGAAGTTGGATATTCCTTAATAACATCTTCAATTCAACAACTAATTAGTTCTTGTTTTTGTGGTAAAAAAAAAAACTTGATCTAATTACATTCCCCAAAGCAAAACAAAGTATGGACGCATTTGAACTTTGGCATGTATCCTTGACAGATGATGTAACATAAACATCAATCACCATGATCCATCCAGTATGAAAGCAAAAACATTTTCCTAACTGAAATGAATGTAAGCAATAAAAATAAAAGGAAAAGCCAACATATGTGACATCATACAGGTAGGTCAAAGCAGCAGCCTGGGCACCAAAATTTATCAAAGAACAAGTCCTCCAGTATCAGAGGTGACCCAACAATAAACTGAATGAAGCTAGACCTACAGATGAAAGACTAAAATGGTAGCTTGCTTCTAAATTTAGGTAAATCCAATTATCCGAGAAATTCATGCTAAACTCGAGACAATTTTCTGGACATTCCTAATTTATGCAATTTTAGATCACCTCCACACCTTGCAGATCAAATTCTCTCTTTTGTTACTTTTTTAGTTAAAAAGTCAAAAAAGCAGGAGATGAATTAGTTTTAATGTGGCAAGAAAACAATAATAAACACATCAATTATGAAATAAATCCACCTAGATAAACCAGAGAATCTATTTGCAGAATGATGCAAATAGCTGATTAAGCACTCTGAAAGGAAGTATGGCACTTTCAGGCACCTATAACCACTAAGCCACTTCTACCGACTAAATGATCCAGCCTGTAAAAGGTCATGTCCAATACCAGTACCCAATAATAGATAAATTATTTACACAGAAGGTACATGAAATCATGGCAATTCTTTTGCACAAAAACTTTACATAATATTTTCACTGGTTCTAGACTTTAACAGAGTTGCCACCATGATTAACTATATATGTTGTAGATTCACAAAGACAGCATATCTACCTATGGCCATGCCCAAATTTTTGGGACTTGCAAGGCTCAAAACCTCATGAATGTCCATCTTGTTCATGTGATCATGTCACCCAGCATTGTGTTGCGAGCATGAGAACTTCAATAGAAGAATAAATGCATCCTAAATTTTATTTTGGTCTGAATATAGAATAGGCAGATTATTGCAGTAAAGATAATGATAACGAACTAGTAGTGTGAAATCTTTGAATCAAATAACTGACACAACCAAAAGACTAATTTGGATTGTTGCAGCAACATGCTAAATGCACAAAACACATGGCAGGATGCTTTTAAGTACTAAACCATCTGTTAGTAATTGAAGGTGACATGGAGACCAGAGAGCAGCCAGAGCATTTTTTTTTTATTGGAAAAACAACAGGAAAGTGACACAAGGCTGTTGTTTTATCTAGTATGTAATAAATCCCAGTTCAATAGAGTTCCCCAACAGGATCGTACGGTGAAAATGAAAACAACATTTACCAATCTAGCTTACTACTTGGTACCCTAAACAAAACAAAGTAAAAGCATGGAGTTATTATAAGGTGCTCCAGGAGCACCACTAGTCTACTCAAATGAAACTGGGATCCACCATGAAAACCCCTCATATATCACAAGTAAAGGAGTATTGCTATGGGAGTAGTAATAACTCCTAAAAGCCACAAGCAAAAGTATAAGGATGTGAATTAGCTGCAATTTATCAACAGCAGGCGTAAATAATTCATGTTGGGTATATGCATATGCCAAAAACATGTAAAAGAAAAAAGGGTGTAACTGACTCTGAAATCTGCAGCTATAGATGGAACAAAGAGAAATGTATACAAAAAGAATCAGTTTTTGAATGAAAAAAATATAAAAACTTACGAAGGCCAGCATTTCTTGCAGGTAGCTCCTGAACGGTGTTTGCATTGCCTGCAAAAGCACAATGAAAACATACAGAACCCTCTTAAGAAATCAGAGAACATATATTGCATAACAAAAAAACCAAAACAACAAAAATAGCGAATACATCGAGCATCCATAACCCAACACATACACCCACACCACACGTTATTATTTAGAGCCCGTTTGTTTTTTCGTTTCAAAAGCGTTTTTGAATAAAAATATTTTTTTTTCAAATTATTATTTATTTTTGAGTTTTCAGATCAAAATTTCATCTGCTGATGTGAAAAAATATATATATATATTATTTCAATATATTTACAAGCGAAAAACACTTTAAAAATAACATCAAAAAACAACCACTACCACAATATCAAACAAACAAGCTTTTAATCAAGCATGAATATCATCCACACACGTTCAACAACAGAAACAGGAATCTAAAAATAAGTCTGAATTCTATAAGATGCAGAATAGTCTAATAAAAATACAACTTGTTTTTAATTAAAAAATAAAAATCCATAAAATTATAAAACCCAAGAAAAAATATAAATTTCTTTCGAGTAACACAAACGTGAGTAATTTAGTAATAAAAATAAAATAAAATAAAAAATAAAAAATACCTGAAGGTCCTCAGGAAGATACGCGTGCTTCATTGAGAGGTCCATGGCACGCTTCAGACGCTGATTACGAGCGTCAATGATTTCTCTCGGGAGGCGATTAAGCGCCTCCTTGATATCCAGTTCGTAATAAGGGTCGTACAAATCATCGTA
>Ga0307515_10021607_pt1 | contig 11397 bp, 8 predicted proteins | sample 17_EM_MG_FD_194513 | JGI IMG/M metagenome (GOLD analysis project Ga0307515, IMG submission 194513) | Populus trichocarpa ectomycorrhiza microbial communities from riparian zone in the Pacific Northwest, United States - 17_EM | ecosystem: Host-associated > Plants > Roots > Unclassified | place... | reverse complement strand
TCCTTTTTAACTTCCCACACTACCTCTTTATAAGACCCTATCATCTCTTTCCCCTTTCTCTCTTTCTTGATTTTCTTTTTAATTTTATGTCCCATTATCATCGGTTCTTCTGTGATATTTTTTAACAATCGAAAGGTGCCTTGGTTTCAGGGTTTTCCTTATCTGTCACCCCATTATTCTTTGATTAATTGTTTAGTCTTTTAATTATAAAGTGAGGAATTATGAGAAGTTAGAGAGTGAGCAATCGGCAGTGATGGTGGTTGAGGGGGGTGAGGATAGTGTTGATAAGGAAAAGAAGAAGAATAGGCGCCGATCTAATCGCCGATCCAAACGAAACCCTCCCAATCCAGGTAATCCTAGCTTAAAAGCACTAATCGTATTTGTTTTTTGTGGTTGTTGAGGAAAGTACAATGGATTAGCTGTTGTAAGATTTGAGCTATAACTGTAAAAAAGAACAGCAAAAAAGAAAGAAAGAAAGATTAGTGATTTTGGAATTTTTGTTATCTTTGCTTTTGTATTCTTGTTTTTGTTTTCTGTGCCTAGACTGTATAATAATTCTGGTATTCTTTCAAAACAATTCTGATGATATGTTTATGAACATGGATTGTAATTTTTTTACATCTCGAAGCCAATGGAAAAGCTGGTGGTAGTCGCCAAGGTAAAAGTAAACTGAACATGGATGGTAAGTATGCTGATTTTGGAAATTCCTTGGTTCCTCATAAGGGGTTTGATTACGAGTACAGTTCATGTGCTGGTGAAGATGTTCATGATGAACTGAATGGGCTAGTGAGTTATATATTTTTTTTTTGGGTTGACCCGGGTTAACCCGAGTCAACCCATCTGACCCGTGACCCGATTACTTGACCGGGTCAATGACCGGGTCGGGTTTTAAACTATGGCCTGAAGGCTTCTGGGTCAAAGAAACACTGGCAGCGCGTCTTCTCCACGCGCCGCCGCAAACATCCCAGAAAACGTTGGGATCTGAAAGCGCTTTTTCTCTTATGCCCTTCTCTGCCGGCAGTGACCTGCAAAAACAACGAATCGCAACAAACAGTTTGTTTTAGTTTTTTAGTTTCTCCTTCACGGGTCTGTTTTTCTTTCTTTTCTTCTCCGTTTTGGATCTGCTTCTCTCTACAGATCTGTTCTTTTCTTTTTCTTTCCCATTCTTCCCTGTTTCAGGTGGCGGCAAGACCAAGGGGGCCGCCGGCTTCTAGGCTTTGGGTTTCCGTCCGGTCTGTGCAGCTGTCGGTGGCCGGTTCGTGTCTTGGCGAAGATGAGGGCCTGCGGGCTGCTCCCTTTCGGTTGGAGGGAAGTGAGCCGGTTCAGGGAGGGAGGCCGTGGGTCTGTCTTGGCTGGTCTGTGGGGGAAATAGGGAAGTCTGCGTCTGGAGAAGACAGAGGGTGTGAAGCTGTTGAGAGGGAAATGCTGAGGGGAGACGGCAGCAGCTGAGTCTGTTGAGAGAGATGAGGGAAGAGACGGGACGACTGGTGGGAGAGACTGAGAGTTTGTGTTGATGGCCGGCTATGGGACCAGAAATTGGAAATGGCCGGTTTGGGTTTGGCTATAGGTAAGAGGAGAAGGAAATCGCCGGGTGGCTTTGGTTCTCTCTTTTTCACAAGACAAGGCGAGGCCGGCTGCTGCTGTGGGGAAGATAATTCTAGGTTTAGGGTTTTCTTGCTTTTCCCTTATTTTATTTTAAAATTGCCTTCTCTGAATATTCCCCTCTTTTATTATGACTGAAGGTTTACTTATATAAAAAATCTCTATACATACTATTTAAAAAAATATTACAATAATTATTATAGATATTATCTTCTATAACCAGCACCAACAAATCCTATATATATGATATTTTTATATTGCAGTGATTATTTTCCATAATCAGCACGAATCAAATCATATATCTATGATATTTTATATTGCAATAATTATATATGATGCAATAATTATCTCCTTGACATATTGTTTCCTTAGCCCTGATACTCTATGTTATCGCCACATGTAAACCCTTATTATTATTATTATTTTTTATTTGAAAATTTATCAAAATATGGGTCAAAAATTGGGTAGCAACAACAAAAATTAAGGAAAACAAAAGGTAAACAGAATAGAAGAACCTTTCTTCTTATTTTATGGACGGGATTCAAGAAAAGCCTAGCCTTTGAAGTCATCATCATCAGTTGAAGGTGAAGGAGAGACCAGGTCAGGTGGAGGAAGAGAGGAGAAGAAAAAAATAGGTGTGAAGAAAAAGAAAATGTAGAGAAAGAAAGAGTAGAAGTTGCAGAGAAGTTAGGAAAGAGAAGAAGATGAAACGAGTGTGAAGAAAGTTAGGGATCTCGTCTTTTAATTAAGGTTTTTTTTACCAATGAAATCATATATGTCCAATAAAAAAATTATTAATTTTTTAATTCAGTTAGTAATTTCATATGATAAAAATTAAAACTTTAATTAAATCAAAAATTTTCAGAACTCCCTCAAATATCACCGACATAATTTCAATCCGTCGATCATTCCATTTGTGATTCTTTGTGGCATGGGAGTGTAATTTTTTTCCAACGCTAGAATTTTCCGACATAGTTATTCTATTGGTAATTCTATATGTATTGCTCAGTGGTGTGAGAGTGTAATTTTTTTTTCAATTCTCTGGAATTTTTAATGGACTTGTTCCGTCGGCGATTCCATATGTACTACTTAGTGGTATTGGATTGTAATTTTCTTCCAACTCTCTGGAATATACTGATGTACTTAGTCCGTCAATGTATCTGTTGGTATTTTACATTTTGTCGGTAAGTAATTCCATCGGTATAAAACATTTTTTTATGTCCAAATTATATATGTATTTTTTATCTATCCATCCTGCAAATACATTAAAATCACAACACATTAATACTAACTCAGTGTATACTAATAAAATCACAAAATATAAAAATTTCCTTGTCATTGTGAAGGAACATCCAAAAATATTATATTGAAGTTAATTTCATTATACATTAATGTTTTATAAATTAATCAAAATTTTCTTCTTCTTCTTCTTTTTCTTCTTCTTCAATTTCATCATCTTTATCTCCATCACAATCTTCTACTTTGATTTCATCATTATTATCATCTTTATCCACTTATGTATATTTGTTGGTTTTCAAAACATTATTTAACTCATCAATATCAAAATCAACAAAAGTATTCTCAATGACGTGAAAATTTGAATTTTCCTTAAAATCAACATCATCTTCATTGTCACCATCCTGAACAACTTGAACACGCTCTAGGTTTGGTTTTAACTCCGTGAGTGCATTTTATATCTATTTTTGGCGATAAATCCTAATAAACAAATGGAATGAATTTTTTCATAAACACGTGGCAATCATGACTTTTCATTTCATACAATTTGTAATCCTCTAAATTAATCAATCTAGATATGTTCAAAGCATATCCATCAAGAAAACACAGACTCTAAAGCTATTGGCAGATAAGTAACTGTGCATTCTTGTTTAAGGCAAAGTTGGTTGTGGGCTTTGTGACCCATGACCTATCATAAACCAACTCTACATTTTTACGGTGACAAAACAAAGGTATATCCCTCCATATTGTTCTTTGTCTTTTCTTTTACATCTATAATCGTGCTAAAAATATTTTCAAACATGTTCTTTCAATGTGCATGACATCGACGTTATGGCAGAGGAGAAAATACTTTATTTTGCCAATTATAGGTCACACTAATACAAGAAACTTCTGCTTAATAATATGAAAACCAAACACAATGCCATTATACTGCGACACTACGTTATACAATTTTCACTACTTCAAGTACAAGCGGCAACATCCCTTTCAACTCTACCAACAAAGAATGCCTTTATGTTCTTTCTGTACTTGTGATCTTGGCAAGAATCGTTGGTGGCAATAAAAAAAAAGAGACATTTTACCACTATTTGTTAACGCGAAGGCCTTGTTATTTTCCATATAGTATGGAAATATTAATTGTTCATGCATGTTCCAACCAGAAACCATTTCATTCACAGAAAAATCATTGATAGTCCACATCAATGCTACCTTCATCTAAAAATTTTGTTTTCTTGAGACATCATAAGTTAAAGTCTCGGATGACCATAACTACTTCAACTCATTAATCAGTGGTTGAAGACAAACATCTATATTCCAACTTGTACTATTAGGAACAAGTATGATCATAGATAAAAACATAAACTTTAGCCTCATACATATCTCAGGTGACAATTTATAAATCGTGAGTATCACTGGTTAACAAAAATAAAGAGCAGTACCTAAATGGATTGAATTTGTTTGTACATAACTCAAAACATGTGTTCCGTGATTCTATTTAAAACTAAGAATACACCCTATTAAAATATTTTCAGGCTTCACCATCGTATAAGTGCACCATAACTTCATCCACCACATCATGTGCTTAATAGTCTTTAGAGACATGATTAACATTTGTAGTCTAAGAGTGATTAGAAAGTATCTAAGTCTTTTATATGCGACAATAGTCATTCCCCTTCTAGTCAATTTTCTAGTATCCTAGGCCGATGGGATTCATAATGGATTTAACAGCATAAAATTTTTCTTTTAATCTATTTCCTTCATGTAAATTGCTTTTCGCTCATTCGATAATTTTATCATAATCGACTTCTCTTTGCCTACGATCTGACTTGATGGTGAACACATGTGCAATGATAGATAATTTACTATGATTTTTGCACTCATCCCATAATGGTTTGTCAAAATTGTTGCTACCTATTTTATAATAAAAAAATAAAAAATTATATATACCTCTGCTTCCACATCACCTCTTCTGATGCCAGCAACTGATCAATCTCCTTATTCATGTTGTTGATTTCCTGCTTAGAGAAAGGATCCAAGGTACTTTGCTTCAATCGGGTTCTCTTTCTACTGTCGAGCAAGATTGCCAAGAGTCTATCTACTCCATCAAAACAATCCAACCCTACAAGCTCTGATCTTCTTTAGCTTTACCCTGAGCAACACCTTAATTCTTTCTTTATTCCCACACTAATGTGAGAACTTCTTCGCAGCCTGAATCTTTGCACCAAACATCCTCCAATTAGAAATGGCTTACACTCGAACATTTTCGTGCAAGGAAATACACCTGAAGCAAGCCTAAAAAGAAATGCCCGAGACCAATGATAAAAGACCAGAATGGCAAGCGAGGTTGATAGGCCAAAGTAGCAATCCAAGGTTTTAATTAACAAAACCCATTAGTAAATATGTTTGTTTTTTGGAGTTTAATTATTTAATTGAGGGTTTAATCGTAAGTAAAATCAACTTTTGGAAGTCAACTGAAACAATTGATGTTCAAGGACTCAATTGGAATCTTGGAAAGTTTAAATTAGTCAAATCAGGGGCTTAATTGCAAAAAATTCAAAGTCTGGTGAGCAAATAGGGGCCTTATTGAACTTTTTGTGAACCAATGATCAATTTGCAAAACACGCATGACTTTAAGGATTGGAATCAGGAGAAATCAGGGTCAAATCGAAAGACTTAAAAGCTTAGTGGTCATTTAGAGGCGTAATTGAACAAATTAGAAACCAAAAAACCAACTTGTAAAAGGCGTCCAAAATTAAGGGTGAAAAATGAAGTTGATAGGGATGCAATTTCATTAAATTAAAAAGAAATAGGGAAATTAAGGATAAAATAAAATGAAAACAAAAGATAAGGGATCAAATTGAAATTTAGCAGATCCTAAATCAAAAGCAAACCATAATATATAGGAATTAGTCAAAACAACATCATTTAAGGTACTGTGCTTCTTATTCTTCTTTAGTTTTTTGGTTGATCAATGGAGCACTTTCGGACGACTGAATGTGACGTTTCTGACCACCCTAAAGGCTGAAACCACTACCATTCAACCGAGAAACACCTCCTCTACAACCTTATGCCTTTAACATCAAACATTTACGTCATATTTTCTCAATGGATCTCCATAACATCTTGTCCCTAGTCAGTCAAGACCATAGTTTTAAACATTACGCTGTTTAGGTAGGCATTTTCAAATGTTCGAATGTGGAGCTATAGACCTTTAAATCAAGCAAGAGTGGGTCTGATCGAAAGACATGCACCCTATCTACCAAATCCAGGTGGTCTCAGGTGACGTTGACATCAATGATGCTCTGATGAGGTCTTGAAAGTGGTTGACCCAGTCAACCTTGGCAAGAACACTCATTTGCAAAATAATGTTCAACTTTTTCATTTGCTTCCACTTAAAAGCCTCCAGAAAGATTATATCAAGGGTTTAAAACATTTATCTCTGGATCCAAGGGCAAAAAACACCCACCTCGATCCCTAAGCACCCTATAAAACCACCCACACCTTAAACCAGTAGCTCCATGGCAAAACCAACTAGGTTTTAGTCTGGTGGAACCCTAGATAACCCATCTAGAAGACCTAAATCTACCTATAAAAGAAGAGGTTAAAGAAAAGAAGAAAGAGAGGAAAAACAAAGGAGAAAACAAAGAGAAAGAGAGGGGGGGAAAGAAGAAAGAAGAAGAAAGAAACTTGAGCTAAGGGCAAGGGTCCTTTCCATAAAGCTTTTGAAGGTTTAGTTCTGGTCTAGGGAGGTCTGAAAGTAAGAAGAAGGGCAAGCAACACTAAGAACCAATCCAAATTTGGATTTTCAAAGCTAAGAAGATATACACATTCAAACCTTGAAAGTGGAGTCCATAAGGCTTGTTGGGTCATTCTTTCATGTTCAATACGAAGTCTTGAATGCCTTGATATATTCTTGATTGTTTTTCTGCCACTTTATTGCATGAAACCCTGGTTTAAAGGATTACAAAGGTTGCAACAAAAGGACAAGGGCACTTTCTATTAATAAAAGGATAGCCCCTGCTTCTAGGTACCTAGTCTGACCATTTGAAGTGAAGATGATCAGTTTTTAAAGCTCATTCTATTAAAGATTGATTGTTGTTTTGAGTTGGTAGCTTTTAGGATTGAAAAACAATGCACTTTTTGAGTTTTTGTGTTGTTTTGTTGTTTCTTTGGTCATAATCATATTCCTCATCAATAATATGGTTTGTGGGGATAAGGAGAACACACTTTAGAGGTCAAAATAGGCATTTTTAGGTGCATTTCATATATATGGTTTTTGGGTAGCTTGTTCATGGGCTTAAGGCAGGAATACCCGTTGAATCTTGCCTTAGGTACTAGTTTCAGGGCTTGATTGGTTTAGTTTCTAGTTCAGATAGGTCCGCCGATCATCTTTGATAAGTAATCTAGGAATTTTTCACATCAATAATAGGTTTTAATGGATTTAAATCTTAGGGTTTTGGTTTCGAACCGAAACTTCTTTTTAGAAAAATTATGTGATTTTGTTGATCATTAAAAGAAATGAACCCTTGATTCTTGATTTATGGAGGATTACGAACAAAAACATCCCCTTCTTTGTTCAAAATCTACTATGGATTGAGAACCATGTTTTGTGAGGAGACGAAGAACATTCATTTGTTTTGTCTTGTCTTTTCTGTTTGATCTGTTTTTTTTTAAATTTTTTTTTGAGTTTTCGTGTTTTTGCCACTTTTGATCTGTTTTGTTATTGTTTTCTTTCCTTTAGTTTGTTTCTAAGTTGACTTGGTCCGGTCAACTCAATTGAGTCAACCCCCACCAAGTCAACCCAACGAGTCTACCAGTCCGGGTTTACCCATTCGAGTTGACTTGGCCGAAATAATAAAATAACTAAAAAGGAAAAAATAATATAATAATATAAAGAAAAAATATAAAATCAACTTTTGCTTTTGTTTTGTTTTGCTTTTTAATTTTTTATTTTAGGATGTGTTTTTTAGAAAAATTCCTTTTAAACCCTCAGGGTCATTTTGTTTTTCAAGAAAACTACAAATAAGTTTTTTTTTTGTTGCATATGGTCAAATCTCTAAAAAATATAACAAAAAAAATCATATCGTTTAATATTTTCATACAAAAACAAAAAATATATGTGTTTTGGCATGCATTTTAGGATTCACTAATCAATTTATTAAATCCATGCAAATTTGAAAAATATTCCAATAAATCACCTTTTTTTTTTTAATTTCATGAGAGTGTTAAAAATCCTGATATAGAACGCTAAACCTATAAGTAAGGCTCATATTTGAAATGTTAGGAGTTGACCATAAAATTCTCAGAGTTATCCTAAATATTCACTGATTTTAATTGTGAGTATTTTTCACTGTAATACATAAATTACGAAGAACATTTTCCTAAGAATTTATTTGGGTATACGAGTCCAAATAAATTCTTAAACATCATATTTATTCATATAAGTAAATCTCAATCCTAAACCTCTAAACCATATCAAATCACATAAAACAACTTACCTCAGGTAGGGTGCGTTGGGGGTGCTAATACCTTTCCTAGCCACACCAATTCCTTACCAAACAACTAAGTGGCGACTCCTTCGGCCCCTGCACGTATTTCACACATGTGTGACAAGAATCTTTCAAGATATCAAAAAACCCGATCACATCTGTATTTGGTTATTCATCGATGACTGGACATTCACCTGCATAACCCTAATTCATTCTCATCACATACATAACCATATTCCTATAAGGATTACTATTGTGATCTTCAACTCTATGCACGTTTCTAGAATCAAAATTTGACCAAACCATCCTTTCAATCATGGTCTCGTAAGGAACATATAGTTCTCTGTATGCAAACCAATATAAATATTTTTCCATGAACACTTTTTATAGAGGATGCATCATTAAAATATTTGGATCGAGAAATTTTTTATTTTTACACCTTTTACATGGACATCTAATACTGCCTCTACTAATATTTCTCGGATTAGATAGTGCGTAATAAATAAAACCCTCAATCTCATTACAATACTTCATCCTACTCAACCCTTCGGGTGAATCTTGATAATTTCATGAATGCTTATCTATTACTTATATCAATCATATATAGAATATCGATGACAACATGTATTAATTAATTATGTGAACTAAATAAATTAGCTAACATTGGTTTAACTCAAACTTTTTTAATCTATTTTAATAATACTCTTAAATCATTATCAATTATCTATATAAATTCAAATTCCTACACATTTACTGAAAGTTTCAACTCAACAATAAAATTTACTCTTAAAATGTACACATTAAATAAGCCATTATTTATTTCATTACAAAAAACCTAAGTCATAAAATCGAACTCAATTTCATCAAATTACAAACAAATATTTTTTAAAAAATTTCAAACAAATCATACATTCAAACAACATATTTCTATGGAAAAAAATGTATAAAACAAGTAAACACACAAATAAACTACATATATTACAAAAATATGAAATACAAATTAACATTTTAAAATTTAGTTCAAACAAAAATGGATAGTTTTGCTTACTTGATATAAGAAATCCTAAAACCAATTGAATCAGAATAGTGATGTTGACAGATTGAGTATTGGGGTAGCTGAATTTATGGTGATGGAAGCTTGATTTGTGATTAAAAAAAGGGGGGTTGCTATTTTTTGCAGAGAAAATGGAGGAAGAAGAACGAATAGGGGAGGAGGAGAGGGGGGGTCGCTCAACATATCATAACTTAAATATTATTGATAAATTCATGGATGAATATTACCAAGTTTATTCTATCGGTATTTTTGTCTGTAAAAATGACACTTCATTGTATCTCTTTTTTTTTAATCATTCATTTTCCACTTTAATTCCTCCAGTGTACACTAATAAAGATTTTTTGTCTGTGTTTATGGACAGACATTGAGAGGAATTATTCCGTCGGTAAAACTCACTGTAATCTACGTATGAGAATTTTTCCATCAATATATATTTCTTGTTGATTTTTTTTTCTTGTAGTGTTGGCTAAACACAAGGAAGGGAAATATATAAAATCTCTATATCAATATCCAGGTTTGATGATCATGCCATGTGTGATAACTGAGGAATAAAGGCAAGGAAAAAAAACCCACAAACATAAAAATACAATAACCATGGTATTAATTGTTAAATAATATTTATCTAGTTTTTTTTTATTAAGGGTAGAATAGTATTTTCAGTTTAACCTATATATAATTCCTTTGTATTTAGGTTAACTTAAGCACTCATAATAAACAGATTATTGAGAATTCTAGCCTCCTTTTATGTTTGATCTGAATTACTTTAACATGGTATCAGAGCCTGGTTGATCGAACTCTTGGCTTGCTAATTTTATGGAACTCGCTGCCCCTGTAGAAATCATGTTCACCAATGTCAGAGTCACTGCTGGTATCAAAATCGTTATCATCATGCATTTCATTCCTTGTAGGATGTTCCAGCATGCTCAATGCATTCCTTTGAAGCTTAACTTCAGATCCATTTTTCAAAACATCAAACATGGGTTGTTTGACCTATTAAAAGATGGAGATTGAAGATCAAGTTTTGTGCTTGCGGCTGAAGAATTAATATCTGAACCTTTATTTTGGATTCTTTAGCTTTTGCAATTTGGTATTTCTGTTCTGTCAAAGGTTCACAATATATTAGTCCAATATATATTATTTTGAGTAAAATATAACTCAAAATATCACAAGAATGAAATTATACTTCAGCCCTTCCTCTTCACAAAATAACAAGATTCATGAGCTATAAATACATCATGAATCCTTCAAGTCAAAGGTTCACAATATTTTTATTTTTAGCATTTTCAACATATATATTTTGAGTGATATTTTGTCTTCAGCTTCTGCAAAATTTGGTATTTCGACCTTCCTTTAGCTTCTGCAATTTGATATTTATGTTCTGTCTATGCATTTGTTTTAGTATTTCATCTTCTCTTCAGTTTCTGCAATTTGATATTTGCGTTCAGTTTCTATAAATTTTGTTTGGAGTGATATTTTGTCTTCGGCTTCTACAAAATATGGTATTTTGATTTTCCTTCAGCTTTTGCAATTTGGTATTTATGTTCTGTCTCTGCAATTGTTTTGGTATTTCGTCTTCTCTTTAGTTTCTGCAATTTGGTATTTGCGTTCAGTTTCTATAAATTTTGTTTGGAGTGATATTTTGTCTTCTGCTTCTACAAAATATGGTATTTTGATTTTCCTTCAACTTCTGCAATTTGGTATTTCTATTCTATCTCTGCAATGTTTTTGGTATTTCTTCTTCTCTTCAGTTTCTGCATTTTGGTATTTGCGTTCAGTTTCTCAAAAAAAAAATTGAAGTGATATTTTGTCTTCCGCTTTTGCAAAATCTGGTATTTCGACCTTCCTTCAGCTTGTGTAATTTGGTATTTATGTTTTGTCTCTGCAATTATTTTGGTATTTCGTCTTCTCTTCAGTTTCTGCAATTTGGTATTTGCGTTCAGTTTCTGCAAATTTTTTTGGAGTGATATTTTGTCTTCCGCTTCTGTAAATTCTGGTATTTCGACTTTCCTTCAGCTT
>Ga0307515_10021606_pt1 | contig 11397 bp, 10 predicted proteins | sample 17_EM_MG_FD_194513 | JGI IMG/M metagenome (GOLD analysis project Ga0307515, IMG submission 194513) | Populus trichocarpa ectomycorrhiza microbial communities from riparian zone in the Pacific Northwest, United States - 17_EM | ecosystem: Host-associated > Plants > Roots > Unclassified | place... | reverse complement strand
ATGGTTGTGTACAATACATGCTACAGTGTGCAGCACGGGGTTCCCACCTCATGGGCCATCTTTTTCACTCCCGATCAACGAGTGACAGAGCAGAACGGGCTTGCGTACGTGCGTGGGGATCGGAAGACTAACCGCACTGCCCTTCAGTGCCTCCTGATAGGAAATATCCCACACAGTCTCTAATTGTCAGCAGGGACTGAAGTTCATGAAGAGGAGCCGTGATCTCGGTCCGGAACTGGCAGCACGACAATTCTGACACCACGGGGGCAGTGCACTCCGTTTAGTTAGTAAAGCCGAGGAATAGCCCGGAGCGCTGCGCTCGCGCTGGACCGATCCAGATAGTGGGCGGATTAATTCGATACACAGACTCATGGTAGGTCAGTCTGAGTCCCTTTCTGCTATGAGAATGACCAGAGCAGTGTCGGAGGGACTCGCGCTGTTTTGATTCTATCATAGCGATCGCCATGCATCATCGACCCTTGGATTGTATCTATTTGTAAGGTTTTCGATAACGTCACTTGCGGTCGTCTCTGGTGATAAATAATCTGTCTATAGTTTCATCCTACTGCTGGGTGTTCGAATAGATTATGAAGGCAAACACAAAGCCTCAGTTACAGACACAGGCGCGGCCGCCGGAAGCGGCTTCAATGACAGGACACGCCCTTTGTGTTTCCCGCCCCAGCAAGGGCGGCGTCCACATCAAGCTCAGACTGGAAGATGTAATGGCCGATCGCAGCTCCAACAACAGTCGCGACAATAAGATACGCCTAGAAAGATGGTTTCAGAAAGAGAAAGGCCCAGGGAACGGCAGACCACCTACGTTATATGTCATGAATACAAGCATGAGGAAGAAGGAAACAAAAACCGTCGCGCCGTACAATCCCGCCCGCAGGATTCGAGAAGCAAGCGGAACGGTCGATCTGAGGAGGGCGTGAGCCCTACTTATTTGCCATAGAACAAATATTCCACTCACCTTCTTCCAGCCTTTGAAGTGTCCGCACCAATTAACAAAGGTTCGTTCTCGGCCACCTCACCCTCCGATTCCAACTGGTGGCGACGACTCACCACGCTCTTGCCCTTGAGTAACACCTGGGCTGCAATCCTCCTGTCTACCTTCTTCTGGATGTCCCGTAGCCACTCGTAGCCCACGCCGATGAGGACGACTGCGATGCAGCTAAGGAAGAACTGGATGTTGGAGTGGATGTGCCATTGACGGAATACGACGCATGTATTAATTATATTCGTGTTCCTGCACGTACCGCAAACCGCAAACCGCGTTATGATGATGTAGATATTCGAAGTGCAATGTGAGGGTTGACAAACCAGAGCATGTACATGATACAACGGTCCATCGTGGCTTCGGATGTATCTGGAGCGGCTGAGTGGTCCATGTGCATGTGGTGGTGCGAGTGGTCCATCGTTGTGGGATATGGCTGGATGGCTGGGAGTGAGTGGCAACCAATTCTTTGATCCATTTCTCTGATCCGACCGCGTCAAGTCTACCCACTAGACGCGGTCTTAATGACCCAACAAACAGCTTTCAGCCCATTAATGCTTAATGGGAAGCGGTTGACCGTCAAAGATGCGGAAAAAATCGCGTCGGAGGTCATGGAACATGCAACTCGACGGAGTCTCAAGTGCAAATGGGACAAATGTGGATTAAATTATGGGAGCATACACTTGCTAGAACGTGTCAGTGGCCTCGAGAACGTGTCTTGTGCTTCAGCTCATTGGGTGAAAAGCATATCAGACGAGAACATATTTCTAAGCTGGCCGGAGCGGAGCTGGGGCTCCCAAGGGCTGGAACCGTATGTAAATATCACTTCTCTCTTTTTAATATCCTGTGATTTTTCATTCAGATCACCCGTGCGCCACGGAACCTCCAATGCGGCTTCAAGCAATGTGCCACCAAGACGGACACAGTATACTCCACCATGTCTGACTTATTAAACCATATCAAGTACAAGCATTTGGATGATATAAAGTGGGACTGTTATAGTGCGTTTCGCCAACCTGGTCACATACCATTCATTCTCGTCTCAACTTGATCTACCAGTATGCAACGTCCACCCACCAGATGCAATAGAGATGCTCGAACATCTGCGAGATCGACACGGCATCCCGATCTCCAACCTCAACCGTTCCCCCTTCCGAAAATCGCACACGACCCCTCCCCCTCCAATCCCCGACACTTGCAGACCACCAAGCTACAAGATCATTACACCAACTATAGAACCGAGTGCAGGCGCTAGTCGTCGCGAGTGCCGTGCATCCGATAAATGGTCCTTCCTGGAGGACGAAACGCCTGAACTTGAGGAGATACGGGAGAGCCAGAGAGCCGTGCCAAACGAACCGCTGTTTCTGGATAGTGTCACCACCCATAACCCAGATTCTCGTGCCTTCTATGCAATGGCTCGTCCTGCACCTCCACCTACAGAAATGGGCCTCGCCGCTCCACCTCAATTCGACCATCCTCTAGTTAGGCCACCACCAAAAGATGTGAATGAACTGGCAGAGCGGATGAAACAGGCCAAGGTCTCCGAACTTCCTATCATTCCCGAATCCGTTGGGTTTCTCATCCTTCGCAAAGGGCAAGAGAAAAAGCCAGAGTTCAAGCCGCCGCAATTCCCTGCTCCTGATAAGCGGCCGAAGCGATGAAACTTACCTCTTGAATCATTTGAATGCTCTATTCCGTGCATGCCCCGCTAATCTCGTACTCGAGCACTTGACGCTTCGTTTCTACCTTCCTACCATCCTCTTGCTTGTTCTTTCCCGATGACTAGTTTGCCCTAATTACCAAGTTTAACACTGACCAGACCATTCATTTTCATTCAATTCGACTCAGTAAGATTGTCAAGCGAACAAGCAGTTTGCCTATCCAAGGTGGGAAGAGTCGAGAGGGGGAGGAAGGAGAAGAGGGAGAGAGGTGACTATCAACAGCGAGGTAAGGGCTGAGCGAGTTATACGGGTGGATATGGAACTCATACGGCTACAGTATGTGACGAATTTTGAACCGTTGTACAGAATAAGATCGGTGCGTAGAGAGTGGAATGAGTGTACGAAGGCAAAAGGAATGATCATAAGTCATGTTGAAGTGAGCAGGCTATTGAGTGGGAACGGGAGGGAGGGAGCATACACCGTGTCCACCTTTCCACGTCGAGAGAAGTCCTCCAAATGAGTGGTGTCTCTGGCGCTACAAGCAGAGCATAGCTCCGCTAACTCGGCGGATAGCTAACCACCTAACGAACGTCATCCGCGAGTCTCCAGACAATCGTTGCAAAACCGTAAAGACCGATGTCGAACGAAGTCGAGGCTGTTTGGTGCATGAGACACCACAAGGAGGGAGGCGGTGGAATGTACTGTCGTGTGAATACTTGAACACGTTGATGGTGGTACGAGATGTGCATGAATTGAGAAAAAACGTTATGCTGGAACCGAACACGAGTCTAGATGGCAAACCACGTGTGCGATCATCGGTAGCGAGTGGCTGCGGAACACGCGGGAAGCCGAATAATGGTTGTCTTGGACTCTTCAATGAACGGCTTGATTCGGGCCAGCATCTTCTCACGTTCTTTGCTCTGCTCAAAGGTCAACATGTCATCCTTGCTCTCGTCTAAAACAGGTACCAAAGGGGTCAGCCACTGTCAAAGTTGGAATAATGGCAGTTCCGGACGTACAAGTTTCAACAATAACAACCGTTCCGGCCTCGGAATCGTGTCCAACTTCGTGCGAGACCGAGCCAGGGAGCGAGAGCCAGTAAGGCCGAACTGCCTTGACGATCGATTGAATCTGGGGGAAGTAACCGGCCCGCTTGGGACTGAGAGTGACAATCATTGTGTACTGGTGAACAGAAATGTCAGCGCTTGTATTTTTTTGATGGCTCGAAATAGGAAAACAAAGGGATGGTGGCGGTGGCACGGCAACGCACATGTTTCTCGTAACTGGGAAGGCCATAGGAGGAGATACGGGACGAGGTGGTGGATCGCGTAGACGAGGTGGAAGCGTGGGATGAATCCGATTCGTAGTCGTGGTCGCCAGAACCAGTGGCCGTCGAATCGGAAAACGACATCGGAGAACGAGAGGACCTCAGTCGGTGGTGTGAACGGGAGTGCGAATGATGGTGCCTGTGGTGATGGCTACCAATGCGCTGATGAGGGGATTTCTCGGCCACAGTCACCTGGTTGGTCTGCACAGCCAACCTTGGCGTTGTCACCATCTCGGTGTGCACTATTCGGTTGACCACCTCTCCATGAGCCACTGGGGACTCTGGGCGCTCGTTTGGGAGGAACGAGACTGGTGAGGCGGTTAGAATGGGGCTCTTCCCAGCAGAGACATCTGGTACGCGATGGCGACGTCGGAAGCCAGATGGCGATACCGGAGCGCTACTGGGGGATGCCAGGGTCTGCTTTGGCGACACCGATGGGGAATGAACAGCGCCACCATTGACGGGGTCAAACGTATACCTTGATGGCATGCGGTGGACTGCACGTGTGGCTGGCTGAGATGAACGAACGGGAGGGACGGGTGTGGGAGTGGGAGTGGTAGAGGTTATAGGGTTTTGGGTCACCAGGGTTGCCGCTGTGGGAGAGGGCTGCTCATGCAAGGGGGCGACCGAGGCCTGCTGGTCAATGTGAACGGTGTTGTTGGTCGTCGCGGGTCCGTTTGAAAATAGCCGGGGGTTGTTGATGAACATGTGAAGAACATAAGCAACACCGGCCATGTAAAGTACGGACTGCACATCGCGGAACGCGAATGCGAAGTAGGCCGCAACGATAATGCATAGAGCAATTTCCATCGTATCACGGGCGTTCAAAGGAAGGGGTTCTGAGGGGGTTTGAGGGGTTTAGGAGCGGCCTTGAACACGGTACGGGTGGGTATTTGAGGAAGAGAAAACCAGGGAGAGATTGTACAAGCGGGACGTGTGGGTATCCAACTATGGATGCGGAAGGATTGGAAGGACGAGGAGGTGAGGAGTGAGGAGGATGAGGAGGACGAGGACGAGTGGGCTCGCTGAGCAGCCTGAAGCCGGAAGCTGTCCGTCCATATACTCGCCTGAACAAACCACGACCATTGTGCCCCTCCATTAGGAAATCGGCTGCCGCGCTTGCCAACCCATTGTTCAGTTGTTAAGACCTTGCCTCATGTCTGATGTCACATCTATGTACACGCAAATCTGGAAATGCTGTTCGCCCGCCATTCCCGCTGCCCGGCAAGTCCTATCCGGCAAGTCATTTCAATTTAATGGCAGCCCAGATGCATTAAGCAACGCTTCACTGTCGTCCAAAACCCTGGGACCGCCTCCTACCTTTGTGTGAATCAAACGGCTAACGGCCCCCACCTCCGCCTTTTTGGCTATCGTCAAATTGAAACCCTCAGGGAGCACGAGCGTTCCTGGCTCCTCGGCGAAGAGCCCAAACGGGTCCGAGAACGGTAGAGACTGCGGAAAGTAGTAATGGATGAGGTTGACGATTTCGCGCATATTCCCCTCGGGTGCATAGATGACCGCATTTGGGCCGGCGTCGAACGTATACGCGGCTTTAATCCCGTGTCCGCTTGCTACAGAAACACGGTTGTACTCAACAATGACGGCGATGATGGCTCGCGAGGTATCGTTTATATAGAAAATCGGTGGGTCGGTGTCGAGCGCGACGGCATGGAATTGGTTCGAGTCCTGCATCGTAATGTTGGCAAACGTATCGAAGTCCTTGGCTTTGATGGCTTCGATGATTCTTTCCATGCGCACTGGCACTATTTCCTTGATTCGGTGCTGCAGCAATGGGCTAGTTTCGACTGTGCGCTGCATGCCCGCTGTCGAGGACGTGCCTTTCTTGGAGTCGGAGACGACGCAAATCAATGCGTGCATCTCCGGCCAGTGCTCCTTTGGTGCGATTTGGACTGCAAAAGAGTCTGACCCGTCGCGATTACTCCCCATTTCCCATGCAACGAATCCGCCGAAGAGCGACCGACAAGCTGAACCTGATCCTTGGCGAGCGATAAGGGACAGTTCGCTCGCATTGGCTGGCAGTTTGTAGAGAGCAGCCAGGGAAGCTACTAGTGCGGCGAAACCCGACGCAGAAGACGCTAGTCCAGCGGCCGTCGGGAAGTTGTTGTGAGATGCAATATGGACGTGAAATCGGGAAATCTAAAACGAGTCACACGCGTGCATACCTCATTGTCAGTCCCTAAGCAGCAAGTCGCACCATGCCACATCTGAGCAGCGTACCTTAGGTTCGTTGGGATTAGCTGCCTCATAACGAGCACGTAGTCTTTTCATTTCCGCGATACAAACGGAGAGCCTGCCTCCAGGTTTGATCTCGTCCTCAGTTCCATTTAGCCACAGACGATCGGAAATGAAGGATGAATCGGCACGCGACGTAGTCGTGGATCTCAAATGGTCTTGATCAAGGGTTACAGAGAGCGAGGAATTCGTCGGGAGGATGAGTTTGGTGTCCCGCTTGCCCCAATACCTGAAAACTTCACTCAGTGGCGCATCCAGGAGGCCCCTCGCACGCACCCACTTACTTGATGCACGCGATATTAACAGGTGCAGATGCAGTAGCCTGATACAACGTCATGCTGAGTAGACAGAGGTTGTGGAACGAGATCAAGGGTTGAACCAGCTTGAACCAGTCTTTATTCAACGCAAGTCCGCGAGAAACGCACAAGTACAGCTCTAGGGTACCCAAATTACAAACACACAAGATAGAGCTGAAAGAAGAAGGAAAACGGCACCAACAGCAGGACGAGACAAAGACATCAGCACGGAGCACTTCCGATTCTCATTCTCCAAACAGGTAAACTCGATTAAAGGACCAGAAGTATATCATATCACATTTTGAAATGGTCCATCAGGGTCAACAGGGAGCGTCCTACAATTAATTGCTTACGCCTGACGAAAGACAATAAGCAAAGGGATTATAATGAACATTGGTAAGGGCACTCACGACGGGAGAGAAAACTGCGACAGTTGGGATAACAGGTGAAGGAGCGACACCAGGCGTAGGGGCAGTGGCCGCAGGAGTCGCTGCATTCGCAATGGGGGTGGGGGCGGCTGCGGTGACCGGTGTAGCAGCAGATGCAGGGAATCCGGAGCCAGAAGGAGACTGATTTCATTGTAAGCTATTATAGGATGGCTATTGAAAGCGGTGACTTACCGAAATGTTGTATGCCAGCGCTTGTTGCGACTGAAGTCCAGCAACAGTCGGGGTGCCAGGAGCGGCAGGGGTAGCAGATGCGGATGGCGCAACCTTTCGGAATCTTCTGAAGGCCTTACTCTGTGCATAGGAGATGTCGGGTCAGTGAATAGTGCAGGGGAGCAGTAGGTTCACCCACCTCGGTCTTGACTTCCTGGAAACTCTGTTTGTTCTCTGGAAGCGAGCCCGCGGGCGGCGTGGATCGTGTAGGAGACTCTTGCGGGGTTATACTAACACGTGCAGGAGCAAGTGTCGGCGGTGTTGTGTTGGTGACCGAGGAAGGGTTGTGATTCGACGACGGTCCAGGAACGGAGGCTGGTGGAGGTGCAGCCACGGGAACAAGCGTAGGGGAACGCACATGCACAGAGCTGGGAAGGAGCAAAGGAGTCCGGTGAGGAGTTGTAGGTTGTGAAGAATCGGCCCATCTCTGCTTGCTCTCCGCACGGCGAACCTCCGCTTCTTCTGTGATAACCCCCGGAACAGGCTGCAAAGGCAGGGGTAACATTAGTAAAAAGGCAGCAAAGGGGTCGACGACACGAGCGCTTACAAGATTTTGTCCACGAGTGGAGATCACATCGCCAGGAGAGTCTGGTCGAGGGACTGACTGGCGAGTGGTCACCGGATTGGCATCATTGATGTTCCCAAGTTGCTGCAGAGCATATGCGACCTTCTGCGTTTCCATCGTCAACTTATGCCTTAACTCATGTGTTCGCTTGATCCTCTGGAAAAGAGATGCAGCTCCAGGCTTGAGAACTGCATGCGGACTCCTCTTCTCCTTAAGCTCATGTTGATCGAACTCAAGGAAGATCCTAAGCGCTTTGTCCGCTTGAATTAATCCCTCGAATTTAGATTGTAAGTCTTCTAATGTGTTGGGAACCTGACGGTTGATGACGTTCATAACAGTAGTGGCATAATCGGCAGCTGGATCTGGAGGAGGGGGAGGAGTGCATTTCTTCCCATCGATGGAACGCTGAACCGCAGCAGATATAGGAGCAGGGCTTGCACTAGCCTTCCCGTTCGTGATCTTTGTAGCTGGACGTCGCGGCAGCTGACCACTTGGCGAGGCGGCATACGGCTTGGTACCCTCGGGCTTGATCTTCCTCGATTTTTTGGTCTCCTCGACCCCTGACGAAGCGACGAGGTTCCTTAAACCACTAGGTTGTGCTGGGGTAGAACTCTGCTTGAGGGGCTGCACACGGGGGCTTTCTGCCTTCGCGACCCGCAGAGACTGCTTGGCCGCTTTCTGGCCCAATGTCTCATCGGACTTGAGCAGTTTCAGCGGAGGGCTAGCGATAGCCGCAACCGGGTCAGCGTCGGCCTTGCGCTTAGCTCCAGGCATCGTCTCCCTCGCTCGCTCGAGCCTGCCCTTGATGTCATACTCATCGTCCGCCTTAGAAGCGCGTTGCTTCGGTCTCGAGCTAGTCAGTGATTCCAGGGGTTCTGTTTTGACGGTCTTCTTCTTCTTCTTAGGCCGTTGGTCATCGTAGTCGGAATCGTCTTCCTGTGTCAATGCAAGCTTGCGCTTCTTGATACCAGCGGCGCTCTTCTCTTCCACCTCGGTGTTCCAGCGGACACTACGCTGAGAAACAGACTTCGAACCGTATTCGTCGTCCTCCTTCGTAGGTCGCCTCTTAGCAGCAATGGACATCGAGGCGGCCGCCACCTTCTTGCGTGCAGGCTTGACATCCTCGTATTCGTCATCTACAACTTGCTTCCTTGGCTTCGAGGACGCCCGCACACCAGCATCGTCGGTCTTCTTGAAACTAGTCGACGCAGGAGGCGGCCTCTCGTCGTCAGAGACGCTTCTGCGTTTTTTCATGGACTGAGCCACAAACTTGTCATACTCTTCATCGTCATCATCGCGCTGGGCGGATTTTGCCTTGCCCTTGCCAGCTGCCGGGAGGGTAGCCTCATCAATCTCCCCTTCCTCCATATCAGCCTTTCGCCTCTTCGGAGGTGACTCGGAGAAGTCAGACGCAGATTTGCGCTTCAAGCTGGGCTTGAGAGGGGCAGCAGCAGGAGAAGAGCGAGCTGTTGCAGGCGCAGACTTAGATGGAGTTGATTTGAGGACAGGAGGTTGGATGCTCTCTGCGAGGATACCCTTCTCCCTCATCACTGCCTCCTCTGCGAGTCGCTTCTTGGCTGCGAGTTTCCCAGCGGCGGAACCGGGAGCAGGACGAGACAGCGCGCGCACCACGGGCGCCTTTGAGTCAATATATGGCTCGGGTTCGAGCTTTGGTGTTGCTTTGGAGGTAGGTGCAACAGGGGTAGGGCTCGGCTCATGTTCGCGGGGGGCTCTTGGCTTCATATCTGGGTCATCGCGCTTTGTCCTTGTTTTCTTTGGTCTAGATTCCTTGGGCTCCTTTGGTTTAGATTCCTTGGGTTCCTTCGTTTTGGATGTCTTCTTCTTCTTTGTATCCGTTGATGATGAGAAAAAGCCGGGCCTAATGTCGCTTTTTAGTACTGGTGCCGGGTTCGACTCCGCTTTGCGTTTCAAGGCCTCATAATCAACAGTGCGGCGTGCAGTCGTAACCCCTCCCGAGTTCTCGGATGCTACCACTGATAGAGAGGTGACCATTGGCGTTGCCAGTACTGTTGATCGGCGCAACACCTCAAATCGAGGACCTTCGTCTGGGTACCCAAGGGCCCGCAGCTTGGGCCGAGTGGCTTTGACCGCGGCGGGGCGATCACTTCTGTCATAGTCAGGGTAGTCAAATGGTCGAACATAGAGATACGCTGGGTCGCGGAGGGCCCATTGACCAGTGGATGAATCACGAAGTGCAATCTGGAGGGTGGGCTTCAGCAGATAGGTAAGGAATACTAAAACACCATACGCACGCGTGTGAGAATTTCACGAAGGTCGTCAAGTGACGGTATTTGGCCGGTATACTTTTCAATTTCTGCTGAGATTTCGGCCTCTGTATGCTTATTGAGAACCATCACATGGATGGTACGAAGCGGGAGCGAAATGTTCTCGCGCTCCCAGGTCCTCGGTATAGTAAGACCAAGACTCTTAAAATCGGACGGGACTTCGGCGTCGGGAACAGGGAGGTATGGAGCAGCGGATGAGGTGGAAGCCTGGGATTGCTTGGTGCTCCGTGCATTCGAAGAAGATATCGGAGCCGGCTGTAATGTGGCTGTGGCTGTGGAACCAGGGGGCTGAGCTGCCTCAACTTTCACCATTGACCGTTTGTGCTGCTGGGCCATGTACTCGTCATTCCCTAATACGATTGTCGAGTTGCGTTCCTTCTCGTGGGACTTTGTATATTCGCGCACTTGGGCGGCGTTGTTGTCGTCAAGAAAGCGGTTGACCTGGAGTCGGCCCACAACCCGTGCGATGGTGTGGAGGGAACTATGTTCGGGTATCATCTCCCCTGTGTCCGAGTCGCAGTGCGTCGGTGTGGTTTGGCGGGCAACGATTTCGGGGCACTTCATTTCTGGAACAGCTCGAACAGGAAAGGTCTTATCGCCAACTACCATAGACTATTAACTCGTAAGCGATTTGGATTGATGAAATGACGCCCGAAAGAAGATGGATCGAAACAAAGTGAAGCCAGACTGACCGTCTTGCCATCCTCGTCGACGACGAGCTGGACAACGTGTTTCTCATTCTTCGAGGTAGCCCATGGGACGCCCTTCTTGGCGCTGATATCTCTTTCTTTGGTACGGGCTCGCTCCTGAACTAGGAGGGCAGTCTTGATAGCCTCAAACGATTCGGCCGTGAGTCTGGTTGTATATGCCTGAGCTCCGCATGGAGATCCTCTTGGTCTCTCCTGGGTGAGAGGCTCGATTGGGATAAGGTCTGGGATGGAAAGGGACATTGTTTGGTCGTAGGACGCTGGCGGGCGGGTCTTGAAAGGCGATCAGGACGCAGTCGAGGGCGTCGATGTCGGAAGGGTCGAAGCGAGCGTCGCGGTGCCAGCAGTGTGTACGATGTTGGTGAGACGTAGACAAGGTTGGCGGGAAGGGTAGGAATCAAGTCAAACGCTTCTTTGTTGGCCATACACTGGGCAATTTCCCTTTACTTGGTTCACACAATCATTACCAAACATTTCGGAATTAACGTTTACTTGCTCTCAGAACTATTCTTCACATATTCCGTCGCCTCCGCGCTCGTCACCGTCGCCACAAACCCTCCGCGCGACCGTGTCAGTCTGTGTCCGTCTCTCGGCAATGCCGCCCTCACAGCCCACCGCTGTCCAAC
>Ga0307515_10021605_pt1 | contig 11398 bp, 8 predicted proteins | sample 17_EM_MG_FD_194513 | JGI IMG/M metagenome (GOLD analysis project Ga0307515, IMG submission 194513) | Populus trichocarpa ectomycorrhiza microbial communities from riparian zone in the Pacific Northwest, United States - 17_EM | ecosystem: Host-associated > Plants > Roots > Unclassified | place... | reverse complement strand
ATCTACTGTAAAAAAAAAAAAAAAACCTATTCAGTATAAGCTCATCAAACCATATCCAAGGTTTCACGGTTACTCTCGCAAATTCCTGAAGCCAAACATTTGAATGAGAATTTCACATTTTTATTTTCTCAGTTGGTACTGATTGAAAGGTATTGATTCTATTGACCACAGTGGCACTGTTATGGTGTGCTTACTGAAATATTGACGTGAAATAGTCCTTTCCGCTCAGAAAACACTACTCAAGAAGCCCCTACAGGAGAAAGAAATTGATCACTCGATGGAAAACATGATAGTGACGGTGCTAATTTAGGAAAACATGGATGTTTCTTACCAAAATCCTGAGGCTTTCTTAGCTCCATTTCTGCAAAACATAAATCAGAATGATACGATTTCGTCATGAGAGCATGATTTACACTTGCAAATATGCATATGTAAGCGCAAAACACAAGCACACTTGTGTAGTTTTGATTAAAAACTAAGAAACGGATGGAAAACTTTGCAGCCTCCTTAACACACATAGCACCAGTTGTGCAAGGATACATTACCTAGGTCTCCCCATGAATGCATCGTTTACATCATCAGTACTTGGCTTTTCAGAAAATGTTGACAAGATCATGTACTTCTCTGTCCCTGATGGTTGATCCACTCTCTTGTATAGCTCATAACGATAGGGGTAAGACATCCTAAAAGTCATAAGATGAGATTATTTCACATTGTTTCATCCACAAAAATGCTTCCGGAAGAAAAGAATTTGCCAGGGTAACACAATAATCTGTTTGTTAGTTTCCATACAGTGTGTTCTAGCAGACATCAGATATTTTCCAACAGACAACAAAGACACCAGTCTAGGCAGGCAGGTTATATACGATTGATTTATGGCTCATAAGATCAAATTATTAAAGATTATTCCTCAAAAGAACAAAGTGTTACAAAGATCCAATTTATGACTTGGCCACCAAAAAAGAAAAAGAAAACGAAAAAGAAAAGAGAAAAAAAACCTTCAATGAAGTCAATACCTAGATCGATATCAAAACAAGTAAATTGAAAGTAGAATGTGGAAACTCTAGAACCTCATGTAACGAAACCTAATCACAATCATATCTGGTCTAAACTTTGGTTACCTCAAAAAGTATTAATCTCATGGTGATCATACCTGAGAGCTCCCATAATAGGATACTGAGTTCCTGCATAATAGAGAAGGCGGAAGAAATAGCAACTTTCAAAGGAAGCAGCATACTCCAGTCTCTTGTCCCGGCCCATTGTCTAAAAGAAAGTAACTTAGGATTTAGGAACTGATAACTCCTACTGATGTCTCAATTACATGAGCTCGCTGGTAGCATACTACTTACTTGCATAATACCACTTGAACCAGGTAAGTCCTGAATTTGAAGGGATCCAAAGGAATTGTCAAATACTATTCACACAAATATGTTTCAAGCAAGCAAACGGTAATACATTAAGCATAGTAACAGAGTGCATAAAATGCTGAGAACACCAAAATAAAATGCTTTTAATAATTCAAACATTTATTTCTTCACTTCCCCGATAGCTAGAAGGAAAAGGAAAAAGAGAAGCAAAACCAAAACCTTGCTAATTTGATCAACACGGCTATTTTCTTTGTCAGGACAGTTTTTTGGATGAAATGGGTAATTCTTGCATGTTTGAAAGCATGTTATGTTCACCATGAATTGTTCACAGCCATTAATTGTTCTCCAAACAGAAAAGTAGGATGGACATAGCAAAAATCTTTCTAAGGAAATTTTGATAAATTTAGTTAACAATCCGAACCTTGAGCTTTGGATTAATAAGAATAACTGGTCGGCTCCCAGCAGCAACAGTCATGGCTTTTAGATCCTGAAGATTCAACCTCAAGGTTAAAAAAATAAAAGATGCAGCTAAAGTATGTCTAGTAAATTTCTTCAGACAGCAGGATGTCGCAATTTCCAAAATACTTACTTCTATGATACAGTTCCCTACTGCATTTTGAGGAGCCACTAAGATGAACATATCATCTTCTTCGCTGACCTCCTGTTCCCCTGAAATGATGAAAAAAATATCAATGAAGAATTTGATTAAACAATGTTCCCTAAGTTATTACTGCCCCTGATAATGAGTATAGAAGATACAATGAAAGATATGTGAACCTACTTGTCATAAGACTTGACTTTCAATAAAAATGCATGACTAAAGTATCATATACTGGAAGCATGAAATTACTTACTAATTCAATCCCATACCTATAGAACCAATCTTGATGAAGGTTCCCTTGGCACCATAATCACCCCAATCCATGAACTCCAGAATATTTCGAGTACCGGCCAGTTGCAAAGGCATTCCAGCAAGTGCACCTTTCCCCATAGACCCTTGAACACAAACCTGATTCAAAAACTCTGAATAACAGGATAGGAATAAAAAACAGTTACAGAATTGTATCCCGACAGCTAAATTACCTTGACATGCTTTCCATCATCTGAAAATGAAAGAGCAATGACTCGAACAAGTTCCATTAAGGTACCTATCCGATAAACATCCTGTGGATCATAAGATATGGTCAAGTCTGAACAAACATACTGTAACTCAATAGAAGAATTTCCTTACCATTTCCGGGTTCAGCTCTGGAATGTTAATGTCCACCTGTCAATGTAGATCACGGTTCACACAAAAGTTAATATGCAATCGGTATAGACATGTTTCCAGATCCAAAAACTACATAAGATCCAAAAACTACATAACAATATACTAAAATTCAGCAAACCTTCCAAAACAATCATCCATGAACACGCACTCATGCATAAAAGAAGCATTATGCTAATATCATGCTAACACAACATGTTCTTGTTTATAGCCTATGAGCAAAGATAATGACATAGTTTGTGGTTTAGCTACTCTTCTTAAAAAAGGTACTTTGCACCAGAAAAGGGAGGAATGGCCAAGAAATTGCCTCTAACCATATATGAAACGCTTTATTATTTCAGTTTGAAGAAAAAATGCATAGGAGCATTTGTATCTAGCTTAGTAATGATATAGAACAGATATTTGTTCTGCTGTTTGCCAACAATGTCTTACCTCAATGCTAAATAAACTGTGAAATTCAATAAATACAACACAAGAAAACAAAATTTCTGGTTGAGTAAACAGAAATTGTGTTGCTTGCTAGATCAAGGCTGTTGGGTTTCAAGTAGAAAAAAATATGCAAAACATTTGCATCTTACCCTTAGTCTTGTTCTACCATCATTTACAGCTCTCTGTGTGGCTTGCAGCACATCATCGTAGAAATAATTCCTGATTTCTCTGGAATGAGGGATATTATTTAATCTAGTGGGAATTCCTCTCCATTTATCCTGTAAAGAGCTAAATAAAGATAAGGGGTGTATAACAGGATTACTTCTTGGAGTTTTCTTAAAATCTAAACGAAATTTGGGTAAAGAAAAGCTACCATTGACTTGTAGAAAACATAGCTTTAACCATATACCTGGCTAACTGATGCCTGACTAGAGCGACTTCCACTTTCAGGAACTGAATTTTCTGCATGAAGAAAAGAACACGATAAGGATGGAGAATTCAATCAATTGATGTTACTTAATGATATATGACATAAATTCACACGAGTCTCTTTAGAATCTTAGATCATGCATGCTTGACACCTAAGTTTCTTGGAAAGAAAACATTCATTACACTTCAAATTACCGAGTAATAAACAATAAACTTTAAAGCTGCAAACTCAATGGCTCCAGAAACGGCATGTAGGAAGCAACATGTGTGGAAGTAATAATACACAGAAGAAAAAAATATTATTTTCAGCAATTTATTAGCTTCACTAGCAGCAAGAACCTGCTTTGCAGCTTGCTCTAAGCAAAAGACCTAGTCATAGGGAGAAGGTAATGGAATAGGATAAACTCATTTTCTTCTTATATACATATTTATATAGCTGCAAATTTAAAAGACTTTCTAGATCAATTGTGAAAAAATAAAATAAAAAGGCCAACAACTTAAAAAGTGTATTATTTAGGTTCCAAAAGAAATGCAAGGTTTAATTTGGGAAAAAAGGTTCCTCTTGTGAAAACTATTATTTTTCACACTAGGCAGAGGCCATAAGGAGATCTTATCATATTGGTTGATGAGTAGCAGAATCTGTTTTATAAATTGATAAGAACAGTTTGTCAATGCAAAAAAAAATAATCTAAATTAATGGTTCTGGGGTTCGCACAATGGAGGAAGAGCATTCACTTCAAATAATCTAGTCATAGAAGCAACATGTGGATTGGTAATTAGTCTAAGTTGATTTAAAACAAGTGAACAACTGATGTTAAGCACAAGATAAAACCAAGAGTCTATCAAAATGCTTCAAAGAATGTTTTCACTTCTAGAGTAGTTTTGATAGCCAGAAAAAGGAGAGAATATTGATCTTGTCAAAGATATAAATCTTGTGCAAACTAGCATAAAGCACTTCAAAACTTGAAAACACATACCAGATTTTACCAATTTTACTTCATCTCTCTGCACTTGAGATAACAAAGAATCTATTTCTTTGAAGACTACTTCTTTTGACCGGTTTCCATCAAGCTGCATTTTAAGATGAAGTGACAAACAAAAATTACAGACAGAAAATTAGCAGAATAAGTGAAATAGAATAACAATAAGAAAAATTGAAATTACCTTAACCATAATGTTTGAGTAGGTGGACAAGATCGCTTCTGCATTTTTCTTGTATATATCAAGACGTGCCTTTACCTAAAGACAAGTTGAAAAGCATCAAATACACATGACGTATAGATGGAAAAAAGAAGTTAAAGTTTTCAAACAGATACACAATTTGTGTAAAGTGCTTGTTATAGAAACAAGGATCCTTTTCCTCGAGTTAGGAGGGATAAAATCTCTTGGTATACAGCTATAGAGAAGCACAAAAAATTAAACAGGGAAGTATTTCTCAACTCGCAATTGTACATATCACAATGGAATGATGAGCAATGAACAACTGTGACAGTGTCATACCTTTTCCTCAGTGTCATCTGGACGGGTTATAAGTCTTGCTTTAATTTCTTCGGTCTCAGGAGGGAAATTTTTCACATGGTAAATCTTTCTTGTCTCTGGGTCAAGCCTTCTACCAACACATCTGTCGATCAGAATTTCATCAGGAACCTGAGTATTAAAAGATACATCTCATGAATATAAAAGACACGGAAAGTTTGAGCTAGAAAAATGTCCAATGCATGCCAAGGTATATTATCACAGAGAACCTTCGCCCTTACTCTGAGCATTTAACATTTAAAGCATCCCCTATATAGGAGAAAATTTTGTTAAGACATATCACAGATGTAAAACCAGTGTTGGCATTCAAAGTATGTGATACATTGAAGACAATAACAATTAAAGACAATAACAATTAAAGACATATATTTAATATTCCTTCACTGGTAGAAAAACTAATTACAGCAGATTCACATACAAGATACAATTTTGAAATTATCCTAAAAGCTCTTATCTGTTTTTTTTAGCACCAAAACGTACATATCCATGTATGAAAATTCTGTTTCTTGTGCCAATATTGGGGTATTCTCCAATAAGTTTTGTGGTGAATAAATTCCTAATAACCTCATTGGAAGTGGAGCAATATCATTGTCTGGCATTATCATAAGCAAAGATAGCATCATTGTTTTACGTACATCCAATACAACATAGATATCTGGCCTAACGTTCAGTTTTTCAAGACTTTCTGCTTGGGCAGAACTCCGTGGATAGCCATCTAGAAGCCATCCTTTTTCCTTTGCATCTTCCAATGATAATCTTGCTGTCACCATCTACAAAATGAGACAATTCATTCCTTGGGCACCTGAGAAAGGAAATGAAAACAATATAGAAGCCAGTAAAGGTGCATGAAGGAAATAATACAGCTGTCACAATTTCATCAGGAACCAGACGACCGGCATTCATGAACTCTTTTGCTTTATTGCCAATTTCTGTCTCCGCAGATACTTCAGCTCTTAGAAGATCACCAGTTGATATGTGCACCAATCCAAACTGTAAGACTCGACAAGAATAGAATATGAGAATATGTAATCATCACTTGGACTCGTAACAATAAGACCTAAACAAACTACTTTCTCAATGAAAGGAAACCAACTCCAAAATCGATTAGGAGTAGCTGAGTGAGAAGATAGACTGAAGAGAATGAAGCCTAAACAAACTACTCTCAGAATAAAATGAAATCATCTACAAGATCGAATAGGAGTAGCCGATTAGATACTCTGCCACAAGCTAAACACAACTTCTAATCAAAGGGGAAAACTCTCTCCAATTCATTTTCAAAGATGATTATATCATGTAAATATATGACAACATTCTTCATTCGAAACAATTACGCATCGTAAACTAACCCTCTCCTTTCCCTCAATCCATCCCACTGCAAATAATTAGAACTTCTTTTGTGCAATTCAAATTCCGCCCCCCACCCACCCACCGAATTGCAAAGGGAGAATGACTTATTTCCACATGCCAATTTGTAAATTCAATGCTATGTGAACCCCCATAATCCAAATAACTCCAAAGTTGGTGCTTCAAACAACCAACCAGTGACCATAAAAAAGGAGAATTAAAGATTACAACAGGAATGATGAAAGGTTACCTTCTTGACAATTAGTTCACATTGAGTGCCTTTGCCAGATGCTGGTGCACCTGATATCATCACCTTCAAAGGCCCACTTGTGGAACAACTCACCCTCAATATTCCCTGCAAGTCCCAAAGAAAACAGACATATGAACTTACCCCATGTACTTAACATTAAGTCATAAACCGGGAAAAGAAAGTACACTCATATATATATATATATATATATGTATATATATATATGTATATATATAAGAACAAACAAACCTTGGGTTTGGAGTTTATCCCGAAAAGGGTTTTGGAACGGGGGCCAAAGGAGACAAGATGGCGATGTTGAAGAGAAGATTGTTGGAAAGAGAGAGATGATGAAAAAGAAGAGGAGGAGGAGGCAGAGAGGGAAGAGAAAGTGGAGAGGGGAGAGAGAGGGGTGGAATGGGCATTGGTAGTGTGGAAAGAGGACACTGAAGAGGGTAACATTGTATGTCAGTCTTCTTTGCAGAGAGAAAGAAAGCAAAGGTTTTTTGCGGAGGACAAGGAGGTGATGATGGTAGGTGCTAGTAGAATAACGGATTAACGGACACCACAGATTCTTTTCTTTCCATTTTTTGAGGCCTCCCTTTTTTTCTCTGAAGGGCTTCAAAAGATTAAAAAAAGAAAAGAAAAAGAAAAAAGATGATCTATGGTTATGAAGATATTTTGGATTTTGCACAGTATCAAATTTACGAGAATTTTTCTTTTTCACAGTGATCCTTTGTACTCAACTCGCTTACCATGTGAACCATTTCCAAGTACTTGAAAATGTCCCGGTTAATTTTACTAATATATTTTTTAGTATCATGACGTCTGCTTCAAGCTCTTCTTAAATTGCTCACTTTCAGCTTACGGCTTCAAAAATTAACTTTCCAAGCTTGTTCTTCGACCGACTGTTGTTTTGCTTGGAGTTCCAATCAAAATATACCGTTCGACATCATTTTCTACGGTTCACACGATATGCTGTTCCACGCAAATATATTTGGAGATATCATTTTATTTGCTTACTTGATCATTCCTTGATTTACAGCATTAGAGGTTAGTCTATGTCTTATAATGGTCTAATCCCAAGAACTAACCTTCTACCATCAAGGGAAAATTCTACCTGCATAATAAAAAAAAAAAAAAAAAGAGGCTAGCCATTGTGCGCACTAAGACTAGCTTTTCTCACCACAGAGTGTGGACATTGGATGCAGGAGAACAGGACCATCCTCACCGCCTTAGTTCTAAAACTCCTTGGTGATGCTGGAATCTTCTCGGGAATACATCGCAGAATGAGAAAGCTGAGCCGAAAAACGTCTAGACTGTTTCGAGCCAAAAGGAAACAAAAGCATAGAAGTTTATCACACCCAAACCCTACCCCTTGAAAGTTTGAAACCAACACTAATCAAGTAATTAGCAGCCTTGCGCCTTGGTCAGCCGGCATCTCTTCAAGTATCTTTGGCAATTTCAATTCACTCATCTAACAAGAAAAATGAATTCTGGTGAAGGTTCCTTTACGGTTTACAAACACCAACAAAAATTAATGTCCCAGGACCTTCAATACCTCACTTCTTGAACACCTGTCAGGCATGCAACCGGTTGGTACCTTAAAATCTAATAATTATTTTGTATAAAAAATTATCAGGGTGTCCCGCCTGCCACCTCACTAGTTTCAGACTCTGAACCAACATTTTCCATAGATACTGCTATTCTTTTACTGTTCATTAACATCTCTAGTGTGGCTGGTAATCTATGCCAAACTTTTGTGCATAAGTCCTGAATCTAAAACATTGAAGGGAACTCGGAAAAGTCTAATACGATTTGGTACCTGGAAAATGGTGGGGGTGAACCTTAGAGAAAGGTAAATGTAGACATGCTGATATCAGTTAAAATGGATACTTTAAGATCAAAGCCAAATGCACAAGGAATAACATACAAGCAAACTAATGAAGAGAAAATTCAGATGATTAACACTACTTGCATTGTATCCCATGACTATGCCAGGTGCAAAATGAACGTATAACATGCTACCATGCCATGATCTCCATCTAATAAAGAATTATGCAAAACTAAGCCAAATTATTTGTTATAACATATAGTAAACATCCTAGCAAAATAAACTCGAAGAAAAGTAAAACACAGATGGACTACTGTAAAGTGTTGCATTCATTTCTGCTCCGGTATAACAATATTTGCTTTTCGAACTGCCATGTCTTCAGCGCGCGAATGTTCTTCAATCCAGCTTCACTGAAGAGAACAAGTAATGCACAAACCAGAAAGATGAAAGGAACCCAACAGAGCCCATTGCAAACATTATTGCCAAAGCCATCAAGAGGGAATACCCGAGGAACAGCGCTTCCGAGATAGGGCCACTCAAACTCTTAAGCTCAAAGATTAGATAGTTTACGGAGTAGAGGAAAATGTAGATAGCAACTGAACCTGAAGCAAAGAAGGATTTCCACCACCATTTCCAGTCCTCCACACAGAGATGCATGTAGGTTAAGACAAGAGATACTTCAGCACAAACCACCACAAGAAGGATGAAAACAATCAAGAGAAACCCGAAAACATAGTAAACACGTCCCATCCAGATGCTAGACATGATAAAGAAGAGCTCAATGAAGAGTGTGCCGAAGGGTAGAGTTCCAGCTCCAAAGACCAAAAGCCAAGATGGATATTTTTGAGCTGGAATTTCCCGAGGAATCTGGTTGGTTCGAACAGGGTATTCAATATGAGGTGCCTTTGCCCCAAAGAACCCCCCAACTAGGGTAAGAGGAACCGAGATGCAGAACCACATGAAAATTAGAACAACGAACAAAGAGAACGGAATGGCACCTGTGCTATGGCTACCCCATAATAGAAAATTCAAAGTGGTTAAAATAAAAAAGGCAATGCCAGGGAAAAAGCAAGCAACCTTCCAAGAAACTGAAACCCACCCCTTCTTATCGCCACAGCCAATTGTCCTCCAAAGACGAACTGCAACATAGCCAGCTGAAATACCAAGGATCATGTAGAAAAGTATCATGCCTATAATCAAAGTTCCACGGGAAGCTGGAGACATAAATCCGAGGGCAGCAAACATTACTGTCACAACTGCCATCCCAAGAAGCTGTACCCCATCTCCAACCATGACACACAATAGCCCAGCATTAGTTGGAGCACGGAAAACATCGCCCACAACAAGCTTCCACCCAGATAACTCCTCGTTCATTTGTGCCTGGGCTTCCTTGTCAAGCTCCTCATAACGGGTCAGATCCCGCCTGACAGTTCTCAAGAAGATGACCAGGACAATACCAGCAAGGAAGGTGATTACCATCAGAGAATTCAAGATAGAGAACCAATGGACCTTAGACCCTTCCATCTTCAAATAAGCATCCCATCTTGATGGCCACTTGATATCACTCTCCTCAAATGTAACCTCATAAGTGAAAACAATTGGCTCATTCTCCTTGATCGGCATTGCCACAGTGGTGGGATCACACTTAACAGGAGATGGGTATTTCTCATACGGTTTCAAATTCTTAACAGATTTAGCATCATGCATGACACTACAAGGAACCACCTCAAACCCCACAACCATATACCCAGGAAGTTCTGATCCCCCACTCGCAATTGTTGGAATCACCTCGGCCGCATCTCCAGTCCCCATCACATGTGCAACATTAGCCTCCTCATACTTATGAACAAGTACAGTAAACTTCAAATGATTGAACACATAATAAGCATCCTGAAACTTAATCCCCACTGGATACCCCGTCCACCTCAAAAAATAAGACTCCTTCTTAGCATACCTTATCGCAGGCAAATTATCAAGTATCAAATTAACCTGATACATCTCATCAATCCTCTTCTTTAAGAGCTTAAAGTTCTCACCAGACAGAGGATCGGTTTGACACTGAAAGATATCACTCTCATTGGTATACATCTTAAACTTATAAGGTGAATTCTCAATCCTGTCTCCCATAAGAACCTCACCAAGATTTTCAGCACTATCTTTAACACCCTCTAAAGGCTTACAAAAAGGCAAACTATAATAGCTAAAAGGCATCTCAGTCTCAATAGAAGTGATCGAGTTCACTTTCACTGATAAAGTATCACCAATACCATGTTTGTGAGGGTAACTACCAGGAAGGTAAAACCCATGCCCAGATTGGAAAACCATACAAAGGGTCAAGACCCAGATCTTAAAATGAGCAAAAGAGTTCATCTCTTTAGATTTTGAAAGGATTTCAGTCAGATCTGGGAGACCAGATCGTTAAAGCAAATGATCAAACCTCGAAGTTGTGGTGTTTATTGGTTTTTTCAGTAAAAGTTAAGATCTTGACATTAAAAAGACAAATTATAAGCAAGTTCGGGGTGAAATAAAAGAGAGAGGGAGGGAGAGCCTGACCTTGTAAAAACAGTGATGCAAAAGAGAGAAACGGAGAGAAGTGTCAGTAACGTAGAAAAATTGTGCAGCAAGTGGAGGTCTTTGAGATTTTGGAAAAATGGGATTTTTAAGAGACAGGAAGAATGGAAGACACGACTTTGTGACTGTCAGGGAGCGCGTTTCAAACCCAAAAGTACGTTCATCTTCAAAATACTTAAGATTTATATATTTTTAATTATTTTAATGTATTAATATTAAAATAAAACATCTTAAGAAAATTATTTTAATTTATTTTTAAATAAAAAATATTTTTAAAAAATATCAAATTTACAATTTATAATATTAATATTGTTTTCTTTGAGCGCGACAAATCTTCTATTTTTCATGGATTTACAATGTTTGTCATTTGTTTT
>Ga0307515_10021604_pt1 | contig 11400 bp, 7 predicted proteins | sample 17_EM_MG_FD_194513 | JGI IMG/M metagenome (GOLD analysis project Ga0307515, IMG submission 194513) | Populus trichocarpa ectomycorrhiza microbial communities from riparian zone in the Pacific Northwest, United States - 17_EM | ecosystem: Host-associated > Plants > Roots > Unclassified | place... | reverse complement strand
TCACCTGGGTGACGCCCGCGCGCATGGTGACGCCGTAGAGGGCGTCGGCGACCTCCATCGTGCGCTTCTGGTGCGTGATGATGAGCAGCTGGCTCTTCTCCCGCAACTGCTGGAAGAGAGTAATCAGCCGGCCGAGGTTGACGTCGTCCAGGGCGGCCTCGACCTCGTCCATGATGTAGAAGGGGCTGGGCCGGGCCCGGAAGATCGCGACGAGCATGGCCACCGCGGTCAGCGACCGCTCGCCACCCGAGAGCAGCGACAGCCGCTTGATCTTCTTGCCCGGCGGCCGCGCCTCGACCTCGACACCCGTGTTCAGCATGTCCTCGGGGTCGGTTAGCACGAGCCGGCCCTCGCCGCCGGGGAAGAGCACCTGGAAGACGTTCTGGAACTCCATGGCCGTGTCCTCGAACGCCGAGGTGAAGACCTCGAGGATCCGGTCGTCCACGTCCTTGACCACGGTGAGCAGGTCCTTGCGGGTGGCCCGGAGGTCCTCGAGCTGGTCGGAGAGGAACTTGAACCGTTCCTCCAGCGCGGCGAACTCCTCCAGCGCCAGCGGGTTGACCTTGCCGAGCAGGGCCAGGTCGCGTTCGGCCTTGTTGGCCCGCTTCTCCTGGGTCGGCCGGTGGAAGGGCACCGGGTCGGGCATCGGCTTGCCCGCGGCTTCGGCGGCGTTCACCTCGACCTGCGTCGGCGGCACCCACTGCTCGGGCCCGTACTCGCCGATCAGGGTGTCGACGTCGAGCGAGAAATCCTCGGCCGCTTTCGCCTCGAGCTGCTCGATCCGCATCCGCTGCTCGGCACGGGCGACCTCGTCGCGGTGCACCTCGTTGGTGAGCCGGTCCAGCTCGACCACCAGCCGCTTGGCGGTGCCCCGCACCTCCTGCAGCTCAGCCTCGCGAGCCGTACGGGCGCGGGCCAGCTCGTCGCGGACCTCGACGGCGGACGCCAGGGACACGGCGACCCGCTTCATCGCCTCGGCGGCGCCCAGCGCGACGGCCTTGGCGATCTCGGCGCCACGGGCACGGGCGGCCCGGCGGGCGGCGGCCCGCTCACGGGCTTGCCGCTCGGCGTTGGCCTGGCGCAGCAGCGAGTCGGCGCGGCCCGCGATCGACGAGACCCGCTCCTCGGCGGTACGCACCGCCAGGCGTACCTCCATCTCGTTTTGCCGGGCCTGCGGCACCAGCGCCGAGAGCGTGTCGCGTTCTTCGGTCGACGGCTCCTCGTCGATCGGCGTGGCCTCGGCCAGCCGCAGCCGTTCCTCAAGCTCGCTCAGCCGGGCCAGGTCGCTCTCCCGGGCGGCCTCGGCCCGTTGCCGGGAGGCGCCCAGCCGCTCGGTCTCGGCCTTCGCGGAGCGCGCGGCCGCACCCAGCTCGGCGAGCCGGCGGGCGGCCGCGTTGCGCTCGCCCTCGGCGGCGCGCTTGGCGGCGGCCGCGACGCTTACGGCTTCCTTGTGCTCGGCGACCTCGGCGCGGGCGTCGGTGAGCTGGGCGCGGAGCTCGCCGACGGACTGCTCGGCGGCCTCCTTCTTGGCCCGGGCCTCGTCGACGGCGGCCTGCACCTCGATGTAGCTGGTCGCTTTGCCGGAGCCGCCGGCGGCCGCGTGCACGCCGAGCACGTCGCCGTCGGGGGTGACCGCGCGCAGCTCCGCGTTGCCGCCGACGAGCGCAACGGCCGCGGCCAGGTCGCTCACCAGCACGACGTCCCGCAATGCCCGATTCAGCGCGGGCCGGATGACCTCGGGGCAGTCGATGACGTCGGGCGCCCAGACCGCGCCGGCGGGCAGCTCGGGCCGCAGCGAGTCGAGCGACCCCCGCATGCCGGGCGCGGCCGGTCCGGCGACGACGAGCGCGGCCCGGCCGGCGTCGGCGATCTTGAGCGTACGCATGGCCTCGACTGCCTCGTCGACACCGCTCAGCGCGACCGCGTCGGCGAGCGTGCCCAGCGCCGCGGCCAGCGCCGCTTCGTGCCCGGGCCGCACGGTGAGCATCGAGGCGAGGCTGCCCAGCAGGCCGGGCACCTGGTCCGCCTTGCCGAGCAGCGCGCCCGCGCCGTCCTTACGCTTGAGGCCGAGGCCGAGCGCTTCCTCCCGAGCCTTCCAGCTCGCGGCGTCCTTCTCGGCGGCCCGCTCGGCGTCGGAGAGCTCCTTGACGACCGCGGCCGCCCGATCATGCCGGCCAACGGCCTCGGCGTGCCGCTCGTCCAGCTCGACGTTGTCCCGGTCGGCCTCGGTGGACTCGGCGGCGACGGCGTCAACCGCGCCCTGGGCGGCCTCGGCGCGCTGCAACGCGTCGTTGTGCGCGGCGGCGAGGCGTTCGATCTCCTCGGCGGCGCTGCCGGTACGGGCCCGGGCCGCGTTCACGTTGCCGGTCAGTTTGGCCAGGCCCTCGCGCCGGTCGGCGATCGCCTTGGCCGCGGCCCGCAGCGCGCCCTCGGCCGCGTGTAGCTGGCGTTCCAGCTCCTGGCGGTGCTCGACGGCCTCGGCCAGGCGCATCTGGTCGTCGGTCAGCGCCTCGCGGAGCTCTTCCTCCTGCTCGCGGACCCGCTCGGACTCGGCCACCAGTTGCTCGGGGTCGCGGCCGGGGCGTTCGTCGTCGGGCGCGGCGGCGAGGTGCCGCAGCCGCTCGCTGGCCAGCTGCTCGGTGGAGCGGAAACGCTCCTGGAGCGCGGACAGCTTGTACCAGGTGTCCTGGGCCGCCTGTAGCAGCGGCGCGTCCTCGGCGTGCTGGGCCTCGAGGTCGGCGAGCCAGCGCTGGACCTCGCGGTTCTCCTGTTCGACCTGCTGCCGGCGCTCGCGCATCGCCGATTCGTCGGCGACCTCCTTGTCCAGGGTGGTACGCAGCGTGTGCAGGTCGTCGGCGAGCAGCCGCAGCCGGGCGTCCCGCAGGTCGGACTGGATGCCGGCGGCGCGCCGGGCCACCTCGGCCTGCCTGCCGAGCGGCTTGAGCTGGCGGCGCAGCTCGGCGGTGAGGTCGTTCAGCCGGTTGAGGTTGGTCTGCATCGCGTCGAGCTTGCGGATCGCCTTCTCTTTGCGCTGGCGATGCTTGAGGACGCCGGCGGCCTCCTCGATGAAGGCGCGGCGGTCCTCGGGCTTCGCGTGCAACATCGCGTCGAGCCGGCCCTGACCGACGATGATGTGCATCTCCCGGCCGATGCCGGAGTCGGAGAGTAGTTCCTGGATGTCGAGCAGCCGGCACGAGGTGTTGTTGATCTCATACTCGCTCTCGCCGGAGCGGAACATCCGGCGAGTGATCGAGACCTCGGTGTAGTCGATCGGGAGGGCGCCGTCGCCGTTGTCGATCGTGAGCGTCACCTCGGCGCGGCCCAGCGGCGCGCGCCCGGCGGTGCCCGCGAAGATGACGTCCTCCATCTTGCCGCCGCGCAACGCCTTGGCGCCCTGCTCGCCCAGGACCCACGCGATGGCGTCGACGACGTTGGACTTGCCGGAGCCGTTCGGACCCACCACACAGGTGATGCCCGGCTCCAGCCGCAGCGTCGTAGCAGAGGCGAAGGACTTGAATCCCTTCACCGTCAGGCTCTTGAGGTGCACGGATCTCCGGGGGTCGGCGGACAGGTATTGCCTCGCAGGCTACCCGTAGCCGTCCTATCCGGCTTGGTACGGCGCGCTCAGGGCAGATGGCGAGGTCAGGCCGGACAAAAGCCGCGTCAGGCGCGCGACAAACGGCGCTCGCGACAAACCCGGTCAAAAAGATGCGCGCCGCCACTTGATTCTGTGGAGGCGCGCTTTCAGGGGTGCGTCTATAGATGCGAGGGGATAATCGGGCGCCGTGTGACGAGCGCCCGAACGGAGCTCTCAGGTCAGCGCGGGCTCGGCGAGCCGCAGAAGATCGTCAGTTTCCGCCGCTGCCGCAGCTAGACGATCGTTCTCCGCCCGCAGGCGGGTGATCTCGAACTCCAGGGCCTGCACCCTGGAACGCAGTCGGGTAACCTCGTCGAGCAAGCGCCGGTCAGGCGCCGCGCCTACGTGGCCGTAGAGGGCCTTCGCCATTTCGTCTCCTTGTAAAGCGCTGCCGGATAGCCGGCCAACGCGCGCCCAGCGGTACCGCACGTCTGCACCCACGGACACGCGTGAGCGCAGAATCCTGCGCCCGGAAAGGTTCTTTTCGGGTGCAGATCCCCTCGCCCGGTCACCCTCCCCGTGTTACGAGAAGGCAAACAGGGCGCAAGTGGGCGCGACTGGCGACCCCTCTATAGTCGCCCGATACCCACGCTCCGTCAAGCCGTGGGCACCGCCGCGCTGCTGTGAGACCAGTGAATCACGCCACGTCGGCGCCCTTATCTAGGACTTATATCTTCCTTAGCCGGTTTGCCGCGTCGCGTGGCGACTGCTTACCGTCACCCCGGTCGAAATCTCTCGATCTCTTGGAATCGCGGAGGCAGCGCGGGTACGGGCCAGTCGATCTCACCGACGACCGGGGACAGCAAGCGACAGGGCCCGCCGGGTGCCGCCGCGCACGGCAGACGACGCCGCGACCGTCCCGGAGCCTGCCGCTTCTCGCGAGTTTCGCCGGCTCGGGCGCCCTCACGGAGGGTGTCCGCGGCCGCCGTCGCCGCCCTGGCGCCGGGTGCCAGTGGCGGGGTACCCGGCGGCGGGGCGGCGACGCGGTCGGTCCCTTCGACCACGTCGCCGGGACGGTTGTGGATCACTGCGCCGGCGACCTGACTCCTCGGATGGGTATTCGGACCTTCTTGGACAAATAACCCGGCAAATCTCGCAAATAGTGCGTTATTCTGTCGCCTAGCCGACAGGGTCCCGTTACTTTTCGCCCCTGTGTCGTTCTGTCCTGCGTGATATCACCCCCGCCGCGTCAGCCCTGCTGAGACCCGGATGCGCATCTGTCTGCTCACCGGCGGCGGCTACCCGTACCGCCGGGACGCGCTCGGCGGTTGGTGCCGGTCCCTCGTCGAGGGCCTGTCGACATGCACGTTCGACCTGTTGACGATCACCGACCGGGAGCCCACCGGGCGGCCCGCGTACCCGCTGCCGGTCAACGTCGCCTCCGTGCGCGCCGTGACACCGCCCCGCGACCATCCCCGCCGGTCCGAACACGCCGACGCCGGCACCGCCGCCGCGCAGCTGATCTGCCGGGGACTGCTGGGCGAGCCCGAACACGCCGACCAGATGTTCGCCGACGGGCTGGCCAGGCTCGCCGGCCTGGCCAGTCCCGACGAGCCACCGCTGGCCGGCGTGCCCCTCGCCGACGTGCTGCTGGACGCCTGGCGGGCCAGCCGGTCCGAGCCGCTGCGCCCGGACCGGCCGCCGCTGCCCCGGCTCACCATCCGCGACGCCCGGACCGCGGCCACGCTGCTGCGGCACGCGGCCCGCGCCCTCGTCGTCGGGCTCCCGAACGCTGACCTCGTGCACTGTGTCGGCGGGACGACGCCGCTGCTGGCCGCGCTCGCCGGACGCTGGCGGACCGGGATCCCGCTGCTGCTCACCGAGGCGCGCGCCCCGGTCGCCCGGCTACGGCCCGCCGAGGAACGGCTGTCACCCGCCGTCCGCACGGTGTTGCGACGGTTCCGCCGGTCGGTGGCGTGCACCGGGTACGCGGAAGCCGGCCTGATCGCACCGCTGAGCGCCTACCACCACGGGTGGGCGCTGCGCCACGGCGCCACCCCGGCCCGGCTCGTTCAGGTGCCTGCGGGCGTCGACCCGCTCGACTTCCCGGCGTTCCCCGAGACCGAGAAGGAACTCGCGATCGTCTGGGCCGGCAGCGGCGGGCCGGACAGCGGGCTCAAGCCGCTGCTGGAGGCGTTCGCGCACGTCGTCACCGCGGCGCCGGGCACGGTACTGCACCTGGTCGGAGTTACCGCGGCGCACGAGGACCACGCCGCCGAGCAGGTCGACCGCACCGGGCTGGGCCGCAAGGTCCGGCTGCACCCGCTGCCCGCCGACCCCCGCGACCGGTACGCGGCCGGGAACGTCGTCGTGCACGTGCCGGGGCCGGCCGACCCGCCGTATCGGCTGATCGAGGCGATGATGTCCGGGCGGGCGGTGATCGGCGTCGACGTGGGCCCGGTGGCCGAGACACTCGGCGACACCGGGGTCCTCGTACCCGCGAACGATCCTGCCGCCCTGGCCGCCGCCTGCCTTTCGCTGCTCCGCACGCCCAGCCACCGCCGGGCCCTGGGCGAGGCCGCGCGGCAGCGGGCGCTCGCGTGTTTCACCACCGACCGGGTGGTCCGCGCCTATGGCGCGCTTTACACCGATCTGGCCGGGCCGCCGCCCGCGCCCGCCTTCGAGCTGGCGCTCGCGGTGCCGGCTCCGCGCGCCGCGGTGCCGGCAACCGTGCGCTGGCTGATCCGGGAGGACCGATGACTATCACGTCCCCGCGGCACCGGGCCGAGCTCAGAGGCCGGGCGCCCGGCGGCGATCTCGGCCACGCCGACTCGGCCCTACGCGCACGCAGCTACACCGACTCGGCCAGGCGCGCACGCGGCGACGGACACAGCTACGCCGGCTCGGCTCGACGCACAAACGGTGACCGGCACGGCTACGTCGCTGGGCTTGGTTTGGCGGCGCGTCGTTCCCGGCGTCGGCATCGGGGTAGTCGGCGCGCCCCGGCCCGGCACGGCTACCTGAACGCCGCGCTGTTGCGTTGCGCGCTCTACCTCGGCCCGCTCAGCGTCGCGGTCGCCGCCGCCGGCTCGCTGCACCGGGCGTTCTGGCTGGTGCCGGTGACCGTGCTGCTGCTGGGCTGGTCCGCGGCGCAGGCCCTGGCCAGCCTGGGCGCGAGCGTCGCGAAGCGATCTGGCACGGGCGCGGGCGCCCGGCTGGTCGGCGGCGGATTCCTGGCCGCCGGGGCGATCTGCGCCGCGCTGATCTGGGTCGCCCCGGCCGGCCTGCTCGGCGGCCAGCGCTGGCTCGCCGCCGGGATCGGCGCCGGCGGGCTGGCCACCCTGGCCACCGTCACCGCCGCGCTGGTCACCCGCGCCGAGGCCACGGTGATCCGGTGGAGCCTCCCGTGCTGGCTGCTGGGTGCCGTCGCACTGGCGGGCACGGTTGACGGCGGCTGGGCCGACCGGGTGCCGATCGAGCCGCTGCTGCTCGCCGCGATCGCCGTCGGCCTGGCCCGCGCTTTCTGGCCGGCGTTCGCCCGGGGCGTGCCGGAGCGGCCGCCGCTGGTCAAGGCGGAGCGACGCCGGGGCTTCGGCCTGGTGCTTGTCGGCGCGGGTCAGGCGATCTGCGTCGCGCTGCTCTGGCGAGCCGGGCCGGCCGGGGTGACCTCTCCCGCCGCGCTGCCGCTGCTGGCCGCGGTGCCGATCCTCGAGGCGCTGGTTGCCTGGCACGTCCGGCAGGTTGACGCCGGGCTGGACTTGACCGAGAGCGACGCCGACTATGGCCGGCACGTCCGTGGCGTGGCCATCGTGACCGTGGCGGGCCTGCTGCCGCCGCTCGCTGCCGGGGCCGCGCTGGCCGTGGCCGCCTACCGGCTGCCGGAGGGGCTGTCCACCGTGGCCGGCACCCGGGACAGCGTCCTCGCGCTGGCCGCCGGGACGCTGCTCGGCGGGGTTTTCGCCGCCACCTTCCTGCTCGCCGCCCGGGGCCGGACCGCCCTTGCGGCGGCCGTGGCCGTCGCGCCGCCGCTGGCGACCGTGGCTCTCCCGCTGCTGCCGGCCCAGCTGCCGGACCGGTTGCCGCTGCTCGTCGTCGTGCTGATGACGACCCACCTCGTCGGACTGCTGACCGTCGCCCAAACCGCCGCAGACCACCGGAGGACCCTTTGAGGACCGTTTTCCCCCCGTACGCCCATCCGTCGCCCGATTTGGAGCTCGACGCCGACACCTGGATCGTGCTGGACTCGCCCGGTGAGCGCCGCTCGGCTCACCAGGTGCTCGGCCGGGTGGATCTGGACTGGGGCGGGCGTTCCCTGGCCGACGTGCTCGCCGATGTGGACGCCTGGCGGCAAGACGGCGCCGAGGGGCTGTTCCTGGACCGGGCGCCGGCCGGGTCGGGCGGGGTCGGCCCGGTGGCGCTGACCGTCCGGCTAGCCGCCCGCCGCGGCCTGCATCGGGTGGTGCTCAACCCGGGCGTGCCCACCCACCCGCTCTACCGGGATCTGGGCGTGCGGATCTGCACCTTCGACGGGCCGTGGTCGGCCTACCAGGGCTGGGACGGGGACGGCGGACGGCCGGGCGACGGACACCTCGTGCACGGCGTGCCGGCCGAGCTGCTGACCGCGGCCCGGCGGCTGATGGGGCGGCGCGGTGCCGGTTTCGGGCTGGCCACGGACGCCAGCCCGTTGGTCAGCGCAGCGGCGGCCGGGGGCGCGGCTGGCAGCGCGGGCAGCTGAACGACGAGCGGTTCATGAACTGCTCGCGCCGCATCAGCGTGCCGCACCGCTTGCACGGCAGCCCTTCCCGCCCGTACGCGTTTAGCGACCGGTCGAAGTAGCCGCTCTGCCCGTTCACGTTCACATAGAGCGAGTCGAAGCTCGTCCCGCCGGCCGCAATCGCCTCGCCAAGCACGTCCCGCACGTGTGCGAGCAGCCGCTGGACCGCGGGCTTGGTCAGCTGGTCGGTGGGGCGGGCACCGTGCAGCCGGGCCCGCCACAGCGCCTCGTCGGCGTAGATGTTGCCCACCCCCGAGATCAGCGTCTGGTCGAGCAGGGCCCGCTTCACCTCGGTGTGCTTGCGGCGCAGGTTGGCAACGAAATCGTCGTCGGAGAAGAGCGGGTCCATCGGGTCCCGGGCGATGTGCTCGAGCTCGGCCGGCAGCGCCGCGCCACCCGGGGTTGCGTTGCCGGTCGGCTCGGAGACGGACAGCCCGCCGAAGGTGCGCTGGTCGACGAAGCGCAACTCCGGCCCGCCGTCGGTGAACGTGAACCGGACCCGGAGATGCGGCCCGTCCGGCTTCTCGGCGGGCTCGATCAGCAGCTGGCCGCTCATCCCGAGGTGGCCGATGATCGCGTCGCCGGAGTCGAGCGGCAGCCAGAGATACTTGCCGCGGCGCGCGACGTCGATGACCGTCCGGCCGGAGAGGACGTCGGCGAAGTGCGTCGCGCCGGGCAGGTGCCGGCGGATCGCACGCGGGTGACGCACCTCGACGGTCTCGATCGTCCGGCCGGCCACCCATTTGGCCAGGCCTTGCCGGACGGTCTCGACCTCGGGAAGTTCGGGCACTTTCGCGGGCCCCTTCCAAAGCTAGCTAAAGCGTGTACGGCCAGACGACGACCAGGTAGGCGCCGTACCACAGCCCGAAGGCGGCCCATGCGGTGATCGACAGCACCGCGACCCGGGGGCGGGCGCGGGCCGCGGCGACGACCGCGGGCAACAGCGTCAAGAGTACGGGCAGCAGCAGCCGGGGCTTGGAGTGGTAGAAGCCGGCCTGCCCGTAGACGAGCACCATCGCGATGATCCCGTACACCGCCAGCGGCAGCCACGGCCGGCCGAACAGCGCGACCGCCGCCGCGCCGAACGCGACCAGCAGCAGCAGCGCGACGCTCACCGGAATCCAGCCGTCCCCGCTGCTCAGCGTCTTACCGAGGAAGGTGAGCGTGCTCGCGCCGTAGTCGAACGCCGTACCCCAGCCGGCGCTTTGGATTTTGAACCACGCGCTCGGGTCGCCGACCCGCAGCGCGACCCAGCCGAGGAACGCCGGCACGCCGGCCAGCGCCGCCAGCGCGGCCAGGACCGCTACCCACTTGTTCCGGGCGTCCGGGCGGCGCAGCTCGATGATCACCGCGACCGCCAGCGCGACCGCGGCCGCCGCGCCGGTCGGCCTGGTCAGCGCGGCGCCGAGGCCGAGCAGCCCGGCCGCCCACCACACCTTGCGGTGCGCGGCCACCAGCATGCCCGCGACCAGGGCCAAGAACAGGCCTTCCGAGTACGCCATGGAGAGCACCACGGAAACCGGGGCGGAGCAGCAGATTGCCACGAGCGCCCAGCCCGCCCGTTTTCCGTAGAGGCTCGTGCCGAGCAGGTGCAGCGCGATCGCCGCCCCGACCGAGGCGGCCCAGGCCACCGCGATGCCGGCCGTCCCCGCGTTGACGCCGAGCGCGGACACGCCCCGGATCAGCATCGGGTAGAGCGGGAAGAACGCCAGCTCATTCGCTTCGAGCTCGCCGTTGGTGCCGATGGTGTAGCCGTGCGGGTAACCGTCGACGGCGACCCGCTGGAACCAGCCGCCGTCCCAGACCAGCAAGCGGCCACGCAGGCCGACCCCGTCGTTGGCGACCGCACCCAGCCAGAGCAGCATGACGATCTGGGCGAGCCGGGTCAGCGCCAGGATGCCGACGGCAATCCAGACGCCCGGCCAGCGCCCGGCCGTGTCCCACAGGCGGGCCGGGGCCGCTTCCGCCGTTGTTTCCTTCGCCAAGGTCAGGCTCACGATTCGGCAGTATCCGGCTCGTCGGGAATATCCGGCTCGTCGGGCTTGGCGCCGTTCTCCACGTGACCGCCGCCGGCCACCGCGGGCGGCGGGGCCACGGCCTCCGAGCGTTCGGTCAGCATCCGCCAGGCCGCCGCCGCGGCGCGCTGCTCGGCCTGCTTCTTGCTGCGCCCCTCCGAGCCGCCGTACCGCTCGCTGGCCACCACCACCCAGGCAGTGAACGTCTTGGCGTGGTCCGGGCCGGAATCCTCGATCAGGTAGTCGGGCACGCCCAACCCGAGCGCGGCCGTCAGCTCCTGCAGGCTGGTTTTCCAGTCCAGCGCGGCGCCGCGCCCCGCCGACTCGGCCATCAGCGGGTCGAACAGCCGGTGGATCACCTCGCCGGCCGTGTCCAGGCCGTGCTCAAGGTAGATCGCGCCGAGCAGCGCCTCGAGCGTATCGGCCAGAATGCTCGCTTTGTCCCGGCCGCCGGTGGTCTCCTCGCCCTTGCCGAGCAGCAGATGCTGACCGAGACCCTGCGGGCCGAGCGTACGGGCCACGTCGGCCAGCGCGTGCATGTTGACCACGCTGGCCCGCAGCTTGGCCAGCTGGCCCTCGGGCAGGTCCGGGTGGTTGTGGAAGAGCGCCGAGGTGATCACCACGCCGAGCACCGAATCGCCGAGGAACTCCAGCCGCTCGTTGGTCGGCAGGCCACCGTTCTCGTAGGCGTACGAGCGGTGGGTCAACGCGCGTTCGAGCAGGTCGGGCTCGAGCGGCACCCCGAACGCCTCCTCGAGTGGCAGCGTCGACGGCCGGCGCCGCCGCTCGATGCTCATGTCGTGCCTCCGTTCCGCTGGCCGGGGGTTCGGTCGCTTCGCTCACTCATGGGACACCTCGTTATGCGAAATGAGTCCGGCGATTGCCGCTACCGCGGCTTGCCGATGCAGGTGGGCGGCCAGCGCTATGCCGGCCGCGAAATCCAGGGCGTCGGCCGCGCCGTGGCAGACCACGACGGTGCCCGAAACACCTAGCAAGATGGCCGCGCGCGGCGGCGGGGCGGCGGTGCCCGGAGG
>Ga0307515_10021603_pt1 | contig 11400 bp, 2 predicted proteins | sample 17_EM_MG_FD_194513 | JGI IMG/M metagenome (GOLD analysis project Ga0307515, IMG submission 194513) | Populus trichocarpa ectomycorrhiza microbial communities from riparian zone in the Pacific Northwest, United States - 17_EM | ecosystem: Host-associated > Plants > Roots > Unclassified | place... | reverse complement strand
CTCTAATTCGCGAAAACTAAATTTGATTTCCTAATAACGGTTTCCCGGATTTTAGATTCGCACTAGCCGATTCCTATCTTATAAGGACATTTAAAATGCGCTTACCTCTTACTATAGCAGATACTTCCCCCTATAAGTAATTATGCCACTATATATAGATTCTAGCGGATATATAATTAAGAATGCGTTTACTAGGCATTCTTAACCGCAGAGGATGCTAAACCTTAAGGAAAGTGCTCTAATAGCTTTAATAAAACCCGCCCTTATATAAAGAGCTAAAAGTTATACTAATATAATCCACTAATCTATTATATCTCTTAGCGTACCAATTCTAAAAGCTTTTTTAAATTAAATAAACACTGCCGCTTCCCTAGAAGTCTTAGTCGCGATATTAAATAATACTTTTAGTGTTAAACAGCTGCAAGAGCTTATTACCCTAGGCACTCTTATATAGGGTAAAACTAAATAGGTAATATATTAGCGTAAGTATATCCCTAGCATAATTATATTTAGGAAGCTTAAAAAAGAGCATAGGCTAGTAGAGAAGGATATTCTTAGGTAAGTAGCGTATAATAACATTATTAAGATTAAGTAAGTATTCTTAGAAGGCGAATTTCTAAGAATTAGTGTTAAATACTATTGATTTACACTTAAAGAAATAATCCATATTTATATTGGACTGGAAGAAGCGTAGTTACAGTTTATTACGCGTTTAGTATGTTTTTTAAGCTCTTTAACTTATAGTTAAGTACTAAGAGTTAGGTTTTTAATGTACTTAATTACCTTAGAAAGCTGGGAATTTTATATTACTAAGTCAGCCTTATATTAATTCGTATATCTAGCTAAGACGTATAAATACTGCTCTATAAGTTTTTTACAAAGAGCTCTATTTATTATACTAACTTTAATATAGCGAACTTTAAAGAGGCTGTTAAATATGCTCCTAATATTATCCTAAATACCGACTTAGAAGATTTGGGGTTTGTATTGCTAGCTTATATAGAGGGGCGCCCCTAACTATAGCTTAGAGATATAAACTATATTTAAGAGTAAAGGGCTATTAATAAGGTATTCGGCTTATATAATTCTAAAAATTGGAGTAGCTGCAACTAATTAATAGATTTTTTGGATAATCTGTTTAATTTAAAGAAGATAGCGTTTACGAAATTCTCTAGGCTAGTAAGGATATTTTATCATTTTCTTGTCTTAATTACTAATCCTTATAGTATTATTTTATTACATCTACCGAGGGAGATGGGCGTTGTTTAGAGCATTATCTTAAGCTAGTATTATTTAAGTTATTTATATTATGGAATAAAGGTAGCAATAAAATGGGAGGCTAAGTGTAATTTTAGGAATAGTCTTTGCCTTTTTAAGTATCTATTTAAAAATCTGTTATCCGTTTTCCAATTCCAATATCCGTTTAATAAGCTATATAAGATTAGAAAAGTAATAAATTAGTTCTTTTAGCCTAAAAAGTAAATTGTCTTAGCTTAAAATAGAGCGCTTATTTGTTTTAAGTGAAAATAGAGGTCCTCTAGTGGATTGCTTTTAGTAGATATATAATAAACTACCCTTATCTACCACTTTAATATATAGTATATTATATATACTAATAAACCTTAATATCTTCTATTGATTTATTAATTTAAGCCTTTAATTATCTTAAGAAGTATATTATTTAATGCCTTAGACCCACGCTATTATAACCCTAGTAAGACTCTAGATATCAATTATGCATTAAATAACCCTACTTTTTGGTCTCCTTCCTTAATAGAGCTAGCAAATTTCTGTATATCTATTCCACTATTTTAAAACTACTTTAATCAGCTAAGTAGCAGTTAAGTTAAGGCTTTGGAAGCTACGGTATTGCAGCTAAAAGGGTAATATATTTCCTTAATTATTTAATAGTGTTAAGGCTAAAAAAAAATTAGGCAATTAAAGCAAGTTTAAGGTAAGATGGAAACACTCTATAGGGATATAGAAAATCTAGCAGAGTAGGTTAATAGGGTCTTATAATAGAGAAAGTTAATAACTAAAGTACTTAAACCTTTAGTTAAGCAGAAGCCTATTTTATAGAGGAAAAAGCTAGAAAGTAGTAGCTTTATAAAGGCCTAGATCTAAGAGACTAAGTTTAATAAGACAGAAATGTAAACCTAATAGTATTTAGTATAATTTACTATTATTAGTATCTACTCTCTACTTATTACCCTATATCTTGCTATAATTATAACTAAGTAACTATATAGTTCTTAGCAATCTTATAAGTGAAAAAGATTACTATTTAACTAAGTTGCAAAAATAATAAGGTATAAATTAGATAACTAGAAATTGTTACTAAATATAGCTAAATACTAATTAAGGTTATAGTTGTTAAATATACTAGGCTGTGCTGCTAACTATATAATTACTATAGCTAAATATAAAGCCGGGCTAAGTATACAGTAAGAACTGGTATAGAAGGGAAGTAAATCTCTAAGAGGTTAAGGTATGCAGGAAATAATTGCATTAATTAGTAGGAAGAAGAGTTAGCTAATTTATAGAATTTTATATCTGCTATATTATTAAGAACTATTAACCTACTGATTAATCTATATACTAGAGTTAGACTACCTTTAGGTTAATCTTTACCTATCCTTTAACATTAAATTAAAGGACTGCTTGCACTACTATACTAGTTTATAGATTTTAGACTATTACTTTCGCACTCTAGAAGCAGTTAGACTATCGTAGCGTCCCTATATACTTTAGCTATAGATAATAGCGTTCTGCCTAAGGAGTCCTTTAAGTTAATATTAACACCCCTATACTTAACTAGAAGTTATACTACTATATTATACTTATAATTAATAGCCTATAATAGTAGTATCCAATTAAAGCGGTCTCTTATATTAATATAAACATTTTTATATTCTAGAAGCAGTTAAACTATATTTTTATACCCCCTTTCTACGGCTAGTAATAGCGGTGTCTAGCCGTTTTCCTACTTATAGTTCATATTAACGCTTTCTAAGAGTAGCTATATTACTACCGTTTGCCTAAACCTTATAGCGCATAATAGCTTATATAAAAGGTCCTCTAGGTTAAAACTACTAAGTCTACTTCTAATTAACAGCCGTACTACTAATTCGTGTCTGTTTCTTACTGCCTATAATAAATCCACATGCCCATAGTATCGATATTAAGTTACTACTCCAATTTTGGCGGCTTTAAGAGATTTTTAAGTAATTATATCTTATCCTCGTTTTATAGCCTATATTAGTGCCATACCATCCTCCTATTTAACATTATAGCGATAAAGGTAGGGATTTAGAATATTATAGAGGCGGTTATTTATCTAGGTAAAAGCGTTAATATATCCCTCCACTTATAGGTTCTTGGCTATTAACAATAATATTTCATATAGCAGATTAGGCAGTAATATTCTCTATAACTGTTTATTAGCATAGTAAGTAATTATACTTAAGCGGCAAGAATACTTACTACTAAAGTGGAAATCTATATGGGAGCTTTAAAGTGGTAGTAATTATAAATAGGTAAAGAGCTCCAGAGATATAAAGCGCGAAGTAGGAATCCTATAAGCTTATATAGATAATGTAAGAATAGCGCGTATAAATCCCTTCCTCGTGCCTACTCCTTATATAGGGTATTAAAACGCTATATTCTTGCTTAGAAAGAGGATATCCAGAGCTGCCACTTTCTAGGGAAATTAAACTCTAGAGTTGTAATTCAGTTTCCTAAGCACGGTTAAAATATTAAACTATATATTTTATTTTTCTAATCCGGCCTACACTAAGCTAGATTCCAGATTCCGAAATCTAGATTTTGGATTTTATAATTAGGATATTTAGATTTAGCGTTTATATATAATTTACAACCAAACGCCAAGATTATAATATAATAGGCCTACTTTAAAAATATAAACAGCTGTTAGTCTCTACTAAATAGTAGAGGTTAAGCTAGTACTAGTTATATCTCTTTCTACCTAAGTATAAACGACCTACCCTAGATAAGGATTACCTATATAAGGAGTAAAAGTGTATTAAGAGTTTATCGTTATACTTTTAGGTCTCTTTTATTAAAGCCTAATATAACTCCTTCCTTTATTACGCTAATTGGTAAACAAACTAAATCTAAGCTCCTTAGGCAAATCCTTAGCAAGAAAAACGATTTATCTTTAATAAACTCCTACTATTAGGTCTACCTTTAAAGTGACTTAAAGATATAAAGAGATAACAGCCCGTTAATATACATTAACTCTAAGATCTATAATTATAGTTTATTAGATTTTGTACCTAGCCTATAAAACAGGTACAAAACAGTAAAATAGATTAAATGGTTAAAATTAGGCCATTGCTCGGCAAAAGAAATTATAAATTCTCTTTCTGCTTATGTTCTTACTTCTCTTTTAAACGTTATATATTACTTTACTTTTAACCTAGGTGGGCTTTACGGTGTGTTAAAGCATTTAGCATACTAGGCTACTAAGCCTCTACTATATAGCCTCCCTTAATCTACTATATTTAACCCGTTTATTGCGGAAGCCAAGCTCTAAACTAATATAAGAATAGTTATAAAAAGTGTTAAGGAATATAAATAAGAAGACAATATTAAAAAAGACTTAGGTGCCCATTTCTATAGCATTTAAGTCCTTAGATTAAATTAGAAATAGAATTATAGTATTTATTCCTCCGTATTACGTAAACGCCTTCTTTTAGCCTCCGTAGAGGCTGTGTGGGCCCGCTAATATAATAGATTTCTCTTTAATATGCGCTATATCGAAGCGCTTTCTATAATTATAATAGACAAATTTTGCTTAGATAAGTTATCTTTCTATTTTATTTAGTTATCTTATCCTTAAGGATTTACCGTATAAGAATTCTAAAAGTATCTATAAGAATTAATCCGTGAAATGCCAAGCCAGACATAGTTATGGCATTTTGTAGTACCTTTAACTACTTTTACTTTACTACTAGCGAGTTATACGCTAGGATCTTATTATAAGAGTTAAATAATATACCAATCAACTATTTGGCTAATTGGCGTAGATTTCCTCCCGTTACTTATTTTTAATGCGCTTTTCGCAGACGCTTATAAAAACGCGATTTATAATTATATTATTTATAAAGATATACAATAAAAATTCATTTTGGCTATTTAAGAGGAAATGGAAGCCTTATTTATAAAAGTGGTATTATAGCCCGCTACGGAGAGTGCCTTACTTATATATTATTAACAACTTAAGTCCTTTTGGCTATAATTCGCACTATTTAAGAGCTATAAATCTTGCTTTTGCTGTCTAATAAGGATACTTAAGAAGGTCTTTAACTGCGGCTATATGGTTTATAATATGTATATTAAGACCTTTAGTTAAAAACCGAAGTCGGAGAAGTATATATTTATTATTTCTTCTTACTTACTTTATAGGGTACCCTAGAAAATATCTAGCTTCTAATTTATTCCACCTATAGCTAGTACTTGTGTTCTTTGCATAGATAGAGGCGGTGTTTATAGCGTTATACCTCTTACTTTCCTTAATTATATTAAGCAACAAGTTTAGCATTTTGGTTGCCCGCTCTAGGATTATTTCGACTATATCTATGGGACCTTAGTTAGTACGTATTAGTTGCTAGTTAGATAATTTATCTCCTAATATACTTTTAAAGCGGCCTAATTAGCATTAATATATACTTTATGCTATGCGATCTCTAAGAGTCTCTTTATTAATTTAAGGAGCTTGCTAGAAAGACTTTTCCATAAGATTAAAAAGGACGCCTTTCCTTAATAAGAAGATTTTAAAGACTTATTAGCGCTCTTGTTAGAGACTATTAATATAATTTATCTGCTATTAAGAGCGCGTTCTAATAGAGTTTAGGTATTTCTCCTAAAATATTTAATCTACTAAAGAACGACATAAAGGTTGCGGTAACGATAATAACTGTATAACTAACTATACCTTATTTAATATTAAACTATAATAAAAGACAAAGACCTTAGGAGTGCGGTATATAGGTTAAAGATATTTATTTATCCGATTTTACTAATATTGACTTAAGGGTACTAACTTGTTTAGGCTTAGCGACTAGAGTATAATATATTAATTAGTAAAGCGTAAGTCTCTAAAGCCTACCTTTTTAACTTAAGTTTTCTACTAACTGTGCTAGGAAAGTGCTTCCTGTATATCTGCGGCTCTATAGTATTTTAAGCCTAAAGTACTTAACAACCTAGGTACTTACTAAGATGGTGGCCTTAGGTGTAATAATCCTTATTTTATTACTTTTTAGGAATGCTAATTTCTCTAACTAGATAAGGGCTAACTAGATTTTATGCTCTCTCTAGGGACTAGCACTTCTTCTGCTTATAAATATAAGGTAGGAGTATAATCCCTAGTTACAGATTAATGTATTTTACGCCTAGTCCAGGCATTTATAGCTAATTTAGATGGAGAAAGAGAATAGAAAAAGTTCTATAATAGCGTGCCAATGGAAGCGCGTAGCCGATACTATCGTCTTAATGCATTTTTTAATAGTCTAGAGCCGAATATTAATGATTTATCTTTATTTAAGGATCTTAAATAATTAGTATATAATTCTATTACGTCTAGCATATAAGCAACCCTAGTGAAGGATTTAATCTATACTTTTATTTTCTACCTTAAGCTTAATAATGTACCTTATTTCGTTAATGGTAACTTTTAGTATTAAGGGACTATATTTTGCCGTTTAACTCTTAATTATTAAGGTAGAGAGAACCTTTATTATACCCTTATTAGGACCTCTTCCTTCTTCCTTATCTTTAGGCGGCTGGTAGCTTATATAGAGTTTATACTAAAGGGCGTCCTATTATTTAGACGGCGTATATACTTTACTATGGAAAGTATAGATAAGGAGGTATATATATTAATTAGAGGGATTATAAGTAAGCTAAGGGTAATTAGTAGGCTTCTAAAAACACTTTAGTAGTTAGTAATAATTTAAGGTCTAGATGCCCTATTTAGCTGCATTAATTATTAAGTACTAAAGAGGCCTCTTTTAAGCATTCTGTTAAAACGTAAATGGTAGGAATAGCTAGAACAGTTTTAAATAGACTAATACTTATAATAACCAGATTTGTATTTATGGAAGTAATTTAACCGTAAAGTAAAATATATATATATTGTTATATTGCTTAATATAGAATTCCGTTTAAACTTCTTATAACCCTAACTATTTCTACCTCTCGTTTCTTTAATAAATTTGCCTAAATACTTAAGTTTTAGGTTCTTAAAAATAAGTTTATAGAAAATATAGCTAGGGCAATTATTATAGTTTAATTAAAGGATCTATTATGTCCCTTAAAACTAAAGGTTAATTTTTCTAAAGAATAAATTTGTATTGGCGTAAATCGAAATCTAGATTCTGAAGTTGTTTTTCTAGAAAATAAATTCGGAATCTAGTTTAGCGTATACTAGATCAGAAAAATTAAAATCTAGACTTTATAGAACTACACCTTAAATATAGGAGAATTAATACACTATTAGAGGCAGTGCTTAGGATTCCGTATAAATGCTTTAGCGTTAACCTTCTCGTACAACTATAGCCCTCTTAAACTTTCTTTATTTTCTACCTCTAAGATTTTTTACTATATCTACCTCTGCTTACACCCCTCCTTATAGGGTTAATTAAGTTAAGTTAACCCTTTTACTAGGTTAATAGCCCGGTAATAATCGCTTCTATAGCTATAGTGGCCCTTTATCTAGTTAACCTTCCTTTAGAACTCCTCTTTATGGTTATAAATTATCTCAATCTAGCGAGTTTAAGCTTACTTAGTTAGTTGGTAAATTATCTATATATAGCTCTAATAAGTAAGCTTTATTTTATCGCTTTTATATATACCTATAAGCTCTCTAGCTGTCTAATAACTAGACTTAATAACGTTATACTTTACTATAAAGAAAGAAAAAGGGGGTTAGTTTTAGAATGGGCCGCTATTTATAACCGTATATTTACTTTTAAATCCTTACTAAAAAAATAAAAGGTTAATATCTACCTAAGAGATCCTTACGGAAATATATTATTACACCTCCTGGCGGGGTAAGGAAAAACCGTTTTAATAAAGCTACTGCTTAAGGCAGGAGCAGATGTCTTAGAGCGCAACATTTCCAGCTTTACGCCATTATATTTTGCTACCGGACGGGGATTTATAGATACTATTTAACTTCTTATTAATAAGGGCGCGGATATTTTTACTAATTAGATTAGGGATCTAGGGAGGGACTTTTAGGATATAAGCCTATTTAATTAAGGCGCTAATATACTACTGTACTATACGGCTAATAACGGATATATAGATATGCTTCGGCTGCTTATTAAGGTAGATGCTAATATTAACGCACTAAGCTAGCATAGGCGTATAGCAGTAAGTAGTATAAGCGTTATCTTAGGTATAGCTAATATTCTTAAATTCCTTATAGAGCTTAGGGCTCGTACTCCTCCTATAGTAAGGGTTTTAGCTTATATACGCTATTTAAGGAAGAATTAAATTAATTAAGTAGTGTTACCGTAACTTAAAATAAATCTTCGGTCCGTAATATTTAAAGGCTATTTTTATACGTAGCGTAAATATATATTAGGTGGAGCTTAAAAGGCTATTTAGAACAGTTTCGCTAATATATAGCTTTTATATAAGTAATTAATTAAAAGGCAGCGTTAGCTAATAGTTAGAATATAGAAGAAAATATTAGTATAGTCCTTAGCGTAGTAGCTGTTTTACTAAAATAGGAGGGTAAATCCGTTAGTTAGGCAATATAAAGTCGTATTTATTTTAGTTTTTTTAAGAATAAGGTATATCTAATAAAAGTTACCCTACGCTCTTTTTATAGAATTTACTATTAGAAGGAACCCTAATTATTTATTAGTGGAATATACTTAAAGAGATACGTAGGTAAGTCTATAAAGGCATCTCTTAATAGTTTTATTAAAGTATCCTATATAGATATAAAAATATTTAATAGTGCGATCCTATAATTAAAAATACTTTAACTAAAGTATAAGAGTAATAAAATGCTTATAGACTGTTACTAATATTACTTAAAGCTAACTATTATTGTATTAGTAAAGTATAAAAGGTTTACGCGTATTACCTACTTACTATTAACGTCCCTAAAAGACTTAACCTTAACCCTTATACTTAGGAAAATAGGAGCGTTTATCTTTATCCTTAAATATAAAGTCTAGGCAGTCCTCCTTATTTAGGGGTATTAAAGGACTATTTTCTAGATTATCGTCGTAAGCAGGTAGGTGTCCCCTATTTAACGGCCGATGTTATAAGTATTATAGCCCCCGCGGAGCCAGTAACGGAAGTTATAGGCTAGCTCTTGCGCTTAACTAAGAAGGTTATATCTTAGACGGTTCTATAGAAGATAGATCGTCTTTAGAGGAGTGCTCTGTCTTATATAATAGAAAGGTCCTAGAGAATATCCGCGGATATAGACGATAATATATATATTCTCTTAGTCTTTTAAGCTGTAAAATGATAAATATATAAATAAGAAGAGTAATAGTAATAGCTTTAATAAGGAGTTTGAAGAGTATGGCAAATTATTTAATAGAAGAAATTACTTAGATATTGTCCTATTTTATTTTATATATTGTTGGTCACACAGGGTGACTCACCAATAACGACTACTTGAGTAGGGTTACAGTGATGTTGGTTAATAAAGATTGATTCTCCTCAACTCTAAGGAAGGGTGAGGAACCTAAGGTTCCTTACCACGCTAGTGCCGCGGCGACACGTGATAACCACGTGCCTTATTCCCGACACTGGCAACCTTTCTTTTATAGTTGCTATCTACATACAAATAACGTAATTAAGCTGTAACGGTGCTAGCACCCGCCACGTTGCCGCATTTTGCCGTATTCTGCCGTATTCTACCAGCCATATTCTGCTAAGTTCTGCCAGCTATATTCTGCCAAGTTCTGTTAGCTATATTATGCTAAGTTCTGCCAGCTATATTCTGCCAAGTTCTGCTAGCCATATTCTACTAAGTTCTATTAGCTATATTCTACCAAGTTCTATCAGCCATATTAGCGCCTTAGCGGCCCTTACTATATTCTACTCCCTCTTAACCTAACCTTTAACTTGCATACGCAGAGTATTCGTGTTAACGAATGTCTCTAGTGCCTTATTTGGGTTTGCCTTTATCATTATATCTGCCGGGTTATCTTAGCCATTAATCTATTAAATCTTAAAGAGTTCTTAACGCTCGTAGGATTGCCGAAGTACCATAATATTAATTATAAGGCGCTTCTCCTTTGTGGTACTAAGCTTAACTAAATACTTATAGAGGGAATATAAGTCGGTGCATACGATTATAGGGATAATAAGAAGTTCGAGTCAATTTATAATTATCTTTAGGGTAGTTCTAATTGCGATTACTATATCAACTCCACTAACCATTCTATATATCTCTGACGCTAGAACGCTTCGAGTGACGCGCTTACTCTTAGTTAAGCTCTAATAAATAAGATTACTATAAATCGTAAAGTCATTCTCTCCGGTAGATTCGTTCGCGATAATAATCTTATATCCTAGCTAGGAGCTAAAATCTTTATTGTTTATGAATAATCTATTAATAAATACAAAGAGCTTAGCAGTGGGAAGATTGATAGGCATATAGAGTAGTCCCTGATCGAGATGGTTTATTTACTAGGAAAGACGCTTATTTAGGGTAAGAACGTTATCCTTAGTTAGTTCCTAGTGTTAAGCGGCAATAGAGAGATTAAATAAAGCCTTAGGTTAATAAATAAAAGTAATATAAGCTCCGCGAGCGCGTTGCTCCATATATCCTTGCTTTAGAGAATTAACGTTAATAACGTTAATCTTCTTGCCTTAACCCTTCTAGCGTAAAGCAATAGAATCCTCATTTAGGGAGAGGATGCATCCATTAAAGAGTAATAGTGTTGTTAAATTAAGCTTTTCCTTTGGCTTTACCATAAGATTTGCCTTTACTAGCTTATCTTCTTTAAGAGCTGAGAATTGGTCGTCTCCTAAGATAATTGTATTATTAGTTTATATGCCGACGATTCTAAATAGGGTTCCTATAGTTGTAATAAGGAAGCATAGATTAAACATAAAAGTAGTTATTAAAAGCTTCTCTTTATAATGCTTGCTGTAGGTAGCTCACTAATGAGTTCCTACCTCTGCAATTTTATATAGTGGCTTGAGTATAACCATAATCGTATCTTTGGGATATTGGTGGCGAATTTATTCTAGAAGGTATGCTAATATTAAGCGCTAAAGGTGTATCTCTAATTAGGTGTAGGCCTAGGTGATATCTTATAAATAAACTGCCATTCTATTCTTTATTAAGGAGGGAGCTAGCGTAATAATAACTCGCTAACTAGCTCGTTAAATCATCGG
>Ga0307515_10021602_pt1 | contig 11400 bp, 11 predicted proteins | sample 17_EM_MG_FD_194513 | JGI IMG/M metagenome (GOLD analysis project Ga0307515, IMG submission 194513) | Populus trichocarpa ectomycorrhiza microbial communities from riparian zone in the Pacific Northwest, United States - 17_EM | ecosystem: Host-associated > Plants > Roots > Unclassified | place... | reverse complement strand
CTGCCGCTCGTCGTCCGCTGCGCGCCGCAAGGCCCGGTGTGGTTCGTGCACTCGTCGAATGGATGACGACAATCACTCGACTGTTCTGCGCACTCTGCCTGGTCGCTGGCGCTGCCTGCAGCGATAGCGCGACCGACATCGGGGACATGACGGTCAACGGCCAGACGTTCCACATCTCGCGCGAAGGCCCCATGCCGGCCGCCGGCGTCTCGACGACGCTGGTGTTCAAGCCGATGGGCGGCAGCAAGCCCGACTCGATCATGGGCTGGGTCGGCCTCGTGAACGTCGACGCATCGCAGAAGGTCGCGGCGATCTACGACTCGAACGACGGCGACTTCGACGACGACGTCACCTGCCCCGACCCGCTGCCGGCGGGCTCGAAGATCTGGCTCGAGGTCACCACCGCCGCCGTCACGACGACCGGGAGCATCGACATCAAGTAAGGCCTCGCCGCCGCGACGAAATCGCGGCCCGGACGAGCGGCCCGGTATCTTTTCGGGTAACGGATCCGTCTTCTGGTCATGAGCAAGCCGTTCGAACCTTCCGAGACCGAGCTCCCGGACGTGGTGCGCGGGTCCTGGCACCGCTTCCTCGACACCTACGAGCCGCTCCGGCCCGAGCTCTTCCGCTACTGCCGCCACCTGACCCGCAGCCCGTGGGACGCCGAGGACCTGGCCCAGGACGCGATGGCGCGCGCGTTCGTGACCCTCGGCAAGATGGGACATCCGCCCGCGAACCCGCGCGCGTGGTTGTTCCGCGTCGCGTCCAACCTGTGGATCGACCAGGTGCGCCGGCGCCGGCGCGAGCAGCCGCTCGACGACGAGCTCGCGGACAGCGCAGACGCGAGCGATCCCGCCGCGGCGCGCGAGGCCGCGGGCACGCTGATCGGCCGGCTGTCGCCGCAGCAGCGTGCCGCCGTGGTGCTCAAGGACGTGTTCGAGCTCTCGCTCGACGAGATCGCCGAGGCACTGTCGACCACGCCCGGCGCGGTGAAGGCCGCGCTGCACCGCGCGCGCGGCAAGCTGGTCGAGCCCGAGCCTGCCGAGGCGCAGGCCCCCGCGCCCGCGGTGATCGACGCGTTCTGCGCGGCGTTCAACGCCGGCGACCTCGATCGGCTCACCGCGCTGCTGCTCGACACCACCGCGGTCGAGGTGGTCGGCGCGACCACGCAGTACGGCCCCGAGGCCGCGCGGCGCACGGTGCTGTTCGGCATGCTGTTCGGCAGCCGCCGGATGGCGACGGTGGAATGGAAGCGCGGTTCATGCAGGGGGTCCTGCCCGACGCCCCCCGGATCGAGGCGCGCGCGCACCGCGGCGAGTGGCTGCTGCTCCACTGGCACCCGCACCTCGACGGCCATGCCGTTCGCGCGATCACGCGGATCGAGCCCGACGGCGACCGCGTGGCGCACCTGCAGAACTACTTCTTCACCCCCGACTTCATCGCCGAGGTCTGCGGCGAGCTCGGCGTGCCGTTCCGCTTGAACGGCTACCGCTGGTGGCTGTCGCGCCACTGACCCGCCCACCACGCCCCCCTTTCCTCGGAGGCACTCGCATGTCCCTCACGCTCCACTACCATCCGCTGTCGTCGTTCTGCCACAAGGCGCTGATCGGGCTCTACGAGCTCGACGTGCGGTTCGAGAACTACCTGGTCGATCTGCGCGACGCCGCCGCGCGCGCCGCGTTCATGGCGCTCTGGCCGGTCGGCAAGTTCCCGGTGCTCCGCGACGACGCGCGGCAGCGCACCGTGCCCGAGTCGACCATCATCCTCGAGTACATCGACCGGCACTACACGGCCGCGCCGCGCCTGATCCCGGCCGACCCCGACCTCGCGCTCGACTGCCGGACGCGCGATCGGTTCTACGATCTGTACATCCACCTGCCGATGCAGAAGATCGTCGGCGACCGGATCCGTCCGGAGGCCCAGCGCGACCCGCTCGGCGTCGAGCAGGCGCGCGCCCAGATCAAGGCGGCCTACGCCATCGCCGACGACCAGCTCCGCGGCCGGACCTGGGCCGCCGGCGACTCGTTCAGCCTCGCCGACTGCGCGGCCGCGCCGGCGCTGTACTTCGCCAACAAGGTGGCGCCGTTCGGCGACGCGCATCCCCAGCTCGCGGCGTACTTCGCGCGGCTGTCGACGCGGCCGTCGTACGCGCGCGTGCTCGAGGAGGCGAAGCCCTATCTGTCGATGTTCCCCGCGTGATGGACGCCGGCAGCATTGCCCCGTGATGCGGATCGAAGCTGCGGCCAGGTCGCGGCGCGGATCCCGGATCTTGCCCCGGTTGCGCGGCGCGCCTAGGTTGCCCGGCGACATGTCCTCGAGCCCGCACGACTCGCTGTTCAAGGCAGTGTTCGGCCAGCCAGAGCACGCCCGCGGCGCGCTGCAATCGGTGCTGCCCACCGCGGTGGCCGAGGCACTCGACTGGCCCACGCTCACGCCCTGCGCCGGCAGCTTCGTCGATCCCGTGCTGACCGGCCGGCACACCGATCTGCTGTTCTCGATCGCCTGGCGCCACGGTGGCGAGGCGCTGGTCTACCTGCTGTTCGAGCATCAGAGCAAGGCCGACGACCGCATGGCGTTCCGGCTGCTGCGCTACCTGGTCCGGATCTGGGAACGCTGGCTGGCCGACCATCCCCGCGCCGAGCTGCTTCCGGCCATCGTTCCGGTCGTGCTGTATCACGGCGCGGAGCCGTGGTCCGCGTCCCTGGCGTTCGACGCTCTGCTCGACGTCCCCGACGCGGTGCGACCTGCACTCTCTCCGCACCTGGTGCGGTTGACCTACCTGATGGACGACCTCTCGGAGATTCCCGACGAACGGTTACGGACGCGCGCGATGACCGCGCTCGGTCGCCTTGTCGAGGCATGCTTCAAGCACGCGCGGACGCGAGCGGACCTGCTCGAGATCCTGAGCGGCTGGGCCGACGTCGTGCGCGAGGTGATCAGCGCGCCCAACGGGCTGGAGGCGCTGGTGCTGGTCATGCGCTATATTCTCCTGGTCAACGACCACGTCGAACCCGCAGCGTTGCAAGCATTCCTGGAACGCGTATCCGCCCCGGACGCCAAGGACACGATCATGACAGCCGGACAGCGCCTCATCGAGCAAGGGATCGAGCAAGGCATCCAGCAAGGCATCCAGCAGGGGGTGCAGCAGGGCGAGCGCGCGCTGCTCTTGCGTCAGCTGCGGAAGCGCTTCGGAAACCAGGTCGACAGCGACACCGAGCAACGTCTGGCGACGGCGTCGTCCGAGCAGATCGCCGTCTGGGCCGAGCGCGTGTTGTCGGCAGCAACCCTCGCCGAGCTACTGGCTGACTGAGCCTCCGGCGGCAACAGAGCCTCCGGCGGCAACACTCTTGGCTGTGGCATTCGCAACGCTCCGGCGGCCGGGACCTTGATCCCGGAGCTGATCGCTTACAATGAGCGCAATGCGTCGATCGCTGCCGCTGTGCCTGCTCGCGCTCTGCTTGCTCCGCGCCACCGTGTTCGCCGCGGACCCGCCGCCCACGGTGGCGGTCCTGTACTTCGACTACACCGGCAAGACCGCTGAGCTCGAGGTTCTGCGCAAGGGGCTGGCGCAGATGCTGATCTCCGACCTGTCGGGCTCGAGCGCGATCCGCGTGGTCGAGCGCGACCGGCTCGAGGACATCCTCGCCGAGCTCAAGCTGCAGGGCACGGCCAAGATCGACCCGCAGTCGGCGGTCAAGATGGGCAAGCTGCTCGGCGCCCGCTACCTGGTGCTCGGCGGCTACTTCGACCTGCAGAGCGTGCTGCGGGTCGACGCGCGGATCATCGAGGTCGAGACCGGCAAGGTGCTCAAGGCGTTCGGCACCAACGGCAAGCAGGATGACTTCCTGACGATCGAGCAGAAGATGGCGGGCGACCTCGGCCAGTGGTTCGGCTCGAACCTGCCGACGCCGTCCAGGGCGGTGTCCGAGGCGCAGGCGAAGAGGCCACCGCCCAAGGCGCCCGCGGCGCTGAAGATGAAGACCGCGGTGAAGTACGCCGAGGCGCTCGCGATGCTCGACAGCGGCCACAAGGACAAGGCCAAGGAGGCGCTGGGCAAGGTGCTCAAGGACCAGCCGGACTTCGCGCTCGCCAGTCTGGATCTCGATCGCCTGATGAAGTGATCGACGAAGTCGCCGTCACCTCTTGCAGTGCGCCACCGCGTCGCCGATGCCGAGCGCCGCGGCCTTGCAGTACGCTTCCTTGGCATCGCCCTGCCTGGCCTTGTCCCGGCACGCGCCGAGCAGCAACCAGGCCCGCCCGTCGTCGGGCTTGCGGCGCAGGCCTTCCTCGAGATCGGCCGCCGCCTCGCCGTAGCGCTCCGCGGTGAAGTAGGCCTGCGCGCGCGACTTGTACGCGTCGGCCTCGTCGGGCTTGCGCCGCAGGATCTCGCTGAACGTGGCGATCGCCCCCGGATCGCGGCGCCGGAGCTGGAGCACGCCGAGGTTGAAGCGCGGCGCGTCGTAGTCGGGCGCGAACTGCAGCGCCCGCGCGTAGGCATCGCTGGCATCGTCGAGCTTGCCGGCCTGCTGCAGCGCGTTGCCGCGGATGTTGTGGGCCGCTGCCGCGCTCGCGCAGCGCTGCAGCGCCCGGTCCGCGGCCTCGATCGCCTTGCCGGCGTCGGCGCCGATCACCTTGCGGGCCTCGAGCACGAGCTCGGCGGCGTCCGCGGCGGCGTCGGGCGCGCACGCGGCGGGCGGGGCGGGGTCGCCGAACGCGGCCAGCTGCTTGACGGCCGCCGCCAGCCGCGCCGCCACGTCGCCCGAGGCTGTGGGCGGCGCCGACGACGCGAGGGTCTGCGGCGGCGTCGGCTTTGCTCCCGACGGCCCGCTGCCCGGCAACAGCACGGCCGCCGCGACGCCGCCACCGACCAGCGCCACGACCAGCAGCGCCAGCCACGCCCCGCTCGACTTCTTCTTCGCCGGCGGCGGGGTCTCGGTCGCGTGCACCACGCGATCCGGCACCACGCTCGTCGCGGCGATCGGCGGCAGCGGCAGCGGCAGCGGCAGCGGCGGCCCCACCACCAGCGCCTCCAGCCGCTGCTCGACGATCCTGGCGGTCTGCGGCCGCGCCGCCGGGTCCTTGCGCAGCAGCTCCTCGACCAGCGCCGCCAGCCCCGGGGCCACGTCGCGCGCGACCTGCGCGAGCGGCGGCGGGGTCTCGGTGATCGCCGGCGCGATGAACGGCACGCGCCCCGACGCCATCTCGAACAGCATGATCCCCAGCGAGTACAGGTCCGATCGCGGGTCCACCGGCTGGCCCATCGCCTGCTCGGCCGACATATAGGCCGGCGTCCCGATCACCGCGCCCGCGGTGGTCATCCCTGGCTCCTGCTCATCGAGCGACTTGGCGACGCCGAAGTCGAGCACCTTGACCACGTCGCGCTCGCCGTACTGCTCGAGCAGCATGACGTTGTCGGGCTTGAGGTCGCGGTGCACGACGCCCTCGGAGTGCGCCGCCTGCAGCGCCCGGGTCACCTGCGTCGCGATCCGCACGATGCGGCCGAGCTCGAACCGCCCCGCCTCGGCCAGCGCGTCGGTGAGCGTGCGGCCGCGCAGCAGCTCCATGGTCAGGAACAGCTGACCCTCGGTCTGGCCGAAGTCGTAGACCCGGATCGTGTTCTGGTGCTCGATCTTGGCGGTCAGCTTCATCTCGCGATGAAACCGCGCCGCCGCGGCGGAGCTCTTGACCAGCTCGGCGCCGATCAGCTTGAGCGCCACCATGCGGTCCATCGTGACCTGGCGCGCCTGGTAGACCGCGCCCATGCCGCCCTCGCCGAGCAGGCGAATGATCTCGTACCTGCCGTCGGCGATCGTGCGCCCGACGAGCTCCTGGCTGGAAGGTCGCATCCCGCCTAGTCTACTCCGCGGCGGGATCACCGCGCGACGGCGCGGGCGGAGCTTTGCCCGGGTCCCGCCTCGATCAGGCCTCGATCACGTCGACGCGCGATCGGCCTTGACCACGATGTGCTCCGCGATCACTGCCTCGGTGGTCAACATCAGCGCGGCGACCGACGCGGCGTTCTGCAGCGCGACGCGAACGACCTTGGTCGGATCGATGACGCCGGCCGCGATCAGATCCTCGTAGCGATCGGTGGCGGCGTTGTAGCCGTAGCCCGCCTGGCCCTCGCGGACCTTGTTGACCACGACCGCGCCCTCGACCCCGCAGTTCTGCGCGATCTGCCGGAGCGGCTCCTCGAGCGCGCGCCGGATGATGTTCACGCCGTACCGGCGATCGTCGTCGAACAACAGCGCGGTCAGCGCCGGCGCGCAGCGGATCAGCGCGACCCCGCCGCCCGCGACGATGCCCTCCTCGACCGCGGCGCGCGTCGCGTGCATCGCGTCCTCGACCCGGGCCTTCTTCTCCTTCATCTCGACCTCGGTCGCGGCGCCGACCTTGATCACCGCGACGCCGCCGACCAGCTTGGCCAGGCGCTCCTGCAGCTTCTCGCGGTCGTAGTCCGACGTCGTGTCCTCGACCTCGCGGCGCAGGGTCTTGACCCGCGCGTCGATCGCCGCCTTGTCCCCGCCGCCCTCGATGATCGTGGTGGAGTCCTTGTCGATCGCGACCCGCTTGGCGCGGCCGAGGTCGGTGAGCGTCAGCTTCTCGAGATCGATCCCGAGGTCGCCCGTGATCGCGGTCCCGCCGGTCAGCGCGGCGAGGTCCTGCAGCATCGCCGTGCGGCGATCGCCGAACCCGGGCGCCTTGATCGCGCAGACCTGGAGCGTGCCGCGCAGCTTGTTGACCACCAGCGTCGCGAGCGCCTCGCCGTCGATGTCCTCGGCGATGACCAGCAGCGGCTTGCTCTGCTTGGCGACCTGCTCGAGGATCGGCAGCAGCTCCTTCATGCTCGACAGCCGGTTCTCGTGGATCAGGATGTAGGCGTCGGCGAGCACGGCCTCCATGCGCTCGGCGTCGGTGACGAAGTACGCCGACAGGTAGCCGCGATCGAGCTGCATGCCCTCGACGATCTCGAGCGTGGTCTCGATCGACTTGGCCTCCTCGACCGTGATCACGCCCTCCTTGCCGACCTTGTCCATCGCGTCGGCGATCAGCATCCCGATCGTCTCGTCGCCGTTCGCGCTGATGATCCCGACCTGCGCGATCTCGGTCTTGCCGCGGGTCGGGGTCGACTGGCGCTTCAGCTCGGCGACGACCACCGCGACCGCCGCGTCGATGCCGCGCTTGACGTCCATCGGGTTGGCGCCGGCCGCGACCAGCTTGGTGCCCTCGCGGTAGATCGCCTGGGCCAGCACGGTCGCCGTGGTGGTGCCGTCGCCGGCGACGTCCGAGGTCTTCGACGCGACCTCCTTGACCATCTGCGCGCCCATGTTCTCGAACCGGTTCTCGAGCTCGATCTCCTTGGCGACGGTGACGCCGTCCTTGGTGATCGTCGGGGCGCCCCACGACTTCTCGATCACGACGTTGCGGCCGCGCGGCCCGAGCGTGACCTTGACGGCGTTGGCCAGCGCGTCGAGCCCCGCGCCGATGTGAGCGCGCGCGTTGCTATCGAACAGGATGTCCTTGGCGGTCATTGCGTCCCTTCCTCGATCACGGCGAGGACGTCGTCCTCGCGCACGATGATGTGGTCCTTGTCGAGCAGCTTGACGTCGGACCCGGAGTACTTCGCGATCAGGACCTTGTCCCCGGCCTTGATCGAGATCGGCTGGATCTTCCCGTTCGGGAGCAGCTTGCCGCTCCCGACCGCGATGACCACGGCCTCGAGCGGCTTCTCCTTGGCGTTGTCGGGAATGAACAGACCGCCGGACGTCTTGGCCTGTTCGTCGACACGCTTGGCGAGCACGCGATCGTAGAGTGGACGGATCATCACGACGGCCCGCCCTTGGTGGGACCGGACTGGTTCGTCGATTCGGCGAGCCAGTGGTCCAGCTTGGCCGTCGTGGCGGCGCTGAGGTTCGCCCAGCCGTCGACCACGCCGCCCTTGATGATGTGCGCGAGCTCGGACAGCTTCGCCTTGAGCTTGTCGCTGAACTCGGTCGCCTCGATCCGGACGTCCCGCTTGAACTCGGTGAGCTTGGCGATCAGCTCCGCGCGGCGCGCCGCGACGCGGGCCTCGAGATCGGGTCCGGAGGTCACCGACGGGATACCGATTCCCGGCTGGGTCTTGGTCGTGAGCGGCCGCTCGATCGCGGCGTCGGGTTTGGCGCCGGCCTCATTGGTCGTGTTGCTCGTCATCCCCGCCGACAGTGCAAGTCATGGGCCGCGGACGCGACGCTCGCGGCGATCCGGGATGTCGAGCAGCAGGATCTCGGAGTCATCGCACGCGGTCATCGACACCGCTCGCTCGGTCGTGACGCCCACGCCGTCCCCGACGGTCAGCACCAGGTCGCCGAGGGTGACCGCGCCGCGCACCATGTGCAGCCACGCGGCGCGCTCCGGAGCGAGCTCGTGAACGACGTGCTGCCCGGGCTCGAGCAGGGCCGAGTACATCCGGGTGTCCTGCCGGAGCCGCAGCGATCCTCGCCGGGCGTCGGGCGAGGCGACGACGCAGAGCCCGCCGCGGCGCTCCGCGGCGCTGAACCGCTTCTGCTCGCGACCCGGCTCGAGCTCGGCCGCCGGGCGGCGCAGCCGGATCTGGAACACGTGCGCCCAGTCGGCGCGCGACGCGTTGGCCTCGCTGTGCCGGGCGCCGAGCGCCCCGATCATCAGCTGGAACTCGCCGGCCTGGATCACGCCGGCGTGGCCCAGCGAGTCCTCGTAGGTGACCGCGCCCTCGCGGACGTAGGTCACGATCTCGGCCTCGTCGCGCGCCGCACCGGGGACCTCGGCGCGCGGCGACAGGCGGCTCTCGTCGAGGGTCTCGAGCGCGCCGAACCCGTCGGGCGGAGCGAACGTCCGCCAGACCTCGCGCTTGTGGCGGCGGTCGTGGTGGCGTGCGTCGGCGCGGCGAACGTGGATCATCGGTCGATCCGGGTAGACAGCAGGTCCTGGACCGTCAGGTCACCAAATGAAGTCATATACTTACAAGATCATCGCGAGATGACCCCATCAAGATGAAGTACCCTTCCATCAATTCGAACGGATGCCCCGGTGCGCGCGGACGATCTGGACCACAAGGAGCTGCTCGAGCTCGACCCCGACGGCGGCGTGATCCGCTTCGCCGGCCAGCGCGCGCTGCTGCTCGACGCGGTCGCGATGGGCCTTCTGCGCAAGTACCTGGTCGAGAACTTCGGCATCACCGCGGCGCGGACCGTGCTCACCCAGTTCGGCTTCGCCCACGGCTGGCGGATGGCCGAGGCGATGCAGGCCGAGTTCACCTGGGAGAGCGACGACGAGTGGCGGCGCGCCGGCACGCGGATCCCCACGCTCGAGGGCCTGTTCCGCGTCGAGCCCGGCAGCGCCGGGCCGCTGTCGAAGGGCGGCGCGATGGTGGGCGCGTCGTACGAGGCCGAGCAGCACCTGTTGCACTTCGGCCGGTCCGACGTGCCGGTGTGCTGGACCATCTGCGGCCTGACCAGCGGCTACCTCAGCCGGATCGCCGGTGAGGACACCTACGTGCTCGAGGACGGCTGCGCCGGCAAGGGCGACGCCGCGTGCCACCTGTTCGCGCGGTCGCGCGAGGCCTGGGGCGCCGAGCGCGCCGAGGAGCTGCACTTCTTCGAGCCGACCCGGCTCGAGGAGTGCCTCGAGGTCTCGCTCCAGCGGGTGACCAGGACCCTCAAGGCGGCGGAGCGCAAGCTCCACGGCCACCGGCGGGCGCTGGTCCGCGTGGCGCCCGACGTCGAGGAGCCGCTCGGCATCGTCACGAAGAGCGCCGCGATGCGGCAGCTCGTCGACCTGGCGCGCCGCGTGGCCAAGGTCGACTCCACCGTGCTGATCACCGGCGAGAGCGGATCGGGCAAGGAGCGGATCGCGCGCCTGGTCCACGAGGAATCGACCCGCGCGGCCGGGCCGTTCATCGCGGTCAACTGCGGCGCGATCACCGAGACCCTGCTCGAGAGCGAGCTGTTCGGCCATGCGCGCGGCGCGTTCACCGGCGCGACCCAGGACCGGCCCGGCCTGTTCGAGGCCGCGAACGGCGGGACCCTGCTGCTCGACGAGGTCGGCGAGGTGTCGCCCGCGATGCAGGTCAAGCTGCTGCGCGCGCTCCAGGAGCGCGAGGTCCGCCGCGTCGGCGAGAACAAGAGCCGGCGGGTCGACGTCCGCGTCGTCGCCGCGACCAACCGCGACCTCGCCCACGGCGTGGTCGGCGGCGCGTTCCGCCAGGACCTCTACTACCGGCTCAAGGTCGTCGAGCTCCATGTCCCGCCGCTCCGCGAACGCCGCGACGACATCCTGCCGCTGGCGCGCGTGCTGCTCGCGGACGCCGCGCTGCGGATGAAGCGCAAGCTGTCGGGGCTGGTGCCCGAGGCCGCCGATCAGCTGCTGCGCTACGCGTGGCCGGGCAACGTGCGCGAGCTCGAGAACACGATGGAGCGCGCGGTCGCGCTCGCGCGCGGCATCCGCGTCGAGCTCGAGGATCTGCCCGAGGAGATCCGCCGCACGCTGCCCGCGCCGCCCGCGGCCGGCGCGGTGCGGCCGCTCGACGAGGTCGAGAAGGACTACATCCTCGCCGCGCTCGAGCTCAACGGCGGCAACCAGACCCGCACCGCCGAGCAGCTCCGGATCGGCTCCGCCACGCTGTACCGCAAGCTCAAGCGCTACGGCCGGATCGGGACCCCTCGGACGTCGCGCTGACCGCGGCCGGTGTCACGGCGTGTCGTCGCGCAGGATCAACAGGCCGCGCGGCGAGTCGGCGACGAAGATCAGCTTGCGCGACCGGTCGACGTCGAGACCGACCGCGCTCTCGAAGAACGCGCTCGAGGTGTAGTCGGCCTGCGGATCCCAGGTGTTGTAGTAGCCGATCTGCGTCGGCTTGCGTGGATCGGACACGTCGAGGACGCGGACGCCGTCCTGGTAGTACGTGAAGTACGCCCTGGTGCCGAACACCATGATGTTGTGGATCGAGATCCACGCCCGGGTCTGCCACGACGCGATCGGCGACACGATCAGCTGCGTGGTCTCGAGATCGAGGATGTCGAGCTTGGCGCCGTAGCCCTCCTCGCCGTGCAGCGCGATGCGGTGGCCGCCGATCACCGCCGTCCAGTTCGAATGGCTGGTGTGGATCGGCGTGGGCGTCCAGCTGTGGACCAGCCGCGGCGCCGAAGGGGTGGTGAAGTCGACGACCAGGAAGCCGACGTTCCAGGCGTTGAGGTACGCGATGCCATCGACCACCGACAGATCGTGGACCAGCGACGAGCCGGCGCTGTAGACCCCGAGCTTGGCCGGCAGCGCAGGATCGGTCACGTCGTACACCGGGCAGGTGCCGTCGTAGCCGCCGAAGTACGCCAGCGTGGTGCCGTTGCGGGTCTCGGTGAACACGGTGTGCGCGCCCTCGGGGAT
>Ga0307515_10021601_pt1 | contig 11401 bp, 6 predicted proteins | sample 17_EM_MG_FD_194513 | JGI IMG/M metagenome (GOLD analysis project Ga0307515, IMG submission 194513) | Populus trichocarpa ectomycorrhiza microbial communities from riparian zone in the Pacific Northwest, United States - 17_EM | ecosystem: Host-associated > Plants > Roots > Unclassified | place... | reverse complement strand
TAACGATATGCTTTTCAGCTTTTCGGAACTGGGTTTCCAGGAGCAGGAAACCCAAAATTACCTCACTTCTCTTTTAGAAAAGAATGGATTCAAAATTCAGAAGGGGATCGCTGGTATACCCACCGCCTGGACTGCTACCTGGGGTTCTGGTAAGCCTGTGATTGCATTGGGGTCAGATGTTGACTGCATTCCCAAGGCCTCACAAAAGCCGGGTGTTGCTTACCACGATCCAATTGTAGCTGGTGCTCCGGGGCATGGCGAAGGGCATAACTCCGGTCAGGCCCTGAATATCATTTCCGCGTTGGCCATTAAGAAAATCATGGAGCGTGAAAAGATGCCAGGGACTTTGATGCTATGGCCGGGTATCGCGGAAGAGTTGCTGGCTACTAAAGCGTACTATGTTCGTGCAGGTACATTCAAAGATGTAGATGCCTGTATTTTTACTCACGTAGCGAGCAACCTTGGTGTATCTTATGGTGATGGCGGATATAATGGAATGATTTCCGTGAAGTTTTCATTTGAAGGTGCTGCCGCTCATGCAGCCGGTGCACCCTGGAGAGGACGAAGTGCATTAGATGCAGTAGAATTAATGAATATTGGATGGAACTTCCGCAGGGAGCACCTGGAGTTAACGCAGCGTTCTCATTATGTTATACCTGACGGGGGCGACCAACCCAATGTCGTTCCGTCCAAGGCAGCAGTTTGGTATTACTTTCGTGAACGAACTTATCCGGCTATTAAAACTCTTTTTGATAAAGGAGTAAAAACGGCCGAAGGCGCGGCATTAATGACCGACACGAAATTCACTTATGAGATTTTAGGATCGGCATGGCCAGGTCATTTTAACAAACCTATCGCAGAAGCAGCCTATGCCAACATAAAAAAAGTAGGACTTCCTATCTGGACAGAAGAAGATCAGATACTGGCTAAGGCTACGCAGATTGAAATGAAGTCTAACAAGGTGGAAGGGCTTGCGAAAAAATTAGATACGATCGGTCTTCCAAATCCTCCGGGTACAGTGAATGTAATGGGCCGACAGCTGATGTCGATGGGTGGAGGTTCAGATGACATTGCAGACATCTCATGGACGGTGCCAACGATCGTATTAGGTTACCCTTCAAACATTCCAGGTCTGCCTGGTCACCATTGGTCAAGTGCAATTACCATGGCCACACCTATTGCCCATAAAGGAGTTGTTTATGGAGCTAAGGCAGAAGCAATGACTATTGTTGATTTATTGACCAAACCAGAGATATTAACAAAGGCCTGGGATTATTACAACAATGAACAAACGAAAGAACAGAAATATATTCCGTTGATGGGCGAGAAGGATGTTCCTGCAATTACGCTGAATAAAAAGATCATGGACGAGTTTAAACCAAAGCTTAAACCTTATTACTATGATCCGGCTAAGTATAAAACCTACCTGGAACAATTAGGAATTAAATATCCGACCGTTCGTGATGATCAGAGAGAAGCAATTAATAAACTTAAGGCTGGCCAGAAATGAGGATACGAAAAATAGCATTCTTCATTCTTGCATGTATTTTATTCATAGGCAAAAGCAATGGACAATTAAGTGTGGATAAAATTGAAAAGCTGAAAAGTGAAGCGTTGAGCGAAATAGAAAAGAATGCTACGCTGGGTCAGCAGATTAATGATATGCTTTTCAGTTTCTCAGAACTGGGCTTCCAGGAAAAAGAAACATTTGCTTATCTCACTTCGCTCTTGGAGAAAAACGGATTCACAATTCAGAAAGGCGTAGCGGGTATTCCTACTGCATGGACTGCAACCTGGGGTAATGGCAAGCCTGTTATTGCTTTAGGTTCTGACATTGATTGCATCCCGAAAGCTTCTCAAAAACCGGGTGTAGCTTATCATGATCCCATTGTAGTGGGAGCACCCGGACATGGTGAAGGTCATAATTCCGGTCAGGCATTGAACATTATTACTGCGCTTGCCATGAAAAAAATTATGGAGCGGGATAAGGTATCGGGAACATTGATGTTATGGCCAGGAGTTGCCGAAGAATTGTTAGCAACTAAAGCTTATTATGTTCGAGCCGGTTTATTCAAAGATGTGGATGCCTGTATCTTCACTCACGTGGCCAGCAATATGGGAGTGAATTATGGAGATGCCGGATACCAGGGCATGATCTCGGTAAAATTTAATTTCGAAGGCGCTGCTGCCCACGCTGCAGGTGCTCCCTGGAGAGGACGAAGTGCATTGGACGCTGTAGAGTTAATGAATGTGGGCTGGAACTTCAGAAGGGAACATCTTGAACTCACACAGTCATCGCACTATATTATTTCAGATGGTGGAGATCAGCCTAATGTTGTCCCTTCCAAAGCTTCGGTATGGTACTACTTCAGAGAGCGGACTTACCCTGCAATTAAAGAGCTCTTCGATAAAGGGGTGAAGACAGCAGAAGGCGCTGCCCTAATGACAGATACAAAAATGACTTATGAAATATTAGGCGCTGCCTGGCCTGCTCATTTCAGTAAACCAATGGCTGAAGTGACTTATTCCAATATTAAACGTGTAGGATTACCGACATGGTCAGCAGAAGATCAATTGCTTGCCAAAGCCACTCAAATAGAGATGAAAACTAAAGTAGAAGGCCTTGCCACAAAACTGGATACCATGGGAATGCCTAATCCTCCTGGAGTAGTGAGAGTGATGGGCCGTTACCTGGCTTCATTGACTGGCGGCTCAGATGACATAGCTGACATTTCGTGGGCTGTTCCAACTATTGTATTGACCTACCCATCCAATATACCTGGCTTGCCTGGGCATCATTGGTCCGATGCGATTTCCATGGCTACACCTATTGCGCATAAGGGAATTGTTTACGGAGCGAAAGTAGAAGCACTCACTTTAGTTGATCTGTTTACAAATCCGGATATTCTTAAACAATCGTGGGAATACTACAAAACTGTACAAACCAAAGATCAGAAATACATTCCCTTGGTAAGTGAGAAGGATAATCCTGCTGTTTCTCTGAATAAAAAAATCATGGAGGACAATGCACCTAAGTTGAAGCCTTACTATTATAATCCTGAGAAGTATAAAACCTATCTGGAGCAACTTGGCATTCAATACCCAACATTGCGCGCAGACCAGAAGGAAGCTATTCAAAAATTAAATATATCCACACAGAAATAATTAATTGAACGCACTATGAAGAAATTCTTCTATTTATTCATTACTGTATTTGCTTATGGAGCTGTTCACGCTCAGACCGAAACACGACCTCTTGAAAAATTGAAAGCAGAAGCTGCTTTAGAAGTAGAGAAGAATGCCGTGCTGGGTCAGCAGATCAATGATATGTTGTTTAGTTTTTCTGAACTTGGCTTTCAGGAATATGAAACATTTACCTACCTGACTAATCTGCTGGAGAAAAACGGATTTAAAATTCAAAAAGGGGTGGCAGGAATTCCTACTGCATGGATTGCAACCTGGGGCAATGGCAAGCCAATAATTGCATTGGGTTCGGATGTGGATTGTATTCCTAAAGCATCACAGAAACCAGGAGTTGCCTATCATGATCCTGTAGTAGATGGCGCACCAGGTCATGGTGAAGGACATAATTCGGGTCAGGCGTTGAACATTATTTCGGCACTGGCATTGAAGAAAATAATGGAGAAGGAAAAAATCCAGGGTACGATTATGTTGTGGCCTGGTGTAGCTGAAGAGGTTGTAGGAACAAAAGCATTTTATGTTCGTGCCGGTTATTTCAAAGAAGTAGATGCATGTATCTTCACACACGTAGGAAATAATTTAGGTGTTTCTTATGGTGATGCAGGAAACAATGGTTTGGTTTCCGTACGATTTAATTTTGAAGGAGCTGCGGCACATGCTGCGGGTGCACCCTGGAGAGGACGAAGTGCTTTAGATGCGGTGGAGCTAATGAATATTGGATGGAACTTCCGGAGGGAGCATTTGGAATTAACTCAACGTTCGCACTATGTTATTCCTGATGGCGGAGATCAACCTAACGTTGTTCCTTCCAAGGCTGCAGTGTGGTACTACTTTCGTGAACGATCTTATCCTGCTATTAAAGCATTGTTTGATAAAGGAGTGAAGACAGCGGAAGGGGCTGCATTGATGACTGACACTAAGTTTACTTATGAGATATTGGGCTCTGCATGGCCAGGTCATTTTAACAAGCCGATTGCTGAAGCGATGTATGAGAACATTAAAAAGGTTGGATTGCCAACCTGGTCGGCAGAAGATCAATTATTAGCTAAGGCTTCGCAAATTGAATTGAAGGCTCCTAAAATAGATGGACTGGCTACAAAACTAGATACATTAGGATTGCCCACACCAACCGGTCCAATTAACGTTATGGGGCGCCAGTTGATGGCGATGGGCGGAGGCTCTGATGATATTGCGGATATCAGCTGGTCATTGCCAACTATTGTTTTACGTTATCCATCCAATATTCCTGGCTTGCCTGGCCACCATTGGAGCAATGCTATTTCGATGGCCACCCCGATTGCACATAAAGGAATTGTCTACGGTGCCAAAGCAGAAGTAATGACCTTACTTGATCTTTTTCTGAAGCCAGAGATCCTTGCCAACGCATGGACATATTATAAGACGGAACAAACTAAGGAATTAAAGTATACTCCTCTTATTGGCGAAAAAGATAACCCTGCGATTTACCTCAATCAAAAAATTATGACTGAGTACGCTCCAAAGCTGAAACCCTATTATTACAATCCCGCAAAGTATAAATCCTATTTGGAGCAATTGGGCATTCAGTATCCAACTGTGCGTCCCGATCAAAAGGAAGCTGTTTCCAAATTAGAGCAAACCAAAAAATAATTAATGCAGATGAATAATACAATGAATGGCCGGATTTTTAAAACAAGTCTGACTGTTCAGGCTGTGTTTTTTGTTTTAAGCTTATTGGCTTCAGATTCATTATTTAGTCAGCCTTCGGAACCAATAAAAGTTATTGTTAAGGAAGGCACCAACATGGCTTCTGCCGTTTCTCCTGACGGAAAAGTCATTGCAGTGGATTTGCAGGGCACCATTGCCACCGTTTCAATTGGTGGTGGACAGCTTCAATTGCTTACAGATGGAATGGGGGATGAGCGACATCCTTCCTGGTCACCTGACGGAGGTAAGATTGTATTTCATTCTTACCGAGATGGAAACTATCATCTTTGGACAATCAATAAAGATGGTTCAGATTTAAAACAAATTACGTTTGGTTATTTTGACGAGCGTGAGCCGCAATGGTCTCCGGATGGTACCCGTATTTTATTTGCTTCCGATCGATCGGGTAATTATGATATCTGGGAGATGACGCTTTCTACGAATGAATTCAAGCAACGAACAAAAGATACAGGCAATGATTACCATCCTTCGTATTCAATGGATGGCAAGCAAATTGTCTTTGTTTCAGTCAGGGGTGGTGGTGGACTTTTTATATCGGATGAATCGGGACAGGAAAAGAGAGTGAACGAATGGAAAGGTACATTTAATGCTCCTGCGTTTAGCCGGGATGGGAAACGTATAGTGGCCAATCGTACTTCCTCGGGTAAAAGCGAATTAGTGCTGATTGATTTAACGACACCTGAACTAAAAGTAATTAGTAAGGAAAATGAGGATGTCTTTCCTTTTAAGGCAACATGGCTTTCGGATAACGAATTGATTTATACTTCGGATGGAAAAATTCAACGGATAACTTTAGGTAAGAAAGCCAGCATTCAATTTATTCCCTTTACGGTAACACTCACTTTAGACCGGACAACTTATCAAAAAAGACAAAGAGACTTTGATGAGACCTCCGCGCATCAATCACTGGGTATTTATTCTCCGGTGGTTTCACCTGATGGAAATTCCGTAGCGCTAACGTCATTAGGAGATATATGGATCATTAAAAAAGGAAGTACTCAACCTGTCCAACTTACTTCTGGTTCTTCCATGGAAATTGATGCTGCATGGTCGTATGATGGGAAGAAATTGCTTTATTCTTCAGATGCTGGTGGAGTAAGTATGAATTTATGGATCTATGATTTTGAATCAAAGACGACCCAACAAATAACTCACTATGATAAGCACGCATTGCTACCCACTTTTTCGCCCGATGGTAAAACTGTTGCATTCTTTCTAAATGATGCCTACACTGGTTTTGGAAAGGCCACTTTGCATTCCCTGGATCTAACTTCCGGAAAGACTACAATGCTTTGTAAATCCTTATTTACTCCAGGCAAACCCTCCTGGTCAGCAGATGGCAAATTAATTATTCTTTCTGCATTGCAGCCTTATTCCTCACGATACAGAGAAGGAATCAGCCGCGTATTAGTCGTTCCGTCTGATGGAGGAGCCTCTCACTTCCTTTCTCCCGTAGAAGGACGATCACTGGCTCAGCGTGGAAAGAACGGACCGGTATGGTCACCGGATGGCACGAAACTGGCATATGTTGAGGAAGGAGTACTTTGGACGATCTCTGTCGATACAAAAGCAAATCTCATTGGATCTCCATTGAGAATTACGAATGAATTAGCTGAGGCACCCAGCTGGACAGGAGATTCAAAGTCGATTATTTATATCGCCACCGATCACTTGAAGAAGGTTAATATCAATGATGGAACCACAGAAGATATTCCTTTTAAGATCGAATGGAAGAATCAGAAACCAACCGGAGAAACAATCATTCATGCTGGAAAAGTTTTTGACGGAAGATCATCAAGCTATAAAACCAACGTAGATATTGTGGTGGTAGATAACCGGATAAAGGAAATTGTTCCGCATCAGGCTAACCGAAAAGGCAATGTGATTGATGCGTCTGCTAAAACCGTTATCCCGGGACTTATTGAAATGCATACGCACCAGAACGGATCAGGAGGTGAGTTGTTAGGACGTAACTGGCTGGCTTATGGAATCACTTCAGTACGGGAGACAGGTGGCGATCCTTATGATGCATTGGAACGCAAGGAATCGTGGAGCAGCGGCATACGTAAAGGCCCACGATTATTCTTTACCGGACCGCTAATAGATGGAAACCGTGTTTACTACGAGTTGTCCAGTGGAATTTCCAGCACAGCTCAGCTGGACATGGAACTGGAACGTGCAGCTAAATTGCAATATGACTTTGTGAAAACCTATGTTCGCTTTCCGGATTACTGGCAAAAAAGAGCCACGGCATTTGCGCACCAACATGGTATACCTGTTTCCTCACATGAAATTTATCCTGCCACCGCTTATGGAGTAGATGCGGTAGAACATATGAGTGCAACAAGCCGCAGGGGCTACTCGCCCAAGATGACTTACAGTAGCAGGTCCTATGATGATGTGATTCAGATTTTATCTAAATCCGGAATGAGCATGACACCAACTTTGGCGCTGTACGGAGGATTCAATATCAATTGGAGTAAGGATCCTGATATCCTAAAGAACAAACAACTGAACGGACTTTACTCTAAAGAATATATTCAGGGTACTACAGAAGATTCGAAACATATGTTGGAATTATATCCAAACTCGGAAATTCAGTTCGCGGGAATGAAGAAAAATCTTTTGAAGATGGTGAACCAGGGCGTACGAATGACGGCTGGTACCGATTCTCCTTTTATTACTTATGGATTAAGTTTGCATGTGGAGCTTCATAATTTTGTGGAAGCGGGGTTGACACCTTTCCAAGCGTTGCAGGCCGCAACCCTTCACGCTGCAGAAGCAATAGGGGTAAGCAAAGACCTAGGTTCAATAGAAGCTGGTAAATTAGCTGACCTGGTAATTGTGAACGGAGATCCGCTGAAGAATATCAAGGATGCGTGGAATACGGAAGTGGTATTTAAAAATGGAATACGTTATAATATTGAGGAACTGTTGGATAAAAAGTGATTTTCAGCTTTCATAACTTTTTCACAGCTTTGCCTTTATGTTTACAGGAATCATAGAAGGATTAGCAAAAGTCGAAAGGATTGAAGTGGATGGAACGAATAAAAACTTCCTTTTCTCTACGCCCATCAGTAATGAATTAAAAGTTGATCAGAGCATCTCGCATAATGGCGTTTGCCTTACAGTGACCAAACTTGAAGCCACTCAGTATTGGGTTACTGCCATTAAAGAAACACTGGAAAAATCCTGCATCGGAAATTTAAAGGCCGGTGACAAGGTGAATCTGGAGCGTTGTATGGTCAACAATGGTCGCTTTGATGGTCACATTGTGCAGGGACATGTAGACCAGACGGGGATAGTTAAATCTATTAAAGATGAAAATGGAAGCTGGCTTTTTGAATTTGAATATGATCCCACCGAAGGAAATGTGACCGTTGAGAAAGGGTCGATTGCAGTCAACGGAGTGAGTCTTACCTGCTTCAATTCAAAAGAAGGAACTTTTAGCGTAGCCATCATTCCGTATACTTTTGAATTCACTAATTTCCATCAGTTAAAAGTTGGAGACAAGATTAATCTTGAATTTGATATTATTGGAAAGTATGTGAAAAGGCTACTTGGAGTTAAGTAGCCTTATTCTCCTGTTCTTCATTATCTAATTTGAGGGATTTGATTTTGCGATCAAGCAATCTGTAGAATTCAAAACCAGCCCAGCCACTTAATAATCCTACTATTGCTCCCACAAAAATGTCTCCAGGGTAATGAACACCCAGGTAGATCCGTGTATAAGTCATTAACACGGCCCAAACGAAAATAAAGACCATCCAGTTGTATGTCTTTCTGAAGAGTAGCCAAACAAATAATGCTGTAGCAAAGGTATTAGCCGCATGACTTGACGCAAAGCCATAAAGTCCTCCTTTATAATCATTGACAATGTGTACTAATCCCTGTAGTGTCGGCTCCTGGGAAGGGCGTAAGCGCATAAAGAACGGCTTCATTAATGAAGAGGTGATTTGATCAGCCAATAGAATAGCCAGGGCCACACCAGCCATTATAATCCAGCCTCGTGTACTAAAATTTTTGAAAATTAAATAGATAAGAAATAGATAGAGTGGAATCCAAAATTGTGTTTTGGTTAACTGAAGCATGATGGGATCAAGCCAATCAGCATGAAACCCATTAAGGTAGATCAGTAATTTTTTATCCAGTTCAATTAGACTTTCCATTATTACTCAATGATACGTTTTCGTTTTGTTCCTGAACCCAATCTGATGCTTCGTCCATAGTTTGAAAGAATTGTTGTGTTACCCCAAGTTTTTTAAAAGTAACATTAATTCCATCCAGGTATTCTCTTACAGCTGGATCCTTTATATCAGGACGAACGGCTGCGATACGATTTAATCCATTTTTAACCGCATCAGGTATAATAATGTTAAATACCCATAATTGATCTTCACGATCTATTTGGCCCTGGAGAGACAGGTCTGCAATATAATTCGGAGCACCAAAGACTTTAACAAAGTCTAAGCATTTTGAGAAGACACTTCTGAATTGCGCACTGGTAAGGGGCCCATTCCAGATTACCCCGGTGGAATTGAGCCGGGCATCAAAGAAAATCTGTGCATGAGATTCATCATACAGGATTTGGCGTTCAATATTTTGTGGTTTTGCAATCCGTACTGTGAATTCGGTAAACCGGTTAATTTCACTATTTACCTCTACATCACCTTTCAATGCTTCTGCCTGTAATTTTACAAGGTATAGTCCCAGACCCTTACCTTCGATATGTTGATGAAACCGTTTGTAAAGCTTAAAGAGATTTTCTCTATGGTAATTAATATCAATGCCAATTCCATTGTCTTTTACCTTCAACGTAAAATAGGATTCGTCCTCTGTTGAGGTGATTTCAATAATTGAGCTGCGCTCCGGTGACCTGTATTTGATGCTATTGCTAACGAGATTATACAGGATACTCATTAACATCGGTTTGACCGAATAGAGATAGGGTGCTGCGGAGAAATTTTCGCGAATACTAACGTGTAAAGAATTGATTTCCCTTTCAAAGGTTGTTTTTAGGTGTCCGAATTCTTCCTGCAAATTAATCTGCTGCCTGATTCGGAAGATATCATTACGGATATCAATAATTTTCCCCAGGTCACGTATGGTCACATCCAGTTTTTCAATTGCCCTGGCTGTATGATTAACAATTTCCTTATTGCTATCATGAAGTGAAATTCGGTCAATCAATTGAACCAGACCCATCAGGCTGGCTACTGGTCCCCGCAGATTATGGGATACGGTATAAGAAAACTGAAGCAGCTCATTATTGTGCTTAATTAGCTCAGCATTGGTATCGGTTAAATTTTTATTTTTGTCAACCAGTTCTGATTCCAGGTTGCGATTTTGCTGTTGCAACAACTCTTTTTGCTTCTGGATGATTCCATTTGCTTTTTGTAATCTTTCCTGACTTTCATTAATGCGATCAGCCTGTACGGTTAGCTCTTCTATTAACTCTTCATTTTTAAGTTCAAAGCCCTCGTAGATATTCTTTAATACAAATGTGCACCCTACAATAATTGCAAAAATGAGTATAGCCAGGTTACCTGAAAATGGATACGTTGTTGGTGTATGCGCTATATCAAAATAACCCACATGAAAGTATTCATGAATAGGATCGAAGAAAACAAAACACGCCAATACCAGACCCAGGCAGGCGAACAAGTATTTTTTTTCATTCATGCTAAATAGCATGGCGGGTATTACAGAAATTCCAAGAAGAATATACCGATAATCGTAGTAGAGTGACTCTCCTATTATAATACGATGATTTGACTTCGTATAAATGGAAATGGTCATTGGGATTAAGGGTAGCAGAACGCACAAGAACAGGCGGCTTAGCTGGATGTATCCTGCTGAATTGAGAAGTATGGGTACAGTTGCAACGACAATACAACCCAAAGCAACAAAAGTGATAAACCCGGGTTTAAAATAAATAACCTGCAGTAATCCCAGCGAGAAGTCAAATAGGGCTACCACGAAGCAAAGTCGGTTACATATGATAATGTGTCGATTTTGGGCTGTGGTGTAGGAAGGTTTTGTCCCCAAAGGAGAGATATAATTCCATAATTTGCTTATTGGACCCAACCTTAGACAAGTTAAATTTTGTGCAAATTTACATATTTAAGCCAACTATGTCGCATTCTCAAACACCTCAAACGCTATTAATGATACGACCGGCATCATTTGGATATAATAGCGAAACGGCAGCGTCCAATGCTTTTCAACAACGACCTGATGAGGAGGCGGGTATTCAAAAAAGAGCACTGAATGAATTTGATCAGACAGTAAAAATGTTGACAGATAATGGAATAGAGATTATGGTTATTTCAGACATCATTGATCCTGCGAAGCCTGATGCAATCTTTCCCAATAACTGGATAAGCACACACAATAATGGTTTGGTCATCACTTATCCAATGCTGGCATCTAATCGCAGGATTGAAAGAAGATGGGATGTCATAGAGCAATTGAAAGACCGGTTTATTGTAAA